>Ga0207702_10006175_pt1 | contig 10362 bp, 6 predicted proteins | sample KBSCornC62_FD_184302 | JGI IMG/M metagenome (GOLD analysis project Ga0207702, IMG submission 184302) | Corn rhizosphere microbial communities from Kellogg Biological Station, Michigan, USA - KBS Corn C6-2 (SPAdes) (version 2) | ecosystem: Host-associated > Plants > Roots > Rhizosphere > Soil ...
CTATTGAGGATCGCATTGCCGCCGTGTGGAACGTGATCAAGGGTGGACTGTTGCTCGTGGTGATCGATCTTGAGGAGGGCGACGACTCGCAGATCATCTTTGAAACCTTGAACCACCTCGGAACGCCGCTACTGCCAGCCGATCTGATCAAGAACTTCCTGTTCCGGCGCGCACTGGTAGAGGCTCAGCCGGATCCGGCGCCCAACGTGTTGGAGCAACTGTATGCTCAGCATTGGAAGCGATTCGATGACCCTTTCTGGCGCGAGGAACAAAAGCAAGGGCGTTTGAAACGGCCTCGGATCGACCTATTCATCAACCACTACCTATCAATGATGATGCGCGAAGAAGTTCGCTCGACGCATCTGTTCGATGAGTTCAAGCACTTCGTCGCCGAACCGCCGGAAGGGCAGCGGGCGCTTTCAGCGGCAGAGCATATCGCGCGGCTGGCTGAATACGGCGATGTGTTTCGGAACTTCTTTGCTCCAGACGGACACCCGCGGCTCGCCTTGTTCCTAGAGCGGCTGCAGGCGGTCGACACCGCGACCGTATTCCCCTTCTTGCTGTACGCGCATACCACCCTGATGCCGGAGAGACAGGAGGACTTTGACGGGATATTGGCGGTCATCGAATCCTTCTTGATGCGGCGGTTGATCACGGCCGGCACAACCAAGAATTACAACCGCCTGTTCATCGATCTGATCCGCGCGGTGGAATCCGCCGGTGAATTGACCGTACGCGCCGTCGCGACGCAATTGACGTCAGGGGAGGGGGCGAGTACCGCTTTTCCGAGCGACGCTGACATCCACACTGCGCTCACGACGTTGCCGCTGTACGGCCGCATCGCGCGTGAAAAGGTTCTCGCCGTGCTGAAAGCGCTCGAGCTGGCCGCGAAGACTTCAAAGAGCGAAGCAGTTGAGGTGCCGGATACCGTCACGATCGAACACGTCATGCCACAGAACTGGCCGCGCGAATGGCCATTGCCGCCGGCAGCCGCGCCTCGCACTTCCACGGAAGAAGCGGACGCAACTGAAGCGCGGAATCGCCTGGTCCAGACAATCGGCAATCTCACGCTTGTCACGAACTCGCTCAACCCGACACTTTCGGATTCGGCGTGGGAGACGAAGCGACCAATGCTGATGAAATATGCCCGCTTGAATCTAACGCAGTACTTTCATGACGCGGATGCGGACGTATGGGACGACTCGGCGATCGAGCGCAGAACGGAACATCTGTATCGCCAACTCGTGCAGATATGGCCGTTCTTTGGAGCGCCTGCAGCCACGGGGACATCGCCGCGTTAGGCGAGCCTCGCGCGCGCGTCGACGCGTTTCTTTTCCGGACAATCATCTGGGACAACGCTGTCTAGCCAAACGCCGTGTGATCCGACGATCATCGGCACGTCGACGCGCAATGCAGCGCACCGAAGGTGCGGCTGTGGGTTCCATTGCTGGCCGAAGGGGGCGGTGTACAAGCACTGCCGGCATCCATGACAGAGTGCGCGATTGCCAGTCGCAGGCATGTTCATGCTGCCACAACGGCGCGGATCTGCGCCTGAGCGGAGCGGTTCCCGCGAAACATGTTCTCCGAGATTGAGTACGCGAACGTCGCCACTTGATTGAGACCATCAATTGGAAGTGGATCTTCTGCCGTTTGGCGCGCGTTGAACCACACCGCGTCGAAAACGGCGCCACCGTTCTCCGGTGCGAGCGTGAGGCTCAGGTGAGTCCCGTCGCCGATTGCCTTTGCCCGCGCAATGCGCGCACGTGTTGCAAATGTGGGCAGCTCGAACTCTCTGCCGAATGGTTCGAGCCCTGCTATCTCGTCGAGGATGGCCAGCGATGGCGCCACAGGACTAGATACGTTCTCGACGTCGATCCATGGGCCGATCATGAACTCCGGAAGCTGGTCTCTCGCTTCTGCTTCAAATGCAACGTGAAAATCAGCCAGTCGATCCCGAGGTGAGGAATAGCCTGCGGCGCCAGGATGTCCGCCAAAGGCAACGATGCACCCCGGCGCGCGAACCTCAGTAACGCGCGCGAGCGCATCTCGTGCGTGGAATCCCGGAAACGAGCGTACAGAGCCAGCGTAGAGCGCCGGGTGATTCTGTTTCGGACAAAGGCAGGTTGCCGGCCTCCCGAACCGCGCCATCAGTCTGCTGGCAATGATGCCTATTACACCCTGGTGCCCGTTCTCCAAGGCGACCACCAACGCATGCGCGCCGCTGGCGACCTGTTCCTCTGCGATAGCGAATGCCTGATCCTTCAGCTCCGCTTCGACGGCGCGTCGCTTGGAATTCTCTTGTCCAAGTAACGCCAGGAGAGTTCGAGCGTGTGCTGGATCCTGTGTCGTGAGAAATTCAAATCCGGGCATTGCCGAGCCCAGTCTGCCGGCGGCGTTTAGTTGGGCACCAAGACTCCACCCGATGTCCGCTTCGGTAATCCTGCTCGATCGACGACTGGCGTCCACTGTGGAGCGAAACGCGTCCCAGCACGCTCGGTGGCCGCTCCGATTCGCGAGCTCAAGGCCGTAACTCACGAAGGCCCGGTTGTTGATGCTCGCACCAAAGCTCGTCGCATCGGTCGTTACGCCGATCGCGCACAGATCCAGAAGGCTCGCCATGAATTGTACCGGCGGTACAGGTCGACCCGCGGCCAATAGTTCGCGCCGCACAGCGCACATTGCGAGCCAGCTAACCGCGCACCCGGCGATGTGCACGTCGGTATACCGGCTTCCTGCAAGAAGAGGGTTCACCACAGCGACTGCCGCGGCTGGTGGGCCCTCTGCCGGGACTCCATGATGATCTAAGACCACGGTATCGACCCGCGCACGTGCGAGCCTGTCGATCACTGCAGCGTCAGAGCTTCCTTGATCGGCGGTGATGATGAGCTGTGGTGCCTGTCCGCCGCTGTCGCATACGCGGCGAATGTACGCGTCCGTTACACCGTATCCCTCAGTGAGGCGATCAGTTGTTTGCATCCGGATTAGCTGGGGGTCGCCGCCGAATGCCGACGTCATGGCGATGTGCAGAATGCTGCCCGAGCTGACGCCGTCTCCGTCATGATCGGCAGAAATCAACACGCGCTCGTTGTGCAGGATTGCGCGGGCGATTCGCCGCGCCGCCTTCTCGATATTCGGAAGGCGATCTGGCGGTGTAAGCAGACGCAACCCCGGTTGCACCGCCGATCGAACACTACCGGCTTGCGAGATCATGGCCGGCAACAAGCGCGCAGCCAGCAGGCGCGATTGCAGGTCCGAATAGCCCTCTGATCGTGCCGCAGACTCGACCTCCGGGTTGATCCGGCGACGCTGAAGTCGCGGCTGGCTCGCGGGCAGAGGCATTCAGGTTCTGCTGCCACCGGCAGCCGCACGTGGTGCGGGAGCCTGCCCGGCGCTGCGCAACATCGGACCGACAACCGTGCGCACCAGGTTCGCGACATCGGCGCGCGCGCCCTGTGGTGTGTTGCGGCGCACCTGCGCCGTCAGCACCGCGGCGAGTTTATAGGCATCGGGCGGCGAGACCGGAATTGCGCGCATTTTCTGGGCCTGGCCGATCTTGATGAAGATGCTCTTGTTCTGGTGCTCGATCTCGAACCACTTATCCTTCGCTTCGCCGTGATTGTTGAACTTGGCGTAGCCAACCTGGCCCATGACAACCGCGAGAGTGATCAAAATCTCATCGGGCGTAAGCATCAGGGTGATCTTATCGCTCCACGCATAGGTCAGCGGCGCGGTCGCCGGCGCTGCGTCGATGAAAACTACCGCGTTGCGCTTGCGATTCTCCCCGGGAGAGACCGTCAATGCGGCCTTCCCACCGTAGATATGGAAGTCGTCGCGGTGTGGCGACTCGCCGCCGGCGTCGCGTTGCGCGTTCTCGGAGCCGTTCGAGGTGACCGGAGGCGGTGCAGCCACCGGCTGGCCATTGTCCGACGCAACGGTGGGTGGCATCGACTTGATGGGATCGCGGTGATGGACCATGGAGAGTCGGCTATTGGGCAACGGCGGGCGAGCCGGGAGATCACGCGCGGCAGGCACCTGCTGGGTGCGAGACTCCGGTGGCGCAGCGCTGGGGGCTGCGGCCTGGGTTCCTTGGCCGGCGCCATTCACCATGGGCGGAAGGCGGACTTCCTCGATCGCGGCCTTTAGATAATTGAGCGCTTCCGGATTGGTGTCGGCGACAGCGAGTGCTTTGCGCACGACGCTAGCTTCGCGGACATCCGACAGAAGGCGAACCTCTTCGGGAGTTGCGACGACGCCGCACTGCGCGAGGCGTTCCCGCACATCCCGCACTTTCTCATAGGTACGATTCGAGTGCTCCATGCACGCTCTCCTTGATCCCTCTGTGAGAGATTGTAGCCAGGTCCATAAGGTGCCCCAAATTTGGGTGTCCCCACCGTTCGCGGTGTTCCCCCAAAGGGAACGCTATGTTCAGGTCGTCGCACCACGTGCGACCGACTTAGGTTGCGTGGCAGAGGGGAGCAAGGTGAGGGTGCTCGCCGTGCCCTCTCCCTCGCGAAGGCCATTCTCTTGGCTTTGCCGGCTTGGTCACGTACATTGCGCGCTCTACTTCACCAAACATGGCTCAAGGAATCGATCATGGCGACCAAGAAACCAACCGCAAAGAAGGCTGCTCAGAAGTCTGCTGCAAAACCAATCGCTCGCAAGCCGATTAAAGAAGTACTCGGTAGGGCGGGTCTGGTGAACTACATCGCGGAGACGTCTGGCGTGATCGCCAAGGATGCGCGTGCGATGCTCGCGGCGCTGGAGGGGGCAGTAATCGGGTCGGTAAATAAGAATGGCGCGCGCACGTTTGTGCTGCCCGGTCTTTTGAAAATTACCGTCACGAATGTCCCCGCTAAGATCGAGCGCAAAGGCGTCAATCCGTTCACTAAGCAGGAGCAGTGGTTCGCCGCCAAACCGGCCAGCGTCAAGGTCAAAGTGCGCCCGCTCAAGAAACTGAAAGACGCCGCCTCCTGATAGGGAATTGCAGATGGCTAACATCGGCTCGGTTTTGAAGTCTGAAATTTCGCGCCTGTGTCGGCGCGAAATTCGCAGTGAGGTGGCGGCGATCAAGAAGGCGTCCGCGTCTCATCGGCGGTCTATCGCGGCCTTGAAGCGACAACTGAATGCGCTTCAACGCACGTCGGCGGCGCTCGAGCGTCGCGCGAAGGCAGCGCCGGCCCCAACACCGATCGCGCCGCAAGGTCGCCCCGTTCGCTTTGTCGCCAAGGGCCTGCGCTCGCTGCGATCGCGCTTAGGACTATCGGCACCGCAGCTTGCTCGCTTGCTCGGTGTAAGCGAGCAATCGGTCTACAACTGGGAGACGAAGAAGGCGACGCCGCGCAAGGAACAATTGGCGGGCATCATTGCGTTGCGTGGCCTCGGAAAGCGCGAGGCACACGCACGTCTTCTGCAAGCCACTAAATCCCAGCGGCCGAAACGTGGCCGAAAAACGCGTCGCGAATAGGGAACTGTCCTAGACGGCACGCGGATCTGATTTATATGCTGAGCGGTGTGCTGCTGCCGCCATCGATGCGAATTGGACGATGGTGCCTTAAGCTGCTTGTTCCAGGTTGTGCGCGTAGTACGGAGGCTGTCGATCGAGCAGGATCGCGATCTGCGCATCGGAATCTTCCCGGTCTGGATTTAGCCAACGATCCAGGTTCTCCGGTTTGATGTCGATTATCGTGCGATCGTGACCCGCCGCGGCGACTTCTGGTAGAGGATCGTTCGTGATCATGCTGCAACTGAGCAGATCCGGTTCGCCAGCGCGTCCTTTCCAATGCGACCAGAGACACGCTATGAGCATGGTCTGCTCGGGTTCCGGTCGGAATTCGAGGACGACGTTGCGCTCCTGCTCACCTTGAGCGAGCTCGCGCTTTTCGAGCCGATGCTGGCTCACGTTCTCGTAGAAACGCGTCACGACGACCACGCCGTGTGTCACACCGAACAGCGGGCGCCAAAAGTTCTTCAGATTGTCGAAACGAGAGTTGTAATTGCCCTGAAGCTTCTTGTCCATCAGGGCGGGCGCGTTGGGCAGACGACACAAATACCGCATGGGCTTGATCACGCGTTCGCCCGCCTCCGACACCATGACGGGAAGGTAGGATTGCGGATAAATGCGCGAGTCCATTGGAACCAGGTTGTCGCGGCTGAGATCGGCCAGACGCGCGCGTGCGCGCGAAATCTTGTCGGCGGCAATTCGCTTGCTCTCCAGGGCGGACTTTAGATCGGGTTTCGTTTCAAGCGTGCGCTCGGCAGTCGACAGACGCTGCTTTTGACTGAACATCTCCTGTTCGAGCTTGGTGCGCTGCGCGCTGTTCCAGTCATCGATCAGCGCCTTGATCTGCTGCTCGTCATCGGTGGCAGGATTCGCGAAGCTCGCATCCATCGCTTTCGTCGTCTTGATGGCGGCGCCATTCGCCCGGTCGACGTAGAGCCGCACGAATTCGCGGATGTCGATGCGCGCGCCGAACATGCGGACGTAATCGCGATAGTTTTGCCACACCAACGCCGAATAGCACATTCGGACTACCTCCAATTTCGTTCAAGTTTACTCGTGTCGATCGAGTGCAGTAAGTGCGACCAGTCGGTCAGCCGTTCCGCAATCACGTGGCGCACGCCGTCGACCGCATCGACTTTGCCGTCGACGCCGAGCAGCGTCGAGCCGAGCAGCTGCTGGCGTTGCTCCTCGGCGACATTGCGCCACACGACGAGATTCAGGTCACCGAACTCGTCCTCGAGCGTAACGAATGTCACACCGCTCGCGCTCTGCGGTCGTTGGCGCATAGTCACGATCCCGGCCGTACGAACCCGCGCGCCGTGTGCCATCGTATTCACGTCACGAGACGACCGAATTTTCCGCGCTGATAGCATCGATCGAACGAGCGAAATGGGATGTGGCCCGAGAGACAGTCCCATGCTGCGGAAGTCTGCGTTCACGTCGGCGCCAATCGACGGCGGCGCGATGGCGATCCGCTCCTCCTCGGCGCTTGCTCGCCCAAACAGCGGCAATGACTTCTCGACGCCGGCGACCGCCCAGCGCGCGCGATGCCGATGGCCGGCGATCCCCCGCAGCGCGGCCGACTTGGCCAAGAGCGCTTGTGCGCGCGCGTCGAGATTCGCCCTCTCGCACAGGTCCTGTACGGATTCGAAGGCGCGTACCGCGCGCGCGCACTCGATCCTCCGGGCGACGTCTTCCGAGAGGCCGAATACCTGGCGCATCCCAAGTCGAATCGCGAAGGCCTCGCCCGAGGCCGCCAGAACGCAATCCCAATCGCTGTAGCGCACATCGACAGGAAGCACGTCGACGCCGTGCCGGCGCACATCGCTCAAAATCTGATTGGGCAAGTAGAAACCCATCGGCTGCGAATTGAGCAGCGCGCACGCGAACGCCGCCGGCTCGTGACACTTTAGCCAGCACGACGCGTACGTGATTAACGCGAACGAACTGGCGTGGCTCTCGGGGAACCCGTAGCCCGAGTATCCACGCACTTGCTGCACGAGTCGCTCCGCAAATGCCATCGGGTGGCCGCGCGCAAGCATCCCATCAATGAGCTTCTGCTCGAACTGCTGGAGGTTGCCGTTGCGCTTCCATGCCGCCATCGCGCGCCGGAGTTGGTCCGCCTCGCCGGCGGAAAAACCAGCCGCCTTCATGGCGAGCTCCATCACCTGTTCCTGAAATAGCGGAATCCCCAGCGTGCGCTTCAACACCTCCTCGAGCTCCGGCGCCATGTAGTCGACGGGCTCCAGACCTTGCCGGCGCCGCAAGTACGGGTGGACCATGTCGCCTTGGATCGGCCCAGGACGGATGAGCGCGACCTCGATGACCAAGTCATAAAATGTAGCTGGTCGCGTTCTCGGCAAAGTAGCGCGTTGCGCCCGCGATTCGATCTGGAAGACGCCAACGGTGTCGGCATGTTGAATCATTTGATATGTCGCTGCATCTTCTGCCGGAATCGATGCCATCGTGAGATCGCGGCCGCGATGTGCACGGAGCAGGTCGAGTGACTTCCGGATGCACGTCAGCATGCCGAGCGCGAGGATGTCGATCTTGAGAAGTCGCAAGGCGTCGAGGTCGTCTTTATCCCATTGCAGGATAGTCCGATCCGGCATCGCGGCATTTTCTACCGGGACGAGTTCGTGCAGCGGGCGCTCGCAAATAACGAAGCCGCCGACATGCTGCGATAGGTGACGCGGAAAACCGACGAGTTCGCGCGCGAGCGCGATGACCTTGCGCATGATCGACGAGTGGGGATCGAAGCCGCGCTCTCGGACACGCTCCTCCATGCCGTCGACGCCATCCCACGACGAGAACGCGCGACTGAGCTGATCGACCTGGTCAACCGGCAAGCCAAGCGCCTTGGCGACGTCACGAATTGCGAGCTTGGTGCGGTAGCAGGTGACCGCCGCGGCGATCGCAGCGCGCTCGCGCCCGTACTTGCGGTAGATGTACTGGATGACCTCCTCGCGCCGCTCGTGCTCGAAGTCGACGTCGATGTCAGGCGGTTCATTTCGTTCGCGCGAGATGAAGCGTTCGAACAGCATGCTCGATCGCGCGGGGTCGACCTCCGTGATGCCGAGCGCGAAACAGACCGCGGAATTCGCCGCCGAGCCGCGGCCCTGGCAGAGAATCTTCTCCTGGCGCGCGTACTTAACGATGTCGTGCACCGTGAGGAAGTACGCCTCGTACCGCAATTCGGCAATCAGTGCGAGCTCATGCTCGATCTGTGCACGTACCTTGTCGCTGACACCCTCGGGCCACCGCCACGCGCAGCCGCGTTCGGTCAGATGCCGCAACCAGGTTGACGGCGTGTGCTCGGCCGGGACGAGCTCGCGCGGATACTCGTAGCTCAGATCTTTGAGCGAGAACCGGCATCGGTCGGCGATGCGAACGGTTTCGGTCAGCAACTCGCGTGGATAGATCGCATGCAAGGCCTCGAGCGAGCGCAGGTGGCGCTCGCCATTTCGAAACAGATGGCGGCAGCCGCCCGCAATGGTGGTCCGGTGGCGAATCGCTGCAAGCGTATCCTGCAGCGCGCGCCGGCGCCGAACGTGCATGTGCACGTCGCCGGCGGCGACAGCGGGCAACCCCGTCTTGTACGCAAGATCCAGGAGCGCCCGGAGGCGCGCCGCGTCGTCAGGGCCGCGGTGCAGTTCGACGGCGAGCCACGCGCGGTCGGGAAAGGTGTCGCGCACCCAGGTGCCATCGGTGACGGTGCGTTCTTCGCCGGGGACCCAGAGGGCCAACACGCCATTCGCGCCACCGGCGAGATCCTCGCGAGCGAGCCGGTAGTTCCCTTTCGCGGCGCTACGTCGAGCGAGGGTTATCCACCGGCAGATGGTGCTGTAGCCGGCGGCGTTTTCGGCGAGCAGAACGATCACGAGACCGTCGGTCAATCGCAGCTCGGTCCCGACGATGAGGTGGAGGCCGACGCGCTCCGCCGCTTCGTGCGCGCGCACAATGCCGGACATCGTGCACTCGTCGGTAATCGCCAGCGCACGATAGCGCAGCCGCTGTGCGCGCCCGACCAGCTCGTCGGCTTTCGACGCACCGCGCAGGAAGCTGAAGTTCGAAAGGCAGTGGAGTTCGGCGTACGCGGTCATGCGAAGAGACCACGAAGCAACCACGGACCGTCCGTCGCGCCGGCCGGGCGAAACGCCCAGGCGATTTGGCCGACGGACGTTTCGATCACGTAGAAATCGAATCGCACATCGCCATCGTCCCACCAGCCTGACTCGATGCGCTCAGGCCCCGCAAGAATGCGGCGGGGAGTCCCATGGAAGGGAATCGGCCGCTCGAACAACCAGGTCGGCCGCGGCTCCGGCGAGACGACGAGTTCGGCGCGCTGATCGATGCGCGGCACTCGGCGCCAGGATCGTTCCGGCCGCGGATCGGCAGTTGGCTCCAACGAATAGAGATTCGATTCCCCCAAGCGCGCACGCAGGCGACCCGCGAGCTGCGCCCAGTTGATCGATCCGCCGGCACCGGCGCGCGCATCGAACAGATCGTGTGAGGCAGGTACAAAGGGAGGAAGATCGTTCGCGACGACGCGCAACGTGCGCACGGGCGCCGCGACAGTGCTCGCCTGGAGTCGGAGTTTTGCGATGTCGAAGAGCGACGCCGGATCGCGCTGCGGCTCCTGCATACCCACGACGAGCCGTGTCGCAGCGCGACCGTCATGCTCCATGACCAACTCGAACTGCAGCACACCGCCGTCGCGACCGAGCAGGAACGCGCCGAGATCACCGAGCAGGCGTCGCAGCGGGAAGAGCAGGGCCGTGCTGGTTTCGATCTCGTGATCAAATTCCATGTGTGCAGCGAATCGATCCGGCGGCTGATAGAGTTCGACAGGATCCGGAGCG
>Ga0207702_10006176_pt1 | contig 10362 bp, 9 predicted proteins | sample KBSCornC62_FD_184302 | JGI IMG/M metagenome (GOLD analysis project Ga0207702, IMG submission 184302) | Corn rhizosphere microbial communities from Kellogg Biological Station, Michigan, USA - KBS Corn C6-2 (SPAdes) (version 2) | ecosystem: Host-associated > Plants > Roots > Rhizosphere > Soil ...
CGCTGCTGCTGGCGTGGGCGCGACGCCGGTGGGGGGGTTCGGACATGGGGCACAGTGTGGCGAATCTGCGCCGCCCCGCCCGGGGAGTTAGGTTTTCAGCGTGGGATCTTTCTCCGGCATCTGCCTCGAGCTCGGCATCGGCCTCGCGATCGGAATGCTCGCCGGCACAACCGGCACGCACGGCTCCGCCCGCGGCCGGATGACGATCCTCGCCGGCGTGATCGCGATCGTCATCGGCTTCTTGCTGGCGGGAACGGCGAACGTCAGCTCATTGGCGGGCGCTTTCTTCTGCCTCGTCGGCGCGGTCTTCGCCTGCCTCGTCGTCAGCGACGTGGTCAGCTCGGCGGGGCGCCGCGAGGGCAGCGGCGCCGGCGCCCTCGGCTTCCTCGTCTCGCTCGTCGCCCTGGTCGTCGTTGCGATCGCGATCCTGATCTCCCCTGCGACGCTCCTCATCGTCGCTGCCCTCGCATGGCTCGGCATCTCGAGGCGCCGGCGAGCTCAGCGCAAACACGCCGGCCTCCGCGTCCTCCGCTAGCCGCCGCCTGCGGTTCGCGATCATGGCGGCAGTGGCTGCCAAGAAGCTGGTTCTCACCTACGTCGACTCGCTGCGCACCGACATGCTGGAACGCACCGTTGCCGAGGGCGGCGCCCCAACCTTTGGCGCCCTGCTCGAACGCGGCGTGCTCGTGCCCGACTGCGTCTCCAGCTTTCCGTCGGTGACGCCGGTCGCCAGTGCCGAGATGGTCACCGGCCGCGCTGCCGACGGCCACTGGATCAGCGGCATGAACTGGTACCACCGGCTCGAGCGTCGCTACGTCGAGTACGGCTCCTCGCTGGAGGCCACGCGAGCCTTCGGCGTCTTCCGCTCCCTCTACGACCTCGTCTACAACATGAACCTCGCTCATCTCAATCCCGCCGCCGAGACCCTCTTCGAGCAGCTCGACGATGCCGGCTTGCGCACCGCCTGCACCCCCTTCCTGATCTACCGCGGTCGCCACCGCCACCAGGTCTCGCTCGAGGGCCTGCTGCGCCGCGCGGTCGACGCCACCCGGCTCAAGTTCCGCCACCACACCTGGGGCCCCACCGAGCTTTTCTACGGCGACCTCTATGCCAGCCGCGAGGTTCCCTGCAGGTCGACCTCGATCCCCGGCAACCGCGACGGCTACTCGGCCTGCTGCTCGGCGGAGCTCGCCAAGTCCGACGGCTTCGACTTCCTGCTCTTCTCGCTGCCCGACAACGACAACTACTCGCACCGCTACGGTCCCGAGGCGAGCGCTGAGTCGATTGCCAAGGCCGACCACTGCTTCGACAAACTGGTCGAGGCAGCGGGCGGTCTCGACGAGTTCCTCGATCGGCATGCCGTGATCCTGCTTGCCGATCATGCCCAAACCCCAGTCCATCGGGGCCTGCCGCTTGCCGAGCTGCTGAGTCGCGAGTGGGCGGTGTTGCAGCCCTCCGAGTCCGAACCAGCCTCGGCCCAGATCGCGGTCAGCCCTACCGGCCGCGCGGCCTACGTCTACCTGCTGCCGGGTGAGGGCGAGCGAGCCGATCCTGAAGCGCTGCGCCAGGCCCTCGCAGTGATCGAGGGCGTAGATCTTGTCTGCCGCCTCGAGCGTGCCGACGGGCGGCCGCTGGTGAGGACCGAGCCGGGCGCGCCCCGCGACGGCTGCCGCGCCGTGGTCGAAAGGGGGGAGGCTCGACTCAGCTTTCGTCCCGGAGGCCGGGTTGCCGACCTGCGCGGGGGCGAATGGCAGGTGGATGGGGACCCGGCGGCTCTGGCGGCGACGATCGAGGACGGCCGGCTGCGCAGCGAGACCTACCCGGATCCGCTCGCCCGGGTCTGGTCGGCGCTCAGCGCACCCCATGCCGGCGACTTCCTGCTCTCGTTGCAGCCCGGGTTCGAGGCCGTTGATTGGGGCGGCGTCACCCACGTCGGCGGCGGCAGCCACGGCTCGTTGCATGCCGGCGATTCGCTCGGTCCGTTGCTCTTCGTCGGCTGCGGACCCGCCGCGGCGAACGAGCGCGAGCAGTGGACGCTTTCGGACGTGGCCCCCGCCGTGCTCGAGCATTTCGGACTGACGTGACCAGAGTCGCGCTGTGTGTCCTGGCCCTCCTTCTGATCCCGGCCACGGCGCACGCGGAGACCGGAGCTTCGGAGGCCGCTCGAATCGCCGGTCGCGACGCGAAGGTGATCAAGGAGCAGAGTGAGAACGGCCAGCTGACTCACGCCGTCAACAAGGTCGACGGCAATTGGGAGGTCAGTTACTTCGCCGCCGACAAGGAGGTCGCCCTGGTCATCGTCGACCCCCAGACCGGCCTAGTCCGCGAGTCCTGGACCGGCTATCAGGTCGCCTGGAAAATGGCCCGCGGTTTCTCGGGCGCCTTTGGCCACAAGCTCAACGCCCCCTACGTCTTCCTGCCCCTCTGCGCGATTTTCCTGCTCGGCCTCCTCGATTGGCGCCGCCCGCGGCGCATCGCCAACCTCGACCTCCTCGTCCTGCTCGGCTTCGGCGTCTCCAACTTCTTCTTCAACCGTGCCGAGGTCGGCGTCTCGGTGCCGCTTCAGTACGTCCCACTCCTCTACCTGCTCGGCCGCGCGCTGTGGATCGGGGCGCGGGGTGGGGGAGAGGGGATCAGGCCGCGCTGGCCGGCGGCGTGGCTGTTGATCGGCGCCCTCTTCCTGATCGGCTTCAGGGTTGGTCTCAACATGGCCGACTCAGGGGTGATCGACGTGGGCTACGCCGGCGTGGTGGGTGCCGATCGGATCGTCCACGGAGAACCCGTCTACGACAACTTCCCCGCAGACGTCTCCCAGGGAGACACCTACGGGCCGGTCAACTACCTCGCCTATGTGCCCTTCGAGCGGATCTGGCCCTGGGTGGGGACCTGGAACGATCTCCCCGCCGCCCACGGCGCCGCGGTCTTCTTCGACCTCGCAACCTTTGCCCTGCTGATCTTCCTCGGCCGCCGCATCCGTCCCGGCCCCGCCGGCAACGATCTCGCCGCGATCCTTGCCTTCGGCTGGGCCGCCTACCCGTACACGGCCTTCACCCTGCTCTCCAACTCAAACGACTCGCTCGTCGCGATGCTGCTGGTGGCCACCCTGCTGGTCCTCGCCAAGCCAGTGGCCCGGGGGGTGACGGCGGCTCTGGCTACCTTCGCCAAGTTCGCCCCAGCGATCCTTGCCCCGATGCTCCTCACATACGGAGAGAGACGCTGGCGCTTCGTCGTCGCCTTCGCCGCCGCAACGGTCGCGGTAATGCTCTGGCCAGCGATTGACCCGGGACTGCATACCGTCTATGAGCGAACCATCGCCTACCAAGCAGGCCGCGGCTCCCCCTTCAGTATCTGGGGCCAGGTTCCGTCTCTGGAGCCCCTTCGCGTAGCCATCCTTGTCGGAGTGGCAGCTCTCTCCCTGCTCTTCGCTTTCCGTCCCAGGGACAAGCAGCTCTTCCAAGTGGCGGCGCTGGGTGCGGCCCTCCTAATCGGGGTCCAGCTGACGATGCACCACTGGTTCTACCTCTACATCGTCTGGTTCTACCCCCTGCTCTTGGTGGCGATGGCGGTCAGGTCCCCTATGTCGGACGCTCAAGAGCAGCCGCAAGGCTGCTCGTCTGGCATAGGGGACCTGACCGCCACCCCGACCTAAAGCTCAGGGGCAGGAACCATCACCGCTGTGATCGAGTCAGCGAGCCCTTTGTCGTTGACGTCGACCACCGCCCCCATCACCCACACATCCTCCTCGGCCGTCTCGAACTTGATCGGCATCTGGGTGATCAGAGACTCGAGGATCAGCTCCGGCTTGACCCCTAGCACGCTGGTCCGCGAGCCGGTCATGCCGACGTCCGAGATGAAGGCGGTGCCCTGCGGCAGGACTCGCGCGTCGGCAGTTGGCACGTGGGTGTGGGTGCCGAGCACTCCCGCCACCCGGCCGTCGAGGTGCCAGCCCATCGCGACCTTCTCGCTGGTCACCTCGGCGTGGAAGTCGACGATGACGAAATCGGCCTCGATCTTCTCGAGGATGTTGTCGGCCTCGTGAAACGGCGATCGCGCGACCCGCAGGCCGATCGCGCCACTGAGGTTGATCACGCCGCAGCGCCGACCGCCGATCTCGACCACCGTGTAGCCGCGCCCGGGGTTGGCGTAGGGGTAGTTGGCTGGCCGGATCAGCCGCTCGCTGCGGTTGAGGTAGCTGTAGACCTCGCGGTGGCGATAGACATGGTTGCCGGTGGTGATCACATAGGCGCCGGCGTCGAAGAGGGCGTTGGCCGTCTTCTCGGTGATCCCCATGCCTCCGGCGGAGTTCTCGCCGTTGACGATGACCATCTCCGGCGCGAAGCGCTCGCGCAGCCCCGGCATCGCCGCGGCGAGGCCGCGCCGGCCCGGCCCGCCGACCACATCGCCGATGAAGAGGACCTTCATGGCCCTGACCCTATCCGCGCAATTGCGAAAGGGTGTGGGGGGTGAACGAGCGAAACGACGTCGTCGAGCGTGCTCTGGGCTATCCCTACGGCGCTCCGGCAGGCCCCTTCGTCCAGCTCGGCCACCAAACCCTCAGTCCGGCCGAGATCGAGATCGATCTCGAGGAGCGCACCCCGGTGCTGGCTTACGGCTCGAACGCCGCTCCCAAAGTCCTCTCGCGCAAGCTCGCCCTCAGCGACCAGCCGGTGCTCGTCGAACCCGCCCGCCTCCGCGGCTTCGACGTCGTCTACTCAGCCCACATCTCTCCCTACGGGGCTATCCCGGCAACCCTGCAGCGCAGCCCGGGGACCGAAGTGCGGGTCCACCTGATCCACATGACCAGCGCCCAGATCGGCGTGATCGCGGCGACCGAGCCGAACTACGACGCGGCCCTGCTCGAGGACGTCGAGTGCCGAGCTGAAGATGGCGAGGAGCTGAGCGAGGTCTCGGCTTACCTCAGCCGCCACGGCTGCCTGCTGGTCGATGGCTCCGAGGTCGCCCTCGCCGCCGTCACCGCGACGGGCAGGACGCTCGCCGCGATTGCCGAGCCCGAGGCGATGGAGCTGGTCAGGTCCCTGCTCTGTCCCGACACCGACCTCGAGTCCTTCGTCCTCGCCAACGTAACCGACCCCAACCTGTCCCAGTCACGCTCGGCGCAGCTGCCTCGCCGCCCGCTGGCCGCGCGGTAGCGGCTCAAACAGCGCTGAAGCGGCGCAGGGCGAGGCGGGCCAGCAGGCCGTAGGCGACGATCAGGACCCCGAGATGGAGCAGGGCGCCGCCTATGCTCGGACCACCGGGGTCCAGCGCCGCCGTCATCGCCTGCAGCGCCGGCTTGAAGGGGAAGACCGCGGCGATCACCTTGATCACGTCGTAGAGCGCCGGGCCGACCGTGCCGGAGGGGATCAGCGAGAGGAAGGCGACGGGCAGGGTGACCATGAAGGCGAGCAGCGAGACCGCCCGCACCTCCCGCGCCGCGGCCCCGAGGGCTGCTCCGGCGGTCCCCAGCGCCGCGCCGCCGGCGACGATCGCCAGCAGCCAGAGACCGATCCGGTCCCAGTGCAGGGGCACGAAGATGGCCAGGCCGGCGAGCATCAGAAGCGTCACCACGAGGCCGATCGCGACCCCGAGCGCCACCTTCTCGGTCAACAGTGCCGAGCGCGAGACCAGCCCCCGGGTCAACCGCGGGAAGGCATTCTCCTCCCGCTCCAGCGCCAGCGAGCCGGCGACCAGGAGGACGGTGACGAACGCCAGGGTGAACGTGGCGGCGACCGCGATCGCGAAGACTTCCAGCGGGGGAGTCGAGGCGTTGACCACCTGCTTGTCGACCGCGATCGGTTGCGAGAGCCGGGTCAGCAGGGTCGCCGCGGTGCCCAGGTTGCTCTTCGTCAGGGTGGTGAAACGCAGGACTTCATCGAGCGAATCGCGCAGTGCTCCGGCCGGGAGGGATGCCCGCACCGCGTGCAGGATGCGAGCCGTGTTGCCTAGGCCGAGAATCTGGATCGCCTGCCCGAGCACGGTGAACTGACCGCCGTTGACGACGAGCCCGACGAATTTGCCGCCTTCGTGTGCGATTTGGCGGGCGATCACCAGGTTGGCCTGTGTCATCAGCGCATTGATCCGGTCGTTGACCAGGCGCGCCTTGACCGGGTCCTCCTCGTTGACGATGACTTCGACTTCAGGGGTGCGTGGGACCGGCGTCGAGAGCGAGTTGATGTTTTCGACCAGGTCCGCCGGCAGGATCAGTGCCGCGAGCACGTCGCCGGAGCGCACCTCTTCCACCGCCTCGGCGTGATCCTTGACGTGCACGCACTCGACTCGTGCGCAGATCCGGTCGCTGACGCCGATCTTCGGCAGTTCGGTAGCGCCCACCGAGACGCGCGATTGCGGCGGCACTTCGTTGAGGAAGGCGACGCGCGGCTTCTCCGGCGACCGCGAGATCGCGAAGCCGACGAGGACCGCGATCAGGACCGGGTAGGCGACCAGCAGGAACGCCTGCAGGGGAGAGCGGCGGAGGATCTGCAGGTCCTTGAGCAAGAGCCAGCGCATCAGTGGCCCCGGTGTTGAAGGAAGGCGACGAAAGCGGTCTCGAAGTCCTGGCTCGCGGCCTCGGCGGCCTCCTCGCGCACGGCTCCCCGCAGCCCCTCGGTCGATCCGTCGAAGAGCGCCTCGCCGTCGGCGAGCACCAGCAGCCGTTTGCCATAGCGCTCGGCCTCCTGGATGTCGTGGGTGGAGAAGATCACCGTCGTTCCGCGCTCGGCGGCAAGCGCGACTACGAACTCCCACAGCCGCGCCCGCTGCCGCGGATCGAGGCCCACGCTCGGCTCGTCGAGCAGCAGCACCGACGGCCGCGCCAACAGCCCGATCGCGATGTTGATCCGCTGCTGATTCCCTCCCGAAAGCCGCGCCACGATCTCCCCCCGCCGCTCCCGCAGCCCCGTCAACTCCAGCATCTCCTCGCAAGACCCGCACGGATTCGGATGCTTCTCCAGCCGCGCGAACAAAAGGAGGTTCTCCTCGACGGTGAGCCGTCTATATAGAGCAGGCTGCTGCGGCACCCAGCCAACCTCGCCCTCTGGCACGTGGACCTCACCTCCGTCGGGCTTCGAAATCCCGGCCAGGATCGAGAGCAGCGTTGTCTTCCCCGCACCGTTCGGCCCGATAACAGCTACGAGATCACCAGCCCCGGCGTCGAAGCTGACCCCCCGCAACGCTTCCCGCTCGCCGAAGCGCTTGACCAGCTCGCGCGCCTCCAGCACGGCAGCCCTCGTCCCACTCCCCGCATCCATGCCGCCGAACGCTATCCGTAGCCAGGATCGACATTGTTAGACCGCGCTTGAGCAGGGAGGGTGGCGCCACCCTCCCTCCCTTAAACTCGCTCTCGAATGCCGTTCCCCGCCACACGCCTGCGTCGCCTCCGGCGCACGGAGCCGTTGCGCGCCCTGGTCCGAGAGACCAACCTGTCGCCCGCGCACCTGATCCAGCCACTCTTCGTGGTCGCCGGAGAGAACGTCCGCGAAGACGTCGACTCGATGCCTGGCATCGAGCGCTTCTCGATCTCCGAGCTCGTAGCCGAGGCGACCGAGATAGCCACCGCCGGCATAGGCTCGGTCCTGCTTTTCGGCGTCCCCGCCGCCAAGGACGAGTCCGGTTCGGGCGCCTACGACGAGGAGGGCGTCGTGCAGATGGCGGTTCGCGCTCTCAAGGAGGCCCACCCGGACCTGACCGTGATCACCGATGTCTGTCTCTGCGAGTACACCTCGCACGGCCACTGCGGCTTCATTCGCGACGGCGAGGTCGACAACGACATCACGGTCGAGCTATTGGCGAAAATCGCGATCTCCCACGCCGAGGCCGGCGCTGACGCGGTCGCGCCCAGCGACATGATGGACGGCCGGATCGGCACGATCCGCCACCAGCTCGACGAGGAGGGACATTCCGGCGTGCCGATCGTCGCCTACAGCGCCAAGTACGCCTCCGCCTTCTACGGCCCCTTCCGCGACGCCGCCGAGTCGACTCCTGAGTTCGGCGACCGGCGCGGCTACCAGATGGATCCCGCCAACGCTGCCGAAGCCGTGCGTGAGGCGGAACTCGATCTCGAGGAGGGCGCCGACATGCTGATGGTCAAGCCCGCCACCCCCTATCTCGACGTGGTCCGGCAGGTGAAGGACGCGACCGGCGCCCCCCTTGCCGCCTACCACGTCTCCGGCGAGTACTCGATGCTGAAGGCCGCCGCCGAGCGGGGCTGGATCGACGAGCCCGCCGCCGTGCTGGAGACGCTTACCTCGATCCGCCGCGCCGGCGCCGACGCGATCGTCACCTACTACGCCAAGGAGGCAGCCGCGTGGCTTCAGTAAGGGTGCCGCAATCGAAGGCGCGCTCGCGCAAGGACGGCGCCGCGATCCCGCTCGACGAGACCGACAAGCGGTTGATGAACCTCTTGCAGTCGAGCTTCCCGCTCGACCCCGAACCCTTCGCCCTCGTCGCTTCCGAGGCGGAGCTCGAGCTCGACGACGTCCTCACCCGCACCAAGCGCCTGCTCGACGAGCGGATCATCCGCGAGATCACCCCGATCTTCGACACCCGGGCGCTCGGCTACGAGTCGATGCTGGTCGCCGCAAAGGTCGACAGCGACCACCCCCACCGGGCCGCCCAGATCGTCAACTCCCACCCGGGCGTCTCGCACAACTACCTGCGCACCCACGACTTCAACCTCTGGTTCACGATCGCCACCCCGCCCGACTCTGAGCTCGGGCTCGCCGGAACGCTGGAGGCGCTGATGCGCGAGACCGGCGCCGAGTCGATGCGCGAGCTGCCCACCCTGACGCTGTTCAAGATCAACATGAACCTGGAGATGGAGAAGGGCACCGATGCCCTCGCCGCAGCCGTGGATGCCTCCCCGCCGCGCGAGCTCGAGGCGCAGCCATACGACGAGCGCGACATCGCGGTGATTCGCGCTCTGCAGGGGCCGATGGAGGCGGTCGAGCGTCCCTACGACGCCGCCGCGGCGGAGGTCGGGATGAGCACCGAGGCGCTGCTGACCCACCTCGGCGGCATGGTCGAGCGCAAGCTGCTGCGCCGCGTCGCCGCGATCCTCTTCCATCGCCGCGCTGGCTTCTCGGCCAATGGCATGGGCGTCTGGAAGGTGCCCGAGGCCGAGATCATGACCACCGGCGCCCGCATGGCTTCCTACCGCGGCATCTCCCACTGCTACCAGCGCCCCACTTACGAGGACTGGCCCTACAGCGTCTTCACCATGGCCCATGGCCGCTCCAAGGAGGAGTGCGACGCGGTGCTCGACTCGATTGCCGAGGACTGCGGCATGGGGCCGGAGGACCGAGCCACCCTCTACTCCTCGACCGAGTACAAGAAGATCCGCCTGCACTACTTCACCGACGACTACCGGCGCTGGGAGGAAGAGCATTCCTGAGCCGCCCCCGGACGCGGGAGGGAACCCCTGTCCATATCTGATTCTTCAGGCGTTCCCGGGAGCAGAGGAGGCGGCGTCTGATGTATGAGCGTTCGGCGGAGCTTTACCGCCGCGCGCTGAAGGTTCTTCCCGGTGGCGTCAACTCACCGGTGCGGGCGATGCGCCAGATCGATCGCGATCCGATTTTCATCGAGCGCGGCGAGGGTTGCGAACTGATCGACGTCGACGGCAATCGCTACCTCGACTGGGTCGGCTCCTGGGGGCCGCTGATCCTCGGCCACGCGCATCCCGCCGTGTTGGCCGCGGTCGAGACAGCCGCGGTGGCCGGCACCAGCTTCGGCGCCGCGACCGAGGCCGAGGCCGAGCTGGCCGAGGAGGTGGTCGCCCGCGTGCCATCGGCCGAGATGCTGCGCATGACCAGCTCCGGCACCGAGGCTGCGATGAGCGCGATCCGCCTCGCCCGTGCCGCAACGGGCCGCGAGGTAGTGGTCAAGTTCGCCGGCGCCTACCACGGCCATTCCGATGGTCTGCTCGCCGAGGCCGGGTCCGGGATCGCGACCCTGGCATTGCCGGCAACTCCGGGAGTCACGGCGGCTCAGACCGCTGGCACCGTGGTCGTGCCGTGGAACGATCGGACCGCGCTCAACCGGGCGCTCGCCGATCACCCCGTCGCGGCCGTGATCCTCGAGCCGATCGCCGCCAACATGGGGGTCGTTCCGCCGCTCGAAGGGTTCCTCGAGCACGCCGCAGCTGCGAGCCGCGCCGCCGGGGCTCTGCTGATCTTCGACGAGGTGATCACCGGCTTTCGCGTAGCCAGGGGCGGGGCCCAACAGCTATACGGCATCGAACCCGACCTGACCGTGCTCGGCAAGATCCTCGGCGGCGGCTTGCCCGCCGCCGCTTTCGCCGGCCCCCGCGAGCTGATGGAGCGGATCGCGCCGGCGGGCGACGTCTACCAAGCGGGCACCCTCTCC
>Ga0207702_10006181_pt1 | contig 10357 bp, 13 predicted proteins | sample KBSCornC62_FD_184302 | JGI IMG/M metagenome (GOLD analysis project Ga0207702, IMG submission 184302) | Corn rhizosphere microbial communities from Kellogg Biological Station, Michigan, USA - KBS Corn C6-2 (SPAdes) (version 2) | ecosystem: Host-associated > Plants > Roots > Rhizosphere > Soil ...
GTATTTGTCATCGAAGGTGTAGCGAAAACGAAGCTTCGGCCCAATGCGGTCATGAAAATCGCACCGCGGGCAGACGCGAAGATTGTCTTCCCATTCCTTGAGGAAAACCATCGTCCCGCATTTTGCGCATTTGTGCCACAGCGTCTCGGAGGTCTGGCGCTTCGGGAGAAAAGGGATTCCGGCGCGGACCTTGCTAAGCCAACTCATGGATCGCTCCTTTGCCGGCGCGAGTAGCGCTCGGGAGGCGCCAAGTCGAATCTAGCGGTAGCGGTAAAGCCTGAATCGCTGGACCGTGAACTCGCCGGGAGGAAGCCGGATGTGGCGCCCTTGGTTGGTCTCGTCGCCGTTGAGCAGGCGAAGATCGGACCATTTGCCGCCCTCCAGCTTCTGCTCCCAATCCACGTCGATGCCGGCGATCCGTGGCCCGGCTCCGACCGGCTCGGACGTCAGCACTGCCCCGCGCCCTGCCACCCAATAGTCCTCCGGCCCTGTCTGGATCAGCATCGCCACATGGTCTTCTGGATGCTGCTGATCGCGCGGAGTCCAGGGATCGATGAAGCCAATCGTGAAACGATAGGAGCCAAGCGTGATCTGCTGCGGTTTGTCGTCGATGGTGCCGTCGAAGGTGACCGCCGGCTTGGCGGCGCGAATGGTGCCGGCACTCTGCGCCTTCAACATCATCGGGGTAAGCGCATCCAGGATGCCGTAGCCCTGCCGCCGCGTCCCGGCCCGGTCGCCGCTGAAATCGTCGATATCGAAGGGTGAATAGCCGATCGCCTTGTGCTCGCCGAATGCGAAGAAGGCATTGGCCATCAGCTCGTCGACGGTCGCTCGGCCTTGTTCCGGGATGAAGAGCGGGTTGTCGGGGCGATCATAGTCCGCGGCAATGCTGGTGAAGTTGCGGAAATAAATGTCCGGGGAGAGCATATCGAGAGCGGGAGCTCCGGCTTTCCAGATGTCGATCAGGTGGGGCAGGGGGCCGCCGCTCGGGTACTCGCCCGGTGCTTTGCCGGGACGGTTCAAGGCGACATTCGCATACATCGGCAGGTCGTATTGCTGCTTGCCAGACCGAGCGACCACATCGGCATAGCGGGCGTAATACCAGGCGGTGAAGATTTCCTCGGTCGCTGTGCCGGGACCGAACAGCTGCTCCCAGGATCCCGCCATGCGCGACCCGTTCGCCTCCCAGCGCTGGCGCAGACTTCGAACGAGGGTGTTGCGGTGGGCTGCGAGATAGCGAGTCAGCGCCGGCGGGACCGGAGACGCGAAAGCGTGGTTCGCAGCCGGACTGTGGTCGCGTGCAGTCGGAAGCATCCCGATCTCGTTCTCGACCTGGATCATAAGCACAGTGTGATCAGCGGAATCGACGGTGCGGAGATGCGCCATCAGTGCAGCGAAAGCTCGCGAATCCGCGTTCAGGACATTGGACGAGAATGCAGAAAGAATCTCTTCGCCACTGCCGTTCGAAAGCTCAGCGCGCGGGAGACGCCGCTCGTCCCGCTTCACCCACGACGGAACGTAGCTCGACATGCTGTTCTTCCAGGCCCCGAACCACAGAAGGACTAGATGAAGGTGGTGAGCTCTCGCACCTTCGAGAAGCGCATTCACGGTCGAGAAATCGAAGCGTCCCTCCTGCGGCTCGATCAGCTGCCACGACACCGGCGCCAGCACCGTATTCAGGCCCATTTGCTCGAGTTTCGGCCAGACGGGAGCCATGTACGCGGGGCTGGATGCTGCCGAATTGCTGAGCTCGCCGCCCAGGATGAGGTACGGATCGCCGTTCACGACCAGCTGAGTTGCCTCGCCGTGACGGACCAGCGCCGGGGCTTGCGCCAAGGCGGCGCTTTCCACTGCCATCCAGGCGAGCAGCGCCGCGAGAAGCCGAATCACAGCGATTGTGCGATGGCGCGTGCCGCTGCGGCGGGATCGGCTGCCTCGGTAATTGGCCGGCCGATGACAACGATCGATGCGCCATCGGCCACCGCAGCGCGGGGAGTCACCACACGCTTCTGGTCCCCAACCGCACTTCCTTCCGGCCGAACGCCGGGAACGACAAAGAAGCCGTCGGTCCAGGCCGAGTGCGCGGCTTTCACTTCCGCGCCCGAACACACGATCCCATCCAGCCCGGAGTCCCGAGCCAGTACGGCAAGCCGCCGGACCTGGTCGTGAGGGGCATCATCCACGCCGATTGATCGCAAGTCGGTTTGATCGAGGCTGGTGAGAACAGTCACCGCGACGACTTTGGTGTTCTGCCCTGCGGCCGCCTTTGCGGCTTCCAGCATCGCTCGTCCGCCCGCAGCGTGAACCGTCACGATGGCGGGCCGGAGAGAGGCCAGCGACCGCATCGCTCCGGCGACGGTGTTGGGGATGTCGTGGAATTTCAAATCGAGGAACAAAGGAATGCCGATCTCGGCGATGCGACCGACCCCTTCCGGCCCATTTGCGCAGAAGAACTCGAGCCCGAGCTTCACTCCGGCGATAGATCCTCGAAGCGCTTTCGCGAGTTCCGTCGCCCGCTGCAGGCCGGGCGTATCGATCGCGACAAAAATCGGGCTCACTCGAACTCCTCTTCGTTTGGAGCGGCAGGAACGGTAGCTCTTGCCACCTCGCCTTTGCGCAAGCGCCACAGCCGAGCGCGATAAAAGACGTAAGCGGGCAACCACCCCAAAAAAAGCATCAGTGCAAGCAGGACCGGGATTTTGATGTCGGCCTGCAGATTGCCCCAGAGATTGATCGTCACGTCACGCCAATTCTCGATTGCGAGCGACGTCAAAAGAGCCACCACCACCAGCCAGAACAGCAAGTTCAGAAACCGCATGAGGCCTCCCTCAGTCAGGCCTTAGGTGAGCGCCAGCGCGAACGCCAGAAGCAGCAAATTTCATCGCGCCGCAGGCTCGCCTCGTCGCAGCGGCTCGATTGACCCGTTGAGGCGCCACTCCAGTCCAGCAACAGCGGCCGCAAGGGGAGGGTCCAATTTGAAAAAGAGCTACCTGGCCGCCGGAGTCGCAGTCATTCTTGGCGGCGTGGCGCTGATCGCGACTCGCTCCAGCCCGGTGCATCAATCCCATGCCAAATTGCCCCCGGCCTACGCGCGCCTTGCGACCGTCTCGACGGCAGCGCGGCACGATGTCGATTACACGCTGCTGGATTCGCGACTCCAGCAGCTCATGAAGAAGCCGTTTATGGTGGGGCTTGCGGTTGGAGTGGTCGAAAACGGGCGGATCACCTTCCTCCGCGGGTACGGGTATACTCTTGCCGGTTCGGACGAGGAGGTTACTCCCAGCACCGTCTTCCGCTGGGCCTCCCTGTCGAAGGGCGTTGCGGCGACCACCGTCGTGAAGCTTGCGGAAGAGGGGAAGGTGGACCTCAACGCGCCTATCTCCACCTACAACACCAGCTTGCGGTTGCCCGGGGGAGCCGAGCAACGCGCGAGCGTCATCGACCTGTTGAGCCACCGCTTGGGGATTTACCACAATGCAGATGATCCACGGCTCGAAAGCGGTGAAGATCCGAAGGAATTGCGATCGGAGCTTGGGCAGCTAGACCTCGTGTGCCAGCCGGGCACCTGTTGGAATTACGAGAACGTCGCCTACGACGATTCCTCCGAGATCGTCGCCAACGTCACGCATGAGCCGTACCAGACCGTTGTCCAGCGGATGCTCTTTGATCCGATCGGAATGACCAGCGCCAGCTTGACGAAGGACGGGCTGGAAAGCTCGCCGAGCTGGGCGCGGCCGCACAGCACGGGAGGGCGGCCGCTCCAGGTTTCCGACAACTACTACAAGATACCTGGCGCGGGCGGCGTCAACAGCGACATCAAGGATCTGGCGCTGTGGATGCTTGCTCAGATGGGCGAAATGCCCGGCGTGCTTTCACCCAAAGTCCTGAGTGAGCTGCACGCGCGGCTGGTGAAGACTCCGAACGAACGCGGCCGGCTGCACATGCCCTCGGGGGAGCCGCTGGAAAGCGCGTGGTACGGGCTCGGCTGGCGAAGCTATGATTATGCCGGCCACGCCATTGTCGGGCACAGGGGCGGGGTGGACGGATACCGCTCGCTCATCCTGTTCGATCCGCAGAAAAAGAGCGGCGTCGTGGCGCTTTGGAACAGCAACACCAACCAGCCGGGCGGTCTCGAATTCGAGGTAATGGACCAGATCTACCACCTGGGCTTTCATGACTGGCTGCACATCGCAGGCACCTCGGAAGCCAAGGCCGAAGAAGAGTCCGATGACAGCGGCGACTCCGGTATTCGTGCGCGCCGCCGCTGAGGAGCGCGCGAAGAAGAATGGCGGAAATCCGCTGGATTCGGAATCGTAACGATAGCTATGGTAAAAGCGCGTTGCCGGCGCCGAGGGGAAGGCATGGCGCCAGTGGCAGCGAAAGCTGCCGCCACTTTAGTTGCTGGAGCTGGCCATGAGCGAAGAAGACTTGGCCTTTCATCGTCAGCGCGAGCAAAATTGCCGCGAGCTGGCGGAACATGCCACTGATCCTGAGGTCCGCAAGCGTCACGAAGAGCTTGCCAGACTGCACGCCGAACTAGCGGCTAGTCCAGCTCCACAGCACTAATCGCAAGCGCTAGCCTTTATTTGCCGGAAGCGACCCTGGTGGTGCTGGTGGTCGGATCCATGCCGTAAACGTCCTTGACGAATGTCAGCTGACCGTCCTGCGGCTGAGCCGTAAGGTAAGTCACAAAAATGGGGACCGGCTGGGCCAGCTGCTCGGCATATTCCGGCTGGTCCGTTTTCAGCGGATCGTGTCCGATCAGCCAATGTGCAAGCAGCGGGGCGTTCTCCAGCCGGATGCAGCCGTTGCTCCGGGTCCGCTGCGACAAGGCGAACAGATCGCGGTCACCCGGATCTGTGTCGTGCAGGTAGATGTCCTGCGGGTTGGCAAACGGGAATTTCAGCTGACCCATGAAGTTATCGGGTCCGGGATCCTGGCGGATGCGGATGCTGACTTTCCCCGCGCGGACGCCTTTCCAGTCCACCTGGCTGGTCGGGATTACCTTTGCGTCGGCACTCCAGTCCGACATGACTTTGAATCCGCGCGCCTTGAAATATTTGTCGCCCTCCGCCGCATAGCGAGGTGCGATATTGAGCCGCGTCAGTGTGTCGGAAGAATTCCAGTAGGGATTGTGGATGACGTAATACATCATGCTCGTAATCAGCGGCGTGCGCGTATCCGGCCGGTTCTTCAGGAACTGGCCGTTGTCGCCGACGACGACCTTCATGGACCCGACGGGGACGCCGTCCTGATACATGTACAGCATCTGGGTAGCTGCGTTCACCATCACGAAGCGGCCCTTCGCCGGCATCCCGCGGGCTCGGTCGAGATTCGCCACGACTCGCGGATCCGGAACCGTCGTTCCGCTCGCCTGCATCTGGCGCCACGCTGCGTCGCGAATGGACGTGTAGATCGTGTTCGGATTGGCGATCTGCTGCACGTAGGCCTGCAGCGAAGGAGCGACTGAAGCACCCAAAAGAACCTCCGCCGGTTGTACCGGCCGCGGCATCAGAAAGCCGTAGCCATAGGTCATCCCGGGCACGGGCTGCTTCATCGTCTGGGCGTAGAGGACCAGCGCTTCGGAAAGCGTGTGTTCGGCATAAGCGACGGCTGCCGGATCTCCGGTGGAGGCGCGCTGAACCGCCTGCTGGACAACTGACGCGATTTCCGGGCCGCCGTTCAAGCCATCCAGCGACGAGCGCTGAAGAACAGCAACGAGATCGCTGGCCGCCGGACTTACGGAGCCGCTTCGGAACCAGATCGGCGCATATTGCCAGGTTGCGTAGAACGACTGGACCTGCGGAGCGGTCGGCAAGTTCGCCGACTGATAAGGCAGTGCCGAGATGGAAGGCGCGGCTGTCGAGGCCGTTGCGGCCTGGGCAATGCCCGATTGGAGCAGGAGAGCGGCGCCGGCGGCGAGTAGGATCCCTGTTTTCATGGCACTGGATTAATTGAAGGAATCCGCCTGAACAACGCATTAGCCAACGCCCGAACGCTTTTTCGCGTCCAGGCGTGGCATTAAAGACTCACCGAAGGAATTCGTTGGGTCAGGCACCGATCAGGACGGGTGTTCCCACGTCGGTTATCGTGAACAGCTTCTTCGCAAATGCGGGCGGCAGGTGGACGCAGCCGTGGGAGGAGGGCTCGCCGGGATTTCCGCCGGCGTGCAGCGCGGCGCCGTATGAGGTGAAGAATTCGGAATAGGGCATCGGCGCGTTTTCGTACCTGTTCGAGTGATGCATGAGTTCCTTGTTCAAAATTCGGAACTCGCCGGTGGGGGTATCGTAGCCGGGGCGGCCGCTGGAGATGGAGGCGGCCGCCATCAAGGTGTTGCCGCGGTAAACAAAGGCGAGCTGATCGCTCAGGCTGATGACGACCCGCTCGGGACCGGCGCTGTCAGGGACATCGCGCCAGACATATTGACCCGGCCTCAACCTGTCCTTTCCGAAAGCGTCGATCATGTCTTCATGGGCGCTGATCGCCGCGTCGCTCGCTGCTGCCTGGGCTTCGTAGCTTTCCGAATTCATTTCGGCGGAAACGGCCGGGGCCGAGAAGGCGAACGCAACCGATGCCGCCAGCACAACTGCCAGCTTCTTCATTTCACACCTGAATTTTTTTGTTGACTTTTGCGGAATCAATGCTCCGCAGCCGATTCGGGTTCCTCAAAAACGCACGAATCGTGAGTAGGACGGATTACTTGCAGCTCCTGAAAGCGGCATAGCTTCCGTAGCTCGCGACCGCGAAAGGCGTGAAATAGGTGAGAATCAGCTTCCACCAGATCGGCCAGTGGCCAGTGAAAATCTCCGGGCCCTGGTTGATGGTATTAAGGATGGTGCCGATGATTGCCGCGACCCTGAGCGAGCGAAAAACTCCGGTCCAAGAAAATGTGCGCCGAAGCGTCTCTCGTCGCGAGCTCATGAGGCCGGGCTGCCACACGAGACGCTCCCTGTGCAATAGAGGGATACCCGTTGCGCAGCCGGAACCGTTTGGCTGCCCGAGCGCTGAAGCATCCTCATTCAACCACAGGGGATAAGCGATGAAGTTGAGCACAAGTTTTGCGATTGCGTTGGGCGTTGTCGCCCTTGCCGCTTGCCACAAGAGTCCGGCTGATCAGCAGGCGGCGAATGTTGAGGCCAACTATGACAATGAGGCCGCCAACATCCAGAACAGCGCTGACAACGAGGCGCAGGCGATTCAGAATTCGGCCAATAACGAAGCCTCGGCAATCAAGAACGAGGGCGAGAACAAGGCTGCGGAGATCCGCAATGCCGCCGACAATTCCACCTCGAACGCGACCGATAACAAGACGGACAAGAAGGGCAAATAGGTCAGTTGACGAAGAAAAGGAGCGCCGAGGCTAATGGCTTCGGCGCCCTTCTTTTTGTCATTGCCCAGAGGGCGGAAACCCTAGAGATACCCCGCCAACAACAGAATGATGACGATGATCAGGATCAGGCCGAGTAGCCCCGACGGGCCATAGCCCCAGCCGCGCGAAAATCCCCAGGTTGGCAGTGCGCCGATCAGGAGCAGGATCAAGATGATTATGAGAATGGTGCCCACGGGTACCTCCCTTCGTATTTTTGTTTTGGTCGGGAAGCGTAACGGTCTGAACCCGCGAGAGTTGCAGCGGATCTTTGCGGCTCAGTAGGCGCGCCTTTGCGCCGCGATCAGCATCCTCAGGAGCATTGCGACAGGCCGGGGTACCCCAACCTTGCCTTCCAGCCAGAGGCTGACGGCCGAACGCGAAACGCCGATTGCGTTCGCCAGATCGCTCTGCGTTCGATAGCCGAGCGTGCGCATGGCCGTCCGGAGCTCCTCCGGGGCCATCGACGCAAGCATTTCTCCATTCGGCCGGCTGTCGGTCATACGGCTATTTAGATCGCATCCGGGCCCTTGTCGCCTGTACGGATACGGACCGCCTCGTCGATCGGGCTGACGAAGATCTTGCCATCGCCGATCCGGCCAGTGCGCGCCGCCTCTGAGATCGCCTCCACAACGTTCTCGACCAGATTGTCCTCGACAACCACTTCGATTTTCACCTTGGGCAGAAAGTCGATGACGTATTCGGCGCCGCGGTAGAGTTCTGTGTGACCCTTCTGTCGGCCGAATCCCTTGACCTCTGTCACCGTCATTCCAGAGACGCCTGCATCGTGGAGCGCGTCCTTCACATCATCGAGCTTGAACGGCTTAATCACCGCTTCGATCTTTTTCACTGCTGTTTTCCTCCAGTTTGCCCCTCCATAACGGCTGCCGTATCGACGCCGCAATCGGGAGCCACAGGCGCGCGCAAATGAAAGCTATCATTCTTTCTGCCGGACAGGGATCGCGGCTCGGCGCCTTGACCGCCACTCAGCCCAAATGCCTGATCGAATTCGGGGGGCGGACGTTGCTCGATCGCCAGCTCGACACGCTCGCAGCCAACGGGGTCGATGAGGCTGTGGTGGTCACCGGCTTCCGCGACGATCTCGTTGAAGAGGCGCTGGCACGACGGAATGGTGGCCCGAAGGTAACGACCATTTACAACCCTTTCTACAAGGTCGCCGACAATCTGGGTTCGCTATTCATGGCGCGAGCATCGCTCTCGGGCGACTGCCTCGTATGGAACGGCGACACGCTGGTTTCCGACCTGCTGATGGGCCGAGTGCTTGCAAACGACCGCGTCGGCATTTGCGTCACGATCGACCGCAAGGACAGCTATGATTCCGACGACATGAAGGTGGTGGAGGAGGCGGGGCGGCTGAAGGCGATCGGCAAGAGGCTGAGCCAGGGCGTCAATGCGGAATCGATTGGGCTTCTTTCGTTTCGTTCCGGCGGAGCCGAGCGCTTCCGGGAGGCGATCGAGCGGGACATCCGCACGCCGGAAGGGACGACGATCTGGTACCTGCGCGTGATCCACCATCTGGCCAGCGAACAGGAAGTCTGGACATTCGACATCAACGGTGAGGAGTGGGGTGAGGTCGATTTCCCGCCGGACGTCACTCGTGCAGAGGAACTTGTGCGCCGTTGGGATGCTTTGAGGACGGCAGCAGCCTAGCGGTTCGGATGAACGGCACGCGTGGGAGGCAGAGGTGAGCACACGGCCCATTGCCGTCGCCCAAATTATCATAGGAGCCGCCGCGGCCCTGGCGTTGCTCTACTTCCTGAGCAGCATCCTCATACCGCTGGTGATCGCTTTCGTTCTCGTGGTGCTGGTGGATGCCGTGGTGAGCTTCATCAATCAGGCATGGCCCAAAGCGCCGAACTGGGTTGTCTCCGCCGTTTCGGGACTGATCGTCATTGCCTGCGCGTCTGGCGGCATGTTCGTTCTCGCGCGCGGTGCAGTTCAGGTTGTCCAGCAGGGACCGGCTCTACTGGGCCGGATCGAAGAAATCGTCGAAAGTATTGGCCGATCCATTGGGTTGAGGCAGACACTCCACCTGACTTCGATTGTCGGCGACGTCAGCTTGCCGCAGCTGGCGGGTTCGGTCCTGTCTGCCGTCCAAGGGGTGGCGGGCGCGGTCCTGCTGATCATCATCTACTTCGGATTCATGCTCGCCGGCCGAAGGAGAATCAGCCGCAAGGTCGACCTTATTGCCGGATCATCCGACGGCAGAAGGGCAATGCGCGGGATTATCGAACGGATCGGCGCCGATGTGAAAACCTACCTTTGGGTGCAGGCCGTCACCGGCGTGATGATTACCGCATCGGCGGCGGTGGTCATGTTGATCGTCGGCCTGAACAACGTTCTGTTCTGGACGGTGATTTTCTTTCTTCTGACGTTCATTCCGAATATCGGCGTGACAGTCGGTTCGATCGCTCCCGCCCTGTTCGCGCTTCTTCAGTTCAAGACGATCTGGCAAGCGATCGCGATCTTCGCCGTGATTCAGATCGCTGCAACCATCGTCGGCAATTTTTTCTACCCGCGGATGCAGGCGAACACGCAGAATATCGATCCGATCGCGACCATCCTCGCGCTTTCCTTCTGGACCTTCCTGTGGGGCATACCCGGCGCCTTCCTCGCAGTTCCGATGACGCTGATATTGATGATGGTGTTTTCGCAGTTCGAGGCGACGCGCTGGGTCGCTGCTGCGTTGTCGAACGACGGCAAGCCCGATTTTCACAAGTCGCCGAAAGTGGAGCGCCACGACTGACTTTCCAATGGGCAGTTCCCGAAGTTTGACTTCCGCCGCAGCAGGTGTGTACTAGTGACATAGTACAGCGAGCCGGTTGCGGAGGTGGGCAATGATGATCGGTCTCTACCTCCTGTTGAATTTCACGGTGCTGTGGCTGGTCGCGCGATCTGCTGCCTCGACTGGCTGGGCGCTGACCGCGATGCTGCTTCTGCTCGGCTTTGTTGTGGGCTCAGCTAATAATC
>Ga0207702_10006182_pt1 | contig 10357 bp, 8 predicted proteins | sample KBSCornC62_FD_184302 | JGI IMG/M metagenome (GOLD analysis project Ga0207702, IMG submission 184302) | Corn rhizosphere microbial communities from Kellogg Biological Station, Michigan, USA - KBS Corn C6-2 (SPAdes) (version 2) | ecosystem: Host-associated > Plants > Roots > Rhizosphere > Soil ...
GTGTTCGGCACGTCGCGCAGGATGTCGCCCAGGCGCTGGATCGTGACTTCGGCTTCGCTGCGGGGGCGTGCGTCGCCGGAGGCGAACAGGATGTCGGCCTTGATCTCGACTTCGACCCACAGCGAGCGGCGCTCGACCGCGACCAGGTTCTGGTCGATCAAATCCCGCAGCGCCGCCTCGATGCGCACCGCGATGTGCTCGAGCTTTTCCTTCGAACGCTGCAGCGAGGCGCGCTCGTTGATCGACAGGTTGTCGCGCGGCAGCGGCATGGTCGGCCGGTTCGGCAGTTCGCGCAGCACGTTGCTCGCGAGAACGCCGCTCGGCAGCTTCTGCGCCACGACCGCGGCGCGATCCGGCGCCGAGCCGTGCTGCTCGTTCTTGCCGAACTGCAGCGGCGTGATCGAGCGCGGCTTGCCGCCGAACGCCTCGGCCAGCGAATCGGCCAGCACGCGGTACTTGCCCTCGTTGACCGAAGACACCGCGTACATCACGACGAAAAACGCGAGCAGCAGCGTGACCAGGTCGCCGTACGGGATCGCCCAGGCCTCATGGTTCAGGTGTTCCTCGTGCTTGTGCTTGCGCGCCATCGTGCCGCCTCAGTGCAGGTAGCCTTGCAGGCGTGCTTCGATGTTGCGCGGGTTTTCGCCCTGCGCGATCGCGATCAGGCCTTCGATCGTCATCTCGCGTGCGCGCGTGCGCGCCGCGACGATGCTCTTGAGCTTGGACGCCATCGGCAGCATGAACAGGTTGGCCAGGCCGATGCCGTAGATCGTGGCGGTGAACGCGGCGGCGATGCCGTGGCCGAGCTTGCTCGGATCGGCCAGGTTCTTCATCACCGCGATCAAACCCAGTACCGCGCCGATGATGCCGAGCGTGGGCGAGTAGATGCCCATGCCTTCGAACACCTTGGCCGCGGCGAGATCGGTGTGTTCCTGCGTCGACAGGTCGATTTCGAGCGCGCTGCGGATCGCGTCCGGCTCGGAACCGTCGACCAGCAGCTGCAGGCCTTTTTTCAGGAACGCATCCGGCTGCTTGTCCACTTCCGCTTCGAGCCCGAGCAGGCCCTGCTTGCGCGCCGTGTTGCTCCACTCGGTGATCTTCGCGATCAATTCCTTCGCCGGCACCGTCGGCGGGCGGAACACCCACTTGGCGATGCCGAGCGCGTGCTTGAACGTGGCCAGGGGCGTCTGCAACAGGATCGCCGCGATCGTCCCGATGAACACGATGGTGAACGCGGCCGGCGACCACAGCGCGCTCAGGCCGGCGCCTTTGAGCACGCTGCCGACCAGCAGCGCGGCGATCGCGAGAAGGGTTCCGGCGAGACTCAGTATGTCCATGCCCGCGTTATCGGCGGCGGCGGCGGAAAATTGATAGCGCGGATCGTGCGGAGGCTAGGAATGCAAAAGCCCTTGCGTCCCGGCAGTCGACGGGACGATGCCGCGACCGTCGACGATTCAGGCGCCGCGCAGCTGCGCAGCGTCGAGGATCAGCGCCAGGCTTCCGTCGGCGACGATTGTCGCGCCGGCGATACCGGCCAGGCCGCGCACGGCGCTCGGCAGCGCCTTGACCACGACTTCCTCGCGCCCGCGCACCTGGTCGGTGACGAGTCCGAGGCGGGCGCCGCCCGGTGCCTGGATCGTGACCACGCATTCGCCCGCGTCGCCCGGCGGCAGGTCGAGCCAGCGCCGCAGATACACGAGCGGCAGCGTTTCGCCACGCGCGTCGAGCACGTCGCGGCCGTCGACGTAGCGCACGTCGTCGCGGCGGAAATGGAACACCTCGTGCACGCAGGCGAGCGGCACCGCGTACGGCCGGTCGGCGACGGCGATCAGCAGCGCGGGCAGGATCGCGAGCGTCAGCGGCACGCGGATGACGAAGCGCGTGCCGACCCCGCGCTGCGATTCGATCGCGATGCTGCCGTTCAACTGCGCCAGGCGCGTCTTGACCACGTCCATGCCGACGCCGCGGCCGGAGATGTCGGTGGCGACGTCCTTGGTCGAGAAGCCGGCGGCGAAAATCAGCTGATACGCTTCTTCCGCGCTCATGCGCGCGGCGGCGGCGGCGTCGATCAGGCCTTTCTGGCGCGCCTTCGCCAGCAGCACGTCCGCGTCCATGCCGGCGCCGTCGTCGGCAACCACGATCACGATGTGGTCGCCCTGCTGCGCCGCGGACAGCGTCAGGCTGCCGGCGCGCGGCTTGCCCGCGGCCTCGCGCACCTCGGGCGCCTCGATGCCGTGATCGATGCCGTTGCGCACCAGGTGCACGAGCGGATCGGCAAGCGCCTCGACCAGGTTCTTGTCGAGTTCGGTGTCCTCGCCGATCAATTGCACCTGCACGTCCTTGCCGAGCTGGCGCGCCGTGTCGCGCGCGACTTTCGGGAAACGCGACAGCACGCGTCCGATCGGCTGCATGCGCACGCGCATGATCTGCGTCTGCAGCCGCGCGGTGACGCCGTCGAGCGTGCCGATGGCGCGGTCGAGCTGTTCGTCGCGGTAGCGCGGGCGCAGGTTTTTCAGGCGATTTCGCGCCAGCACCAGCTCGCCGACGAGGTTCATGATCGTGTCGAGCCGGCGCGTGTCGACGCGCACGCTGTCGGCGCTGACCGGCTTTTGCGTGCCGCTGCCGCTGCTGCACGGGGGGCGCGCCGCATGCGCGGTGAACGTCGGCAGTGCCGCCGGCGCCGACGCCGCCGTCGCCGGGGCGTGGCTTTCCGCCGCGGGCGCGGGCGCGAGTCCTTGCAATTGGTCGAGCAGCGCTTCGAACTCGTCGTCGCTGATCGTGTCGCCGTCCTTGCGCGCCATCGCGGTCGCCGCTGGCGCGCCCGCGGCCGGTGCTTCCAGCGCCGCATCGATGGCACGCAGCAATTCGGGCTCCGGCGGCGGCAAGGCGCCGCCGTCGCGCAGCACGCCGAGCATGCCGGCGACCGCGTCGGTCGCGGCTTGCGCCAGGTCGAACAATTCGGCGTCGACGCGGCGCTGGCCGCGGCGCAGGCGGTCGAACAACTCTTCCACGCCGTGGCAGACCTCGACCAGCGGCGCGAATTCGAGGAAGCTCGCGCCGCCCTTGATCGTGTGGAAGCCGCGGAAAATCGCGTTGAGCAATTCGCCGTCGTCCGCCGCCTGCTCCAGCTGCACGAGCTGTTCGCCGAGGCGCGCGACGATTTCGTCGGCTTCGGTCAGGAAATCGGCGGCGATATCGGACTGGCTCGGATCCATGGTCGCGTTATCGGCTGCCGCGGCGCGAACCTGAACTCACAGGCCCAGGCCGCACAGCAGCGCGTCGGCGTCGTCCTGCGAGAACGCCGCGGCGTCGAGCTGCGGCACGGCCGGGCCCGCCAGCGCGTCGGCGCTCGGCGCGGCCGTCGGCGCGCGCATGCCCAGTTCGTCCAGCGCGGCTTCGACTCGGTGCACGACGCCGATCACGCGGCGAATGATCTGTCCGGTGAGATCCTGGTAGGCCTGCGCCAGCGCCATGGTGGAAAGGTCGGTGCGCATGCCGTCGAGGATGCCGATGCAGCCCGTCGGCAGCGCGAACTGTTCCATCGCGGCGAGGCGGGTGCGGCAGGTCTCCACGCAATCGAGCGTGCGGTGCGCCGCGTCGGCGGTCATGGCGACGACATGGTCGAGGCGCGAACGAGCATCGGGAAGATCGTGCACCAGCGACGGATCGGCGTGCGCCGGCACCGGAATGCCGGAAAGCGAATCGGCCAGTTCCTGCGCGAGGCGCGCGAGCACCGCCTGCAGCGGGCGCGAACGCCATTCGACCAGAGCATCGACCGTGGCGCGGAATTCATGTTCGGAACCTCCCTGATGCGCGGTGAGCGCCGCATCGAGCAGTCGCAGCAGATCCTCGTGGCGCGCCGCGGCGTTCATGCCGCCGCCACCGCCGCGAGGCGTTCGAAAATCTTGGCGAGCTTCTCCTGCAGCGTTTGCGCCGTGAACGGCTTGATGATGTAGCCGTTCACGCCGGCCTGCGCCGCCTCGATGATCTGCTCGCGTTTGGCTTCCGCGGTCACCATCAGCACCGGCAGGCGCGCAAACTTGGCGTCGGCACGGATCGCCTTGAGCAATTCGATGCCCGACATCCCCGGCATGTTCCAGTCGGTCACGACCAGCTCGCACGCGTTGCTGCGCAGGTGCGCCAGTGCGCTCGCACCGTCCTCGGCCTCGCTGGTGCGGGTGAAGCCGAGGTCGGTGAGCAGGTTCTTGACGATGCGCCGCATCGTCGAGAAATCGTCGACGATGAGGATGTTCATGTTCTTGTCCATGGCAATGATTCCGCAGGTTCAGGCAGCTTTGGAGGTCCAGTCGCGCAAGCGGGCGCGCACGCGCACCAGCGCCTGGGCGTGGATCTGGCAGACGCGCGATTCGCTCACGTCGAGCACCGCGCCGATCTCGCGCAGGTTCATCTCCTGCTCGTAGTACAGCGACAGCACGAGTTTTTCGCGTTCCGGCAGCGACTCGATCGCGACCACCAGCTCGCGCCGGAATTCCTCGTCGTCCAGATGCTGCGCCGGCGATGGCGCGCTTCCGGCGATGCGCAACGGCGGGGCATCGTCGTCGCCGTCGGCGTGCGCGTCGATGCTGAGCACGTGGCCGCGCACGACGTCGGCGAGCAGCCGGTCGAATTCGTCCACGCCGATGTTCATCGCAGCGGCGACTTCGCGCGGCGTCGCGGCGCGTCCGGTTCGTTGTTCGACCTGGCGCGTCGCTTCGGTCGCGGCACGCAGCTGGCGATGCACCGAGCGCGGTACCCAGTCGCCCTTGCGCAGCTCGTCCAGCATCGCGCCGCGGATGCGGATGGACGCGTAGGTCTCGAACGACGCACCTTGCGACGCGTCGAAACTGCGCGACGCCTCGATCAGGCCGATCATGCCGGACTGCTGCAGATCGTTCACGTCCACGCTGGCCGGCAGGCGCGCGATCAGGTGATGCGCGATGCGCGCGACCAGTTCGGTATGGCGCGCGACGATATCGCTCGCCGCTTGACGCTGCACGGCGCGGTATTCGGCGTGCGCGAGCGCGTTCATGCGACGACTCCCGGGGTGTTGACCAGGCGCTCCACGAAGAATTCGACGTTGCCGCGCGGACCGCTCGGCGCCGACCACTGCTCCACGCGCCGCGCCATCGCCAGCAGCGCCTGCGACGAGGCGCAGGACGGATACGCTTCCACCACCGCCTGCTGGCGCTGGATCGCGCGCCGCAGCCAGTCGTCGTAGGGAATCGCGCTCAGCAGGCTCACCGTGACGTCGAGGAAGCGGTCGGTCACGCGCACCAGCTTGTTGAAAAGTTCGCGCCCTTCGGCCGGACTGCGCACCATGTTCGGCAGCACCTGCACGCGGCGCACGCCGCGTTCGTGCGAGAGCAGCTTGATCAGCGCATACGCGTCGGTGATCGATGCCGGCTCGTTGCACACGACTACGATCACTTCCTGGGCCGCCTGCGCGAACGTCATCACGCTGTCGGACAGGCCGGCCGCGGTGTCGACCACCATCACGTCGAGGTCGCGCTTGAGTTCGGAGAACGCACGCACCAGGCCGACGTGCTCGGCCGGGCCGAGATCGGCCATGCGGCGCCGCCCGGAGGCGGCCGGCACGATGGCGAGACCGCGCGGACCTTCGATGATCGTGTCCTCGACGTCGCAGCGGCCGTCGACGACGTCGGCGAGCGTGTAGCTCGGGGTCAGGCCCAGCAACACGTCGACGTTCGCCAGACCGAGGTCCGCGTCGAGCAGCAGCGTGCGACGGCCGCTGTCGGCCAGCGCCACGGCGAGGTTGACCGAGATCGTGGTCTTGCCGACGCCGCCCTTGCCGCCCGTGACGGCGACCACGCGCACCGGTTTCTGCGGTGCGGCGAGCGGCTCGCGCAAACCCTGCGCCTGGTCCGGTGGGCGCGACTCACGCTGCAGCATGGACTTCCTCCGTGGTTTCGAAACGGGCGGCCTGGCGTAGCTCGGTCGTGCGCAGGGCGAGGCGATGCGGTTCGGCGCGCTGCAGGTCTTCGGGCACGCGCTGGCCGTCGGTGACGTAGGCGATCGGCAGCTTGCGCCGGATCGTGAGCGAGAGCGCGCCGCCCAGGCGGCCGGTCTCGTCGAGCTTGGTCAGGATCGTGCCCTGCGGCTTGGCCACGCTGAAGCGGTGCACGACTTCGTCCAGGTCGCGCGGCTGCGCGTTCGCCGGCAGTACCAGGTAGCTCGCGATTTTCGGGTAGCGCGCGAGCCAGGACAGCTGGTCGGTCAGCGCGCGGTCGCGCTGGCTCAGGCCCGCGGTGTCGATCAGGATCAGCTTGTAGTCGGCGAGCCGCGTCAGCGCTTCGCCCAGTGCGCGTTCGTCCGCGGCTTCGACCACCGGCATGCCGAGCAGGCGGCCGTAGGTGTAGAGCTGCTCGCGCGCGCCGATGCGGTACACATCGGTGGTGATCAACGCCACGTCGCGCGCCGAGTGCGCGCGCGCGTAGCGTGCGGCGAGCTTGGCCAGCGTCGTGGTCTTGCCGACGCCGGTCGGGCCGATCAGCGCGATCGCGCCGTCCTGCTCGATCGGCTCGCGCTTGCACACGGTCAGCGACTTCGCCAGCAGGCCCAGTTCCAGCCCGCGCGCGCGACGCGCGTCGGCATCCGACGGGATGCAGGTCGCGATCGAGCGTGCCAGTTCCGTTTCGCAGCCGTATTCGAGAAGTTCCTCCAGCACCTGCGCGCGGATCGGGTTCTCGCGCAGGCGGTCTTCGGCGAAACGGCCGACTTCGCGCTCGAGCACGTGGCGCATCGCCGACAGCTCACGTTTGACTTCGGCCAGGTTCGGATCTTTCGTCCACAACTGGCGCAGGTCCGGCGCACGTGTTTCCGGCGCGGGCGCGGGTGGCGCCGGAGCCGGTTCGACCGCAGCGGCTGCATTCGCGGCGGCGAACGCGGCCTGCGCGGCGGCCGGTGTTTCGGGCGTCGTCGCTTTCGCGGCCGCTTCCGTGCGCGTGGCCGAGGCCGCGCCGGTCACCGCGGCGCTGCGCACCGCCTGACGCACCAGCGCTTCGTCGTAGTCGGTCGCGGCAATCACTTCGACGCCATTCTCGATGCGCCGGTTGGACAGGATCACCGCGTTCGGGCCTTGCTCGTCGCGCACCAGCGCGAACGCGGTGCGCATATCGGGAGCGACGAATCGTTTGATCTTCATCTGGCGTACTCGACTCTTCTAGACTCGGTCAGCCGACATGGCCGACCAGGCGGATGCGTTTGTCGTCCGGCACTTCGTGATACGCCAGCACGTGCAGATCCGGGATGCCGTGCCGCGCGAGCTTGGCCACGAGCGGGCGCGCGGCGGCCGGGACCAGCACGACCGCCGGTTCGGCGACGGCTTCCTGCCGGCGCACGCAATCGGTAAGTGCTTGGTGCAGGCGTTCGGCAAGTCCGGGCTCCAGTGCGGCATTCGGCTGACTGCACGAGTCCTGCAACACGCGTTCCAGGGCGGGCGCCAAGGTGTAGACGGGCAAATCCGCGCCGTTGCCGTTGATTTCCTGCACGATGAAACGCCCAAGCGCGGCGCGCACGGCGGCGGTCAACAGCTGCGCATCCTGCGTCTGCGTCGCGTGCTCGATCAGCGTTTCCACGATGCGGCGCAGCTGGCGCAGCGGCACGCGCTCGGTCAGCAGGTTCTGCAGCACGCGCACGACCACCGCCAGCGGCAGCGCTTTCGGCGTCAAATCTTCGACGAGCTTGGGCGCGGCGCGGCCGAGCGCCGCCAGCATCTGCTGCACTTCCTCGTGGCCGAGCAATTCCGGCGCGTGCTCGCGCACCAGGGTGGAGATGTGCGTCGCGACCACGGTCGCGGGATCGACCACGGTCAGGCCCTGCGCTTCCGCGTTCGCGCGGGCGCCCGGCGCGATCCAGAGCGCTTCGAGGCCGAACGCCGGGTCGCGCGCCGGGATGCCGTCGAGCAGCACGTGCAGGTGTCCGGGGTTGAGCGCGAGTTCGCGGTCGGTGTGCACCTCGCCGCTCGCGATCGGCACGCCGTGGATCAGGATCCGGTACGCATTCGGCGCGAGTTCGAGGTTATCGCGGATATGCACCGGCGCGACCAGGAAGCCCAGATCCTGCGTCAATTTCTTGCGCACGCCCTTGATGCGCGAGGTCAGGTCGCCGCCGTTCGCGCGGTCGACCAGCGGCACCAGGCGGTAACCGACTTCGAGCGCGAGCGCATCGACCGGCGGCAGGTCTTCCCAGGACAGTTCCGCCGGCGCGCTCGGCGCGGGCAGCGCCGCCGCCGGCGTCGCGACCGCCATGGCCTTGGCGCGCTTGTCCTGACGCCAGGCGAACCAGCCGATCGCTGCGGCGAGGCTCAGGAACGCCACGTTCGGCATGCCCGGCACCAGGCCGACCAGTCCGAGCACGCATGCCGCGATGATCAGCGCCTTGCGCTGGCCGAACACCTGCCCGATCACGGCGCTCGACATGTCCTGCGCGCGCGACAGGCGCGTGACCAGGATCGCGACCGCGGTCGACGTGAGCAGCCCTGGCAGCTGCGCCACCAGCCCGTCGCCGATGGTCAGCAGCGTGTAGTGGCGTGCGGCGTCGGCAAACGCGAGGTTATGCTGCGTGATGCCGACCGCGAGTCCGCCGATGATGTTGATGAACAGGATCAGGATGCCCGCCATCGCGTCGCCGCGGATGAACTTGCTCGCGCCGTCCATCGAGCCGTAGAAATCCGCCTCGTCGCGCACTTCCTCGCGCCGCGCCTTGGCGTCCTCGCGCGACAGCACGCCGGCGTTGAGGTCGGCGTCGATCGCCATCTGTTTGCCCGGCATCGCATCCAGGATGAAGCGCGCCGACACTTCCGAGATGCGCCCCGCGCCCTTGGTTACGACCACGAAATTGATGATCGTCAGGATCGCGAACACGACGATGCCGACGGTGTAGTTGCCGCCGATCACGAATTCGCCGAATGCCTTGATCACGCGCCCGGCTGCGTCCGGACCTTCATGTCCGTGCAGCAGCACTACGCGGGTCGACGCCACGTTCAGCGTCAGCCGCAGCAGCGTCGACATCAGCAGGACGGTCGGGAACACGGAGAACTCGAGCGGCCGCTGCACGTACACCACCGCGAGCAGGACCACCAGCGACAGCGCGATGTTGAAACTGAACACCGCATCCAGCACCGGCGGCGCCAGCGGCACGATCACCATCGCCAGCATCGCCATCACGATCGCCGGCGCCCCCGCGCCCTGACGCAGCGCCTGGAACAGGCGACCTGAGCGGGACGGGGCGTTGGCAGTAGCGGCGGCGGCTTGCGGCATCGATCGGACTCCTGCGCCCCGGATTGGCGGGGCTGACGGAGGGAGTGCAAACGGTGTGCTACACGCGGAGGAGGGCGGGCGCCAATGTTTCGGCTCGGGGAGCTTGTCGTCCCGCCGGGGCGGGAATCCCGTTTCGAAGCCCCTCATTCCGGCGGATGCTGGAGGCGCTCTTCAACAGCGGAGCTGGTCTTCCCGCCCTGAAGCTCGTCATTCCAGCGAAAGCTGGAATCGCTCTTTGTCCTAGCTTCAGACCCGGTCCCAGGCGAGGACAAAGGAGCGATTCCAGCCTGCGCTGGAATGACGATCAAGAGAAGAGCGGGATGACCAGCTCCGCTGTTGAAGAGCGCCTCGAGCTTGCGCTGGAATGACGAGCGGTAGAGCAATAATCCAACCTTCGCTGCAGCGGCAAGCGAGCGAATCATCACTCTCCCGGCAAATCGATCTCCGGCTTCGCCGGCATCTTCCCGCCATGCCGCTCAAACGCCTTGAGCTGATACACGAAGCTCAGCACCTGTGCGACCGCGGCGTACAGCGGACCCGGGATCTCGCGGTCGAGTTCGACCTGCCGGTGCAGTGCGCGCGCCAGCGGCGGGGCCGACACGATCGGTATGCGGTGCTTGTCGGCCACGTCGCGGATGGCCGCGGCCATGTGGTCGATGCCTTTGGCGACCACGCGCGGCGCGCGCATGCGTTCGGCGTCGTAGCGGATCGCGACCGCGTAGTGCGTCGGATTGACGATCACCGCGTCGGCCTTGGGTACGGCTTCGAGCATGCGGCGGTTGGCCAGCGCGTGCTGCATACGGCGGATGCGGGCCTTGATTTCCGGGCGGCCGTCGCTTTCTTTCAGTTCCTCGCGCACTTCCTCGCGCGTCATGCGCAGTTGGCGGCGGTGCTGCCAGATCTGGTACGGCACATCCAGCGCAGCGATGCCGACGAGCGCGAACGTGAGTACTCCGAGCACGCCGATCGCAATTCCCGCGCCGTGCGCGATGGCGTTGTCGAGCGGTTCGTCGGCCAGGCCGAGCAGCACGGGCAGCTTCGCCTTGAGCAGCGCCCAGCCGACCGCGCCGACCAGCAGC
>Ga0207702_10006183_pt1 | contig 10356 bp, 7 predicted proteins | sample KBSCornC62_FD_184302 | JGI IMG/M metagenome (GOLD analysis project Ga0207702, IMG submission 184302) | Corn rhizosphere microbial communities from Kellogg Biological Station, Michigan, USA - KBS Corn C6-2 (SPAdes) (version 2) | ecosystem: Host-associated > Plants > Roots > Rhizosphere > Soil ...
AGGGGGAGTGGCGGCGCGTGAGAGACTGAATCGCCCGGTCACGACCGGGTTCGCCCTCGTAGCTCAGGGGATAGAGCACCGCTCTCCTAAAGCGGGTGTCGCAGGTTCGAATCCTGCCGGGGGCACCGTCGTACATATCGCCTGACCTGCGAAGAGGCTCCCTGGCCTCGTATGTAGCACTCGTCCCAGGACAGCCGTCGGCCCCAAGGCCGCCGCCACGGCGGAGAAGGTGCCGACTCGCCTGCTAGGCCAGGTCGACGAGCGCGGGGCCCCACCCAGTAACGCCACACTTAACCAGCTGCTGGATCGCTAGAAGTGTTGGCCGTCGAGCCGACGACGCGGGATCGGTATGAGGGCTGCGCGCGGACCCACATCCGCCCGCTGCTCGGTCAGCTTCCCGTCGGTCGGTTGAACGGCGAAGTCCTGGACAGCTTCTTCGCCACCTTGCGTCGCTGTCGGCCCAGCGCAACGGCCGGGAGGCAGTGGAACACCTGCACGAGCTGGCCGAGCTGATCGTCACCCGGAACGGCCGGCGTTCCTACAGCGAGCTCGCCGACCGCTCGGGTCTCAGCCGGGCCGCCATCCACCGCTTGACCACGGCCACCCTGCGCACCATCCCCGACCCTGACACGCTCAACAAGCTGGCCGTCGCGCTCGATGTCTCCATCGACCCGCGCCGCCGTCGCCGCCTCCGCGCCGCCGGCGTCCCCGTCACGGACCACTTCGCCACCGGCGACGTCCTCGAGAGCCCCGACCAACTCACTCCCGCCCAACGCGACGCCGTCGAACGACTGGTCCCCGTCACGGTCCCGTGTCGAGGCTCGCACATGGCCGAGGTGAGTGCGTTTCCGAACGTCCGTGCGCGGCCTGCTCTCGTCCGCTGAGAAGATCATCGGCGGGGCGGCTTCGTCGGCGCCTCCTGGACCGTCCATTGTGGACCGTAGCTGTGTGCCGACCTCCTGAAAGGCCGCCGCGCTATCGGGAGGTACGTCACGGGGTCAGCGGAGGATCGAGCTGACGGCCGGCAACGACAATCGCGGCACCCCGCCTCTCATTCCCTGGGGGAGAACCGCTGTTCCGACCATCCGCGCGGGATGAAGAGCTGCCACCCAAGCGCCCGTAGCTTGGGCCGTGCGGGAGCTTCCCCCGCGACGCGAGCGAGACGGAGTGGGCTATGAGCGCAGCAAAGGCCGCGCGGCCACGAGAGCAGAGCGCGGCCGCGCCGTCGCCGTTCCCGCCGATCGCCGACTACGGGTTCCTGTCCGACTGCCACACCGGCGCGCTCGTCTCGCCGGACGGCGGGGTCGGTTGGCTGTGCGTGCCGCGCTTCGACTCGCCGAGCATCTGCGGCAGCCTGCTGGACCGGCAGGCCGGCTACTTCCGGGTCGGCCCGTTCGGGATCCAGCACCCGACCTCGCGGGTGTACGAGCCCGGCACGAACATCCTGGCCACGACCTGGAAGACGCCGACCGGCTGGATCGTGGTCCGGGACGCGCTGACGATGGGCGCGCGGGAGGGCGAGGACGAGATCACCCCGCATTCCCGCCCGCCGGCCGACGACGACGCCGACCACATGCTCGTACGGACCGTCCGCTGCCTGGAGGGCACGGTCGAGGTCGAGCTGATCTGCGAGCCGGTGTTCGACTACGGGCGGATCCCGGCCCGGTGGACCCTGATCGACGGCGGCCGGCACGCCGCCGACGGCACCGCGGGCGAGCTGACCGTGCGGCTGCAGACCGATCTGCAGCTCGGCATCGAGGGCGACCGGGTGCGGGCCCGGCATGTCCTGCACCCAGGCGAGGAGATCTACTGCTCGCTGTCGTGGGCGCTCGACCTGGAGTCGGTGCGTGACGTCGAGGAGGCCAACCGGCGGCTGGACGCCACCACCCGATACTGGCGCACGTGGCTCGGCCGGGCCCGACTACCCGACCACCGCTGGTTCGAGCCGATCCAGCGCTCCGCCCTGGCGATCAAGGGCCTGACCTACATGCCGACCGGCGCGACGATCGCAGCGCTCACGACGTCGCTTCCCGAAACCCCCGGCGGCGAGCGCAATTGGGACTACCGCTACACCTGGCTGCGCGACTCCACCTTCACCCTGCAGGCGCTGCACTTCCTCAACCTGGACTGGGAGGCCGACGAGTTCATGCAGTTCGTCGCCGACCTCGAGCCCAACGACGACGGCTCGCTGCAGATCATGTACGGCATCGACGGCCGCCGCGACCTCTCCGAGTCGACTCTGGACGAGCTCTCCGGCTACGCCGGCGCGCACCCCGTACGGGTCGGCAACGGGGCCTACGCCCAGCGCCAGAACGACGTCTTCGGTGCCGCGTTGGACTCGATCCTGCTGCACTCGCGCCGCAGCCAGCGGCTGCCGCGACGGCTGTGGGGGCTGGTGCAGTCGCAGGCCAAGTGCGCCGAAGCCGTCTGGCGGGAGCCGGACCAGGGCATCTGGGAGGCCCGCGGCAAGCCCCAGCACTACGTCTCGTCCAAGCTGATGTGCTGGGTGGCCTTCGACCGGGCCGCCAAGCTGGCCGAGATCCGCGGCGACGCCGACCTGGGCAACGGCTGGCGCGCCACCGCGGACGAGATCAAGCAGGACATCCTCGATCACGGCCTCACCGCCGACGGCGTCCTGCGCCAGCATTACGATACCGACTCGCTGGACGCCTCGACGTTGCTCGCCGCGATGTTCGGGTTCCTGCCATCGAACGACGAACGGCTGCACAGCAGCGTGATGGCCATCGCCGACCGGCTGACCGAGGACGGCTTCGTGCTGCGCTACCGGACCGACGAGACCGACGACGGTCTGTCCGGCAAGGAGGGATCGTTCCTCATCTGCTCGTTCTGGCTCGTCTCCGCGTTGGCGATCGTCGGCGAGCAGCAACGCGCCCGGGACCTGATGGAGCGCCTGTTGCGGGTCGCGTCGCCGCTGGGGCTCTACGCCGAGGAGTTCGACGTCGGCACCGGCCGGCACCTGGGCAACTTCCCGCAGGCGTTCTCCCACCTCGCGCTGATCGAGGCGGCGGGGCGGATCATCGTCTCCGAGCGGCTGGAAGAATTGTCCTGACGGTCACCCGGTACCGGTCGGTCTCAGACCGGTGACCTGGCCGGCGCCACGGTGCTGACGCCGACGCCCCGGCTCCGCGCGAGCCCGCGGCTCTCGGGGTCGTCGGAGCCGGTCAGGATCGCTTGGCGTCCCGGGGCGGTGAGGCGACCTGCGGGCCGGACGAGCGGCGATCGTCGACAGCGTCGACCAGTGCCGATGGGGTCATCGGCGCCTCGGGTGCCGCGTGCGCTGCGGTGAGGTCGATGTCGTGGTCGGCGGCGAGGCGGTCGGTGAGGTCCAGCCGGTAGAGCAGGGCCAGCGCTGGGCCGACCAGGATCACGGCGATGCCGGTGACGATGAGCAGCCAACGCAGGGTGTCCGGGTCGCCGGCGGCGGCCTGGATGGTGAGCGTGGTGGGCAGCGCGTACGGCCGCTGGGCCATTCCCCAAGCCAGCACCATGGACGCGACGGCGGCGATTGCGGCCAGGCGGGTGCCGAGGTGGTTGCCGCGGCGGACCAGCCAGACCGTCCCTGCCGTCGCGGCGACCGCGAGCAGGAGGAAGGCCAAGCCCCATCCGGAGAACAGCCCGTCGAACAGGTACCGGGCGTCGAAGCGGAACACGATCAGGCCGACCGCCGCCACCACGACCAGCGCGCCGGCGGCCAGGACGGTACGGCGCCGGAAGTAGGCCTCCAGGTCGGGCGCGCCGTACCGGCGGGCGTCGGAGACCAGGAACACCGCAGCGAGGAAGGCGGAGGCGGTCACGGCCAGCGCGCCGAACAGCACCGAGGTCGGGTTGAGCCAGGAGGTGACCGGGTCACCGGCGCGGTTACCTACCGGGATCCGGCCGGACGCCACCCCGCCAAGCACCGCGGCGAAGAAGAACGGCGCGAGGATCGAGGCAACCCCGAACACGGCCGTGTAGCGGCGGCGGCGGATCCGCTGCCGGGTCGGCTTGCGGAGGGCGAACCCGGCGCCGCGCAGCACCAGCCCGAGCCCGGCGAGGATCGCGGCGAGCCAGGCGGTCGAGAGGACGGACTCGAACACGGTCGGGAACCCGGTCCAGGTCAGGATGAACACGAAGACCAGCCAGACGTTGTTGGCCTCCCAGACCGGCGCCATCGCGTAGTCGACCAGCGTGCGGGGCCGGGCACCGCGGTCGTCACCGCCGGCGGTCAGGTCCCAGAAGCCGGCGCCGTAGTCGATCCCCCCGCCGCACGCGTACGCGGCGATCGCGAGGACCAGCACGAGGGCGACGGCGTCGGCGCTGGTCACGGCGCGGCCTCCGCCCGCACCGGCTCCTCCGGCTCGGCGGTCTCCTCCCGGGCCAGCTGCGCGTCCTGGCCCCGCCAGCGCAGCCGCATCCGCAGCAGCAGGCCGATGAACGCCCAGGCGATCAGGGCGTACACGATGACGAGGACCGCGAACGAGGCCCAGATCGGACCGGCGCTGATGTTGGTGACCGCCTCGGCCACCTTCATCTGTTCCCAGACGATCCACGGCTGGCGGCCGACCTCGGCGGTGATCCACCCGGACTCGACCGCGACCACCGACGCGATCCCGGCCAGGGCCGCGCACCGGTAGAACCAGCGCGACCGCGGCAGGTCACGCCGCCGCAGCCAGGCCAGCCCGTACCAGAGCGCTAGCAGCAGCAGCACGGTCGCGATCCCGACCATCGTGTCGAACGCCCAGTGCGCGATGGTCGCCTCGGTGGCGGTCGGCCGGTTCTCCGCCGGCACCCCGCTGAGCCCCTGCACCACCGTGTTGCGGCTGAACCCGGCCAGGAACGAGTCAAGGCCGGGGATCTTGATTCCGCCGTCGACGGTGCCGTCCGGCTGCAGCCGGCCGTAGAGGTATTCGGCCTGGTTCGGTCCGGTCGTCCAGACGATCTCGATGGTGGCGAACTTCGCCGGCTGCTCCCGGAAGACCGAGCGGGCCAGGCCGTCGCCCAACGCCATCTGGACCGGCGTGACGATCGCGGCGACGGTGAACGGGACGAGGAAGCCGAGCCGGTGATAGCGGTCCCGGCGCCCACGCAGCCAGCCGACCGCGTACACGCTCGCGACCAGGAACCCGGCGGTCATGTACGCGGCCGCGATGAAGTGCCAGTACTGCGGGCCGAATATCGGGTTGAACAGCACCTTCTCGACGGTGACGGCGGTCGGGTTCCCGGCCGAGTCGAGGGTGAACCCCTGCGGCGTGTTCATCCACGCGTTCGCCGACAGGATCCCGAACGCGCCGAGCAGCGAGGTCAGCGGGATCGGCAGCCCCAGCAGGAAGTGGGTCCGCGGGCTGAGCCGCTTCCAGCCGTACAGGTAGATCGAGATGAGGATGGCCTCCAGGAAGAACGCCCAGGCCTCGATACCGAAGCCGGTGCCGAACACGTCCCCCCACCGGCCCATCAGACCCGGCCACAGCAGCCCGAACTCCAGGCTGATGACCGTGCCCGTCACGACGCCGATGGCGAACTGGATGGCCATCACGGTCGACCAGCGGCGGGCCAGTTGGAAGGCGACCGCGTCGTTGCGTCGCAGCCCCAGGTAGTTCATCAGCAGCGTGATGAACGGCAACGCCACCCCGAGCGGCACCAGGATGACGTGGACCATCAGGGTGAAGGCCATCTGCTCTCGGGCGGGCAGGACCTGGGACTCCGCCAGGATCTGGTACGCGCTCCCACTCACGGGGCTCCTCCCGCCCGGACCGGCCGCTCCTTTCCGTCGGGCGGCGCTTCACCGGCCGACGGCGCCGGCCCACCCGCCACCGCCGGGCCCGACTGCACTCCCCGACCCATCGTCGACGCCTGGTAGACGTCCCCGCCGGCGACGATCTGCTGCATCGAGAAGGGGCGCTCCCGTCGGGACTCCCGGCTGAACGCCAGTGCCCACGTCATGATCGCCCCGATCCGGTTGCGGAACGTCGTCAGGAACGCGATGTGGATCCCCAGCCAGGCGAACCAGCCGATCAGGCCACTGGCCCGGAACCGCCCCACGGAGATCACCGCCCGACCGCGGGAGAGGTACGCGGCCGAGCCGAAGTCGCGGTAGTGGAAGGGCGCAGCCGGCTTCGCGGCCGTCCCGCCGGCGTCGACCCGCTGCTTGATCAGCTTGCCGGCGTGGAAACCCGACTGCATCGCCACCTCGGCCACACCCGGGAGCTTGTCGAGGCTCATCAGGTCACCCACCACCGAGATCTCCGGGTGTCCTGGGATCGTGAGGTCGGGCTGGACGAGGATCCGCCCCGCCCGGTCCTGCTCGGCCCCGGTCGCCTTGGCCAGCATGCCGGCGAGCGGTGGAGCGGCGACGCCGGCGGTCCACAGGACGTTGCCGGCCTCGTACCGGGTGGAGACGCCGTCCTTGTCCCGCACCACGAGGCCGTCCTGGTCGACATCGGTGACCATCGAGTGCATGTGCATCTCGACGCCCAGTCCGACCAGCGACTTCGCCGCCTTGGCCGAGAGCTTCGGCCCGAACGGCGCCAGCGGCATGGCGCCGGCGTCGAACAGCAGCACCCTGGCCTCCTCCGGGTCGAGCCGGCGGAACTCGTTGCGCAGCGTCAGGGTCGCCAGCTCCCGGATCTGGCCGGCCAGCTCCACCCCGGTCGGCCCGGCGCCGACCAGCGCGAAGGTCAGCCAGCGCCGCCGCTCGGCCGGATCGGTCGCCGTCTGCGCCATCTCGAACGCGCCGAAGATCCGGCGCCGGATGACCAGGGCATCCGCCAGGGTCTTCATCCCGGGCGCGTACGGCGCGAACTCGTCGTGGCCGAAGTACGACTGCTCGACGCCGGCGGCGACGATGAGGTCGTCGTACGGGAGCCGGATCGTGCCCCCGAACGGCCGCAGTGCCAGCACCTCGCGGGCCGCCACGTCGACGTCGGTGACCTCGGCCACCAGGCAGTCGACGTTGTCGTACCGCTTGAACAGCTGGCGCAGCGGGACCGCGATCTGGCCCTCGGACAGGACACCCGTTGCGCACTGGTAGAGCAGCGGCTGGAAGAGATGGTGCGCGGCCCGGTCCACGACGGTGACCTCGACCGGGCGGTGCCGCAGTTCCCGAGCCGCGAACAGGCCGGCGAAGCCGCCGCCGACGATCACCACGCGCCGCGGGACGACGTGGTCGACGATGTGGTCGCCCATCGGACTCAGCCGGCTGGGTCGTGCCAGGTGTGGCCCTCGGGCAGCAACCGGTCGGCGTCCTTGGGTCCCCAGCTGCCCCGCGCGTACGGCTGGACCGGGACCACGGGCCCGAGCACCGGGTCGACCACTCGCCAGGCGGCCTCCACCGTCTGTTGCTGGGCGAACAGCCAGCGCTCTCCGGTCAGGGCGGCGCCGATAAGCCGGTCGTAGGGGCGCATGTCGGATCCCGCCTGCTGGGCGAACGCGAGGTCCTCCCGCTGCGTGGCCCAGCCGGCTCCCGGCCGCTTGCCGTTCAGGGTGAGCCCGACCTCGCTCTCCGGCCAGATGCGGAACCGCAGCACGTTCGGCTCGAAGGTCTCGCCCGGGTCGAGGATGTCATGGGCTGACCGGCGGAATAGGACGGCCACCTCGGTCGCGGTGACCGGCATGCACTTGCCGGCCCGGATCGCGATCGGGACGCCGTCCCAGCGCGGCGAGTCGATCGAGAGCCGCACCGCAACGTAGCTCTCGGTGCTCGACCCGGGCGCGACGCCGGCAACGTCCAGGTAGCCCTCGTACTGGCCCTTGACGGTGTCAGCGGGTGTCAGCGGCCGCACTGACCCGATCAGCTTGGCCTTTTCCTTCCGCCAGGCGTCGTGGCCGCGGGCCGCGGGCGCGTCGGCGAGCACGCTGGCGAGCACCTGCAGCATGTGGTTCTGCACGACGTCGCGGATCGCCCCGGTGCGGTCGTAGAAGCTGCCCCGGTCGGCGACGTCGAATGCCTCGGCCATCGTGATCTGGACGCTGTCCACGTGGTCGCGGCTCAGCAGCCGATCGATGACCTCGTTGGCGAACCGGGCGAACAGCATGCTCTCCAGCGGGTCAAGACCCAGCCAGTGATCCACCCGGTAGATCGCGTCCTCCGGGAAGAACTCGTTCATCGTCCGGTTCAGCGCCTGGGCGCTGGCCAGATCGGTGCCGAAGGGCTTCTCCACCATCACCCGGGCGCCGCCGGCCCGGCCGCTGGTCGCGATTCCCTTCGCGATCCGCCCGAACAGCGGTGGCGGTACCTCGAGGTAGAACAACGCCCCGTCATGACCGTCCCCGATCGCGTCGGACATCGCGGCGTACGTGGCGTCGTCGTCGAGGTCGCCGTCCACGTAGCGGAGCAGACCCAGCATCCGCGCCGCCGCCGGGCTGTCCGGATCCATGCCGTTGAGCCGGAGCGACGCGGCGGCGTAATCGCGGAACTGGTCCAGCCCCCAGCCACTCTTGGCCACGCCGACCACGGGTACGTCGAGCACGCCGCGGTCGACGAGGCCCACCAGAGCGGGGAAGGTCTCCAACTTCGCCAGGTCACCGGTCGCGCCGAAGATCACGAGCGCGTCCATCTGCTCGGTTGCCATCCGGTTCTCCTGCTCGTCGGTGTCGGACGGCGGTGCCCGCCTCGGGTTCGCCGCCGCGCTGCGGCTCAGCTCAGCCGGTCGATGAGGTGGTCGCCGACGCGCAGGGCGTTGGCGATCGCGGTCAGCGACGGGTTCACCGCGCCGATGCTCGGGAAGAAGCTGGTGTCTACGACGTAGAGGTTATCCAGGTCGTGGGCCTTGCAGTTGACGTCGAGGGCCGAGCTCGCCGGGTCCCGGCCGAAACGCACCGTCCCGGCCTGGTGCGCGGTCGCGCCGATCGGCATCCCCTTGTGCAGGTAGATGCTGTGGTCGAGCAGCCGGTGCGGGTGCATGCCGAGGTCGCCGAGCATGCCGTCCAGCTTGTGCAGCAGCCGCTTGCTGCCCTCCATGTTGTTGTTCTCGTCGAGGGCGAGGTGGACGCTGCCGTCGCGGCCGAGCGTGACCCGGCTGTCCGGCAGCGGCAGGTCCTCGCCGCAGAGCCAGAAGTCCACCGCGTGGTGGGCCAGCACCTCGAACGGCATCCCCGGGGACACCTTGCCCGCCCACCGCGGTGCCCCACTGCGGACCTGGTCGGTGTCGGACTTGCCGAGCATCTGGATGCCACCGAGCGGGTAGTCCCAGTCGTCGGACCCGAAATACCAGTCGTGCAGGGCAAGCGTCTTCTGGAACCGGGTCGGGTTCGGCTCCCTCGACACCGCCATCAGCGCCTGGTTGTTGTGCCGCATGTAGTGCCGACCGACCACGTCCGAGCTGTTGGCCAGCCCGTTCGGATGCCGGTCGTTGGCCGAGCGCAGCAGCAGCACCGCCGAGTTGACCGCGCCGCAGGCGACCACGACCACGTCCGCGCTGAAGCCGACCTCGGCGCCGCCGTCGACCGAGGTGACCACCCTGGTGACCGTCCGTCCGGTCCCATCGGTCTCCAGGCGCAGCACGTGGGCGTCGGTGATCATCTCGACGTTCCCGTACGCGAGCGCGGGGTCGACGCAGATGATCTGGGCGTCGGACTTGCCGTTGACCGCGCACGGGAAGCCGTCCACCCGGTCGCACCGGATGCAGACGCTGTCGTGGGTCGCCCGGCCCTGAGCGTCCTGGGTGAGGTTGACCCCGATCGGCAGGTGGAAGGGGTGCAGTCCCTGCTTCTCCAGGTCGTCGGACAGCTGCTGGATCCGAGCCTCGTGCTCGACCGGCCCGAACCGGTACGGAGCACTCGCCGGCCCCTCGGTCGGGTCCTCCCCGTGCCGACCGTGCACCAGGTACAGATGCTCCGCCTCGGTGTAGTACGGCTCCAGGTCGGCGTAGTCGATCGGCCACGCCGGTGAGATCCCGCCGTGGTGGCGAATCTCGCCGAAGTCCTCCGGCCGCAGCCGGAACAGCGCCGCCCCGTAGAACTTCGTGTTCCCACCGACGTAGTAGTTGACCTCGGGCGGGAACTCGTGCCCGTGCCGGTCGTACCAGAACTCCGGCGCCCGGTACCGGCCGGCGACGAACACCGCGGTCGAGTCCCAGTTGTCCCGCTCCCGCGGCAGGTATCCCCCACGTTCGAGGAGCAGCACCCGCTTGCCGGACGGCGCCAGCCGGTGGACGAGCGTCCCGCCCCCTGCCCCGCTGCCGATCACGATCACGTCATAGTGCTCGTCGTCTGCCACGTCTCCACCGCCCTGCCGAGGCCGTCGTCACGGACTGTGCACCAGTGAAGAGGTGGGAGGCGGCTCCCTCCTCATCCCGCGGGGTGGGTCTGCGACCGGCGGACCGCAGCGCCGCTTCCACGATCACAGGAAACGCACAGATT
>Ga0207702_10006187_pt1 | contig 10353 bp, 9 predicted proteins | sample KBSCornC62_FD_184302 | JGI IMG/M metagenome (GOLD analysis project Ga0207702, IMG submission 184302) | Corn rhizosphere microbial communities from Kellogg Biological Station, Michigan, USA - KBS Corn C6-2 (SPAdes) (version 2) | ecosystem: Host-associated > Plants > Roots > Rhizosphere > Soil ...
CGCGTTCGACGTCGTGCTGCAGGGCACGGACGAGACCGTGTTCCTGGAGTCGCGGCCGTGAGCCCCGTCCCCGTGCTGTCCGGCACGCCGCTCGGCGGGCGCGGGCCGGTGCTGCTGGTCGGGCCGGCCCTCGGCACCTCAGCGGCGAGGTTGTGGACCCGGTGCGCGGCCGAGCTGGCCGAGCACTTCGAGGTGGTCGGCTGGGATCTGCCCGGGCACGGCGCGTCGTCCCGGGCGACCGGCCCGTTCACGGTCGCCGAGCTGGCCGAGGGCGTGCACGCGCTGGCCGGGGGTCGGCCGTTCTTCTGCGCGGGCGACTCGATCGGCGGTGCGGTCGCGCTGCAGCTGCTGCTCGACCACCGAATCGCCGGGGCCGCCCTGATCTGCACGGGAGCGAGGATCGGCACGTCCGAGAGCTGGCAGGAGCGGGCCGCGCTGGTGCGGGCCGAAGGCACCAAGGCGGTCGTGGCGACCGCGGCGCAGACCTGGTTCGGGCCCGGGTTCGCCGACCGGAAGCCGGCCGTGGCCGGCGGGCTGCTCGACCACCTCGCCGGCGTCGACGACGCCTCGTACGCCTGGGCCTGCGAGGCGCTGGCCGCCTTCGACGTCACCGCGCGGCTGGCCGAGGCCCGCTCGCCGGTGGTCGCGATCGGCGGCGGCTACGACACCAGGACGCCGGTCGACGGGCTGCGCGAGATCGTCGAGCGGGTGCCGGACGGCCGGCTGACCGTCCTGGACCCGGTCGGGCACCTCGCCCCGGCCGAGGCGCCGGCGGCCACGGCGGCGCTCATCGTCGGCTACCTGCTGCGCCGCCCGCTGCGCCCCGACGCCGGGGTCACGGTCGCCGACCGTCCAGCGGCCGGGGTCACGGTCGCCGACCGCTCCGGGACCGGGGTCACGGTCGCCGACGTACAGGCGGCCGGGCACCAGGTCCGGCGGGAGGTGCTCGGCGACGCGCACGTCGACCTGGCCGCGGCCCGCGCCACCGAGCTGGACCGCGAATTCCAGGACCTCATCGAGCGCTACGCCTGGGGCTCGATCTGGACCCGGCCCGGCCTCGACCGTCGCAGCCGGTCGATCGCCGTGCTGACCGCGCTGGTCGCCCGCGGCCACCACGACGAGCTGGCCATGCACCTGCGCGCGGCCCGGACCAACGGCCTGACGGTCGCGGAGATCGGCGAGGTCCTGTTGCAGGCGGCGATCTACTGCGGGGTGCCGGACGCGAACACCGCCTTCCGGATCGCCCGGCAGGTCTTCGAGGAGGGTGCGCTATGACCGAGGCCTACGTCTACGACGCGGTCCGGACGCCGTTCGGCCGTCTCGGCGGGGCGCTGGCCCAGTCCCGGCCGGACGACCTGGCCGCGTTCGCCGTCCGGACTCTGCTGGACCGCTCGCCCGGGCTCGACCCGGCCGCGGTCGACGAGGTGGTGCTCGGCAACGCCAACGGCGCCGGCGAGGAGAACCGCAACGTCGGGCGAATGGCCGTGCTGCTGTCCGGACTGCCCGTGTCGGTGCCGGGATCGACCGTGAACCGGCTCTGCGGGTCGAGCCTGGACGCCGCGATGGTCGCGTCCCGGATGATCGAGACCGCCGACGCGGACGTCGTCGTCACCGGCGGGGCCGAGTCGATGACCCGGGCACCCTGGGTGCTGCCGAAGCCGGACAAGCCGTTCCCCACCGGCAACCTCACCGCGGTGTCCACCGCGCTCGGCTGGCGGCTGGTCAACCCGCGGATGAGTCCGGAGTGGACGGTCTCGCTCGGCGAGGCCTGCGAGCAGCTGGGCGAGAAGCACCGCATCTCCCGGGAACGGCAGGACGCGTTCGCGCTGCGCTCGCACGGGCTGGCCGATCAGGCCTGGACCGACGGCTTCTACAAGGACCTGGTGGCGCCGGTACCCGAGACCCCGCTGGAGCGGGACGAGGGGATCCGGCCCGGCAGCACCCCGGAGAAGCTGGCCTCGCTGCGGCCGTCGTTCCGTCCGAACGGGACGATCACCGCCGGCAACGCCTCGCCGCTCAACGACGGCGCGTCCGCGGTGCTGCTCGGCTCGGCCGGGGCCGCCGCCGCCATCGGCCGCGACCCGCTGGCCCGGATCGCCGGCCGTGGGTCGATGGCGCTCGAGCCGCAGGACTTCGGCTACGCGCCGGTGGAGGCGGCGAACCGGGCGCTGGCCCGGGCCGGCATCGGCTGGTCCGACGTGGGCGCGGTCGAGCTCAACGAGGCGTTCGCGGTGCAGTCGCTCGCCTGCGTGGACGCCTGGCCGATCGACCCGGAGATCGTCAACACCCGTGGCGGCGCGATCGCGATCGGGCACCCGCTCGGCGCGTCCGGCGGACGGATCCTCGGCACGCTGGCGGCGGTCATGCGGGCCGACGGGCACCGCTGGGGCGTCGCGGCGATCTGCATCGGCGTCGGGCAAGGCCTCGCCGTGGTGCTGGAGAACGCCGGATGACCGCGGTCTTCGCCGACCCCGACGAGGCCGTCGCCGACATCCCGGACGGGGCTACCGTGCTCATCGGCGGCTTCGGCCCGGCCGGGCAGCCGATCGAGCTCATCGACGCGCTGCGCCGGCACGGAGCCCGCGACCTCACCGTGGTGAACAACAACGCCGGCAACGGCGACACCGGGCTGGCCGCGCTGCTCGCCACCGGCGCGGTTCGGAAGATCATCTGCTCGTTCCCGCGGCAGTCGGACTCCTGGGTGTTCGACGAGCTCTACCGGTCCGGGAAGATCGAGCTCGAGCTGGTGCCGCAGGGAAACCTGGCCGAGCGGATGCGCGCCGCCGGCGCCGGCATCGGCGCGTTCTTCTGCCCCACCGGCGTCGGCACGCCGCTGGCCGAGGGCAAGGAGCAGCGCACCATCGACGGCCGGGAGTACGTGCTGGAGTATCCGATCAAGGGCGATGTCGCACTCATCAAGGCACACCGGGGCGACGAGGTCGGCAACCTCGTCTACCGAAAGACCGCCCGCAACTTCGGCCCGGTGATGGCGACCGCGGCGACCACCACGGTCGCGCAGGTCGCCGAGGTCGTGCCGGCCGGGGCGCTCGACCCGGAGGCGGTCGTGACCCCTGGCATCTACGTGGATCGGCTGGTGACGCTGTGACCGGACAACGCCCCGGCCCGCTCGACCGGCAGGAGCTGGCCGCCGTCGTCGCCGCCGACATCCCGGCCGGCTCCTACGTGAACCTTGGCATCGGCCTGCCGACCACGGTCGCCGACCACCTGCCGGTCGGCAGCGAGGTCACCCTGCACACCGAGAACGGCATGCTCGGGATGGGCCACGCGGCCGAGGGCGACGAGGTCGACTGGGACCTCGTCAACGCCGGGAAGATCCCGGTCACCGAGACCGCCGGAGCCTCGTACTTCCACCACGCCGACAGCTTCGCGATGATGCGCGGCGGACACCTCGATGTCTGCGTGCTCGGTGCGTTCCAGGTGTCGGTCGGCGGCGACCTCGCCAACTGGCACACCGGCGAGCCGGACGCTATCCCGGCCGTCGGCGGCGCGATGGACCTTGCCATTGGCGCCCGCGAGGTCCACGTGATGATGCCGCTGTTCGCCCGGGACGGGTCGCCGAAGCTGGTGGACAAGTGCAGCTACCCGCTGACCGGCGTCGCCTGCGTCGGCCGGGTCTACACCGACCACGCGGTGTTCCTCCTGGCGGACGGCGGCGTGACCGTGCGGGAGACGTACGGGATCTCGCTGGCCGACCTGCGCTCGCGGGTGGGGCTGCCGCTCGGCGGCACCTAGTGTCGCGGCACTGTTCCTGCGTGTCTTCCCCGTCGTCATGCGGTGTTCTGGCGTGGCGAACAGCGTCGCGTCCCCGCGGGCCGAGCCGGACATCCGCCGCCGGGCCGGGTAGGTGACTGGCCACGCACCGCACCCGACGAGGAACTGCCGCCTTGCACAGTCATCGGCACGAGCGGACTGCCTGCTGCACTCGGACACGGAGCGATTAAGGCCCGGAGGCCGGCTCGCTGTGTGCGCGGTGGGGCTGTGCGGCCTTCTTGTTCGGGTCAGGCAGGCAGTGATCGGAGAGCATCGGCGATGGCAGCGTCGGGAGCGTCGGTGCGGAGGTGACGGACGAGGTCACCGTTCGCGTCGACGAACGCGATCACCCCGGGGCCGGCGGAGGAGGCCTGGGCCATGTCGAAGAACCAGACTGCGGGACGCGGGATGGCCGCATAGCCAACCGGAACGGTGAGCTTGCCGGCCTCGCGTTCGATCTCCCCGATCGGCGCCGGCGCGTCCTTCGAGCCGAACGGCTTCCACACCAGCCCGATCACGGCGGGCCGGGGGCCGGTGGCAACGGCGGTGACGCGTCGGATGCCGCTCACGACGTTGGGGACGTCGCCGACGACGACGACCACCGGCCTTCCCGCGTAGTCGGCCCACCGCAGTTGCGCTCCGCCGAGCCGCTGGACCGTGAAGTCCGGCACGTGCCTGTCCTCGACCGGCGCAGCCGGCTCGATCTGCCGACCGCTGTCACCCGGCTTCGGTCCGCAGGCGGCGTTCAGGACTTCCAGGGCGTCCGGCTCCGGCGCCGGGAGCGTCCCACCGGGACCGGCCCCGCCGACCGCACGCAGTTGCTCGGCCGCGGCCAGAGCGGTCTGCGTGTCGTCGCCGGCGACGCCCAGGGTGACCAGTAGGTCCGCGGTGAGCAGGACGAGCGCACCGCCGAAGTGGACCGCGGGGACGCCGCGGACCGGGGGCAGCCGGCTGCAGCCGACCGCCTGGCTCCACTTCACCGGATCCAGCGCCTCGTTGATCAGATCGATCGGCGGCGCACAGGAGTCCGGGTCCGGGTCGCACATCCCGTACATCGCGTCGACCCGGCCGGCGCCATCGTCCATCGCCTCGACCAGGGGCCAATCCCGGAACCGCTCGCCCAGATAATAGATCGGCCGCGCGGCTCCGGCCGCGATCTGCTCGAGCCTGTCCTCCACCCGCGCGGGCTCGCCAGCGCCCGCCCGGCCCGGCCCCGCGCCGGAGCCACAGGACACGAGCGCGGAGGTCAAGGCGGCGGCCAGCAGACACTGCAGTGCCCACCGAGGCACCCTCACCCCCGCACCGTAAAGCGGGGCACCAGCCGCGGAAAGGCCCGTACGGCCGGCCCTCCGGTGAGCAAGCGCCTGACCACCAAGACACCTGCGGATCCCCTGGCTCACCCCCACGACCCGGCGAACCGCTCCCTCCGGTGGGACATGCACACGGCTCCGCTCAAGGCGGGATCGCATGATGAGCACGCTCGGTGGCTAGCCGCGTCCCGCGCGCCAGGCGGCATGGGCGTGCGTCCGGTCCGCCGTTCGCCGATTTGCGTGAAGCGCACCCACGCAACACCGGTCTCCGCCAGGATCTTGGCGATGAGCGGCAAACCCGTCGTACCGGAGTCAGATAACAGAGGCGGATTATGGGAGTAGTCGTCTTTCTACTGGGCGCCCTGGTTGGCGGTGTCGTTGGGCTCGTTCTCGCCGTGACGCTCGAGGACCGAGCAAAAGAGTGGATGCGCAGGCGAGCAAGACTCCGTAGATCTCGGGCAATCGAGAGGCTTGCCGTGACTGGGCTTGGAGCGGTATCGATTGGACGCGTGCGAACCAGCGTTCATATTGTGGAGGGTGATGGCCACGCGCTTCTCGAACCGCGCAACATTATCGTCAAACTGAGTACATCGCCAGCCGAGCTTCCGCCGCTGGTGGCACGACTCAAGGACATGTGGTTTCGCAGACTCTCGGCCAAACCAGATAACTCCGGCGAGCTCGTGGCACCTTGGAACAGCGATTCGATGGTGTCCCTCAAGAGTTACACGATCTCCCGGACATCGCTGGAGGAGGACTCCACGTTATCCGTTGAGGCGTCGGTCAGCGACTACGGCACGTTTGCAGCGACAGTCCTGTCGCTCGATGAGCCGATCGCGACAGTTGAGGTCGACGGTCGCGAATGCAGTACGACATTGAGGCAGGAGTACTTCCCGACCGACGACAAGGTCGCCACGGCAGTCGAGAAACCCATACCGTTCTTGTCCAATGGACTTGGCGTCATGCTGTTGGCGTTCACAGACGACCGTCAGGTCATCCTCGTGCGCCGGAAGATGGAGTCGCGCGCCCGGCCAGGAGAGCGGGACGTGAGCGTTGTAGAAGGATTGCACGCGATGAGTGATCGAGGTCCATACGGAGAGATTGACATCATCGATACGGCAGTGAGGGGGTGCCGGGAGGAGCTCGGAATCGACGTATCTCGAGAAGATGTTCATATACTTGCCTTAGGCGTCGACATGCGCTACTACCAGTGGAACTTCATGGGCCTTGTTGACGCCCGTTGCCGCGCCGCCGAAGTGTTGGAAATGTATAATCTTCATGCAAAAGACCGCTGGGAAGGAAAGCTGGAGCCAATCAAGGCAGATGCCTTCCAGGTACTGGACCGGCTCCGACGGGATGGCTGTTGGGACTTGGGGCTGGTCACAACGTACCTGGCGTTCTGCTATAGGTATGGCGTCCGCGACACACAGCGTGCAGCAAAGCGGGTGTTCGGCTGAAGTGCGACGGAAGACAAATAACGGGGACGGCCGCTACTTGCGACATCGCGATGGAGGACCCGACTTCCGTCCGCCATTTCCCTGTCTTGGAAGGTGTTGATGGCGCAGCGGACGATTGTTCAGCTCACTGATGACCTCGACGGTAAGCCGATTCCGGACGGGAAGGGTGAGACGATCCGGTTCGGTCTGGATCGGACAGACTACGAGATCGACCTCACCGACAAGAACGCTAAAGCACTCCGGGACACGGTGAGCAAGTACGTCGCGGCCGCGCGCCGGACTGGCAGCGGCGCGCCCGCGGCGCCGGCACCCGCCGTGGCACCGGTGGACGGGGTAGTGCCGGTCGGGGCGGGAGCGAGGCGTCCCGTGATTACGACCCCAAGGCGGTCCGGGTCTGGGCTGAGTCGCACGGGATCGAGGTCAGCCAACGTGGGCGGGTGCCGGCCGCTCTCATTGCCAAGTTCCAGGAGGCCAACGCCTGAGTCCGGCGGCCGCAATCACCGGGCGGCGGGATGATGGTCCGGTGACGGCGGGACGGGTGCTGGGAGTCGATGCCTGCAAGTCCGGCTGGATCGGCATCGCGTTGACCGGCGGAACCACCGGCGAAACCACCACTGCTTACACCGCGACCCACATCGAGGAACTTGTCGCGGCCGCACACACCGACGGACCCGTCCAGGTCGTGGCGATCGACATGCCCATCGGTCTGCCCGACGCCGGGACCCGCCGCGCTGACCAGCTCGCCCGCGCGGCGGTAGGCGCGCGCCGCTCATCGGTGTTCATCACCCCCGTCCGAGCCGCCCTGGAAGCCCCCGACCACGCCACCGCAATCGCGGTCAATCAGCACGCGACTGGCGCCGGCGTGTCCGCGCAGGCCTTCGCCCTCCGGCGCAAGCTGCTCGAGGTCGACGCCTGGGTCCGCCACGCCCGCATCCAGGCCGGCGTAAGGGTGGTGGAAGTGCACCCCGAGGTCAGCTTCGCCACCCTCGCCGGCCGCCCGCAGCCAGACAGCAAGCGCACCTGGGCTGGGGCGATCCATCGACGCCGCCTGCTGGCCGAAGCCGGGATATGATCAACGTCGAACGCGTCAAGCTCGCCCGGCACGGTAGCGAACGACGGCCTCCTCGACGCGGGCGACAAGCTCCCCATCTGTGCCTGGTACCCCGTGACGACCGAACGCGCCGCTCGGCGCTCCGACTTCCCGGACCTCTGCAGCGGCACGATCGGTCACGGTATGGGGTGCTGAGAGCGGCATGGATGCCTGTCGAAGGTGCCACGGACTCGGGGGACTGCTTAAGCAGGAGCCAATCAGATGTCTGGCGACATTTCCTCCGTAAGGTTTGGCCCAAAGTCGCGTTCCCGGTTGACGCCCCAGCCTTCCAGGTAGGGGAACGCCCTCGCGTGCTCCCGTGTGAATTCATTCGACCACCTAGCCAGATCCTCCAGCGGCTTGCGCGGCACCGAAACACCTTCGGGCTCAAGTGCGATGTCCCACCAGGTGGCGTGACGGCCGAGTAGCTCGACAAACAGCGGCTTGTAGACCGCATCCGCAGCCAGCGCCGCGGTGGCGCGCTCGAAGAACCGAAGAACGATGCTCGAATCCTCGAACGGGTGATTGTCGCTGCTGAACGAGTAGATCTTATACTCAGGGTTCGTCCGCAATTCATCGCGAGAGAGCCTTAAGACCTTCCCATCCTTCGTCCGAGAGCGTATGAGTCGAACGAGTCTGCGCCGTGCAGAAGCGACGGGATCGGACATGAGTTCGGCATGCAGAGCAAGTACTCGATCGACCCTTCGGTCCTTACTATCGCGACGGAAGGTCAAGGTGGTGAACGTCAGTGCCATGATTAGACCTACGGCCTGGACGATGCTGATCCACACCTTGAATCTCTCCATGTCTAGCCACGCTGTAGGCAGCAAGATCAGGCCAATCAGCAGGGTTACAGCACCGACCAACCACAGAGCTCGTTTTGTCATCCTCGCAGCATGCACGACGTGTATCCATTGCGCAGGCTCAGGCTCTCTAGCGCACATCGACGGCTCCCAATCAACGACACGGGGCCGGCCGTGGCCGCCGACAACGACGCGGGGCAGCTGGGGGTCTTGGCGTTGGGCGACGCTCGCTCATCGGCGCGGTCAGGCGAACGCCCACCCGCGCCATCGTCACCGGTCACCCACGGTGCCTAACATCGCGTTGCACGCCTGGCTCCGCGAACGACTGCCGGCATGGGCGGATGAGCCGCTACGCGGCAGAGTCGGACGTTCGGACAGGGTTCCGAGTGTCGGCTCAGCACGAAAGCGCCGCCGGCGCCACCCAACCCGCGGCAGGCGCCGGATGTATTCGAGAGTGGCACTGCGCGCCTACGGCTGAGCCGCGTCCGAAGGTCGAGCGCCTCCGTGACCGGCCCGCCCGACGCAGGAGCTCGACCCGACGGTCCGCCTCGGCGAAGGTCGGCCGCTCGCCGGCCGGCGTCCACCACAGCGCCGTGCCGGGCCGGTCCGGACGGCCGGAACCACTGCCGACGGCGACGCAGCGCGGCGGCGTGTTGCGGGCCGTACACGTAGTCACGAAGGGCGGCCAGGGATGCCCAGACCGACAGGTTCACGACCACCCAGCTCGGGTCTCCGAATAGGACCAAGTCCCGCTCCGTGACCTCGTTGGGCTGCGGCCGCCAGACGAACCCTGGGCTGCGCCGGGCCAGCTCGTCCAGCGGGTCGAGCAACTCCAGGAAACCGGCCAGCCGCGGCGAGGATAGCGGTGCCACCGCCTCGGCGACGTTGACCTGTGCCAGCTCCCATCCGTCCACGTACCGATGATCCGCGGAACCACCTCCGGAAGGACCCCGCGTTCGCGGCCGGCTGAGACCATCGGCGGTCGCGCCGTCGCGCCGAGACAACGAGCAGCCGGGTGGTAGGAGGCACTCCGCCACAGTGAGCGTTGAACACTCGGAAGGCCCGGCGCTCGCACGCTGAGCCCGCAGGCAGAATCGGACGCCTTCGGATATCTCCGAGGTTTCGGTCCAGACTGAATCCCATGAGCGATCTGAAGGAGTCCAAGTCTGCACTGCGCCACTATCTCCAGTCCAATCGCGACGCGCTGCTGTGGAAGTTGGATGGCCTCGGCGAACGCGACCTACGCATGCCCCGCACACCCACCGGCACGAACCTCATCGGCATCGTCAAGCACATGGCCAACGTCGAGATCGGCTACTTCGCCGACACCTTCGGCCGTGAATGGCCGACGCCGAACGAGCGGATCTCGTACGAGGATTTCGAGGCCGACCCGCAGGCCGACTGGTACGCGACCGAGGACGAAACCTGCGACGGCATCATCGACCTCTACCGGCGGGTGTGGACCTTCGCCGACGCGACCATCGAGGAGCTGCCGCTCGATGCGCTCGGCCGAGTGCCGTGGTGGACGGAGGATCGCAACCCGGTCACCCTGGAGCGCATCATGGTGCACGCGATCGTCGAGCTGGCTCGACACGTCGGACACGCCGACATCCTCCGCGAGCAGATCGACGGCGCGGTCGGCCTCCGAGCGGAGGTCTCCAACCTCCCGGAGCAGCAGGACTGGCCGGCCTACGTCGCCAAACTGACCGCCCTCGCCGAACGCTTCTGAGCCGCTACCCGGCAGGTCCTCCCGACGCAGACCACAACGTGACACATGTCGGATTACGCGCACTGTCATCGGCCATGTGCGGATGTGCGCTCGGCTGGGGCGCCAAGGCGATACCCCAGCCGAGCGACGATCTGCCTGTGACTTCCTTACCGTCGAGACGATCGGCTTGTCCCGGCTCTACGTCCTGTTCGTCATC
>Ga0207702_10006188_pt1 | contig 10353 bp, 7 predicted proteins | sample KBSCornC62_FD_184302 | JGI IMG/M metagenome (GOLD analysis project Ga0207702, IMG submission 184302) | Corn rhizosphere microbial communities from Kellogg Biological Station, Michigan, USA - KBS Corn C6-2 (SPAdes) (version 2) | ecosystem: Host-associated > Plants > Roots > Rhizosphere > Soil ...
AGCGCATCGGTTTGCGCTGGGGCTCTTTGGGGATTCCGACGCCTTTGCTCCGCTCGAATTTGGCGCGCCGGCGCGGCAAGCGGCAGTTTGGAGGGTTGTGGCGACAAGCTGTCGCCACCCCAATACGCATGGTTTGACTGGGTTTGACTGGGTTTGACGCTGTTGATTGAAAGGAGTTTACAAAGGTGTTTCAGAGCGGTTCGCGGGAGTGGATGGCGCGGAGGGTTGAATGACTTTAAGCCGGCTGCAAGCCGGCGCTCCGGATTTGCGGTGGGTGGTCTTTTATTATTTAAAAATTGCATGTTAAAAGTGTTATTTCTGTCATTTCTGTTTAAATCAATGGTTTATGCGAAATTGGGCCTATTCGACGGACCGGACGGCGGGGGCGGTTGTGGCGACAAGCTGTCGCCACCCCATGGTTGGACTGGGTTGGACTGGGTTTGACCCGCCTTCGCTGCGCTACGGCGCGGCAGGCTGGGGTCGGAGGTTGAAATGTGGCAGGTGGCGGGTGAGCGCATGGGATTTTTTTCCAGAATTTTGCTTAAATTAACTTAAAATAACTTAAAACCGAAGCCGAAGCCGATGCTCGGCCTCGCAGCACAGATGAAACACAGATGGGGGATGCGAAAACTGGGATGCCGGGCGGGGCGGAGTGTAGCGTGCAATTCGCCGTAGTGCGCCCGAACTTTACACAAACACTTGATACGCCCCGGCGCGCACGGTTTTCCGCGAGGGCGCGGAAAACGACACCCGGGGCGGGTGTGCTCCCCACTACGGCGTGACTGAGGGTTTCGGACCATTCGGATGGATCCGATGGCGGAGTTTTCATTGAGGTTAGGGTGCCCGGCAGGGCGGAGTGCTGCGGCTGGGCTTTGCCACAGCCGCGGCCATGGGCGTTGTGGCGACAGGCTGTCGCCACCCTTAAGGGCGGAAATCCCCTGCTTCTGTTAATGGCATGACTGTGGTTCATCATGGCACGATTTGGTTATCGTGCGGGTTGAACATGTCATATTAATAATAATTGTCAAACTTAAAGAATCACTTTTTAATACTGTTAGACACGAATTACACGAATTTTAGCGAAACAGCAGCGGTTAAAAGGTGAAACGGGAAAATGGGATCGCCGAAGGCTCAATGCTGGCAATGAAAATTACGATATGTCGATTTTGGGCCGTGTATTAAATGACGAAACCTGGTCTTTTAGCGCGCAAGTACCTCAATGCAGGAGATTAATTGTGTAGGGCTCATCGCGCAGGAACTGGGCAAAATCCGGGGTAATGCGCTGGATGACTGGGTCAATGGGATAAATTTGTCCATCTGCGGATTGAATGGCATTACGTGGAAAAAGATCGAACACCAGCAGACCATTCCTGGCGTCGTAGTAAGCGCCATCAGCCAATTTTTCATAGCCTTTGTCCAGCATCAATTCATCCAGCGCCGCCGATGAGGGATGATCCCCTTTTACGGCTGGCTGGGAAATCACGATTATTGGCTTGCCGCCCCGGACCACTACACGCTCCAGCCGGATATCATCGCCGAAAAGCTGGTTTTGCAAATGCATCCGGTCGAGGTATTCCGCCGGCGTGGCTCCGCGCACATGGGAGCCGAGCGCAATGCCGTAGCCTAATTGCCGTTCCAACAGGGTGGCTTTGAAGTAACGCCGTTTGGACCGGTGGAAATAAACCTGATGCTCGCCGCCGCGTCCGAATTCCGGCGGCACCCGCCCGCCTAATTTCCCGTTTTCTTTGGCCCACTGGATGATCCGCCGTTGCTCGACTTCAACACGCTTTGTGCGAGCGGCGTAATCGGCGTCGTGATCTGGAGCTGGCGCACCGCCTCCACGCGTGAAGTGAGCGGATGACTCAAGCGTCCCTCGAGCGTTGGCCATGGTCGAACCTGATTTGTCGTTGGGCGTTGCATTGATACCTCAAGAACATAGCAAATCGGTAGATTTTTGCGAGTGATTTCTTACGTCGATTCAATCGAAAACACCAATAAAATTGCGCATATTTTAATGGCCCACATCCCCCAAAAAATTCCCAGGTTGTTTCGTCGTATCCTTGAATTTCCTTTGCGGCTATCGTTTGGCGTTAATCGGAGGCGTGCGGTTTGGGTCAAAACCAGATGGCGGCGGACACCAGTCGGCCGCTACGGCCACGTCCTCGACTGCGAACTCATGATCCACGTCGCCACCGTCATCACCAGAGTCATCCGGGCAAAAAATGAAAATTGGATTGCGGGATTTGTCTGTTCGTATATCTAAATGGTTATGGTTCGTATATCAGGAATCAGGCTGCTCGTATGACCCGCTATATTTTCTCTATATTCCTTCTCGTGATGATGACAGGATGCGCGCTCTACAACCACACAGAGTTCACTGAGTATCGCGGCCCGTCCGATTTTCAGGGACAGGGAGGCACGGTTCGCACGGTGGACGGCATCGAAATTTGGCAGACAGGCACGCCCAACCGGAGGTTTAAAGTTTTGGGTGTGATTGACCAGTCCCACTACGACAATCATTCAATGATGTCCTTGATTGCCGGTGCTACAAAAGATTCGGAGCTTATCAAGCTGGTCAAGGCTCACGGGGGAGATGCGATTATCTTTCTTGGCAGTAATTCAGCTATCACCGGTTATAGCACATCCGTTGACGTGCAGGGGACACAGTCTGGCACCGTTACCGGTTATGGTAATGTTGGGTATTATTCCGGGTCGTCGTCTGCTTACGGCTCGGCTTACACGCACGCCAACACCAGGACGGATAAGACGGTAGCAGTCATCAAGTATGAAGATTGAGATATGAAACCGTGGCCTAATCAGTCGCCGGAACCAACGCCGGTTGGCGCTGCTGTTTTCCGACAGGTCGGGATTCACGCCGGGAGTCGGCGGTGGCTCAGTTTTTTTCGTTAGGTGTTATGGATATTGCCGTAATATTTTTGATCGTCGCCATGAGCATTGTTCCGATTGGCGCGGCAGGAGAGTTGGTCGCAGCATTGTTTTCCAAGCGAGTTCGGAGTTACATTGCCGCGCACCAGGCACTTCACGTTTTACTTTGGTTGCTTGCGGCGTTGTTGTTGGTTTTGTGTTTGATACCAACCAGAAGCAGCCCGCATCATCGGTTTTAGATTTTTTAGATGACGACGATAACGCCTAACCTGACAGTGGAGCCAACCGCCATTGGCGCTGATGTTTTCCGACAAGTCGGGATTCACGACGCGGGTCGGCGGTGTCCCGCAGTCGCGGGATTTATTCTTCAGGCATCGCTCGCGCCTATGAATTCGCAAACCTGCAATGAAGAGCATCGGCAGTTTTTGAGTCGCAAGATTGTTGCGGCAGCACAGAGTATTCTTTCGGGCGAGCTCGGTATTATTGCTGGCGCACGCCAGCTATGCGGTTTGGGACATGAGGTTGGTGCAGACCGTGACACGGATTTTACATTTTTTGTCGGCGTTGATTCAGAGAGTGACCATTTTCCTATCGGAGAGGTTCGCCAGCATTGGAATCCAGAAGCATTGCGGGCGAAGGATACAGAGATAGCATCGTTCGAGGCGTTTTATCGCGAGAAGGCGTTTGAGATTTGCCGGAGATTGATTGAGAAGTATGGCCACAATGCCTAAGTTGCCGGAGCCAACCGCCGTTGGCGCTGACGTTTCCCAACAAGTCGGGAATCGCGCCGCGAGTTGGCGGTGGCTCAGCCTTTTTTCGGTAGTTTGCTGACGCCATGAGAGTTCTTCGTGCCATTCTTTTATTGATCGCCGCGATATACTTTTTCCCTTCGCTTTTAACGCTGTGGAGCTCGATTGGTCCAGTCCAAGAGTAATTGAAGCAATGGGCGCCGCAAATACGGGGTGCTTGCAAGCCGCATGAGAGCCGAATTCGTTGCTCACGCGGCCTGCTCTTTTCAAATAGGGCGGCTGGTTCTATTTGCCGGCTTTAATCCGGTGTTCGCGCTACTGCTCGCAAGGCTTCGCGGTTCGCGCTGTGCTAATGGCGGCGGCATAATGTTCACCATCCTTTCTGGCGAAAACCACTGACCAAGCTTTGAAAATCCAGCGACTGTCTGGGGGGCCTATAGCCCAAGCACGGAAAGCGGCTTCAAGTTTCTTTTAGTCCAAAGCGTATTTCACACGCAGCCGGCATTCCTAGCGGCTGATATGAATCTTGCAGATTTTAGCGGCGGTGAATACGGACGAAGGCGGCTTCAATTTCGTCCACGGACAAAACTGGCAGCAATATTTTCCGAGAAGAAAAAATCTCTAATGATGACCGGGCTTCCGAAGGGACGGCAGCTTCAATTTTGTGCATATTTTCCGAATAGCTTCTGAGCTCGGAATTTGGCGAAAACCTCGCGCTTTCAAGGCGGCTACACGATTATTTGGAGTCATCTTACCATAACCACGAAAAAACCATCCCGTTACCAATTCATATTCCAATGGATCAATTCCCCGATCTTTTTTCCGATTACGGCGTCGGTTTTTAAAGGAAGTGACCGCTTTCCAAAATTGTTCTTGGTTAAAGGTAAGCGGTTCAAACATTTTACCCGTCAACGTAAACATATCTCGCTGATACGCGGCATATACATCTCGCGGTTTTCCGCCGTGCCCGTTGCGCATGAACCAAACCGTTTCTGGAAACGCTTTTGATAGGACGATCAGTTGACTTTCCCTCAAGGCGACCGCTTCGTTGGTATTCAGTGCCGCAACGTCTTGGGGTTTTCTCCGTGCTGCCTCCCCTGCTTTGAGTTGCAGGTGTTTTTGCAGAAACAATTCTTGAGCTACCTGCGGGTCGGTCGTTAGCAGCATTTCCTCTTTTACCATTTCCGGAGGTCTGCCTACACACTTCTTAAAATGCCTCAACGAGAACTGAGACCATTGCTCGCTTATTTTTTGGGGCTGGTGGTAATGAAACAAAACCAATTCATCATACCATGCTTCCCGATTTGTCATGGTTGCGACTGCAAATCCACCACTCCATGAAATCAGCGTAACCATCGGCACAGGCAAGTTTTTTGAATCAATCAATTGCGCAACTTCTTTCGCTTTGGCTGCGGTGTCGCATGGAAAACCAGAACCCACTTGTTCAACTTCAAAAAATTCAGTAATGCGAACTTGGAAGACAATGAATTCAGGAGATTTCCATTTTTCTTGATCAGCCGTAGACAAATTGATTGTCACTGGCACCATATGCCCGGGAACAAGTTTAAAAACTTGATCGCGCGGCAAATCAAAAGTGAGCTGATGCCGGTGGTATTTTAACGTGCACGGGACAACCGACACTTCCTGAGCCGGCCGAAGTGCTTCGAGGTTTCCAGCCTTTTGTGCATCCATAATGTTTAAGAGAGTACAAAAGTGCCAAGTAACGCAACAAAAAACTGTTGGGGCCATGTTGGCTATCGCTTTGTATAATGTTGGCAATGTGAAAATGGCTGTGCTTACTCATCGGATTTGATGGCGACAACTTGGTTTGTCGCCATCAAGGAGGGCAATTGCTGCTGGCGTGCCATTAAAAATCCTCGCTCCGCACGGCTACGGCTTTTCTTTAGGTGCTCTAGTCTCCTGAGTCATTGATTTCATACAAAAATGTGTCACCCTTGCAGGGCTTGACCATTTCGGCATCATTAACCCGGGGCTGCGCTTCGCTTACCCCGGGCTATCCTATTCGGGCCTTCAGCCCACAGGCACTGAGTGGCCGACCAAGAGAGGTCGTCGGATAATTAGATAAGTGATTTCTGATTCATGAGGCTAGCGGACCTAAAACTTCGGCAGCCGCAGCCTTTTCTCCATTTCAGTTGGTGTTCGTCCGTGAACACGGTTTCACTGAAAACAGCGAGGAACCAAACTATTCAAATTCAGTGCGCTCGGCACTGCCATTTGTTAGCGTTTGGCGCATGAGAATCCTCTTTGCAACGGTCACGGCGGGCGGCGGACATCTGGCGGCGGCAGCCATGGAAGAAGCGTGGCGCGCGGCGCGTCCGGACGACACGCTCCAGAAAATCGACCTGCTCACGCTGTTCTCGCCGATTCACAAGAAGATTTATTCGGATGGCTACGTGCAGTTGGTGGAACGCGCGCCGGAGCTTTGGGGGATGGTGTTTGCCAAGTCGGACAATCCCAAGCTGCTCAACAATCTCAAGCGCATCCAGCGGAAGTTTCCGAGCGGTTCCAAGCAGCGCTTTGCGAAGGCCGTGACGCAGTTCACAAAAGGGTCGGTCCTATAATTTTGACACTTTTTAAAATGGTTGGCTCCGACATGCGGCTTCCCGCCCCCGTTACGGAACGTTTAGCCGAAAGAATCGCGGCGAAGAAGCAGTGGCTGAATTGGAAACCGAATGCACAGCGCCATCTCCGGGGACAGTAGTCAACGCGCTCCAGTTCGCGTCAGTGAGAAGATTCTTGTACTCCACTGTATACGTGGGACCGGCAGCGCCGTTCACCCCGGTCGCGGTGCGGAAAGTCATCACAAAATTCGTGCCGGCCACACTGGGCGGGTTGAATTTGACCGGCACAATGCTGTTCACCTGGCCGCTGAAATTCTCCGGAGCATTGGTGGTCGGAGTAAAACTGCTCGCCAATCCCAATAACGAGAACACTCCGTCGGTTGGCAGATTGGTATAAACCGCACGCGGCTCAACCGAACCAACGATGCCCACCGTATTCGCCCCTCCTGGGGTCAGAAAGAGAAACGGACTGCTGTTGGTGAAAAAGTAATCCGGCGTCACGCCCCCGGGCAACGTCGTCAAGTTGCTCGTCCCGATCAGGAAACATTTATTGGCGGTGGACACCGCCGGCAGATTCGCAGGAAACGTGAAGGTGTTGCTGGTGCCGGACGGCCCGACGCACGTGATCATGTGACCGGCCATGAAATACTCCGTGGAAAAGGTAGTGCTATTCGTGAGCTTGATGAACTGCACGGATCCATCTGCACTCGAGTAAAGTTCCGTCACCGCCCACACATGAAACGACGCCCGAGCCAGATCCAGGCCAAACAGCGTTATTGCCCACACCCACGTCCAGACCATCACGGCTCGGAAAAACCACCGGCTCGATTGCATACGATCTGTCCGCACCATGGGTTCAAAATAGCTATTCATAGTCCAATTCTCATCTTTGGCCGCCGGGTCGAATTTGACGGCCATTGTTTCCCCTTAAGAGAGTTGAACGCAAATAATGTTCCCGATTTTCTGCGCCGACGACGTTCGACTTCGCGTAAATTCATGAAATAAGCGTCAAAATCCAATTTCATTCTAAATTCTGACTTCTAGCTTCTTAATTCCAATATTTAAGCTTTATAGTTTGACATTTAATATAACTCTTGCATATTTGTTCCTGCAAGCCTCACCCCGCTTGCCATGATGAAACCCGATCATGCCATTCGAATTGGGCAACCGGAACGAGTCTGTATTTTTCCGGCAGGTGCAACCACGCCCGCCCGCCCCGAACGCGCCCGGTCTAATTTTGGACCGTGGTGGCCGTTTGCTACACCGCTCAGGCTGTCGGAAACAGATTCAAAGCGAATCCGTTTACAAATCGTAAACACCCGTAGCTGTGTTCATCTGTGGTTGAAATGCTTTTTAATAAGAGTCAGCGTGCACCAAACGCCAAAATCCCAGACACTGCACTTAAGGTTAATTCAGGTTAATTAAGGCTAAAAACTGGAAAAAATTCTAAGACCAGCTCATCGCCACAAGTTTCCCCGCAGGTGGAGCGCCGGGCGCCGCCCCGGCTCGTGCAGCCCCAAAAATCAAACATTCCACGCATCCAACAATCCGCCGCCTTCGAAGGGAGTCACGCTCAGTCACGCTTAGTCACGGTAAGTCACAGTAAAAAAAATCTTTTTTCAACCACGGGTAGGCTTCCTGAGGACGGCGGCTGTGGCAAAGCCCAGCCGCAGCGCCCGGCCTTGCCAACCAACGTTGAGCCATACATGAACGTTCCCCTTCATGCCTTACGTATTACGAACCACTTTGTTACGTGGCTTTGTTGTTCAAATCATTGTCGCCTTGGCAGGCTATGGAGCGCCGAGCACTGTCTCGGCTCGCCCGTTCCCACCAATCCAGCAATCCATTCATCCACCAATCCGCGTCCGAGCTGGTCCAACCCAGTCCAACCAATCCGCTGGAGCGCGCCCGTCCTCGGGCGCAGCAACGTCCAACCCAACGGAAGCCAACGCACAATCCAACCCAGCTTGCCGCGTCGTAGCTTTAGCGAAGACGGGTCCAACCTGGTCCAAGTGACTTCGCAAACCTCGTCTTTGTGTCAATTCATGTCCATTCGTGGTTGACCATTTTGCGTAAAAGCCAACAACTCAAAATCAGTGCGCTCGGCACTGCCATTTGTTAGCGTTTGGCACATGAGAATCCTCTTTGCAACTGTGACGGCGGGCGGTGGACATCTGGCGGCGGCGGCGGCCATGGAAGAAGCCTGGCGCGCGGCGCGTCCGGACGACACGCTCCAGAAAATCGACCTGCTCACGCTGTTCTCGCCGATTCACAAAAAGATTTACTCGGATGGCTACGTGCAGTTGGTGGAACGCGCGCCGGAGCTGTGGGGGATGGTGTTTGCCAAGTCGGACAATCCCAAACTGCTCAACAATCTCAAGCGCATCCAGCGCAAGTTTCCGAGCGGTTCCAAGCAGCGCTTTGCGAAGGCGGTGACGCAGTTCAAGCCGGACGCGGTGATTTGCACGCATTATCTGCCCCTGGAAACGCTCACGGTGATGCGCGAGAAGAAGAACGGCCTGCGCCCGTTCGTGACTTCCATCGTGACGGATTTCGAGGCCCATGCGCTGTGGATGGAGTCGTGCGTGGATCTCTATTGCGTGGCCGCCGAGGAAACCAAGGCGCGGCTGGTGGCGCGCGGGGCGGAGGCCAAAGACGTCGTGGCCACGGGCATCCCGATCGCTTCCAAATTTTCCGCCAAGCCGGACCCGAAGGGTGTGCGCAAAGCCTACGGCTTGCGCGATGATATGCCGGTGTTCCTGGTGCTGAGCGGCGGTTTCGGCATGGGCCCGGTCGCGCAAATCCTCACAGAACTGGACAAGGTGCCGGGGCATTTTCAATCGCTCGTCGTGACCGGACGCAACGACGAACTGCGCCGGGAACTGGCGGTGCAGAACCGTCGGCATCCCACGCATGTTCTTGGTTTTTCCACCAATATGCACGAGCTCATGGCGGTGGCCGATCTCATCATTACCAAACCCGGCGGGCTGACGTCGTCCGAAGCCCTGGCGATGGGCAAGCCGCTCTTTATTCTCAACCCCATTCCCGGCCAGGAGGCGGCCAATAGCGATTTCCTGCTGGAACGCGGGGCCGCCGCGAAGGTCAATCGCGTGGAAGACCTGCCGTATCGCATTGAACAGTTACTGGGCTCCAAGAAGCTGGCCGAGATGGCCGCCGCCGCCAAAAAATTGGGCCGGCCGAAGGCCGCTGAAACGATTTGCGGTGAGATTTTGAAGCGGATGAAATGAGATGAGACTTGTGCGAAAGCAACGTCGTAGCGCAGGCTTTCCTTGCGAGGCCGACGTTCGGCCCTGCGGGTTCTGGCGACTTTCCAGTCGCCAGTCCCTAACCCTGCGGGGAGAGATTTCCCCGAAACATTCGCGCATTGAACCTCTGAACCGTAGCGGCCGACGTGAGGAGGCTCCATCTGACTCCCCAAGAATAAAGTTTGAGCCTCCTCACGTCGGCTGCTACGAGGTTTATGGAGAGGAACCGCCTCTTAGGTCGTGGGTTGGTGGACACATTTGCGCTGCGAATGTGTCTGCCCGCGAGAGCGGACACGAGAGGCGTGGCAACACCAAAGGCACGCGAAGGGAACCGACGCCCCTGCGCTGCGCTGGGCGTCGGAGTTCTCGCAGCGCGAGAACTGCCACCACGTCTCACTCCACGAGCAGGGGGCGGATCTTGTTTTCAAGTTCCGCGGCCTGTTTCTCGGCTTGCGGCAGGGGCAGTCCCGCCGGATGGCCGGGGCGCAGATGGCCTGCTTCGCTTAGCCACGCACTGCGCAGGGTGTTCTCCTGCTTTCGCACCAGGCCGAGCAACTCTTCGCCATGGGGATTAACCGCCAGCATGGATGCAACACTGTCCATCTTCTCGATTTCAGCCGGCGCGCCGAGGTGCACCAGGATTTCGCGCGCCATCAGCCAGTGGCCGACGTCATCCGGATGCACGCCGTCCTTGGTGAAAGTGTACCGCGGATTCGACTTCCGTTTCTCGACCAGAAATTGGTCCATCGGCGTATGAATATCCACCACGTCCCAGCCGTTCGCCCGCTGCGAAACCAGCCAGGCGGAGTAACGCGCGAGCACGTCGTCGTAGTTGGTGTAAGGCTCGGAGAATCCCTTGGCGCCGTTCGG
>Ga0207702_10006192_pt1 | contig 10350 bp, 9 predicted proteins | sample KBSCornC62_FD_184302 | JGI IMG/M metagenome (GOLD analysis project Ga0207702, IMG submission 184302) | Corn rhizosphere microbial communities from Kellogg Biological Station, Michigan, USA - KBS Corn C6-2 (SPAdes) (version 2) | ecosystem: Host-associated > Plants > Roots > Rhizosphere > Soil ...
CCCAGGAGTGGCGTCCGCGGCAGCGTCTCGGCGATGCCGAGCTGGGCGCGGACGCTTTGCGCGAGCTGGCTGAAGCGCGCGCGCGCCTCCGGCGAGACCGTCGCCGCCTCCGACGCCTGGGCGACGAGCAGCGGATCCTGCTGGGTGCCGTTGATCTTGACTTCGAAGTGCAGGTGGGGCCCGGTCGCCCAGCCGGTCTGACCGACCGCGCCGATGACCGCGCCCTGCTCGACGTGCTGGCCTGCGACGACGTCGATCCGGCTGAGGTGCGCGTACACCGTCGAGCGCTCGCTGCCGTGCTGAATGTGGATGACGTTGCCGTAGCCGTTCTGCCAACCGGCGAATTCGACGACGCCTTCCCCGACCGTGCGCACCGGCGTTCCCGTCGGCGCTCCGTAGTCGACCCCGTTGTGCTGCTTCCAGGCGTTGAGGATCGGGTGCATCCGCATCGCGAAACCCGACGTCACGCGCGAGAACTCGAGCGGGCTGGCGAGGAACGAGCGCTGCTTGCTCTGGCCATCGAGGCCGAAGTACGCGCCCTTGCCCTCGCCGTCCTTGAACCACATCGCCGAGAACGTCTGGCCGCGGTTGACGAACTCGGCAGCGAGGACGCGGCCGCTGGCGGGCCCCCAGCTGATCGGCTCGCCGTCGGCGGTGAGCGACTCGTAGACGACCGAGAACGTCGCGCCGCGCTGGAGCTCGCGGCGGAAGTCGATGTCGTTGGCGAAGATCTCGGCGAGCTGCGTCGCGACCGCATCCGGGATGCCGGCGTCGTCGGTCGCGCTGAACAGCGAAGAACGCACCGTCCCGCTGGCCATCAGCACCTGCGACGCCAGCGGCGCGGTCGTGACGTCGGCGACGAGCTGGTCGGCGATCCGTTGCACGCGCAGGCGCGTGAACTGGGTCGGCAGCTTGTCGATGACCGGCGCGGCGTAGCGAGCGATCAGCTCGACGAGGCGGCCGTGCGAGTCGACGCGCACCTGGACGCGCTTGCCCGAGCGGCCCTCGAAGAGGCGCCTGGCGATCGGGTCGCTGCGCAGGAACGCAGCGGCGCGCGCGTCGATGACGTTCAGGCGTGCGAGCAGCGAGTCGGTGGTGTCGCCGGCCCGCGTGATCTCGCTGCGGAACAGCTCGAGGTCTTGGTCGGCGAGCGCGTCGAGTTGCGAGTGCAGGTCGACAGTCGGAACGTTCTCGACGATCGTGCGCTGCGGCAGCGCAGCGGGGTCGGGGACTTCGGGCGCGACGCCGAACGCGGTCGCCGCGAAGCCGGCGAGTGCGATCGAGACGGAGGCCGCGAGCGTGCGGGGGTGTCGGGTGGCAAAGCTTGCGATGCGCGTCGAAGCGTCACGCCAAGCGACATCCAGGGATGCCAGCGATTTCAATTTGTCGAGGAGCTCGGTGCTCGGTTCGGCGGTGCAGCGCGCGGCGCACCTCGGTTGATCGTCGCGAGCGGGGCGCCATAGAATCGTTGGCGAACGCCCGCTCTCGTAGGGCACCATCCCACTGGCTTGTAGGACGCCGGCGCAGTATACCGGCCGTCGCTGGCCTTTCCCCCGTAACAGCCAGTGATGTCCCCGTCAATTCCGCTGGATTCGCCGCATCCCGTCACCGAATCGGTCCGACATGCGCTAGCGACCTCGTTGCGCCGCTGCAGCGAGCTGATTCCCGAGGCCGATTGGTTGCGCAAGCTCGCGCGGTCCGAGGCGACCGGGGTGCCGCTCAGGATCAAGCTCGGCCTCGACCCGACCGCGCCCGACATCCACCTCGGCCACACCGTCGTCCTCAACAAGCTCCGCGAGCTGCAGGACCTGGGCCACACCGTCATCTTCCTGATCGGTGACTTCACGTCGATGATCGGCGACCCTTCAGGGCGCAACACGACGAGGCCGCCGCTGACGCGGGCGCAGATCGAGGCGAATGCGAGCACCTACTACGATCAGGCCAAGCTCGTCCTGGACCCGGCCCGGACCGAGATTCGCTACAACTCCGAGTGGAGCGACCCGCTCGGAGCTCGCGGGATGATCGAGCTCGCGGCGCGCTACACGGTGGCGCGGATGATGGAGCGCGACGACTTCAGCCGCCGCTTCAAGGCGGGAACGCCGATCAGCGTCCACGAGTTCCTCTATCCGCTCATGCAGGGTTACGACTCGGTCGCGCTGAAGTCCGACCTCGAGCTCGGCGGCACCGATCAGAAGTTCAACCTGCTGGTCGGGCGCGCCTTGCAGTCGGAGTACGGGCAGGAGCCGCAATGCATCATGACGATGCCCCTGCTCGAAGGCCTCGACGGCGTCGAGAAGATGTCGAAGTCGAAGGGCAACTACATCGCGATCGCAGACCCCGCCAACGATATGTTCGGCAAATTGATGTCGATCAGCGACGATCTGATGTGGAAATACTTCGATCTTCTCAGTACGCGCTCCGAAGCCGAGATCGCGAGACTGCGTGCCGAGACGGACGCCGGTCGCAACCCACGGGACGCCAAGGTCGCGCTCGCAACTGAGATCACGAGCCGCTTCCATGGGCGGGCCGCGGCCGAAGCAGCGGAGGCGGACTTCGACCTGCGCGCCCGCGGCGGAATCCCCGACGAGATCGAAGCGGTGACGCTCGAGGGCGCGCCGCTCGCCATCGGCGCCGTCCTCAAGCAGGCGCGGCTGGCGCCTTCGACGAGCGAGGCACTCCGGCTGGTCGACGGCGGCGGCGTGCGAATCGACGGTGGCGTCGTCTCCGATCGGGCCTTGAAGCTGTCGCCCGGCACCTTCGTCGTCCAGGTCGGCAAGCGCAAGTTCGCCCGGGTGACGCTGCGCTGAGGGCGCGCGGGCGTGCGAGTCGCGACGCTGCTCCGCCTCTCGGTCGCGACCGCGGTCGTGACGATCGTGCTGAAGACCTGCGCGTGGTGGGTCACCGGCTCGGTCGGGCTGCTCTCGGATGCCCTCGAGTCGCTCGTCAACCTCGCGTCGGCGCTGTTCGCGCTTGCGATGGTGACGATCGCGGCGCGCCCCGCGGACGAGGACCATCCGTTCGGCCACACCAAGGCCGAGTACTTCTCGAGCGCTTTCGAGGGCCTGATGATCGCTGCGGCCGCGATCGCGATCTCCTGGGCGGCGATCGGCCGTTTCTTCCATCCCCAGCCGCTCGACGCCGTCGGCGTGGGCCTCGCGCTCAGCATCGTGAGCTCGGTGCTGAACGGCCTCCTTGCTGCCAGGATGCTGGCCGAGTCGCGCCGACACCGTTCGATCGCGCTCGAGGCCGACGCACGCCACCTCTACACCGACGTCTGGACCTCGGCCGGCGTCGTCGTCGGCGTCGTCGCGGTGCAGCTCACCGGCTGGCTCTGGCTCGATCCTGCGGTCGCGATCGGCGTCGCCATCAACATCATCCGCGAAGGCGCGCGCGTCGTCTGGGTGTCGGTCGACGGCCTGATGGACAAGGCGCTCGAGCCAGAAGTCCAGGAGCGGATCGACCGCACGCTGGCGCGCTTCGCCGAGAGCTCGGTGCGCTTCGACGACATGGTGACCCGGCGTGCGGGCAGCCGTCGCTTCCTCGACGTCCACATGCACGTGCCGGCGAGCTGGACGCTCGGCCGCGCCGCGGCGCTGCGCGGCGAGGTCGAGCAGGCGCTGATGAACGAGGTGGCGGGGCTGCGCGCGTCGATCCAGCTGCTGCCGTCGAACGTCGAACCGGTCTTCAACGCCGCGGCGGAAGCGTCGCCGTGATCGCGCTCGTGCAGCGGGTCGCCGAGGCCCGTGTCACCGTCGCGGAACGCGTCGTCGGATCGATCCGCCGCGGTCTCCTCGTCTTCGTCTGCGCCGAGCCCGACGACAGCGATGCCGTCGCCGAGCGGTTGGCCGCCAAGGTGCTGGCGCTGCGCGTCTTCGCCGACCCGGCGGGCAAGATGAACCTCGATCTCGCTGCGGTCGGCGGCGCGCTCCTCGTCGTCAGCCAATTCACGCTCGCGGCCGATACGTCGCGCGGCAACCGGCCGAGCTTCGTCGGTGCGGCAGGCGCCGAGCGCGGCCGCGCGCTCTACGACCGCGTCGTCGCCTCGGCGCGCCGACTGCACGTCGGCCAGGTCGCGTGCGGGGAGTTCGGCGCCGACATGCAGGTCGCGCTTGTCAATGACGGGCCGGTGACGATTCCGATCACGCTGCGCGGCTGACCGCCGCGCTTGCTCAATCGGCGTACACGCCGGCAGCCTTGATGATCGGGCTCCACTTCGCGATCTCGGCCTCGACGAACTTCTTGTGCTCGGCGCCGCCGTTGCGGGCGTCGGAGATGACCACTGCGCCGAGTTGCTCCTCGCGCTTGATGAAGTCCGGATCCCTGAGGGCGGCGCGCAGCGCTGCGTTGATCTTGTCGACCACCGCCTTCGGCGTTCCCTTCGGCGCGTACAGGCCGTGCCAGACCGAAACGTTGAATCCTTTCACGCCGGCCTCCTCGAGCGTCGGCAGGTTCTTCAGCGCCGACGTCGTCAGCCGCTTGGTCGTCGTCACCGCGTAGGCCTTGACCTTGCCGCTCTCGATCTGCCCGGTCGTATTGGTCGTCTGGTCGCACATGATGTCGACCTGGCCGCCGATGAGGTCGGTCATCGCCGGGCCCGTGCCCTTGTAAGGGACCGTCGTCATCTCGACCTTGAGCGCGCTCTGGAACAGCAGCCCGCACAGGTGCGATGCCGCGCCGAGGCCGGCGTTGGCGAGGTTGATCTTGCCCTTGTTGGCATCGATCCACTTTGCGAGCTCGGCATAGTTGTTCGCGGGCAGCGACGGCCTGCCGACGAGCGTCATCGGCACCTCGTTGATCATGCCGAGGTACTCGAAGTCGTCGAGCGTCTTGTAGGGCAGTGTCCGGTACAGGCTCGGCGCGGTGCTGATGCCGATGTGGTGCAGCAGCAGCGTGTAGCCGTCGTTGGGCGACTTGGCGACCTTGTTGGTCGCGATCGTGCCGCCGGCGCCGGCGGTGTTCTCGATGATGATGCTCTGGCCGCCGAGGGGCTTGCGCATCGCCTCGGCGAGGTCGCGCGCGACCTTGTCGGTCGGTCCGCCGGCCGCGAACGGAACGACGATCGTGACCGGCTTGTCCGGGAACTCGGCGAACGCGGGTGCGGCGATCGCGGCTGCGGCGACGAGGAGGAAGGCGCGAAGTGGCTGCATGGCGGTGGGCGGGATGAGCATCGCCCATTGTTCGAAACCGCCGCGCCCGCGTCAGCGGTGGAAGCACTGACATCGACAACGACGGCCCCGCATCGCGCGGGGTCGCGACCGGCCGCTAGCGGCCCATGCGGCGGTTGTAGTTGCCGAGCCAGCGATCGTTGAGCGTCGGATTGCTCTCGCGCGCATCGGGTGCGCTGAAGCCGACGCGCACGTTGCCCCCGCTTTGCTGCTCGACCGTGATCGTCACCACTGCGCCGGCCTTGGTGCCCGTGATGCGGCCGTTCGCGCGATCCGCCGACGTCACCTGGATGCCCGAGTCGGACGCGGCGCCGAGCGCAGCGTCCCACGAGCGGTCGAAGCTCGCCGGCACCATGACGGTCTGCGGCTCGTACGGATACGGATACGCGACGCAGCCCGCGAGGCCGACGCAGACGAGGAGGGCGGCGATCGAACGAAGCGAGTAGGGCATGGCGAGCCGTTTGCGGGGGCGATGGAACGATCGTACGCGCTCCGCGGGCGCGACCGTCAACGCGCCGCCCGCCGGTCCTCGATCAGCTTGCCGTCGCTCGGCAGGCTGCCAGGGGCGACGAGCTCGACCTCGCCGCGCAGCTTGGTGACGTCGCGGATCGTCTGCACGATGCGCTCGGCGAGTCCTTTTCTGGCGCCCGCGGTCTCGGCGACGAGCGTCATGCGGTCGTCGGCCATCGCCCCCGAGACGACGAGCCGCGCCCGCGCGATCTCCGGATGCCGGCGAGCGATCTCGCCGACCTGCGACGGATGAACGAACATGCCGCGCACCTTGGTCGACTGGTCGGCACGGCCGAGCCAGCCGCGGATGCGGCGGTTGGTCCGCCCGGTCGGGCACGTCCCTGGCAGGATCGCCGAGAGGTCGCCGGTCGCGTAGCGGACGAGCGGGTAGTCGGGATTGAGCGTCGTCACGACGATCTCGCCGATCTCGCCGTCGGCGACCGGGTCGTTGCTGCCGGGGGCGACGATCTCGACGACGACGCCTTCGTCGATGACGAGGCCTTCGCGCGCCTCTGTCTGGTACGCAACGAGGCCGAGGTCGGCGGTGCCGTAGGTCTGGAACGGGGCGATGCCGCGCTGCTCGAGCCAGTTGCAGAGCGCGACGGGAACCGCCTCGCCGCTCAGGCACGCGCGCGCGAGCGAAGGCAGCGCGACCCCGGATTCGTCGGCCTTCTCGAGGAGGAGACGCAGGAAGCTCGGCGTTCCGGTGTACGCGCTCGGCTGCAGCGCCGCCATCGCCTGCAACTGCAGCTCGGTCTGGCCAGTGCCGCCCGGAAAGACGGTGCAGCCGATCGCGTGGGCGCCGCTTTCCATCATCGAGCCGGCAGGCGTGAGGTGGTAGCTGAAGCTGTTGTGGACGAGATCGCCCGCGCGCACTCCTGCGGCGTAGAGCGCGCGCGCCATCCGCCAGTAGTCGCGGCGAGCCGTCTCGGGCTCGCGGATCGGCCCGGGCGAGACGAAGACGCGCAGCGCGCGCTCGGCCTCGGGGCGTGTGGCGCCCCAGCCGACGGTGGCGAAGCCGCCGAACGCATCGCCTGCGTCTGCCGCGTTCTGGCCGGCGAGGAGCTCGCTCTTGCGCAGCACCGGAAGCGCGGCGAGCGCAGCGCGCGACGTCACTGCGCGAGCGTCGACGCCGCGGAGTCGTGCCGCCAGCGCCGGTGCGTGCGCGATCGCGTGCGCGATCAGGCGCGGGAGGTCGCGCGCGATCTGCGCGTCGCGCTCTTCGGGCGATCGCGTCTCCAGCGCGTCGTAGTGCGCGCGCGCCGCAGCGTTCGGCGAAGCCATCGGGTCGCTACTCGTCGTCGAACCGGCGCGCGCGCAGCTTCGCTTCGTCGACGAGCTTGCGCTGGTCGGCCGAAGTCGCCAGCGCGAAGCGGTCCCACCCCGAGCCGCCGGGCTTCTTCAGGTCGGCATGGACGACGCCGCCTTCTTCGTGGAAATGGATGAACGCGTCGCGGCGCGCGTAGAAGATGCCGGGCTGCTTTTCCTGCAAGCCCTTGATCTCGCGCAGCTGGCGCAAGACGGGCAGCAACGGTCGCAGAGCCTCGGGCGAAGCATGGGCCATGTTCTTCCTTCGTCTCAGGCGAGCCAGCGCTTGCGGCGCTTGTAGCTCTTGACCGCACGATAGCTCTTGCGCTCGCCGTCGCCACCGCTGCCGCCGGTGCCGAGGTAGAACTCGCGCACGTCCTCGTTCTCCCGCAGCGTCGCCGCCGGGCCGTCGAGGACGATGCGGCCGGTCTCGAGGATGTAGCCGTAGTCGGCGTAGCGCAGCGCGATGCTGGTGTTCTGCTCGGCGAGCAGGAAGGTCACGCCTTCCTTCTGGTTGAGGTCGCGGACGATCTCGAAGACCTCCTCGACGACCTGCGGCGCGAGGCCCATCGACGGCTCGTCGAGCAGCACCATCTTCGGATTGGCCATCAGCGCGCGGCCGATCGCGCACATCTGCTGCTCTCCGCCCGACGTGTACGCAGCCTGCGACGCACGCCGCTCGCGCAGGCGCGGGAAGTAGCGATACACCTTGTCGAGCGTCGCGGCGACGCTGCTGCTGCCGTCGCGCCGCGTGTACGCCCCGGTCAGCAGGTTCTCCTCGATCGTCAGGTGCGCGAAGCAGCGACGGCCCTCCATCACCTGGACGACGCCGCGCTCGACCATCTGCGATGTGCTGAGCCGGTCGATGCGCTCGCCGCGCAGCTCGATCGTTCCCTTGGTGACGAGCCCGCGTTCGCCGGCGAGCAGGTTGCTGACCGCGCGCAGCGTCGTCGTCTTGCCGGCGCCGTTGGCGCCGAGCAGGGCGACGATCGAGCCTTCGTGGACCTGCAGCGAAACGCCCTTGAGGACGAGGATCACGTGGCTGTAGATGACCTCGATGCCGTTGACGTCGAGGAGGATGGTGCCGGTGCGTCGCGCGCGCGCGGCGGCCGGCGCCTGCTCCGTATCGGGAGGAGGCGTCGTCGCCGCCGCGTGCGCGACCTGCGCCACGCTCAGCTCTGGCAGTCCGCCGGAGTGCGCGGCGTCACGTTCTTCTCCGACGCGTACTTCGCCGCTGCCGTCTTGACCATCGGCTTGATGATCGCCTCGTCGGCGGCGTACCAGTCCGACGTGACCTGCCAGGCCTTGCCGTCCCAGGTGTGGATCCGAGCCGAGCGCGAACCTTCGTGGTCGGTGCAGCTCGTCGACAGCGGCTTCATGATGCCCGTCAGGCCGAGCGCGGCGAGCTTCTTGTCGTCGAGCGCGAGGTTCTCGGCGCCCCAGCGGATCTGCTCGCCGTCCATCACCTTGCCCTTGCCGTAGCGCTCCTGCGCGCGTCGCACCGACTCGACCGCGAGCACTGCCGAGGTCATGCCGCGCATGTAGAGCGTCTGGCCGACTTCCTCGATCGGACCCGTGCCCTGGCCCTTGCCGTGCACGTACTTCTTGATGTCGTCGATGACGCGGCCCTGGTTGCCGAACGCGACCAGCCCGTTGTAGCCCTTGGCGGCGTCGCCGACGTCCTTGACGTCGGGCTCGCCCGCCGACCACCACACGCCGTACATGCGCTCGCGCGGGTAGCCGGTCGCGACCGCCTCCTTGATCGCCGCCGAGTTCATCACGCCCCAGCCCCAGAGCAGCACGTAGTCGGGGCGGAGCTGGCGGATCTGTAGCCAGGTCGCCTTCTGCTCGACGCCCGGCGCCGCCACCGGCAGCAGCGTGAGGTCGTAGCCCTGCAGCTTGGCGCGCTGCTGCAGCAGCGGGATCGGCTCCTTGCCGTACGGGCTGTCGTGGTAGACGAGCGCGATCTTCTTGCCCTTGAGGCTGCCGCCTTCCTTCTTGGTGATGTGCTGCATGATGATGTCGGCGCCGCTCCAGTAGGTGCCGAGCATCGGGAAGTTCCACTTGAAGACGAGGCCGTCGCTCGATTCCGACAGGCCGTAGCCCGAGGTGATGAGCACGTTCTTGTCGCTCGGCGCCTTCGACGTCAAGGCGAAGGTGATGCCGGTCGACAGCGGCTGGAAGATCTCGCCGCTGGCCTTGCCCTTCAGGCGTTCGTAGCACTCGACGCCACGGTCGGTGGCATAGCCGGTGTCGCACTCCTCGAAGGTGATCTTGACGCCGTTGATGCCGCCGTCGCGAGCGTTGATGAGCTTCAGGTAATCGACGTAGCCGTTCGCCCATGGCACGCCGTTCGGTGCATACGCGCCCGTGCGGTACGGCAGCACCGGGAAGAACTGCTCCTTGGCCTGCGCCGCGGCGGGCGGCGCAGCAAGCGTGGCGAGCAGGGTGGCGCCGGCCGCGGCGGCGAAGAGGACGGATTTCAGTTTCATGGCATCTCCGATGGGATGGTGGTGCCGCGGGGCGGCGAACAGACAGGCCCTAGTGCGGGAAGGGCCACAGCCTGAGCTTTTCCTTCGCCGTCGACCACAGGCGGGCGAGGCCGTGCGGCTCGACGATGAGAAAGAACACGATGAGCGCGCCGAACAGCATCGATTCGAAGTGCGAGACGAGCGCGGTGTCGACGTGCACGCCGAACGCGTTGCCGAACAGCGGCAGCGTCCGGTTCAGCACGATCGGCACGATGGTGATGAAGGCGGCGCCGAGAAAGCTGCCCATGATCGAGCCGAGGCCGCCGATGATGATCATGAAGAGGAGCTGGAACGAGCGCTCGATGCCGAACGCCGCCGGCTCCCACGAGCCGAGGTGGACGAACGCCCAGAGCGCGCCGGCGACGCCGACGATGAACGAGCTGATCGCGAACGCGGTGAGCTTGGCGTAGACGGGACGGATGCCGATCACGGCCGCGGCGACGTCCATGTCGCGGATCGCCATCCACTCGCGGCCGATGTGGCCGCGCACGAGGTTCTTGGCGAGCAGCGCGAACAGCACGAGCAGCGCCATGCACAGCAGGTATCTCGACGCCGGCGTGTCGAGCGGGATGCCGAAGACCGAGAGCGCGCCGACCGTCACCGATCCGGAGGTCGAATCGTTGGTCAGCCACTTGATGCGCAGGAACGCCCACTCGACGAAGAACTGCGCGGCGAGCGTCGCGACCGCCAGATACAAGCCGCGGATCCGGAGGCTCGGAATGCCGAAGGCGACGCCGATCGCCGTCGCGCACAGGCCGCCGAGCAGCAGCGCGGCGAGCAGCGGCATGCCGGGGACGCGGACCACGAAGTTGTACGCGGCATACGCGCCGACGGCC
>Ga0207702_10006196_pt1 | contig 10341 bp, 14 predicted proteins | sample KBSCornC62_FD_184302 | JGI IMG/M metagenome (GOLD analysis project Ga0207702, IMG submission 184302) | Corn rhizosphere microbial communities from Kellogg Biological Station, Michigan, USA - KBS Corn C6-2 (SPAdes) (version 2) | ecosystem: Host-associated > Plants > Roots > Rhizosphere > Soil ...
TGGCATTCCGCCGGAGCGCCGCGTCAACGAGTTGACCGACGCCGAGGTGATTCAGATCCGCGAGACGATCGACCGCGACTACGTGGTCGAGGGTGATCTTCGCCGCAACGTGGCGATGAACATCAAGCGGCTGATGGACCTGGGCAACTACCGTGGCCTGCGTCATCGCCGTGGTCTGCCGGTTCGTGGCCAGCGCACGCACACCAACGCGCGCACCCGCAAGGGCCCGGCCAAGCCGATCGCCGGCAAGAAGAAATAAGACGCTGCGGCGTCTTCGGAGTAGCTGCTGGCACTACGGCAGCGTCGATCTCGAACTGAAGGAACAAAATTGGCTAAAGCTGAAGTCGCTCGCGTTCGTCGCAAGGAACGCAAGAACATCACCTCCGGCGTTGCACATGTGAACGCCAGCTTCAACAACACCATGGTCACCATCACCGACGTGCAGGGAAATACCATCTCCTGGTCGTCGTCGGGCGTCATGGGGTTCAAGGGTTCGCGCAAGTCGACCCCGTACGCCGCCCAGGTTGCGGCGGAAGATGCGGCCAAGAAGGCCCAGGAACACGGCATGAAGACTCTCGAGGTCGAAGTCCGCGGTCCGGGTTCGGGCCGTGAATCGGCGCTTCGCGCCCTGCAGGCGGCCGGCTTCAACGTCACCTCCATCCGCGACGTGACCTCGATTCCGCACAATGGCTGCCGGCCGCGCAAGCGCCGCCGCGTCTGATTGGGTTTGGCAACCGGCCGCGCCTCCCCCCGGCGGCCGGTGTGCCCGTTGGTACTTGCGGCCGAGCGGCGGGCGAGCGCCGCACTTTTGAAAGGACGTTACCGTGACCATCCAGAGGAACTGGCAAGAGCTGATTAAGCCGACCAAGCTGGAATTCGTTTCGGGCAGCGACAACGCGCGCGTGGCTTCGGTCGTTGCCGAACCGCTTGAGCGCGGCTATGGACTGACCCTGGGCAATGCGTTGCGTCGCGTGCTGCTGTCGTCTCTGCAGGGCGCCGCTGTCACCGCCATCCAGATCGACGGCATTCTGCACGAGTTCTCCTCGCTGCCGGGTGTGCGCGAGGACATCACCGACCTCGTCCTCAACGTCAAGGAAATCGCGCTCAAGATGGGCGGCGAAGGTCCCAAGCGCCTGATGCTGAACAAGCAGGGCCCTGGCGCCGTAACTGCTGGCGACATCAAGGTGACCGGCGACATCGAGGTACTGAACCCCGAGCTCGTCATTTGCCACCTCGACGACGGCGCTGAGATCAACATCGAGTTTACCGTCAACACGGGCAAGGGCTACGTCGCGGCCGACAAGAACCGCCCGGAAGATGCCCCGATCGGCTACATTCCCGTCGACTCGCTGTTTTCGCCCGTTCGCCGCGTGTCCTACAAGGTCGACGCGACGCGCGCCGGCGAGAGCCTCGACAAGGACAAGCTGACCCTGACCGTCGAGACCAATGGCGGTATTTCGCCGGAAGACGCGGTGGCCTATGCCGCGCGTATCCTGCAGGACCAGCTGTCGGTGTTCGTGAACTTCGAGGAGCCGACCAAAGAGAAGGCCCAGGACACCGTTCCCGAGCTCGCCTTCAACCCGGCACTGCTCAAGAAAGTGGACGAACTCGAGCTCTCCGTCCGTTCCGCCAACTGCCTCAAGAACGACAACATCGTCTACATCGGCGACCTCATCCAGAAGACCGAGGCCGAGATGCTGCGTACCCCGAACTTCGGTCGCAAGTCGCTCAACGAAATCAAGGAAGTCCTCGCCCAGATGGGTCTCCATCTCGGCATGGATGTTCCGAACTGGCCGCCAGAGAACATCGACGATCTGGCCAAACGCTACGAAGATCACTATTAAGCGCGGCCACTTGGTCGCACGCCCGTCGTGAGACGCCGCCTCTAGGGAGTACAAAATGCGCCACGGGAATACCAACCGGAAGCTGAACCGGACCGCGAGCCACCGCAAGGCGATGTTCGCCAACATGTCGGCCGCCCTGATCAAGCACGAGCAGATCGTCACGACCCTGCCCAAGGCCAAGGAGCTGCGGCCGATCGTCGAGAAGCTGATCACCCTGGGCAAGCGCGGCGACCTGCATGCCCGCCGCCAGGCGATCGCCCAGGTGCGCGATGAGGATCAGGTCAGGAAGCTCTTCGGCGTGCTCGGTCCGCGCTACAAGGACCGCAATGGCGGCTACCTCCGCATCCTCAAGGCCGGCTATCGCTATGGCGACAGCGCCGCGGTCGCCGTGATTGAGTTCGTCGATCGCGACACCTCCGCCAAGGGCCTCGATTCCGGTCCGGTGCAGGAAAAGCGCGAAGAGGCCGACGCGGCATAAGCCGCATGGCCTGACTGAAATTCATGGGCGGTCCGGAGTTTCGGGCCGCCTTTTTCATATCCGGAGGACCACATGTCGGACCTGATCCTCGTTACCGGCGTCTCGGGCTTCGTCGGGAAATGGTGTGTCGTCAAGCTCTTGGAGAAGGGCTATCGCGTCCGCGGCACCGTCCGCTCTGAGCAGAAGGCGAAGCTGGTCCACGACACGGTTGCCCGGACAGTGGGCGACGACGCCGCCGCTCGGCTTGAGTTGGTGCAGGCCGACATCCTCGACGACAAGGGCTGGCCCGCGGCGATGCAGGGCGTTAGCGCCGTGATGCACGTCGCGACGGTTATCCGCGGCGACGAGCCCAAGGACCCCGACGTCGTCATCCGGCCTGCCGTAGAAGGCACCGAACGGATCCTGCGCATGGCGCATCAGGCCGGCATCAGTCGGTTCATCCTCACGTCGTCGATTGCCACCGTCGGCTACGGCCATGGCCACACCACGGGCCGCAAGGTCTATGACGAGACCTATTTCACCCAGATCGAGAAGATGCGCTGGACCTGGGCCTATTGCGTCGGCAAGACCAAAGCCGAACGCGCCGCCTGGGACTACGCCAAGGCCAACGGCATGGGGCTGACCACCATCCACCCCGGCGCGATCATCGGCCCGGCGCTCGACGAGGATGCCTCGATCTCGGTCGGCATGGTGTCAGGCCTGATGGACAATTCCACTCCGGCGCTGCCCTCCAACGGCTTCTCGATCATCGATGTTCGCGACGTCGCCGACATGCACGTCGCGGCGCTCGAGCATCCGGAGAGCATCGGTCAGCGCTATCTCGCAACGGCCGAATACATGCCGTTCCCCAAGGTGGCGCAGGTGGTGCAGGAGCTCTATCCCGACCGGAAGATCGTGCAGCGCACGGTGCCTGACTGGATCATCCGCATCGTCGCCATGTTCGGCGGGCCCGCGCGCCAGATCATCAACGACATCGGCAACGAGAAGATTTTCGACGGCCGCAAAGGGGAGGCCTTGATCGGCCATCCCTACATTTCAGCGCGCCAGTCGATCAAGGACACCGCGGAAAGCGTCATCCGCTTCGACCTCAAGCTGCAGATCGCCAAACCCTAGGGCTCAGGCCAGCGCCGGCTCCTTGGCCGTCGCAGCCACGGGCACCGCAAACAGGTCGTACTCGTCCGATCCCGTGATGACCACGCTGACCTTGTCGCCCGGCTTGATGCCATGGGCCTGGTCGACGATGACCTGGCCGTCGATGTCCGGCGCGTCCCATTTCGATCGGGCGATGGCGCGGCCTTCGGCGGGGCGTACGTCGTCGACCAGCACCTCGATGGTCCGGCCGACCTTCTTTTTGAGCTGCGCGGTCGAGACGTCCTGCGCCACCTCCATGAGCTGCGCGAAGCGCTCGTCCTTGACTTCGAGGGGAACGATGCCCTCGAGGTCGTTGGCGGGCGCTCCGGTGACCGGCTCATACTTGAAGCAGCCGGCGCGATCGATCTCGGCTTCCTCGATCCAGTCGAGCAGGAACTCGAAATCCTCGTCCGTTTCGCCTGGAAAGCCGACGATGAAGTTCGATCGGATCGTGAGGTCCGGGCAGATTTCGCGCCAGGCCTTGATCCGCTCGAGCGTCTTCACCTGGTTGGCCGGCCGGCGCATTGCCTTCAGCACCTGCGGGGAGGCGTGCTGGAACGGGATATCCAGATAGGGGAGGATCTTGCCCTCCGCCATCAGCGGGATCACCGCATCGACATGCGGGTAGGGGTAGACGTAATGGAGGCGCGTCCACACGTCGAGCTTGCCCATCTCTTCGGCCAGCGTCTGGAACTTCGCCGTCACGTCGCGACCGCGATATTTGCTCGGCGCGTATTTGAGGTCGACGCCGTAGGCTGACGTGTCCTGCGAGATCACCATGATCTCCTTGACCCCGGACTGCACCAGCCGCTCGGCCTCGTAGAGTACCGATGCCAAGGGGCGCGAGCTCAGGTCGCCGCGGATTTGCGGGATGATGCAGAACGAGCACCGGTTGTTGCAGCCCTCGGAAATCTTCAGGTACGCGTAGTGCTTCGGCGTGAGCCGGAGGCCGGCTTCGGGCACCAGGTCCACGAATTTGTTCGGTACCGGCGGCAGGTGTTCGTGCACCGCGGTCACGACCGCTTCGTACTGGTGCGGACCGGTGACCGCGAGGACGTTCGGATGCGTCTCGCGGATCAGTGTCTCTTCGACGCCGAGACACCCGGTGACAATGACCTTGCCGTTTTCGTTGAGCGCCTCGCCGATCGCCTCGAGGCTCTCGGCCTTGGCGCTGTCGAGAAAGCCGCAGGTGTTGACGATGACGACGTCAGAGCCGGCATAGTCGCGGCTGAACTCGTAGCCCTGCGCGCGCAGGGTGGTGAGGATGCGTTCGGAATCGACGAGCGCCTTCGGACAGCCGAGGCTGACGAGGCCGATTTTCGGGGCGGATTGGGTCATTGGCGCGCGATATAGCGCAAAACCCCGCAAAAGCAATGAATCCCCGCGCAAAACCGTGCATCGCAGGCCTGCGCACAGGTCTCACGGCGATTTCACTCGGCCGATGATCGCGAACGCTCAATTCTGCGTTTGCCCGCTGGTGACCGGTCGACGCTCTGGCTAACCAAGGTCCCGAAACAACAGGTGAATCTCTCCATGACCTCCACCCTGACGAAATATTCTCCCTGGATGCTCGGGCTCTTCCGCATCGTGACGGCGCTTGTGTTCATGGAGCACGGCACCCAGAAGCTGTTCCGCTTTCCGCCTCCCGAGCAGCGCTTCGGGGGCGGCGGACCCGGCGGCCGTGCCGCCTCGAGGGCTCTGGCCCAGGGCGCGAATGCGGCAAGCTCTGCCGTGAGCAGCGCCCTCGACACGGCAAGTTCTGCGCTGAGCAACGCCGTGGACGCCGTCTCCAGCATGGCCGCGAGCATTCAGCCGCCGACGGGTGGACCTGGCCGCGAAGCTATGCCGCCCGCCATGCAGACGCTGTTTCTGGTGGCCGGCATTCTCGAAACCTTCGGTGGCCTCGCGCTCGTCCTTGGGCTTCTGACCCGCCCCATCGCCTTCATTGTCGCCGGCGAGTGCGCCGTGATCTTCTGGTGGATGGATGTCGGGCATTCGCACACCATCTTCCCCGCCAGCAATGGCGGCGAGGTTGCAGTGCTGTTCTGCTTCAACTTCCTGCTGCTTGTCTTCAGCGGTCCGGGCGCCTTCGCGCTCGACAACCTGATCCTCAAGCGCAGGGCCGCCTAAAGCTTCGGCGACGGCGTCCGTCGCGACGGACGGCGAGAGCCCGGGGGCGGCATGATCTCGACGTCCGGGGCCGGGACCGTCGCCGGCGTGATCATGTCCTCGTCCGCTGCATCGTCATCCCCGTCTGCCATGTCGTGGATGGCGTCCCGGACATCTTCGAGCAGGCTGCTCGCGACCCGCGTGCGGCTGACTGAATCGGTCGCCGCCTCGTTGGCCTTGAACCAGACCAGCAGCGCCTCGCAGACAACGCGCAAAATGACCAGCCCGAACGCTCCGTAGACGATGATCTCGAGCAGGCCCCACAGCCCGTCGCCAAAATTGCGCCCGAACGTGTCGAACAGATGCGTCACCGCCCAGAGCAGCAGCGCGGCAAGCCCGGTGGCGTAGAGCACCGGTACGAGGCGTGGCGACAGGATGGTGTCGAGCCGGAACAGCGTCGGGCCCATGAAGATGCGGCGAAGGTCGTCGGAGGTCATTGGCGGCTCTCCAGAAGCGGATTCGCAGAATAACGCCACCAATGTGAGGGGCTTAGGCCGCGCTGACAAGGGTTTCCGCGGCGGAGAAGCTGCTCGTCGCCGTCCGGCCGAAACGCCGTTCGAACGCGGTGCGCAAGGCAGCGTCGACTTCCGGCATCGGGACCAGTTGGCCGAGGTCCTCCAGGCTCGTCACCCCGCGGTCGGCGATTCCGCATGGCACGATGCCCTCGAAATGGCTCAGGTCGGGCGCAACGTTGAGCGCGATCCCGTGCGTCGTCACCCACTTGCTGACCCGTACGCCGATGGCGGCGATCTTGCTTTCCCCGCCGGCCCGGCCGGGCTGTTTCACCCACACGCCGATGCGGCCCTCGCGGATTTCCCCATCGACCTCGAAGGCCGACAGCGTGTCGATGATCCAGCCCTCGAGCCCTTGGACGAGGCACCGGACGTCGCGCCCGCGCGCCTTGAGGTCGAGCATCAGATACACCACCCGCTGCCCCGGGCCATGGTAGGTGTATTCGCCCCCGCGCCCCGCCTCATAGATCGGGAAGCGGGTCGGATCGAGCAGGTCGTCCTCACGCGCCGACGTACCGGCGGTATACAGCGGCGGGTGCTCGACCAGCCAGACCAGTTCCGGCGCATCGCCGCGTGCGATCGCCGCCGCGCGATCCTTCATAGTCTGCAGTGCCGTGGGATAGTCGACCGGCCCGTCGGCGATCAGCCACTCGACGGCCGCGCCATCCGCACGCCGAAGTTTGTCCGGGCCAACGCAGCTTAACGCTTCGGTAATCATCGATGGCAATGCTCTCATCTGGGCAATCGCCGATTCAGCGGCGGCCGTTCGGGTCAATATATGAATACCCTTGAGCAGATTGAAGTCGACATCACCGTTGAGCTCGGGGCGAGCACTATGCCCGTCCACCATCTGCTTCGCATGGGCCGGGGCGCGATCATCGAGCTCAACACCACCGAGCAGGACCCACTCAAGATCTACGCCAATAACACTCTGGTCGCCAAAGGGGAGGTCCGGGTCGACGATGGGCACCTGTCCGTCGAAGTAATCGAAAAGGTCTTCAAGACGGGCTGATTCAGGCCCTTTCCGGGCCGCTGAATAATCGCTTGTGGCAGCCAGAATCGTTTGCTACACGCTGCCTCGCTTCGCCGGTTCGGCGCGGCCCTACCATGGCGTGCGGTCGTGGCGGAATTGGTAGACGCGCAGCGTTGAGGTCGCTGTGCCGCAAGGCGTGGAAGTTCGAGTCTTCTCGACCGCACCAATGCTCTTTTAGAGAGCAGTCCCCAAAAGATCAGCCCACCGGTCGCTCTGCGAATACGACGCGGGGCATCGGTAACACGTCGTAGCTGAAGCCGGCGTTGGCCGTCATCGCCGGATCGGCGTCGCGCAGCGCCGCGATCTCATTTTCGCTGCCCACGCGGATGATTCCGATCCCATAGCCGCCTCTGGGGTCGGCCACCGGGCCGAAGACCAGCGCGTTGCCGGTGGCGACCTTGCCGGACCAGTAGGCGACGTGCTGCTGCATGATCTTGCGTTCCTCGGCCGTCATCGTCTGCATGAAGTCAACGCGAGGTGGCAGCAACCGGCAAAGGAAGTAGAGTGGCTCACCCATCGCTTTTCTGGCCTCGCAAGGGCCGTTTCGTAACCAGGGACCTGGGTGCTCGATAACCCCAGGCATCCTCGAGCCTGAGGCCTAGTTCCTCGTCTCCGATCGCATCGAGCCGGACCAGCAGCCCGGGCCAGCCCTTATAGTGCTCCGTCTCGTAGTAGATGTCCGGGGCCATCTCGATCAGCACCTCTTTGATCGGCAGCGGGCAGGGCAGGTAAAGAATCCCAAGCTCTTTGATAGTGACCATCGCCTTTCCGCGCACCTTGAACGAAGGATCGCCATAGCTGGTCGAAAGTTCCACCTCCTCGAGACTGAGCGCCTCGATGAGCCGGCTCAGCCGGGCGATCGCCGCCTTTCTGTCGCCATGTCCCTTCGGCATTCGGGCCTCTTCCTGCCGTCAGTCTGGCGCACGGCGGGACGATTGGCTACACCGCCAATTCCATCGCGGCCGGGGTCGCCGGCCTGAAATTTCCATTCGAGATTGCCATGAAGCTGCTTTTCGCCAACCGGAACTATTCGAGCTGGTCGCTGCGCGCCTGGCTCGTACTGAAGCACTTCGGCATCCCGTTCGAAGAGGAGTTGGTTCTTCTCAGCGGCGAAGGTTGGCAGGAAACGATCCGCCGGAAATCCCCGAGTGGCCGGGTGCCCGTGCTCTTCGACGGCGATGCGATTATTCCCGAGAGCATCGCCATTATCGAATATCTCAACGACAAATACCCTGCCAAAGGCATCTGGCCGTCCGATCGCTTGAAGCGGGCGCATGCCCGCGCTGTGGCCGCGGAGATGCATGGGGGCTTCAGCGGCCTCCGCGGCGCTGCGCCGATGAACCTGCGCGCCAGCCACCCCGGCAAGGTCGACCCCGACCCAATTGCCGGTGAACTGCGGCGCATCGAGGAAATCTGGGGCGACCTGACCGCCGAGTCCGGCGGGCCGTACCTCTTCGGCAAGTTTAGCGGCGCCGACGCCATGTTCGCGCCGGTCGCGACCCGCATCCGCACCTACGGGCTGCCCGTGTCCGACTCCGCCATGGACTACGTCGACGCGATCTACAGCCTGCCGGCCTTCCAGGAGTGGCTGGCCGAAGCGTTGAAAGAACCGTGGACGGTCGACCGCAACGAGATCGATTTGGTCCGGAAGACGGCATGACCATCCACATGATCAAGCTCTGCGTGGGCGTCGCGACGCTCGACGAGCTCGAATCTTATCGCAGCGAGCGGGCCCACTGGTGGGGCGCCGACTACGGCGAGGACGTGCATGTCCACCGCACGCGGACCATGCCGAAGCGCCGCGCCGAGATGGAGGGGCAAAGCTCGATCTACTGGGTGATTTCCGGCGTCATCCGCTGCCGCCAGCCGATCTTGCGGCTCGCCGAAGCGGTCGACGAGCAGGGGGCCCCCTGCTGCGACATCATCATGGCTCCGGACATGGTGCGCGTCACCCCGCGCCCGCGCCAGCCTTTCCAGGGCTGGCGCTATTTGGAGGTCAAGGACGCGCCGCCCGACCTCGGCGCCGCCGGCTTCTCCGAAGACGGCGATGCGGAACTCGCGCTCGAGCTCAGCCGGCTAGGACTGATCTGAGCGCCGTCACGACTCGTGATTTGCCCGTAGGGTCAAGTGAATTGCGTGCGCCGTCGCACGCGCGCAATCGTTTGTGGCCAAACTGCCTCTTGAACCAAATCACAATTTTGCCGCAGGTTTTACCGGGGGCGTGGAGACCGTCATGGGGCGTACGGGCACGCATGTTATCGTGGTCGGGAACGAGAAGGGCGGGTCGGGTAAGTCGACCACAGCGTTCCATCTCGCCATATATTTGTTGTACCAGGGCTTTCGTGTCGCTTCGATCGACGTCGACAGTCGCCAGCAGACCTTTACCAATTACGTGAAGAACCGGCGCAACTGGGCCGCGTCACGCGACCTCAAGCTGCCGCACACCACCCACTTCCATCTGCCGCTCACCAAGTCGGACTCAATCAAGGAAAATCATAAGCTCGAGTTCGATCTCTTCCGCCAGGCGGTGGTGGAGGTCGAGGGCGTCGCCGATTTCCTCATCGTCGACACGCCCGGGTTCGACACCCATCTTACGCGCCTCGCGCATTCGCTTGCGGATACGCTCATCACCCCACTCAACGACAGTCTCATCGATCTCGATGTTATGGCGCATGTCGATCCGGTCACTGGTGACCCGCGCGAGATGAGCCACTACGCGCGCCTGGTGCAGCGGGCGCGCACCGAGCGACTCGCCATCGACGGCCGCACCATCGATTGGATCCTCGTGCGCAACCGCATCTCGATGCTCTCCTCCCGCTCGATGCGCCTCGTGCAGTCGGCGATAGAAAAGATCGCGGTGCGGCTGGGCTCGCGTGTCGCCGAAGGCATCGCCGAGCGCGTGATTTTCCGCTCGCTGTTCCCGATGGGCCTGACCGTATTCGACCCGCTGGACGAAGAACTGCTCGGCGGTCTGCCCTCGATGTCGCATCTGAGTGCCCGACAGGAGTACCGCCAGTTGCTGGAGGCGTTGCGCCTGCCGGTGAGCGAGCGAGTGGCGGCGCGAAAGGCCGCTGAGGCGGCGTTCTCGCAGAGCGGCGCGGCCACACCGAAATTCGAGCATATGGCGAGCTCCACCTAACTGAGGAGCGCAGCGCCTTTCGGATTCGTTAAAAC
>Ga0207702_10006199_pt1 | contig 10338 bp, 7 predicted proteins | sample KBSCornC62_FD_184302 | JGI IMG/M metagenome (GOLD analysis project Ga0207702, IMG submission 184302) | Corn rhizosphere microbial communities from Kellogg Biological Station, Michigan, USA - KBS Corn C6-2 (SPAdes) (version 2) | ecosystem: Host-associated > Plants > Roots > Rhizosphere > Soil ...
TCGGTGTCCGCGAGCGTGCTGCGCTTCTGCACCGTGTCGCTGATACGATCGAAAAACATTTTGATTGCTTTGTTGCCGCTGAGGTGGCGGACACGGGCAAGCCGGTCTCATTGGCTGCCAAACTCGATGTCCCGAGAGCTGCCGCGAACTTTCGCGTGTTCGCAGACCTCATCAAGACAGCGGGAATCGAATCTTTCCACACCGAAACTCCGGACGGCAAGAATGCGCTCAACTATGCGCTGCGCAAGCCATTGGGTGTGGTTGGGATCATCACTCCATGGAATCTTCCCTTGCTGCTGCTGACGTGGAAAGTTGCGCCAGCCCTGGCTTGCGGTAACGCGGTAGTGGCAAAGCCATCGGAAGAGACGCCGGCGACCGCAACGCTCCTCGCGGAGAGCATGAAGGAGGCCGGACTTCCGGATGGTGTCTACAACGTGGTGCATGGGTTCGGCCCGAATTCCGCGGGCGAGTTTCTCACCCGGCATCCGGACGTAAACGCGGTGACGTTCACAGGCGAGTCAGCAACCGGTGCGGAAATCATGAAGACTGCGGCGGCTTCCGTGAAGCCTGTTTCCTTCGAACTGGGGGGAAAGAATGCCGCAATTGTCTTCGAAGACTGCGACTTCGAAGAAACCGTGCGCGGAATCAAAGACGCCGTTTTCCTCAATACCGGACAGGTCTGCCTGTGTGCAGAGCGCGTCTATGTGCAAGCAAAAATCTTTGATCGGTTCGTCCATGCTCTTAAGCAGATGGCTGAAGGGCTGCGGCTCGGTGCGCCGATGGAGAACGCAACCGACTTGGGTCCACTCATTTCATCGCAGCACCGGGAGAAGGTTCTTTCCTATTACCAGTTGGCGCGTGACGAAGGCGCCACGACTGTGACGGGGGGAAGTGTCCCTCAATTTGGCAATTCGTTGGACAAGGGATTCTACGTGCAGCCGACAATCTATACTGGACTCGCCGAGACTGCGCGATGTGTGAAAGAGGAGATCTTTGGGCCGGTATGCCACGTCGCTCCCTTCGACTCGGAGGAAGAAGCCGTGAGCAAGGCGAATGACACAAAGTATGGACTGGCGGCCTCGATCTGGACCAGCGATTTGAAGCGCGGACACCGCGTCGCCCGGCAGATGAATGTGGGCATTACATGGGTGAATTGCTGGTTCCTGCGGGATCTGCGAACCCCGTTTGGGGGAGTCGGCTTCTCGGGGATTGGGCGTGAGGGCGGTATGCACTCGCTGAATTTTTATTCTGAGCTGAACAATGTCTGTATTCGGCTGTGACACCGATGGGAACACCGGCGCGCACTATGGGTAAAATCGAAAGCCAGGTTGTTGAGGGCAAAGCGAAGCCCCGCGGCAAATATCCGCACGTGAAACGTGCCGGTGACTTCCTCTTCGTTTCCGGGACGAGTGCCCGCCGAGCCGATAACACCATTGCCGGCGCGGAAGTCGATTCGATGGGAACGGCGCATCTCGACATTCGAAGTCAGACGCGGGCAGTCATCGACAACGTTCGAGATATCTTGCGCACACAAGGCGCTGACCTGAAAGATGTCGTCGAAGTGACGTCGTATCTGGTCAGTATGAATGACTTCGCGGGATACAACGAAGTCTACGGAGAATACTTTGGCTACGATGGTCCGGCACGAACCACGGTAGCCGTACACCAGTTGCCGCATCCGCATCTGCTCATTGAAATCCGAGCCGTTGCTTACAAACCGCAGAAATAGGAGCCGCCTATGCCCTCCATCAGAGAATTGAAAGCTTTCAATTTTCAAAAATGGATTGAGGACAACAAAGACAAATTCAAGCCTCCAGTCGGCAACGCGCAGATCTGGGAAGACGGAGAGATGATGGTGACCGTAGTGGGGGGACCCAACCAGCGGCATGACTATCACGACGATCCGACGGAGGAATTCTTTTATCAATTGAAGGGAAACGTCTTTCTGCGGCTGATGGAAACACCAGGCAAGCCGCCGATCGAAGTGCCGCTTCGTGAAGGAGATATTTTTCTTTTGCCCAAGCACATGCGGCATTCACCGCAACGCGTTGCTGGAAGCATTGGCGTTGTGGTCGAGATGCCACGTCCGGAAGGCGCTGTCGACGCTTTCGAATGGTATTGTCAGACCTGTCATCAACTGCTGCATCGGGCCGAAGTGAAGCTGAAAAGCATAGTTCGCGACCTTCCACCACTTTTCGACCAGTTTTACAGCAACCCGATTTTGCGTAAATGTAAACACTGCGGCGCGGTCCATCCCGACAAAGGGCAGTAGATGCCTGTTATCGACATTCACAATCATTTCTTTCCGCAGACTTGGCCCGATCTGGCCGCGCGATTTGGCTCGCCGGACTGGCCCTGGATCAAGCACACTGAACCAGGCAAGGCCGACATCATGGTCGGCGACCGGGTGTTCCGTCAAATCTATTCGGCGTGCTGGGATGCAGACAAGAGGCTGGAAGAGATGGACCGGGACGGCGTCGATCTCCAGGTGATCTCTGCCACGCCAGTGCTGTTCGCTTATGAACGCCCCGCGGAACACGCACTTGATTGCGCACGCTTGTTCAATGATGCCGCCTTGGAATTATGCTCCCATAGCCATGGCCGGTTGAAGTCTCTGTGCCAGGTTCCGCTTCAGGACATTGAGGCTGCATGCAAGGAGATCACGCGCTGCAAACATGCGGGGCATGTTGGCGTTCAGATCGGTAATCATGTGGGCGAGAAGAATCTGGACGATCCTGGCATCATCACCTTCCTGCATCATTGTGCGCATGAACGCATGGCCGTGCTGGTGCATCCATGGGACATGCTGGGAAAGCCGCGAATGCCGAACTACATGATGCCATGGACAGTGGGGATGCCCGCCGAAACGCAACTCGGGATTGTGGCGATGATATTGGGCGGGGCCTTCGACAAACTGCCCACGACTTTGCGAATTTGCTTCGCACATGGAGGTGGAAGTTTTGCGTTCCTGCTCGGTCGCTTGCAGAATGCATGGCAGCATCATCCTGTGGCGCACGGCGTTTGTGAGCTGCCTCCGCGCAACTACCTGAGCCGGTTTTATGTTGATTCGGCTGTGTTCGATCAGCGCGCACTCGAGTTTCTCGTGGACACGATGAAAGCGGAGCATGTGATGCTGGGCTCGGACTATCCCTTCCCATTGGGCGAACACCGCGTGGGAGATTTGGTTCGATCCGGCCGGCTGAGTTCACGGGTGAAAGAGCAGATACTGGGCAGCAATGCTGTCGAGTTCCTTGGTCTGGAGACGCAAGATAAACCGGGAGCGCAAAGCGAGAAAGAACGCCGGCAGACGACTTTAGGCCAGCAACTTACCTACAGTTCGTATTTAAGAATTCCGGAGTTGCTCGAGTTGCAGCATCCGCAATCCTCGCCGCAACACCACGACGAGATGCTCTTCATCATCGTGCATCAGACTTATGAATTGTGGTTCAAAGAATTGCTTCACGATCTGGATGCCGTGGTGGCGAATCTAAGAGATGCCGGGGCCAACCCGCACTCGCGCGATGAAGTATACGAAGCCGCGCGCCTGTTGCGGCGCTGTACCGAGATCACGCGGATATTGGTGGAGCAGTTCACGATTCTCGAAACCATGCTGCCCACCCATTTTCTGGCTTTCCGCGGCAAACTCGAACCTGCTAGCGGGTTTCAGTCCGAACAATTCCGCGAGCTCGAGTTCTTGTGTGGTCTGAAGGACGAAAAAATGCTCCGCTACCACAAGCCGACACCGGAAGCCTACGCGCAACTGGAGCGGCGGCTGCGCGAGCCGTCCTTGCATGATGTGTTTTTTGAGGCGCTGGCTGCGATGGGCAAGCTGCAGGTCAAAGACAACACTACGGAGCAGGCGAAATTTGCCGCTCGCGCGCACGCAGTGTTGTCGCTATACCGAGACGAGCACAGCCATCGGGACTGGATTGATGTCTGCGAGCGCCTCACCGAATTTGACGAACTGGTTGTGAGTTGGCGTCTGCGCCACATTCAATTGGTGGAGCGCGTTATCGGCACGCGCATGGGAACCGGAGGAAGTCCAGGCGCGTCGTACCTGAAACTCACATTGGATAAGAAGTTTTTCCCCGAACTTTGGGAGGCTCGTACCCTTCTGACGCAGTAAAAATATTGCAGTCCTTCATGCCGCGTTCTCCTCAAACCGTCACGCTGATCGGTGCCGGACTCAACGGGCCATTATTGGCGCTCGGTTTGGTCCGTCGCGGTTTCAAGGTTGAGATCTACGAGAGGCGGCCTGACATGCGGCGCGTTCCAATCAGCGCCGGCCGCTCGATCAATCTCGCGCTCTCTGTCCGTGGAATTCATGCGCTCGCTGAGGCGGGCCTCTGGCGCGACATGCGGAAGATCATCATCCCTATGAAGGGGCGAATGATGCACTCGATCCATGGAGAATTGACTTTCCAGCCGTATGGAAAAGATGAATCGGAGGTGATCAACTCGATTTCGCGCGCGGATTTGAATATTGCGCTGATGAATGCTGCTGAGGCGCAGGGGGTCAAAATCTTCTTTCAGCAACGCTGTGTGGGTGTAGATCTGCAGACGGGCACCATCCAATTGTGTGACGAGATCAGCGGCAATGAGCGAAGCGTGGAGACCGACGTCCTCATTGGATGTGACGGTTCAGCGTCCGCCATTCGCAGCGAGATGCTCAAAGGGATTCGCTTCAACTTTTCCCAGCAATATCTGGATTACGGGTACAAAGAGCTGACAATCCCTGATGGCCCGGCTCGAAAGCACGTGCTGGAAACGAACGCGCTGCACATCTGGCCTCGCGGCAATTACATGCTTATTGCCCTGCCCAACGTTGACGGAACATTTGCCTGCATTTTATTTCTTCCCTTTCAGGGGCAGGACAGTTTTGCGGAACTCGCGTCGCCTCAGGCTGTTCAGGAATTCTTTGAATTACGCTTTCCCGACGCTCTGTCTCTCATGCCCCAGCTGTCTCAGAACTTTTTTGCGAACCCTACTGGCGCAATGGTTACCATCAAATGTTCGCCCTGGCACGCAGCAGGAAAGGTGCTTTTGCTCGGCGATGCCGCGCACGCAATTGTTCCTTTCTTTGGACAGGGAATCAATTGCGGGTTCGAGGATTGCACGGTGCTCTTGCAACTGCTGGACCCGTCTCGGGGCAATTGGGAACACACCTTTCGAGAGTTCGAGCAAGCCCGCAGGGTGAACACGGATGCCATCGCGGATCTGGCCCTCGAGAACTTCGTCGAGATGCGCGACCGAGTGGCCGATCCTCGATTTCTTTTTCGCAAGAAAGTCGAGTTGGCATTGGAAGCGAAATATCCCGAAATCTTTGTGCCCAAATATTCGATGGTCACTTTTCATCGGATTCCATATGGCACCGCGAAGACGCGAGGGGAGATCCAGGATCGTTTGATGGCCGAGCTCTGCGATGGTGTGAACAGCCTCGATGATCTGGACTGGACGAAAGCGGACCATTTGATCCGGGCTCAACTGACCGCACTGGAGCCCGCGTGACCCCCGGTTCATATCAGAGCAACGAAGAATTCGCGTGCGAAATGGATGCGCGCGATCCTCTCGCACATTTCCGCGACCGGTTTCACATTCCGAAAATACCAAACGGACAGGAGTGCATTTATCTCTGCGGGCATTCCCTCGGACTTCAACCCAAGACCGTAGCTGCATACGTGCAGCAGGAACTCCGCGACTGGGCGGAACTGGGCGTAGAGGGCCACTTCCGAGGGAAACATCCATGGTTCACGTATCACCGATTGTTGACGGGGCAAACTGCGCAGCTCGTGGGGGCAGATTCGTCTGAAGTCGTTGTAATGAATTCGCTGACGGTAAACCTGCACCTCATGATGACGTCGTTCTATCGACCGACGGCAACTCGCCACAAGATTTTGATGGAGCGAGGAGCGTTTCCTTCCGATCAGTATGCGCTCAAGTCGCAAATTCGGTTTCATGGTTTTGAGCCGGCATCGTCCTTGGTGGAGTTGCGGCCTCGGACCGGCGAACCCTGCATGCGCGAGGAAGATATCGATCTGCTCATCGATCGCGAAGGGCATTCGATCGCCGCCATTCTGCTTGGCGGGGTGAATTATGTCACTGGTCAGGCGTTCGATATTGCTGGAATTACCGCCGCAGGACACGAGAAAGGCTGCATTGTTGGATTCGATCTTGCCCACGCCGCAGGGAACATTCCGTTGCGGCTGCACGATTGGGGCCCCGATTTTGCAGTTTGGTGCAGCTACAAATATTTGAATGGGGGGCCGGGATGTGTAGGAGGGTGTTTCGTGCACCAACGACACGCTCACGCATGGAGCCTGCCGCGTTTCGCTGGCTGGTGGGGACATGACGAGAAGACACGATTCAAGATGGGACCGGATTTCCATCCGATGGAAGGCGCTGAAGGTTGGCAGTTGAGCAACCCGCCGGTTCTGGCCCTTGCTCCCCTGCGCGCATCAATGGACATCTTTTCCGAAGCGGGGCTGGACGCACTGCGAGCTAAAAGTGTGTCGCTCACGGGCTACCTTGAATTCCTTCTGCGGAAAACTTTGTCGTCTGAATGTTCCATCATCACACCCGCGGAAGAAACACACAGAGGAGCACAGCTATCCATTCGACTCTCGCGTCGCGGCCGTGAAATCTGCGACAGGCTTGCGGCCGTAGGAGTGATTAGCGACTGGCGCGAGCCGGATATTCTCCGTGTCGCTCCAGTTCCGCTATACAACTCGTATGCAGATGTTTTTCAGTTCGCGCAACGTTTCTCGGCGGCGCTTCCGTAACCCATTCCAGCGATCTTCCGTCTGCTTCCGATTACGTTGGTAACCACGACCGGCCTCCAACAAGAACATACAATTTGTACCGTGGGGAGTGTTGCGTTCCAGAACGGACGCAAGTGGACGCTCGCGGTCGGCGCCCTTGTGTGCGTACATATCGCCGCAACCGTATTGGTGCGCCGCAGCTTTGCGCTGACGGCATTCGGCGATATTCTCCAGAATCTTATTCTGCTTGCTTCGGCAGCCCTATTCCTCAACAATTTCAGGCTCGCGTCGCCCAGGAATCGCCTGTTCTGGGGCTTGATGAGCCTTGGGTTGTGCATGTGGCTGGTCTCGCAAGTGACGTGGACCTATTTTGAAGTCTACTTGCGGCAGGAAGTACCCAATCCCTTCGTCGGAGACGTCATTTTATTTCTACACATCGTTCCGATGATGGCCGCGCTGGCCATACAGCCCCACGTAGAGCAGGACGACCGTGCAATCCGGGTGGATACTCTGGATTTTGCCCTTCTGATGATTTGGTGGTTGTTCCTTTATCTGTTCGTCGTTATTCCCTGGCAGTATGTACATCCTTCCGAGATCGTTTACGGTAGGAGCTTTGATCTGGTCTATGTCAGCGAAGAACTGGCTCTGGTGACGGGATTGATGCTGGTGTGGCGGCGGAGCCGTGGCGCGTGGCGCAGGATCTACTTCCATTTCTTTCTGGCGAGCCTGAGCTATTGCGTGGCGTCGCTGGCAGCGAGCGAGGCCATCGATCTCCATCTCTACTACACCGGCAGCATCTTCGATGTGCCGCTGGTTGCGGCCATGGCATGGTTTATTCGACTCGGTTTTCTGGCACGCAGCCTTGATAGTGACACCGTCACCGAAGGATCTGCGATGCGGGGACTCGGCATCTGGAAGGCTCGCCTCGCTATGGTTGCCGTTTTCATCACTCCGCTCATGATTGCCTGGGCAGAATTTGGAGGCCGAGCCCCGCAGAGCGTCAGAACATACCGCGTGCTGCTTACCATCGCTGTCATGATACTCATGGGCGCTCTCGTGTTCTTGAAACAGCATCTGCTCGACCAGGAACTGCTCAGTCTGCTGCGCTCTTCGCGGCACAATCTTGACGAGATGTGCCGGTTGAAAGACGAACTCGAAAATAAAGAACAGTCTCTACGGTGGCATAGTCTCGAACTGCAGCGCAAGAATCTTGAGTTGCAGGAAATTTCATTCACGGATGTGTTGACCGGACTGTGGAATCGGCGCTATCTGGAGGAAATCTTGCCCGCCGAGGCAGGCCAGGTTTTGCGAAATTATCAGCGCGCCCGCGGCAGTGAGATCCGCAAAATGGATCATCGCGACCTGGTTTTCATCATGGTCGATGTGGACTTTTTCAAGCAGGTGAACGATTTGTACGGTCATCCTGCCGGCGATCGCCTGCTTCAACTGGTAGCCCAGAGATTGTCTACTGTGGTCCGCAAATCTGACGTGCTGGTTCGCTGGGGCGGAGAAGAATTCCTCATCATGAGCCGTTCGACAGACCCGTCCGGAACGCCTGCGTTCTGCAGCCGCGTGCTTGAAATCATGTCCTCGAATCCATTTGATCTCGGCCACGAAATCCTGCTGAGAAAGACTTGCTCTGTGGGGTGGGCCGCCTATCCCTGGTGCCGTCCGGCGTTTGAGGCCATTTGCCCGGAGGAGTCGATCGCGCTCGCCGATGCTGCACTCTATCTGGCAAAGGGCATGGGACGTAATCAGGGCGTCGGAATCCTCCCAGGGGAATCCGCGCTGAACGAGCCCGCATCCATCAGTCTCATTGCGGCGCGCGAAGGGAAGTCACCGCTATCTCGCCTGGTGAAGACACCATGTCCGAGCCCGGAGTTGCATCGGGTCATGGGGGCTGAAGCGGTTGATCCTATCCACAAGCTCTAACTCTCCTCATCATCCCATTACCTCGAAACTTCGCGCCGCTGGCTTGACCTCTATACTTACGTTGTCTACATTGAGTAGCCGGCTTCACGGCGCTGAGGCACAACCAATCATGAATGCAAAGAATCCCACAAAAAAGACGGGACTTCGGCAGAAGGCCCAATTGATGTCGGCATCAGAGATTGAGCGCACTCTGGTTCGGCTCGCCTATGAAATCGTGGAAAAGAATAGCGGAGTGAACGGTTTGGGACTGGTTGGTATCAGGCGCCGCGGAGTGCCTTTGGCCGAGCGGCTTGGCAAGATCATTACGCGGATCGAGAACGCGAAGCTTCCGGTGGGATCGCTGGACATCACTTTCTATCGCGACGATCTGTCGACCTTAGGGCCGAAACCTGTCGTGCAGGAGAAAGAAATTGGATTCGACATTGAGGAAAAGAACATCGTGCTTGTCGACGATGTGCTCTTCACCGGGCGTACAACCCGCGCTGCGCTAGACGCGCTGTTCTCTCATGGACGGCCGCGCAGAGTCCAGCTTTGTGTGTTGATCGACCGAGGGCATCGGGAGATTCCGGTTGAGGCGACATTCGTAGGACGCAATGTGCAAACCACTATGAACGAAGTCATTGAAGTGAAGTTGACGGAGATCGACGATGCCGAAAAAGTTCTGCTGATGGAACGCTAGTCGCGAATTCCAAATAAAAAAGGACGGCGGTCTTGACCACCGTCCTTCGAGTTTTTGGTGCACTTACGCAACTCTGGCGCAGACTGCCTTGGTTTGGGTGTAGAGGTTGAGCGCGTCGTGCCCCATCTCGCGGCCCCAACCAGACTGTTTATAACCACCAAAAGGCAGCGCGGCATCGAAGATGTTGTAGCAGTTGATCCACACGGTGCCGGCGCGAAGTTGTTCGGCCACGTGATGCGCCTTGCTGACATCGCGGGTCCACACGGCGGCAGCAAGCCCATAGTCGCTATTATTGGCGCGAGGAATGATTTCTTCTGGATCGGTGAAGGGCATCGCCGTAACCACCGGGCCAAAGATTTCCTCCTGCACGACCTTCATATTTTCGTTGGTATCGACCAGGACTGTGGGCTCGACGAAATATCCGCGGTCGCCGGCCTTGCGTCCACCGGCTACGGCCTTTGCGCCTTCCGAGAATCCTGATTCGAGATATCCGCACACTCGTTGCAGTTGTTCTTCGGAAACCAGCGGGCCCATCTGGGTGTCAGGTTCGAGGCCGGAGCCGACTTTAATTCTCCTGGCATGCTCTGCGACGCCTTCTACCACACGATCAAAGACAGCTTTCTCGACGTACAAACGTGAACCTGCGCAGCAGCATTGTCCATGGTTGAAGAAAATGGCGCTCGCCGCGCCGGGGATAGCGGTCTCAAGATCAGAGTCTTTGAAGACCACATTGGGCGACTTTCCACCCAGTTCGAGCGACACCTTTTTCAGATTACCAGTCGCTGCATGCACGATGAGCTTTCCGACTTCGGTCGATCCGGTGAATGCGACTTTATCGACATCTGAATGAGCCGCCAAGGCCGCCCCTGCAGTTTCGCCATATCCGGGAACGATGTTGACGACGCCTTCAGGGAACCCCGCTTCCATGATCAGTTCGCCGAGACGCAACGCGGATAGTGGCGTTTGCTC
>Ga0207702_10006207_pt1 | contig 10334 bp, 10 predicted proteins | sample KBSCornC62_FD_184302 | JGI IMG/M metagenome (GOLD analysis project Ga0207702, IMG submission 184302) | Corn rhizosphere microbial communities from Kellogg Biological Station, Michigan, USA - KBS Corn C6-2 (SPAdes) (version 2) | ecosystem: Host-associated > Plants > Roots > Rhizosphere > Soil ...
GGCGACCCGGAGCTCGGGCTCGGCGAGGACGGGGTCGCCGTCGCGGCGTGGGAGAAGCTCGGCCTGCCGCCGGAGCGGATCGTGCGCCTGCCGCGCGCCGACAACTTCTGGTCGGTCGGCGGCCCCGGGCCGTGCGGGCCGGACTCGGAGATGTTCTTCGACTGGGGCGAGGAGGTCGGATGCGGCCGGGCCGAGTGCCGGCCAGGCTGTGAGTGCGAGCGGTTCCTCGAGTTCTGGAACCTCGTCTTCATGGAGTTCGAGCTGCACGCCGACGGCTCGCTGACGCCGCTGCCGAAGCAGAACATCGACACCGGCCTCGGCCTCGAGCGAGGCGCGCGGATCCTGCAGCAGGTGCCGTCGGTCTACGACACGGACGGCTACCAGCACGTCATGGAGTGGATCGCCGCCCAGTCCGGCGTCGCCTACGGCGAGAGCGAGCAAGCGACGAAGGCACACCGGATCCTCGCCGACCACGGGCGCGGGATGACGTTCCTCGCCGCCGACGGCGTGACGCCGTCCAACGAGGGCCGCGGCTACGTCATGCGGCGCGTCATCCGCCGCGCGGTGCAGCAGGCAGGGCGGATCGGGCTCGAGCCGCCGTTCCTGTCCGGGCTCGCGGGCGTCGTCATCGAGCAGATGGGCGAGGCCTACCCGGAGCTCGCGGGCGCGCGCGCGGAGATCGAGCAGGTTCTCACCGCCGAGGAGGAGCGTTTCGGTGAGACGCTTGCGCGCGGGCTGACGCTCTTCGAGGAGGCCGCCGCCGACGGCGAGATCGACGGCGAAGAGGCGTTCCGCCTGCACGACACCTACGGCTTCCCGCTCGAGCTGACGCAGGAGTTGGCGCGGGAGCGGGGCCTGCCGGTCGACGAGGACGGCTTCCGCGAGCGGATGGAGGCGCAGCGCTCCCGCTCGCGCAAGACGGCGCAGGAGGTCGAGGTGCGCGTCTCGAGCGACGCCCGCAGCGAGTTCGTCGGCTACGAGAAGACGGACGTCCTGACGGCGATCGTCGCGTACGAGGACCTCGGCGACGGCCGCTTCCAGGCGAAGCTCGAGCAGTCGCCCTTCTACCCGGAGGGCGGCGGTCAGGTCAGCGACGGCGGCTACGTCGAGAACGAGGAGACCGGCGCAAGGGCCGAGCTGGTCGCGGCGGCGCGGCTGCCGGACGACGACCAGGTACTCACGTTCGAAGGCGAGGGCTTCCGCGCGGGCATGCGCGTGCGCGCGGTCGTGCCGTGGGCGGTGCGCTTCCCGACGATGGCGAACCACACGGCGACGCACCTGCTGCACAGGGCGCTGCAGGAGGTGCTCGGCGAGCATGCGCGGCAGGCTGGTTCGGCGGTGCGGCCCGACAAGCTGCGCTTCGACTTCGCGCACCCGCAGGCCGTCACGGACGAGGAGCGCGCCGAGATCGAGCGGCGCGTGAACGAAGCCGTCTTCCGCAACCTGCCGGTGCGCGCGTACATCGTCCCGATCGACGAGGCGCGGCGGATGGGGGCGATGATGCTCTTCGGCGAGAAGTACGGAGACCAGGTGCGGCTCGTCGACATCGCCGGCTACTCGCGCGAGCTCTGCGGCGGCACGCACGTCCGCGCGACCGCCGAGATCGGGCCCTTCGTGATCACCTCCGAGAGCTCGGTCGGCTCCGGCACCCGGCGCATCGAGGCGGTCACCTCGGGCGAGGCGTACGCGCTGCTCCACGGCCGCGCCGAGGAGGCCGAGGAGCTGCGCGCCGAGCTGGAGCGCGTCCGGCGCGAGGGGCCGAAGCGCGAGGAGAAGGCCGAGGTCTCGGTCTCGCCGCGTAGCGAGGAGGACATCGGCGGCGTGCACGTCTTCGTCGGCCAGGCGGCCGGCGTTGATGCCGACTCGCTGCTCGAGGAGTCGGACCGGATCAAGCAGGAGCGGCAGCCCGCTGCCGTCGTGCTCGGCGCCACCGAGGACGGCCGCGTGCACCTCGTCGCCAACTTCGACCGCTCGCTCGAGGGGCGGCTCGACGCCGTCGCCGTGATCAGGGAGGCCGCGGCCGAGGTCGGCGGGGGCGGGGGAGGCCGGCCGACGATGGCGCGCGCCGGCGGCCGCGACCCCGCGAAGCTCGACGCCGCGCTCACGAAGGCGGCGGAGGCGCTGCGGCGCGAGCTCGCTTGAAGGTGTTGGCGCTCGACTTCGGGGCAGCCAGAACGGGTGTGGCCGTCTCCGACCCGACCGGCACGATCGCGCGGCCGCTCGGGGTCGTCGAGCGCGCCGCCACGGACGGCGGCCTTCGCCGGGTTGCCGAGATCGTCCGCGAGCAGCAAGCCGAGCGCGTCGTCGTCGGCCTCCCGCTGACCCTCCGCGGCGAGCACGGCGAGCAGGCGCGCGAGACCGACGCCTTCGTCCACGCGCTCCGTTCGGCGCTGGACGTCCCGGTCGAGAGCTACGACGAGCGCTTCACCACCGGCCTCGCCGCAGCCGACCACGCCGCCGACGCGCCGGAGGACGCGCGCGCGGCCGCCCACCTGTTGTCGACCTACCTCGCGTGGAAGAGCGCCGCCGCGGAGTAATGCCGCCGCGGCCGCGGCCGCCGAAGCGCACGCCGCGGTCGGTCGTCTACCGCCGCCGGATCGTCGCGCTCGTCGTGCTCGTCGCCGCCTTCGCGATCGCGTGGTTCGCGGTAGCGAGCGTCGGCGGCAACGACAAGAAGCCGCCGCCGGCGCCGAAGGTTGCGCCGCCGCCGAAGCCGTTCCGGATCGTCTTCCCGGAGGGGTTCACGCGGTCGGAGATGGCGGCGCGTACGTCGGCGGTCGCCGCCATCGCGCACCGCGAGCGACGCAAGCGCGTCCGCCTCGGCCAACGGACGTACCTCGCTGCGACGGCGAGACCGCGCCGCATGCCGGGCTTCGGGTCGAAGCGCTACCCGCTCGAGGGCTTCCTCTTCCCGGCAACGTACGACTTCACCGCCCGCACCACGTCGGCGCAGCTCGTGGCCGCGCAGCTGAAGGCGTTCCGCACGAACTGGGCGAAGGTGAACCTCGGGTACGCGCGCTCGAAGAACTTGACCCCGTACGACGTCCTCACCATCGCCTCGATGGTCGAGGAGGAGACGCCGGCGCCGGAGGAGCGCCAGCTCGTCGCGGCCGTGATTTTCAACCGTCTGCACCGGCGGATGGCGCTCGGGATCGACGCTGCACTCCGCTACGGGCTGCACATCCCCGGCACCGAGTCGATCCACGAGTCGCAGCTGCTGAACCCGACGCCGTACAACCTGCGCCTCCACGCCGGGCTGCCGCCGACGCCGATCGGCAACCCGGGCCTCGCCTCGCTCCAGGCCGCGGCACACCCGGCGAAGGTGAACTACCTCTACTTCGTTGCGAAGCCGGACAAGAAGCACCACTTCTTCACGGCCAGCTCGGCGGCCTTCGACGCGTACAAGGCCGCGCACGGTTACCGGTGACGCGCGTCGCGCTGCTCGGCAAGCCGGTCGCCGAGTCGCTCTCGCCGCGAATGCAGAAGGCCGCCTTCGCGGCGGCCGGGCTCGACTGGGAGTACGTCGCGCTCGAGGTCGACCCGGCGGAGCTCGAGGCGGCGGTGCGCCGGCTCGTCGACGAGGGCTGGGCCGGCGCGAACGTGACGATCCCGCACAAGCTCGCGGCTGCGGCGCTCTGCGACGAGGCGGCGGGCGAGTCGGTGAACACGCTCGTCTTGAGGGACGGGCGGGTGCACGGGTTCAACACCGACAAGGAGATCGTCGCGGGTATCGAGGCCGGGCGCGTCTGCTTGATCGGCTCGGGCGGCGCGGCGCAGGCGCTGCTGCCTGGCCTGCGCGGCGAGGTGCGCACGTTCACGCGCAGCGGCTCGTGGCCGCCGGATGCCTCCGGCTGCGACCTCGTCGTCAACGCGACTCCGGTTCGCGACGAGCTGCTCGTCGAGCCGCACGCGGGCCAGACCGTCGTCGACCTCGCCTACCACGGTGACGGGCGGCCGACCGCGCTGGTCGAGGCGGCGCGCGCCGCGGGGTGCGAAGTCGTCGACGGCTACGAGGCGCTCGTCCGCCAAGGCGCGGCCTCGTTCGAGCTCTGGACGGGGGTTGCCGCCCCTGTCGGCGCGATGCGCAGCGCCCTAGGCTTATCCGCATGACGCTGAGGCTGACGACCGCAGGCGAGTCGCACGGGCCGGCGCTCGTCGCGATCCTCAGCGGCCTGCCCGCGGGGCTGGTACTCGACCGGGACGCGATCGACGCCGACCTCGCGCGGCGCCAGCAGGGCTACGGCCGCAGCCCACGGCAGCAGCTCGAGCAGGACACGGTCGAGGTGCTCGCCGGCCTGCGGCACGGGCGGACGCTCGGGACGCCGCTGGCGCTCGTCGTGCGAAACCGCGACCACAAGAACTGGGAGTGGGGCATGAGCCCGTGGCCGCGCGAGGGCGAGCCGTCGGGCAAGGGGCTGAAGCCGGTGACGCTGCCGCGGCCGGGTCATGCGGATCTCCCGGGCTCGCTCAAGTACGGCCTCGCCGACGCGCGCGACGCGCTGGAGCGTGCGAGCGCACGGCAGACCGCCGTCGCCGTCGCCGCCGGCGCCGTCGCGAAGGCGCTGCTCGGGTACATCGAGGTCAGCGTCCTCGGCCGCGTCGTGACCGAGGCGCTCGAGGAGCGCATCGACGAGGCGCGCGCCGACCGGGACACCGTCGGCGGCGTCGTCGAGGTGCGTGCGCACGGCGTTCCGCCGGGGCTCGGCTCGTACGCCTCGAAGGAGGAGCGGCTGGACGCGCGGCTCGCGGCGGCGCTGATGGGCATCCAGGCGGTGAAGGGCGTCGAGGTCGGCGCCGGCTTCGAGCTCGCCGAGCGGCGCGGCTCGGAGGCGCACGACGAGATCTTCGCGGACACCGAGGGCGCGCTCTATCGCGAGACGAACCACGCGGGCGGGATCGAGGGCGGCATCTCGAACGGCGAGCCGGTCGTCGTCCGCGCGGCGATGAAGCCGCTGCCGACGCTGATGCGGCCGCTGCAGTCGGTCGACCTGCAGAGCGGCGAGCCCGGCGAGGCGCTCGTCGAGCGCAGCGACGTCGCGGCGGTCGAGGCGCTCGCGGTGGTCGCAGAGGCTGCGGTCGCGTTGGAGCTGGCCCGCGCGGCGCGCGAGAAGTTCGGCGGCGACGCGCTCGGCGACTTCGTCGGCGCCTGGCGCGCGTACCTGGAGCGGATCCCGTGGCGCATGCGCTAGACCGGCACGTCGCGCTCGTCGGCTTCATGGGCGCGGGCAAGACGACGCTCGGCGCGCAAGTCGCCGAGCGGCTCGGCCGCCGCTTCGTCGACGTCGACCGCGAGCTCGAGCGGTCGCTGGGTCACACGATCTCGGAGCTCTTCGAGCAACGCGGCGAGTTCGAGTTCCGCGCGCTCGAGGCCGACGTGACGCTTCGCACGCTGCGTGGCCACCGCCCCGCGGTGCTCGCCCTCGGCGGCGGCGCGGTCGAGACGGACGAGATCCGCCAGGCGCTGCGAGAGCACGCGCTGACGGTGCACGTCGCCGTCGACGCGGCGGATGCGTGGGCGCGGGTCGCCGACAGCGACCGGCCCTTGGCTCGCGACGAGGCGAGCTTCCGCGCCCTGCACGCGCGCCGCCAGCCGCTCTACGCCGAGGCGGCCGACGCGGTCGCGGGAGACGTGGACGCGATCGTGCTCGCTGCGGCCGGGATCCTCGTCGAGGACGGCTTGCTCGCACGGCTGGACGAGCTGGTGACGGGCGACGAGGTCGAGGTGATCGCGGACGCGGTCGTGCTCGGCCTCCACCACGCGCCGCTGAACGCGCCGGTACACGCGCTCCGCGGCGGCGAGGAGGCAAAGTCGCTCGGCGCCGTCGAGCGGCTCTGGCGCGAGCTGCGGCTCGGGCGAAGCGGCACGATCGTCGGCTTCGGCGGCGGCTGCACGACTGACGTCGCGGGGTTCGCGGCCGCAACGTACCTCCGCGGCGTGCCGTGGGTAGCCGTGCCGACCACGCTCGTCGGCCAGGTCGACGCGGCGATCGGCGGCAAGACCGGCGTCAACCTCCCCGAGGGCAAGAACCTGATCGGCGCCTTCCACTGGCCCGAGCGCTCGGCCATTGACCCGGCGCTGCTCGAAACGCTGCCCGAGAACGAGCGCCGCGCGGGCATGGCCGAGGTGGTGAAGACCGGTTTGCTCGCGGGCGAGCCGCTCTGGGAGCTCCCGGAGCCGGAGCTCGTTCGCCGCTGCGCCGCCTACAAGGCGGCGGTGTGCCTGCGCGACCCGCACGAGCACGGCGAGCGCGCCGTCCTGAACCTCGGCCATACGTTCGCGCACGCGCTCGAGGCCGCGGGCGCCTTTCGGCACCCGAGCCACGGCGAGGCGGTCGCGCTCGGCCTGCTCGCGGCGCTGCGGCTGTCCGGTCAGGACACCTCGGCCGTCGAGCACGTCTTGGCGCCGCAACCGGTCGCCGTGAACCGGAGCGCCGCGTACGCCGCCATGGCACGCGACAAGAAGTCCGTCAACGGCTCGCCGCGGCTCGTCCTGCTCGAGGCGCCGGGCAAGCCGGTGACCGGCGTCGAGCTGCCGGAAGCGGACGTCCGCGCCGCGCTCGACGCGTTGATCGTCGACTGATCTGTGGAGGAAGAGTTACTCCTTCGGCGCGCGTCGTCGCTTGACGAACTTCGGAGTCGGACTCCGATTTTCGGCAGGCGGCGCGGGCCGCCGTCGCTCTCCGCGCCGCCGGATCTCGTTCTCGACACCCGGGTAGAGTCATCGCCGTGCGCGTGGCCGTCCTCAACGGGGTCAACCTCGACGTCATCCACCGCCGCGATCCGGCGCTGTACGGCGGGCTGAGCCTGAACCAGCTCGAGAGCAAGATCTACGAGTGGGCGATGACACTCGAGCTTCACGCTGACTGCCGCCAGACCAACCAGGAGGGGCTCTTCGTCGCGTGGTGTCACGACGCGCTCGACTGGGCGGACGGCGTGATCGTCAACCCGGGAGCGTGGTCGCACTACAGTTACGCCATTCGCGACGCGATCGAGCTGCTGGAGGTGCCGGTCGTAGAAGTTCACCTTTCGGACATCGACCACCGCGAGGAGTGGAGGCGGCACTCCGTGATCGCCGACGTCGTCGGCAAGCGTGTGATCGGCAAGGGGCCCGACGGATACCGCCAAGCGCTCGAGTTCCTGAAAGAGAGCCAGGCGTGAGCGATCGCGTCGACCGCCTGCGCGAGACGCTCGAGGAGCCGCTGCTCGTCACGCACGGGCCGAACGTCCGCTACCTGACCGGCTTCTCGAGCTCGAACGCGGCGCTGCTCGTCGAGCCTGGGCGCGTCCGGCTCTTTACAGACTTCCGCTACGTCGACGCCGCCCGCGCGGTCGAGGGCGTCGAGCTCGTCGAGACGAAGCGCTCGCTGACGACGGCGCTCGCGGAGGTGCTCGAGGGTCGCATCGGCTTCGAGGCCGACGCCGTCTCCTACTCGGCGTGGGAGACGCTGCGCGGCGGCAGTCTCGACCTGGTGCCGCGACGCGGCCTCGTCGAAAAGCTGCGCGCGGTCAAGGACGAGGGCGAGCTCGACGCGATCCGCCGCGCGGGCGAGATCACGAGCCGCGCGTACGACCGGTTCGCGGAGGAGCCGTTCGTCGGCCGCACCGAGCGCGACCTCGCGTGGCGGCTGGACGGGCTCTTCCACGAGCTCGGCGCGCACGCCCCGTCCTTCGAGACGATCGTCGCCTCGGGGCCGAACTCGGCGCGGCCCCACGCGCGGCCGACCGACCGCGAGGTCGAAGCCGGCGAGACGGTCGTGATCGACGCCGGCGCGCAGGTCGACGGCTACTGCGCCGACTGCACCCGCACCTTCGCTACCGGACCGCTGCCGGACGAGCTGAAGGCCGCCTACGCCGCGACGCTCGAGGGCCAGCTCGCCGGCGTGGACGCTGTCCGCCCGGGTATGACGGGAGTCGACGCCGATGCGGCCGCCCGCGACGTGATCGAGGGCGCCGGCCTCGGCGAGCAGTTCGGCCACGGGCTCGGCCACGGCGTCGGCCTCGACGTCCACGAGGCACCGCGGCTCTCCCGCGAGTCGAGCGACACGCTCGCCGCCGGCAACGTCGTCACCGTCGAGCCCGGCGTCTACCTCGAGGGCCTCGGGGGCATCCGGATCGAGGACCTCGTGATCGTCACCGACGGGGAGCCGGAGATCCTGACGAGCACGACCAAGGATCTCGTCACCGTCAGCTAGCATCGCCCGCCGTGGCAGAGACCGTCTCCACCAACCAGTTCCGGAACGGGATGCACATCCAGCTCGACGGCTCGGTGTGGCGCATCATCGAGTTCCAGCACGTCAAGCCCGGCAAGGGCGGCGCGTTCGTGCGCTCGCGCCTGCGCAACCTCGACTCGGGCGCGGTCGTCGACAAGACCTTTCGCGCCGGCGAGAAGTTCCCGCGCATCCGCACCGAGGTCAAGGAGGTGCAGTACCTCTACGACTCCGGCGACGAGACCGTCTTCATGGACACCGACACCTACGAGCAGTTCTCGCTCCCGCACACCGCCGTCGAGGACGCGCTGCCGTACCTGGAGCCGAGCTCGACCGTGCAGATGCTCGAGGTTGACGGCAACCCGGCCGGCGTCCAGCTGCCGTCGTCGGTGGAGCTCGCCGTCGCCGAGACCGAGCCCGGCGTCCGCGGCGACACGGTCTCGAACGTGACCAAGCCGGCGACCCTCCAGACCGGCGCCGTCGTGCAGGTGCCGCTGTTCGTGAACGTGGGCGACCGGATCAAGGTCGACCCGCGCGAGGGTCGCTACATCTCGCGCGCGTAGCCTGCGGTCGATCGCGCGATGAAGCACATTCTCGTGGGGTTCGACGGCTCGCCGAACGCGCGCCGCGCGCTCGAGGAGGCGCTCGTCCTTGCGAAACCCGACACACGCATCACCGTCGTCGCGGTGGCGCAGGCGCCCCCGGCGCCCGGCCAGGCTCTGCCGGCCGGAGCCGAGGGCCTCGAGGAGCGGCGGCAGGAGCTCGAGGATGCGCGCCGACTGCTGGCCGAGCTCGGGCGGAACGCGGAGCTCGCGGCCGTGTCGGGCGCGCCTGCGGACGTGCTCGTCGAGGAAGCTGCGCAACGCGGGGCCGACCTGATCGTCGTCGGGCGCCGGGGCCTCAGCGGCGCCGAGCGGCTGGTGATGGGCTCGGTAAGCGCGAAGATCGCCCGCACGGCGCGGTGCAGTGTCCTAATCGTGCGTTGACGGCCGGCCACGGTCGGGCCGATGAAGGTCTTCCGGTCACATCGCGTGATGGAGAAGGCGGGCCGCAGGTCATGCTGTCGTCCGCGAGGAGTGGGCGATCAGAGCGGCGCTCGAGCTGACGCGCCGCCAGCCGACAAGCAGAGTCGCGCAGTCGAGACTCACGTCGTCTTTCGGGCGGATGCGCTTGCCTCCGGCTCGGGATCCAACAGCTTCCAGTGGCCTTCGGAGACGACCTCGACGGCGCCGTCGACCACTTTGAACGCCGTCGCGTCATCGACTGCGTAGGCGGGGCCCGACAAGGCCGCAGCCCATTGTTCTGCGTTGGCCATCGTGTTCCAGGCCAGATCAGGGTTGTCGAGGTGCGGGAAGATCGAGAAGTCGACGATTCCCAGCGTGCGGTCGTCTGACGCGGACGGCCACGAGACGAACTCGTTGCCGATTCGCGGGGTCATCACCATGCTTCCGCCGCTCACCCCGACCCAGACCGTGTCGGGCAGCCTCTCCAGGAGGTCCGCCAGCCCGCTCTGCCGCATCCAGTGGCACAGGTACGTCGCGTCGCCGCCGTCGGCCAGCAGAACGTCAGCCTCCCGAACCCAAGGGATCCAGCGCTCCTCGCCGATACTAGGTAACGCGGTGAGCTCGAGGACGCCCACCGACTTCCAGCCGAAGTCGCCCTGGCCAGCGATGAAGCGCCAGGCGGAGGCTGGCGTGCACCAGGGGTGGCCCCACTCCGCTGTTGGGATGCACAGGACACTGGAATCCTCGATCGGCTTACCGAGCAGGTCGACCAGCGCTTTGCGGACGCTCTTGTTCGTGACGCCACCGGACGTAAGAAGAAGCTTCAAGTTGCCTCCCGGGTTTATTGATGTAGGCGAGTACGTTCTGGCGCTTAGGGACGCGTACGCGTTAGAGACTGGCAAGCCAGCGAAAACTCACCGGTTCCCACCTCCTCAGGGACAGTCGCGAACACTGGCGAAAACCACGCTGACCTCTCTCGGAGGTTAAGCCGGGCCGAGCGTGACGAACCGCAGCCGGTGCCCGCCGTTCGGAAGCGGCGTCACTTCCTTTACCTCGACGAGTTGCGGAATCAGCGCGAGGCTGTTCTCAGGGACGTCGAGAAAGGCGAACACCTTCTCAACGG
>Ga0207702_10006210_pt1 | contig 10334 bp, 9 predicted proteins | sample KBSCornC62_FD_184302 | JGI IMG/M metagenome (GOLD analysis project Ga0207702, IMG submission 184302) | Corn rhizosphere microbial communities from Kellogg Biological Station, Michigan, USA - KBS Corn C6-2 (SPAdes) (version 2) | ecosystem: Host-associated > Plants > Roots > Rhizosphere > Soil ...
TGATCAGGTCGTTCGGCATGACGGTCGACACGTCGACCGAGCTCATCCGCTCCTTCACCGCGCGCTCCATGCGGAGCAGGCCGACGCGATACTGGTTCTCGAGCAGCTCGCCCACCGAACGGACGCGGCGATTGCCGAGATTGTCGATATCGTCGATCTCGCCCTTGCCATCCTTCAGGTCGACGAGCGTCTTCACGACCGCGAGGATATCCTCGGTGCGGAGCGTGGTGACCGTATCCTCGGCATCGAGATCCAGGCGCATGTTGAGCTTGACGCGGCCGACGGCCGACAGGTCATAGCGCTCCGGATCGAAGAACAGGCCGGCGAACAACGCCTCGGCGGTCTCCTTCGTCGGCGGCTCGCCAGGGCGCATCACGCGATAGATTTCGGAAAGCGCATGATCGCGCTCCTCGACCTTGTCGGCCGCGAGCGTGTTGCGGATCCAGGCGCCGGTCGAGATATGGTCGATGTCGAGCAGGTCGACATGGTCGAAGCCGGCGGCGTCGAGCTTCTCCAGATTCTCCGGAGACACTTCGTCGCCCGCCTCGATGTAGATGCGGCCGGTGCTCTCGTCGATCAGGTCATAGGCCGAATAGCGGCCATAGATTTCCTCGGTCGGGATGAGCAGGGTCGCGAGCCCATCCTTGCCGGCCTTGTTGGCGGCGCGCGGGGAAATCTTGGTGCCCGCCGGGAACACGATTTCGCCGGTGTCGGCGTTGATCACGTCGAAGGTCGGCTTCTGGCCGCGCCAATTCTCGACCAGGAAGGGAACCTTCCAGCCGCCCTCGCCACGCACGTAACGCTGCGTCTTGTAGAAATGGTTGAGGATGTCCTCGCCGTTCAGGCCCAGCGCATAGAGCAGGGTGGTGACCGGCAGCTTGCGCTTACGGTCGATACGGACGTTGACGATGTCCTTGGCGTCGAACTCGAAGTCCAGCCACGAGCCGCGATAGGGGATCACGCGCGCGGCGAAGAGATATTTGCCGGAGGCGTGGGTCTTGCCGCGGTCATGGTCGAACAGCACGCCCGGCGAACGGTGCATCTGGCTGACGATGACGCGCTCGGTGCCGTTGATGATGAAGGTGCCGTTCTCGGTCATGAGCGGCATGTCGCCCATGTAGACGTCCTGCTCCTTGATATCGAGCACCGAGCGGGTTTCCGTATCGGGATCGACCTCGAACACGATCAGGCGCAACGTCACGCGCATCGGCGCGGCGAAGGTGATGCCGCGCTGGCGGCATTCGTCGATGTCGTACTTCGGATCCTCGAGCTCGTAATGGACGAAGTCGAGCTCGGCGGTGCCGCCGAAGTCGCGGATCGGGAAGACCGACCGCAGCGTCTTCTCGAGGCCCGAGACATAGCCGATCGAGGGATCGGAACGCAGGAATTGTTCGTAGGATTCGCGCTGAACCTCGATCAGGTTCGGCATCTGCACCACTTCGTGGATGTTGCCGAAAACCTTGCGGATGCGCTTCTTCGCAGCCGTGACAAGCGCGTCTTGAGCCTGGGTCGCCATCGATTTCCCTCGGGATCGGATCAGAAACTTTCCCGCCTCTCAGCGGAAATGCGGCCGGCGCATGGGGTTTCCTCCACGCAAAAAAGTGCGGGCCCGGACCGTCGGAACCGCACTGGCAGCGTCTGGAGAACCCGTCCTCACCCCAATTCGTCGCAGCCTGATCGCCAAACAGGCCGTGTCCCGGGGCGGGACGGTTGGGCAACCCTGAGAGACTCGGGGCCGCACCGTTCGAAGGCCCATGTAGGAAGTTTTGCGGATTCGTAAACCCCCTGCGTGGGATTTCATCGGCCCGCATTCAGGAAACACAAGCGGCGAACACGGTGAGCAGAGGCTGAAAAAAGCTGGTTTGCAACTTCTTAACCTTGAGGTCGCAGATGGGAGCAATCTGAGACGATTGCGAGCGCTGCGATGACCGACATGTCGACCCACCCGGCAGCCGAGGCTGCGCTGTCCGACGATCCGGTCGCCGCTTCCTTCCATCGTGGGCTTGAGCAGATTGCTGCCGCGCTGAGTGACAATCTCGACCATCCGGAAGTCTGGGAGGTGCTCAAGGCTGTCGCTGAGCAGGACGATGTTCCGGCCCTGCTGCGCCTCATCCGGGACCTGCGCCCGCAACAATATGACCTTCAGATCATCAAATCGCTCGACGTGATTGCTGCGGTGATCGTCGGCCTGGGCATCGACAAGTTGACCGGACTTCAAATGTTGACTGATCGCGGCAGCGAATATCCGCTCTGCCCGCAGGTCGCGGGCGCCCATTTCTTCGTCTCGCACGCTTATGACGAAACACGCTCGGCAGATCTGTCGGATCGCTTCTGCGAGGCCCCCTTCTCTAAGTTCGAGACATTGATCGACGGCACGGTCGCGCCGTGCTGTGCGATCTGGACCCAGAAACGCCTGGGCCAGCTCGACACACAGACTGCCGATGAAATCTGGAACAGTGATGCCGCGCAGGAGATGCGCGAGTCGATCCTCGATGGAAGCTTCCGCTATTGCAACAAGCGGCAATGCACGCCCATTGCCGAAGGAACCCTCCCGAAGCGCGACGAGATCACCGATCCAAAGTTGCGTCGGATCATCGACACCAATCAAACCCGGCTCGAAAGCCCGCCCCGCTGGCTCTTCCTGTCGCATGACGCGAGCTGCAATCTCGCCTGCCCCTCCTGCCGCGAAGGGATCATCGGTGCCGACGAAAGGCAGCAGAACCGCTTTAGCAAGATCGAGCAGACCGTGTTGCAACCGCTGCTGAACGGCGAAGATGAGGTCACCATTTCGCTCTCCGGTCAGGGCGATCCTTGGTCGAGCCCGCATTACCGCTCGATCCTCCGCTACATGGCGGACAATCCGCTAAATGCGAAGCTGTCGATCCACACCAATGCGATGCTGATGACCGAAGCACGCTGGAACCAATATTCCGGTCTCGCCAGATACCAGCCGGCGGTGAACGTCTCGATCGATAGCTGCTCGCCGTGGGTCTACGAAGTGCTGCGCAAGCCCGGAAAATGGGATCGGCTGGAACCCAACCTCGCCTTCCTCGGCCGCGGTCGTGCGTCCGGCATATTCGGAGGCTTCACGATCAATGCCACCGTCCAGCTGGACAATTTCCACGAAATGCCGGCGTTGGTGGACTATGCCGAACATATCGGTGCGGATTGCGTGCTGCTTTATATGATGCAGAACACGGGCGATCATATCTCGCCCTGGTTTACGTCGAAGAACGTCGCCAACTCGGCACACCCGATGCACCTGGCTTTCCTCGAGACGCTACGCGACCCACGTCTCGGCCTTCCTCATGCGAACCTCTACGACGTCGCCGCGCTACGCCGCCGCGCCTTCGAGACATCACTGCCCACCGACGCTCTCGGGGAAGGCTATGACCGGCAGACGCTCGCGCTCGCCATCGAAGCCGCGCAAGAGGATGCCGCTTATGATCGCGTGGCCGCGTTGTGCGCCGGCGGGCGCATTCGGTTCCATGCCGACCCGACGCTGTGGCGCATCGAAGCGGATGCTATCGAAAGGCTCGGTTTTCCGCAGGTTGCCGGCTATCGCGTTCGTGAGGCCGAACGAATCGAAGTCGGCGGTTTGGCCATCGCGGCTTGATCGCCTCGCTTGCACTTGAGCGGTCGGCACTCCCGTGAATGTTCAATCATCCAAGCTCACGGAAGATTTGCCGAGTCCGCAAGCTCCTTGCATGAAGTTTTCGTCAGCCCGGCACTGGGTAAACGCGAGCAGGGACTGCGGTAAGCAGAGATTAAAAAAGCTGGTTTGCGACTTCTTAACCTTGAGGCCGCAGATGAGAGCAATCTGATACGATTGCGAGCGCTGCGATGACCGAGATGTCGACCCACCCGACCGCCACTGCCGATGTGACGAAACCGCAGCAGGACAGCGTCGCCGCATCCTTTCTCAAGGGTCTGGAGCAGATCGCAAACGTCCTCCGCGATGATCTCGATCATCCTGAAGTGTGGGAAGTACTCAAGACGGTCGCGGAGCAGGACGACGTGCCCGCATTGCTCCGCCTGATCCGCGACGTTCGTCCGAAGCAATATGATCCTCAGGTGATCAAGGTGCTCGACGTTGTCGCAGCGGTCGTCGTCGGCTTGGCCGTCGACAAGACGACCGGCCTGGAGATGCTCGGAGACCTTGAAGGCCAATATTCGCTCTGCCCCCAGGTCGCCGGCGCTTATTTCTTCGTCGAGCGTGCCTATGACGAACATCGTTCGGCCGATTTGTCCAACCGCTTCTGCGAGAGCCCCTTCATCAAGTTCGAAACGCTGATCGACGGCACGGTCGCCCCCTGCTGCTCGATCTGGACGCAGAAGCGTCTCGGCCAACTCGACAGCCAGACGGCCGAGGAAATCTGGAACGGGCCGTCCTCGCAAGAGATGCGCGAATCCATCCTCGATGGCAGCTATCGCTTCTGCAACAAGCGGCGCTGCACCCTGATCAACGAAGACATCCTGCCGACGCGGGATGCGGTCGCCGATCCGATGCTGCGCCAGATCATCGACAATAACGAGACTCGCGTTGAAAGCTCGCCGCGCTGGCTGTTCCTGGCGCATGACGCGAGCTGCAACCTTGCCTGCCCCTCCTGCCGCGACAAATTGATGGGCGCTGACGAGGCCCAGCAGAACCGCTTCGAGAAGATCGAGCAAACAGTGTTCCAGCCGCTCCTGAACGGCGAGGAAGAGGTCACCATTTCCGTGTCCGGCCAGGGGGATCCCTGGTCGAGCCCGCATTACCGCTCGATCCTGCGCTACATGGCCGACAACGACCTCAACGTCCGGCTGAACATCCACACCAATGCGATGCTGATGACCGAAGCGCGGTGGAAGCAATATGCCGGCCTCGCCAAATATCAGCCTCTGGTCGACGTCTCGATCGATAGCTGCACGCCGTGGGTCTATGAAGTGCTCCGCCGTCCCGGCAAATGGGATCGGCTGGAACCCAATCTCGCGTTCCTCGGCCGCGAGCGTGCTGCCGGCACCTTCCGCGAATACCACCTCAATGCGACGATCCAGCTCGACAATTTCCACGAAATGCCCGCGCTGGTGGATTTTGCCGAGCAGATCGGCGCCGACACGATGCGGCTCTACATGATGCAGAATATCCTGCTGTGCTCGACGCAGCCGTCTCGGTGTTAAGCCGAGTAGGAGACATTTTCGCACCGCATCAACAAAACATTGCGGATATGACTGTCGCGGTTGATCCGGGACACCTGATGGCGGGGCAAACGCTGGTCGAGCAGGCGGCGCAGAGCACCGGTACGATCACCGCTCCATCCGCAAACCCGCGCATCGACCGGATCGTAATCGACAATATATCCGGGGCCGTTTCGGTCGTGACTGGCACGGAAGCAGCGAGCCCAACGCCGCCGGCCATACCGAGCGGCAAATCGCCGATCGCCCAAATCCTGCTCCAGACCAGCAGCACCGCCATTACCAACGCGATGATCACCGATGAGCGGGACTTCTCCAATGTGGGGACGTCCACCGGTGGTCTGATCAATGTGCAGACCTTTACGAGCAGTGGCACCTATACGCCGACTCCAGGCACAAAAAAGATCATCGTCGAGGTTCAAGGCGGCGGCGGCAGCGCAGGAGGCTGTGGCGCGACCAGTTCCAGTCAGGCCGCAGCATCTTCGGGCGGAGGAGCCGGATCCTATGCCAAATCCATGTACACCAGCGGGTTTTCAGGCGGAATCGCCGTCACTGTCGGACAGGGGGGTGCGGCACCAGCAGCAGGCGCCAATCCAGGCAATGTCGGGTCTGCGTCGAGCTTCGGCAGCCTGATCAATTGCCCCGGCGGCTACAACGGCAACCCCGGAGTAGCTTGGCCATCTGCGTTGGTCGTGGGAGGCGCTTCCACCGCAAACCCGCCGACCGGGGCTAACATTTTTGGCTGCCCCGGAAGCCAAGGAGGTCACGGAATTTACCTGAATCTCGCCAACGTTGTCGGAGGCACCGGTGGAGCTTCCAGATTCGGCGGCGGTGGAACAGCGGGCGGAGGGGCGTTGGGCGGGAATGCACCGTCGCCCGGCGCGGGCGGTGGAGGATCGAGCTCCATCAACAGCAAGCCCGCATTGTCGGGAGGCGCAGGAGCGGCAGGTATCGTCATCGTTTGGGAATATGCATGAGCATCGATGGGCACGCCGGGTTTCCGGCGTGCCTTCTCCTGGCCGCCCAGCGACCCTCAGCCCGCCGCTTGCAATTCGCTGACGAACGCCGCCACCCGCCCACGTAGCCGCCTGGTCTCTTGCGCCAGATTGTCGGCCATAGTCCGCATCGCGGTCGATCCCTGCGCCGCATCCGCCACCATCCGGCTGATCTCAGTCACATTGGCGTTGATGTCCGCGCTCGCGGTGAGCGCCTGGCTGACATTGTCGGCAAGCAGGCGCGCGGTCGCGGCCTGGACGCCGACCGTCTCGTCGAGCGATCGCGTCATTGCCTCGATCCGGTTGACCATTCCGTCGATCGCACCCTGATCATCGAGCACGTCGCCGGCGACCGCGCGGATGTCGCCGATCCGTTCGCCGATCTCGACCGCCGCGTCGCGGGTCTTGCCGGCGAACTGGCGCATCTCGCGCGCGACGACCGCGAAGCCGCCGCCGTCATCGCCGAGCCGCGCCGCCTCGATCGCGGCATTGATCGCTAGCAATTTCGCCTGGCCCGCGATCGTCTGGACGATCTGCAGGCTCGCCTCGATCGCCGCCGATGCCTCGCCCAGCATGCGCCCGCGCGCGGTGCTGCTGGCGTCAGCACGACCGCCTGGGCGGCCGCCTCGCGCGCGAGCAAAGTGTGCTCGCGCACGCGATCGACCGTGCCGGCAAGCTCGTCGCCTTGGCCCGCCAACCCGATCATGCCTTCCGCCGTTTGCGACGCCGCGGCGGCGACCGAGGCGGCGCGCTCGCTGTAAAGGCCGGTCCGTTTCGCGGTCGCCGCGGCCGAGGCTTCGACGCCGGCCGTCACCTGCGCCAGCGCATCCGCGAGCGCGCTGATGTCGCGCACGAAGCGGTCGCTCGCCGCCGCCACCTGCTCCAGCCGCGCCATACGCGCGCGGGTAATCTCAGCCTCGCGTTCCGCGGCGAGCCGGATCAAGGTGCGGTTGGTGACGGTGCCGAACAGCTTGCCGTCGCGCGTCAGGATCATACCCTCGCTGCCGTTGCTGCTCGCATACGCGTCGAGCAGGTCCGGCAGCGGCGTGTCAACCTCCGCGATCGGGCAAGGCCGGCAATGCGTCTCCGCCGCGCGGTTGAAGGCGGGATTGTCGAGCAAGGCATGGCCATAGGGATTGTAGAGAATCTCGCGCACATCCTGTTCGAACACTGCGCCGATCGGCCGGCGTCCGCCGTCGACCACCGGCAGCAATCGCAACTTCGGATTGCAGCGGAACGCCTCGACCGCTGACCGTAGCGGTGCCGTGGCCTCGACATGGGCATTGCCGGGCTCGCAATAAGGACTGAGATCGGGCGCCGAGACGGTGTGGATCGGGGGAGACAAAGGCTTGGCAAGCGGGCTAGGCATGAGGCGGCGCCTAGATCCGGTTGGTAAACCGCGGGATAAGGTTTGGTGACGTTTCGATGACAGAACGAATTTTACCGCACATCCGTCCCGCTTCGCCCGCCGATGCCGAGGCGATCGCCGCCATCTATGGCCACCACGTGCTGTGGGGCACCGGCACGTTCGAGGAGACGCCGCCGTCGGTTGCCGAGATGGCGGATCGGCTGGACAAGGTGCAGGCGCGCGGCTGGCCGTGGCTGGTGGCGAAGCAGGATGGGCACGTGCTCGGCTATGCCTATGCCGCCCAGTTCCGCGACCGCGCCGCCTATCGCTTCGCCGCCGAGGATTCGATCTACATTCACCCCGATCATATGGGGCTAGGCGTGGGCCGCGCCCTGCTCGACGCGCTGATGGCGGCGTCCAAGGAGTCGGGCTTCGAGCGCATGTTCGCGGTGATCGGCGATTCCGACAATGCGGGCTCGATCCGGCTGCATCTGGCGGGTGGTTTCACCCATTGCGGCCAGCTCGACAAAGCCGGTTTCAAATTCGGCCGCTATCTGGACGTCGTGTTCATGCAGCGCGAGCTTTAAGGGCGCAGCCATGGGCGCGGTGGACATCGGCGTCAGGCAAATCGGCGCGGTCGGCGCGGAGCTTGCGCCGCTTGTGGCAGCTGCGGATCGCGAAGGTCATGCCTTCATGCGGCGGCTGCAGGACGAATGGGACGGCGGCGCCAACCGGTTCGATCGTGCGGGCGAGGCGCTGTTCGGGGCCTTCGCCGGCGAGCGCCTCGTCGGTGTCGGCGGGTTGAACCGCGATCCTTATGCGAATGCCGACGGTGTGGGGCGGCTGCGTCATCTTTATGTGATGCCGGATATGCGCCGGAGCGGCGTGGGCCGAATGCTGGTCGAACGGATCGTCATCGAAGCGGAAGCCGGTTTCAGCATGCTTCGCCTGCGGACGCTGTCTGCCGAGGCGGCCGCTTTCTATCGGCAGCTGAGGTTTATGGAGATTGATGAGGATACCGCCACCCATATGATGCGGATCGGGTGATAGCGGCACGCCGTCATTCCCGCGCAGGCGGGAATCCATAGTCCCGAACCGACCGTCTCTCGCCTTTACGGCGGAGCTTATGGATACCCGCCTGCGCGGGGATGACGACGGTTGTGTGCCAAAAAAAAGGGCGACCCGTTGCCGGGCCGCCCTTCCTGATTGGTCGCAAGGGACCGGAAGTCGAAAAGCTTACTTGAGTTCGACGGTCGCGCCGGCTTCCTCGAGCTGCTTCTTGATCTTCTCGGCCTCGTCCTTGTTGACGCCTTCCTTGACCGCCTTCGGAGCGGACTCGACCAGGGTCTTCGCCTCGGTCAGGCCCAGGCCGGTGATGGCGCGGACTTCCTTGATGACGTTGATCTTCTTGCCACCGTCGCCGGTGAGGATCACGTCGAACTCGGTCTTCTCTTCAGCAGCAGCGGCACCGGCGCCGGCGCCACCGGCAGCCGGAGCGGCAACCGCCACGGCAGCGGCGGCCGAAACGCCCCACTTCTCTTCGAGGAGCTTCGAAAGCTCGGCCGCCTCGAGGACGGTCAGAGCGGACAGGTCGTCAACAAGCTTCTGCAGGTCTGCCATGTTCATTCTCCATTCGGGGCCCTCGGCCCCAGTAAGTCAGGTTGAAATCAGGCTGCGCCCTTGGCCGCATAGGCCCCGAAAACGCGGGCGAGCTGGCCGGCCGGCGCCTGAAGCACCGACGCCACCTTGGTCGCGGGAGCCTGCAACAGGCCCACGATCTTGGCGCGCAACTCATCGAGGCTCGGCAGCGCGGCAAGCGCCTTGACCCCGTTCACGTCGAGCACGGTATCGCCCATCGCGCCGCCCACGATTTCCAACTTGTCGTTGGTCTTCGCGAATTCGACGACGATCTTGGCGGCCGCGACCGGGTCCACCGACGTCGACAAAGCCGTCGGACCCACCAGCAGATCGTGGAGGGTCGTGTACGGCGTGCCTTCGGCGGCAATGCGGGCAAGGCTGTTCTTGGTCACCTTGTAGCTGGCGCCCGCGTCGCGCATCTTCACTCGGAGCGCCGTCGACTGAGCGACGGTCATGCCGAGGTTCCGCGTGACGACCACGACGGACGTCTCGCTGAAGGTGCGGTTCAGCGCTGCAACCTGCTCGGACTTCTGAGCACGATCCATTGCCATTCTCCGTTCGTACGACGCGACATGCGCCATACGTATTCATTCCCGCGCAAGCGAATTGCTCACGCGGCAAAGTCCGAAGGGGAATGGGATGCCTGACCTGGACCGGGCATGCGCCCGTCAGGCAGACCGACAGGCGCATGGCCCGACGGCAAAATCTCTTTCCCCGTCTAGGCAGGGCATTAAGAAGGGCTTGCTTCCCTTCACCTGCTGTCTCGGACGGAATCCGCTGCCCGAAGGCAGGGAAGCGGCGCCTCTAGCGGAAAAGGCCGAAGAGTCAACCTGGAGGTTGGATACCTCGTCATGCTGAACTTGTTTCAGCATCCATCGGGAGGCAGGCGCCTCGCTGCGAAATGGACCCTGAAACAAGTTCAGGGTGACGGAGTATCGTTCAACCAGGAGCTGATTATGTCCGACGAAGCAGCGATACGGCAGGTCGTCGACACGTGGATGGATGCAACCAGGGACGGGGATCTTGCGACAATCCTCTCCCTGATGACGGACGATGTCCTGTTCACCGTTCCGGGCCAGGAGCCATTCGGGAAGGAGGCCTTCGCCACCAATTTCCGGAACATGGGCGACGCCAGGATCGACGGCAAAAGCGACATCGTGGAGCTGCGGATCCTCGGC
>Ga0207702_10006215_pt1 | contig 10328 bp, 14 predicted proteins | sample KBSCornC62_FD_184302 | JGI IMG/M metagenome (GOLD analysis project Ga0207702, IMG submission 184302) | Corn rhizosphere microbial communities from Kellogg Biological Station, Michigan, USA - KBS Corn C6-2 (SPAdes) (version 2) | ecosystem: Host-associated > Plants > Roots > Rhizosphere > Soil ...
CGGCATCAAGCTGGAAAGCGTCACGCTCGGCATGCTCGGCACCGCCAAGCGCGTCTCGATCGACAAGGACAACACCACCATCGTCGATGGCGCCGGTGAGGAAGCGTCGATCAAGGGCCGCGTCGAAGCGATCCGCAAGCAGATCGAAGTCACCACCAGCGACTATGACCGCGAGAAGCTGCAAGAGCGTCTCGCCAAGCTCGCCGGCGGCGTCGCGGTGATCAAGGTCGGCGGTTCGACCGAGGTCGAGGTGAAGGAGCGCAAGGATCGCGTCGACGACGCGCTGCACGCGACCCGCGCCGCGGTGGAGGAAGGCATCGTCCCCGGCGGCGGTACCGCTCTCCTCTATGCGACCAAGGCGATCGAGGGCCTGAAGGGCGCGAACGACGACCAGACCCGTGGCGTCGATATCGTCCGCAAGGCGCTCTACGCTCCGGTCCGCCAGATCGCGCAGAATGCCGGCCATGACGGCGCGGTGATCTCGGGCAAGCTGCTCGAGAGCAACGACCCGACGCTGGGCTTCAACGCGCAGACCGAAGTGTATGAGAACCTGGTTGCGGCCGGCGTGATCGACCCGACCAAGGTCGTCCGCACCGCGCTGCAGGACGCGGCCTCGGTCGCCGGCCTGCTCATCACCACCGAGGCGACGATCGCCGAGCTGCCGGCCGACGACAAGGCCCCGGCCGGCATGCCCGGCGGCGGCATGGGCGGCATGGGCGGGATGGACTTCTGATCCGCCAGGGCGGCCGCGACCTAGCGTAGCTAGGAGCGGACTCGCCCCAGGACGGCCGGCGGGTCGCCGGGTAAACCGGCGATCCCGTCCGACGAGCGCGGGCTTTGCTCGCGCCGTCCGAAGTCCAGAATACCGACCAAAGAATGAGGGCCGGGGGAGCAATCCTCCGGCCCTTTTCTTTTGCCCATTCGCCCTGAGCCTATCGAAGCTGCCTTTCTCCCCTCCCGCTCGCGGGAGGGGGCGGGGGAGGGCCTGTCCGAACCCCGTTCGTCCCGAGTGCGTCGAAGGACTCCCCTCCCCACCCCACATCCGTCATCCCGGCGGGGGCACCCAGCAAAATGGTATTTTGCTGGGGTCCCGATCGCCGGGATCCATTCCGCGGCCAGGAAACATGCGCACCTGGCGGGGGATCGACCCCAAACCCCGGCAAGCCCCAAGGGACTCGGCGCGTCACGCTCGCCATGCCATAACCCCTCTGCAAAGGGGGACCGCCCATGACAGTCAATCATCCCTATCCCGGCTTCCAGTTCCTGGTCGACGCCGGCTTCACCCAAGCCAGCTTTCGAGAGGTCAGCCAGCTAACCAGTTCGGTCGACGTGATCGAATATCGCGAGGGCGGCGATAAGACCGCCGCCACACGCAAGTTTCCCGGGCTTCGAAAGACGGGCGAGGTGGTGCTGCGCAGGGGCATCATCGGCAGTAACGAACTGTTCGCCTGGTTCAGCACGATCAACGGCAGCCAGGTGGAAAAGCGCGACGTGCGCGTCTCGCTGCTCAACGACGATCAAGAGCCTGTGATGCAGTGGCTGCTGATCAATGCCTGGCCGCGCTCTTATGCCGCCGGCCCGTTCGATGCGATGGCCTCCACCGTCGCGATCGAGCAACTGGCGTTGGTGTTCGACAGCCTCCAGCTTCAGCTGTGAGCGCGCCACTTTCCGATGCGCATTTCCGCGTCGACATCGTGCTGCAAGGCCCCGACGGCAAACCATCCGGTCCGCATTGGCCGATCGCCTTTTCGCAGGTGCTGCTGCCGCAGGTATCCGCCGTGCCCGATCGTGCCGCGCGGCTGGTGCTGCGCCGCGCCGCGACCGGCGCGCTGGACCTGTACCAATGGCTCGCCGCCGAGCGCACCAACCCCGGCCAGCGGCCGCACATCGTCACGGTCCAGGCGATGCGGGAGCCCGGCGCGCCGCCGGCGATAGGCTGGCGCTTCAACGGGGCACTCCCCGTGACGCTCGGCTACGGCCCGCTCGATGCGCTGTCCGGCGCTATCCTGGTCGAGACGCTGGAACTGTCCTTTGCGGCGATGGAGATGCTGGGCGATTCCGTGCCCGGCCCCTGACAGGGCTCTAGGTGGTCAAGGCGCCGGCGTGATCGACCCGACCAAGGTCGTCCGCACCGCGCTGCAGGACGCGGCCTCGGTCGCGGGCCTGCTCATCACCACCGAGGCGACGATCGCCGAGCTGCCGGCCGACGACAAGGCCCCGGCCGGCATGCCCGGCGGCGGCATGGGTGGGATGGAATTTTAAGTCCTAACCGACTGACGCAAAGAATGAGGGCCGGGGGAGCAATCCCCCGGCCCTTTCTTCTGCCCGTTCGCCCCTGAGCCTGTCGAAGCCTGACCTAAGCGCCTGCCTTGCAGCAGTCGAAGGGGGCGCCTTCTCCCCTCCCGCTTGCGGGAGGGGCCGGGGGAGGGCATGCCCAACGTCCGTTCGTCCTGAGCGAAGTCGAAGGACGCACCCCACCACTCCCCAGTGATCCCGGCGAAAGCCGGTATCTATTCCGCCGCCAGGTAACACCCCCAACTGGGTCACGTTTGACGAACGAGAACAAAATGCGTACGTCTCTAGCACTGAGCGGCTCCGTAGAACGGCAAGTGAGTTCATTGGGATCGAGCGCAGCGACAACCCTCCTTAGGTGAGTCAAATAAGCAACATGCCGTGGCGAACTCCGAAACTTCAACCCGCGTCACTTTGACTCGGGCATCTATTCATGATTCAAGCTGCCAAAATCGCGAGAGGGCGGCGCGGTGACGATCGTAGTTAGTGTGAAGGTCCATGACGGGCTGGTGCTTGCATCTGACAGCGCCAGCACACTTACCGAACGTCTGGCCTCGGGAGAGGAAAAAACCCTCAACGTCTGGAACCATCAGAACAAAGTCTTTAATCTTTACAAAGGCCTGTCGATCGGTGGGATTACCTTTGGGCATGGCGCGATTGGTCATTCCTCCATTTCAACGTTGGCCAAGGATTTCAGAGCGTTGCTTTGCTCAGGTGAGGGGTGGCGTATCGAGCCCGCAGCTTACACGATGCAGGACGTTGCAGAGAAAGCGCGGCGCTTCATCTTCGAGGAGAACTTCCTGCCGACCTACGGCGATGAACCCGTAAAGCCGGGCGTTCTCGGGTTCTGGGTAGGTGGGTATTCTGCAGGGCAGGCCTTGGCGGAACTCTGGGATATCAGCATTCGGAACGGGGAGTGCCCCGCACCGCAGCTACTTCGCGCCGGGCCGGATGCCGGATTAAACTGGGGCGGCGACCCGGAGGCCGTCACACGCATCGTGCACGGGCATAGCGAAACCTTGCCAGCCGCCCTTCTGTCCGTCGGAGCGCCACCCGAACAGCTTGATGCGGTGATGGAGGTGATCCGCACTCACGCTTTGGTGGACCTAGTATGGGCGCCAATGCCCATTCAGGACGCGATCGACCTTGCACACTTTCTTGTTAGCACTGCCATTGCATTTGCACGATTTCGACCCGGCGCTGAAACTATCGGCGGTCCGATCGAGATCGCAGCGATAACCAAACATGAAGGTTTCAAGTGGGTGAAACGTAAACACTATTTCGGCATCGAATTGAACCGTGATTCCTATCCCGCGTTTTCGAATGAGGAGGCTCATCATGGCACTGCAGCTTAAGGCTAAAGGAATCCAAAGCCCTACGCCCAACAAGGCGAGTGCGTTGGCCCCGCAACCCCCGTATGACTACGTTAGCTCGAGCGGCACTAACAAGACTAGTGTAAAGGAGACGAAGACGGTGCCAGCGCATTTAGGTAATGCGCTGTCCCATATCGCGGTCCATCCGTAGCTTATCAGAGAGGAAAGCAACTTGGGTCCTTGGAAAAACTTGGTACTGGGGATCCGCACATGAGATCACGCCGAGAAGGATTGGATGTAGGATAGAACTGGTGCCTCAACCTTCTTTCAGAACGGCGTTTTCGGGAAAAGGGGAGAGCGATCCCGGGTCCGCTCCCTCCGTTAGTCCGCCGAGGACAACGCCGGTTGTGCGCCGCTGCCAAGCGTCTTCCTGAGAACCTCATCGACGGTTTCTTTAAGGAACGAGGAGCAGTACCTCCAACGCGGCCGCCAGCTAGAAGCGGTCCTGCAGCCCTTGCAGGAAATGTTCTGCGGCGCTGTTGGGATCATCGCCATCTGCCACCATCTGCTCTGCGACGCTCTTGAGTTTATCGACGTCGAGCAGCTTCGACAGACTGTCGCGACTGACGGTGTAAATCCGCTGGCCGACGAGGTCGCCAAAGGCTTGGCTCCTCCCCTCGCCGGTGAAAGTGCGCATCAACCACTCTGCAAAGCCAGGCTTGTCAAACTCCTGCGTGATCCAGGCTCCGACCGTTGCGTCATCGGTCAGATTGGCCCAGGTCCATACCATGCCTGCTGCATCGTCATATCCAAGCAGCGCCCCCGACGCGGCATCACACGCGATCCGAGCCACGAGCTTTTGTTCGAGCTGAATTACAGCATCAAGCGGGAGGCTCCGCTCAGCCTCGGGCTTGGCTTCCTTCTCTCCCGCTCGGCCATGTTCGACACTCATCCGCGTCACCATGTAGGTCGCGAAAATCGGCGATGGGCCGTCGATCGCATCAGCAAGCAACTTCGCGCGGACCTCGGGAGTCGTTTTTCCGAGGATGGGCTCTATCGCGAACGAAACAGCCCACCGCATCGGCAGATCCTCAGGCGTTCGATGTCCGTCGACCGGGTTGAAGAATAGGTCCGCTGCCGCAAGCAAGGCCCTGCCGGCTCGTTCGGCATCGTCCGAAGCGACATCATCGGCAGTTGCCATTAGGGTGTTCAGCAGCACGCTCGCGCGCGTGCCACCGGTTCGCCGCACGGCATCGACATAGCCCTGCACAAGATCGCGTGTCTTTTGCGGATCGGCATAGCTCTCGCGGAATGCCTCCATCTCGCCCGCCGAGATAATCCCGTCGCCCAGACCGAGATTGAAATAGACTGGAAAGCGCCGCTTGGATGACACCCGCTTTGCTCGTTCCGCCTCCCGCCAGTCGCGGCTGTGCCAAGTATTGGCGAAAATGGCGTCGAGCCGTGGGAAGATGTAGGGCAGCGCGCGCTGCGCGCGCGCGCGCCGCCCCTCATCGACGGTCGCGAGCAGGCGCTCGCCAAATGCAGCCCTGTCTTCTCGTCGGCCATGCTGCGGTTCTGCGCCGGTCAGATCTTCGGAGTGGCTGCGAATGAACGCATAGAGCGATGGCTCAAAGAGCCGCATCGTCTCGATCGCGACGAAATCGGGAATGTCGACCTCACCCCTGACCGCGGGCCAAGCCATCGCGATTGCATTGGCGAGTCGGCCGACATCGCGGGCGGTACGCAGCCAAGGCGCCACTGCACCGTGCAGGATGTTCCCCCAGCGGACCACGTCCGTCACGGGCTCGTCACCCACGATCGCGCCAAGACGGTGAAGGAACAACCTATTGAGGTCGGTTTGGGCAACCGGCGGCAAATCGAAGGACGCCTGTACGATCTTCTCAAGCCATTCTGGACCGTCTGGATCGGACGGCCTCTCCAGCGCGCGGACGGCGATGTCGCGGTCGAACACCAGCAGATACGTCACGCGCGGCAGGTCGGCGACCGACTTAATCAGCCGAAAGATTTGGCGCACTTCGTCCGCCACAAGCCGGTCGACATCGTCGATGACAACGACGATGTTCCGCATCTCGGCGCGCAGCGCCTTGGCGAGGTCATCGCGGACATTCTCCAGGCTGCGTTCGTCGGCGATTTCCTCGCCGGCGGCCCTGATTGCATCGGCGATCGGCTTTGCAAGCGTGCCGGCCGGCGTAAAGGCGAGAGCGGCGGAGACGAAATCGGTGGCGCCGGTCACCTTCTTGGCGATCTTGCGTAATCCATCGCGGACCCCGACCGAGAGCTTCTCGCCGATCGACGCGTTTACCTCGCCGAAAAATGCGCGGGTCAGGTCTTTCTGCTCGGAGAACCACCAGGGATTGAAGCGGACGACGATCGTGCGCGTACTTTCGTCCTTCGCTTGCTCACGCCGTGCGAGCGCGTCGACCACCATATTTACCGCCGAGGTCTTGCCGCTTCCCCATTTGCCATGAACCGCTATCACCAGCCCATCGTCACCAGCGCGAGAGGCTAGTCCCGCCGCGATTGCCTCCGCGAAATCGCGATAGCCGAGTTCGTCTTCTTCGAGCCGTGTGCGCGGCCGGTCGGCAGTCACCTCGCGCACGGTGGCGGGCGGCTCGGCGGAAGCGCTTGTCATCTTCTTAACCCCCAAGGCGCAGCGTCTCGATATGTCGAGATAAGGCAGGCCTTCTGTCCGGCAAGTGCAAAGGTAATTCTGAAGCGATCCTGCTTCGTCGACCATGCAGTCAAGCGGCGGCACTGCTTCGTCAGTTGCGAGGCGCCGCATGAGATAACGCCAGCGGAAGGTCAGCATAAAACAATGAGGTTTTGGAGGCTGATATTGTTGGTACGGGCCCGTCAATCGAAGATCCGCAGTCTCGCAATATCTTCCAGATTCCCGACCCGCACGAGAACGTGACTGTCTGCTGAGGTCGCTCCGGGCTTCAGCGGGAGCACTATGCGGGTCTCACTCTGCTTGGCGTATTCAGGTGGCTTGATGAGAACCACTCGTTCCGGAAAGGCCCAGTCGGCGGCGGGTATTTGGTCGAGCGGGCGATATTCCGTCACCCCCATTTGGACGCGCCCGTAATCAAGTCGCGAGGACGCGCTCGCTCGAGCCTTGAGACGACGAACGACAGCGTCGGGGTCTGTGATTTCAACGCAAAATCGGCCGAAATCACGAGCTCGCTCAGCCGAGATGTCGTTGCTCGCGCAATAGACGAACATACCCTCCGCGGCCGTCGTGAAGGCTGTACCCTTCAGCTTTCGTCCATCCGCGACCATGGTTATCTCAATGCCATCGGCGGGCGCGTAGTGCAGCATCCCGTCTTTGGGGTCACCTCGGACGCCGCCATCTTCAACGCGACGATAATAAGCTGGCGAGCCGAAGTGCATCTCGCCTTTGCGCACGAGCGCCAGGGCATAGGCCCGGTCAGTGAAATACTTGAAGAGTGACATGTGCCTACCCGCCAAACGGACCCGTCGCGATCGAGAAAGCCAGTCCCTGTCCCTGGCGATCTGATCGGTGGGTTTGCTTGCGACGATGACGGTGCAAAGCAGTCCTCTCCCATGGGCATCCGGTTGAGTTAGCATGCGCGATTTTCGTGCGAGGCACCAACTGGCTTGTGCTTGGGGTTGACCCTAAGTCGCTAACTACTCGCTAGCTGTCGGGAGGCGGCTTTTGGGATACATCTACGAACCGTCCGAACGACCGATCATGGGGCGCAAAACCACGCACAATTTTGCGTTTTAGCCCCCGCCGCAGCAATCCGAATAAACCGATCCCGGTCAGAGACCGATAACGCAGTTTGGAAACGCTCGAGGGGGCGACCGCATATCGGTGATTCCGGAAGCTCCAAGACCCTTCCTCCCCACGTGTTTTGCCCCTATAATACAGTCCGATGTACCAGTCCCCCATCGATGACCCGCGCGAGGATATCGCGGCCAATGGTGGGGCTCCGCAGCCCTCCGCCCGTCGAGACCCCGCAGCCCTGGGCACCGCCTCCCCCCAAGCGCCGGCTCAGCCGGTGGCGGATCACGGGCTGGATCCTCTCCGTCCTGCTGCTGCTCTTTCTCGCGACCGTCACCTGGCTCGCGATCGTCGCGCCGCCGTCGCGGACGTTGCGGCCGATCGCGCCGCCCAGCGTCACCTTGCTGGCGTCGAACGGCAGCCCGATCTTGTGGCGCGGTGCCGTGACCGACAGCCCGGCCGACGTCCGCCGGCTGCCCGATCATGCGAGCGAAGCCTTTCTCGCGATCGAAGACCGACGCTTCCACCATCATATCGGGGTGGACCCGCGCGGCATCGGGCGCGGTCTGGCCGTCGTTTACTTACTGCCGAATCGTTCCCGTCTGTGTGATCGCGCCGGCCTAGCCTCTTCAAGGCAGGGTCAGGCCGCGCCGGCGCAGTTCGACGCGCGCGGCGGCGCCCCTCGGCGTGCCGCCGGGCTCGGCAGCGCAGGCTTGTATGATCTGCCCGTCCGGAACCTTGGCCAGGCTCTGTAGGATATCCGCTGCACGCCGATAATAATGGGATCCGCCGGCTTCGCTGAGGCCGCCACCGGGATCGAGGACGTCACGATCGCGGACGATGCCCATGCGCACGTCCTCCGAATAGAGCGCGAAGACGAGCTCCTCGATGGCCTGTCCCACTTCCGCCGCGGATTGCGTCGCAGGGCGCTCGGGGGCCGGCGGCAAGCCGGATAGGGGGGCCTCGCCTTCCATATCGCTTTGCCTTCGCCCTTCCTCGGCCTCTTGGGCGGCCGTCTTGAAAATGGTGAAGTGCGGCGGATCGCGCGATTCCGGCCCGGTCATGTCCCGTGTCCGTACAGCGAGCGGGAGCTGCTATCTCTCTGTCGCGTCAGGCTCGGGCTACGAACGCGATAGCGGGAATATGGGGTTTCGGTCGATCATCTCAAGGGGCGCGGAGGGGGTCCGGGGTCGCGCGGCCGCGATCGGGATTTTCGCTGATCTGCCGGTCGAGCTCCGCGTTCGCCAGCCTTTGCCTGCTCGTCTCTTCGGCGGCGAGGACGACACGCCGCTCCCGCCGTCGATCGCGCTCCTCGGCAAAGACCGCTTCCACGGCCCAGGCGGCGGCTGCTTTCTGGGCGATGGTGCGCACATTGCCGAGCGGGGCATTTTGCGCGCGGCGCAGCTGAAGAGCCTGCTGGGCGCGGCACAGGGTTGCGGACGGTGTCATGATCGTTCCTCTCGGATGTGCGGCGTGGACGGCAGGGAGCGGTTCAGCTCTTCAGCAGATTGGGGATCGCCATTTTCACCGATGGCTGGGATGCGTTGGGCCTGGGCGGCTGTGCCTTCCGGGGCTTGCGCGCTTCCTTGCTGCCCTTGCGCTGGCTTTTGGCCATGATGGTCTTCCCTTCTATTTCGGTTTGGAGGGGGCAGCGGCCACCCGGCGTGCCTGCGCGACTGCGTCACGCAGGCTGGAATAACGCCATTCGCCGAGATGGAAGGTGTCGGCGCGGACGCGGGTGATGCCATATTCCGCCATCAACGCGGCGCTGTCGGCGTCGTCGGTGCCGGAGGGGTCGATGGTCATGCCGGAACGGCCGACGAGGCGATTGCCGCGGCGACGCGGTCGCGGCGCGCGGTCAGTTGGCGGAGCAACCGGGCGCGATGCTCGAACCTGTTATGACGCTCGCCAACGCGGCCATTGGCAAAGTCGCAGCTGAGCTTGCCCGACATGCGGCGCACCTTCCCATCCAAAGCGGCGAGATCGGCGGGAATCGGATTGGGGAAGTGAACGGACATGGTTCGGCTCCATCGATCGCGGGAGCACGAAGCATCTCTCAGTCGCACCAGCGCCAGAGCATGGGGTGCGATCGTCCTGATATGGTGCCGCCGCCCCAGGATTACAATGAGCGGGCGGCCGAGGGTCCATCGCCCTGGGCAATGGCCGCGCACAGGCGCCAAGGGCCACTCACGGCCCTGGACAGGCTCATGCTGGCGATTCGATGTTCGGATCGAAATCCGTGCGCCCGGCCTTGGCCAGATCCTGCACCTTCGTCTCGCCCTTGCCTTCGCCTTCGGCCGGATCCGCGCTCGTGGTTCCACCGGGATTCTGCTTGCGGATGTCGTCGCTGGGGTCGGCGCCTTCATTGGCATTCGCTTCGTCTGGCATGATATTTTCCTTGGATAGCGACCCAACGCCCCATGCGCCGATGCAGGCCCGGTGCGGGGACCAGCCACGACATCGGCTGCGCAACGGGACGATAGCGCACGCCGCCACTTTCTCCCGACGTGTTTTGCCCCTATAATACAGTCCGATGTTCCAGTCCCCCTTCGATGACGTGCGCGACGATGTCGCCGCCAATATTGGGGTCCCGCAGGACTCGCCCGTCGAGGTCGCGCAACCTCCCGTCCCGCCGCCTTCCAAGCGCCGGTTGAGCCGGTGGAGGATCGCGGGTTGGATCCTCTCAATCCTGTTGCTGCTCTTTCTCGGGACCGTCACCTGGCTGGCGATCGCCGCGCCGCCGTCGCGGACGTTGCGGCCGATCGCGCCGCCCAGCGTCACTCTGCTGGCGTCGAACGGCAGCCTGATCTCGCGGCGGGGTGCCGTCACCGACAGCCCGGTCGACGTCCGCCGGCTGCCCGATCATGTGAGCGAGGCCTTCCTCGCGATCGAGGATCGGCGCTTCTACCATCATATCGGGGTGGACCCGCGCGGCATCGGGCGCGCGGCCTGGCATG
>Ga0207702_10006224_pt1 | contig 10316 bp, 12 predicted proteins | sample KBSCornC62_FD_184302 | JGI IMG/M metagenome (GOLD analysis project Ga0207702, IMG submission 184302) | Corn rhizosphere microbial communities from Kellogg Biological Station, Michigan, USA - KBS Corn C6-2 (SPAdes) (version 2) | ecosystem: Host-associated > Plants > Roots > Rhizosphere > Soil ...
CCTGCTGCACGCGTACTTCGGGCGTGAGGGGCGCGAGGAGGCCGAGGAGCTGCTGCACCGCAACTCCGGCAGCGAGGACGCCCCGCGCATCCTCGGCGCTTTCAACGAGGAGACGCCGGACTGGCTCTCGTTCTACATGTTCACCTACTTCACCGACCGGGACGGCAAGTACCAGCTCGGGACGTTGAAGGAGTCGGCCTTCGACCCGCTGAGCCGCACCTGCGAGTTCATGCTCAAGGAGGAGGCCCACCACATGATGGTGGGCACGACCGGCGTCGACCGCGTGGTCGAGCGCACCGCGCAGGTCATGGTCGAGAAGGACACCGACGACGTGGCCGGGCTCGGCGTGGTCCCGCTGGACGTGATCCAGAAGTACCTCAACTTCCACTACTCGGTGAGCCTCGACCTGTTCGGCGGGGACACCTCGACCAACGTCGCGAACTACTACACCGCCGGGCTCAAGGGCCGCTGGATGGAGGACCGGCGCAAGGACGACCACAAGCTCACCGACGACTCCATCCACGTCGACGCGATGGTCGACGGCGAGGTCGGCAGCACCGAGGTCTCCGCGCTGGTCGGGCTCAACACCGACCTGCGCCGTGAGTACATCTCCGACTGCCAGGGCGGGGTCAAGCGGTGGAACCGGATCCTCGAGCAGGCCGGTCTGCCGCAGCGGCTGGCGTTGCCGCACGTGGCGTTCAACCGGAAGGTCGGCGCGTTCGCCGGGATCGAGGCGGCGCCGGACGGCCGGAAGCTGACCGCCGAGGAGTGGGCCGCCCAGCGCGGGAGGTGGCTGCCGACCGAGACCGACAAGACGTACGTGCGCTCGCTGATGCAGCCGGTGTACGAGCGTGGCAAGATCGCGGCCTGGATCGCCCCGCCGAAGCAGGGCATCAACGGCAAGCCGTTCGACTACGACTACGTGCACCTTGCCTAGGGCATGTCTCCCAACCCACTGGCGGCGCGGACCGCGAATTGGGAGACACGCCCCGGCGGAGGCTGAGGGAGTGCCGCGATGACCCGGTTCAACGCCTGCGAATACCTGCTGGACCGGCGGATCGCGGCCGGCGACGGGCGCAGGCTCGCGCTCACCGGCCCGGCCGGCGAGCTGACCTACGCCGAGCTGCACGAGCGGGTCGTCCGCACCGCCGCCGGCCTGCGCGGCCTCGGCCTGCAACCCGAGCAGCGGGTGCTGATGTTCATGTCGGACTCGCCGGAGTTCGTCGTGGTCTACCTGGCCGCGATGCGGATGGGCGCGGTGCCGGTGCCGGTGTCGACCATGTCCCGCGCCGACGGCCTGGCCGAGCTGCTGCGCGACTCCCGGGCCCGGCTGCTCGCCCTCAGCCCGGAGTTCGCCGACCTCGCCGCGGACGCCGCGGCGTCCGCCCCGGAGCTGCGCGGGATCCTCGCCGCCGCTCCGGTGCCGACAACGGTGCCGGTGCACCCGCTGGACGAGCTGTCCGGCAGCGCTGGCGACGACGACGTGTACGAGACCGACGCCGACTCGCCGGCCTTCTGGCTCTACACGTCCGGCACCACCGGCACACCGAAGGCGGCCATGCACCGGCACGGCGCGATCGAGGTCGTCTGCGAGACGTACGGCCGGCAGGTGCTGCAGATCCGCCCGGACGACCGCTGCCTGTCCGCGGCCAAGGCGTTCTTCGCGTACGGGCTGGGCAACAGCCTGCTGTTCCCGCTGTCGGCGGGCGCCGCCGCGGTGCTGGAGCCGGCGCCGTCCCGCCCGGACGCGCTGGTCGAGCGGGCCAAGGAGTACGGCGCCACGCTGTTCTTCGCCGGTCCCACGTTCTTCGCCAACATGCTGCGCGCGCAGCAGCCGGCCGACGCGCTCGCCGGCGTCCGCACCGCGGTGAGCGCCGGCGAGGCGCTGCCGGCCAGCCTCCACCAGCGCTGGACCGGGCACTTCGGCATCGACATCCTCGACGGCATCGGCATGACCGAGATGCTGCACATCTTCCTGTCCAACCGACCCGGCGAGGTCCGCCCCGGCACCACCGGCGTCGCCGTCCCGGGCTACGACCTGAGGATCGTCGGTGACGACGGCCGCGAGGTCGACCCGGGCGTGCCCGGCACGCTGTTCGTCCGCGGCGAGTCGACCGCCACCGGCTACTGGTCCCGCTACGCGGCGTCGCGGCAGGTCTTCCAGGGCGAGTGGCTGCGCACCGGCGACACGTACGTGCGCGGCGAGGACGGCTACTACACCTGCCTGGGCCGCACCGGCGACATGCTCAAGGCCAGCGGGATCTGGGTCGCGCCGGCCGAGGTGGAGGAGCGGCTGCTCGCCCACGACGCGGTCGCGCAGGCGGTCGTGGTGGCCGCGACCGACGCCGACGGCCTGGAGAAGCCGGTGGCGTACGTGGTGCTGCGCGAGGGCGGCGAGGCCACCGAGGACGAGCTGATCCAGTTCTGCCGGGCCGGCCTGCCGTCGGTCAAGCGGCCGCGCAAGATCCTGTTCGTGGACGGCTACCCGACCACGGCGACCGGCAAGATCCGCCGGGTCGAGCTTCGCCGGATGGCGGCGACCGTGCTGGTCGAGCCGCTGCCACCGGCCGAGGCGGCCGTGGCGGAGACGACCACCTGATGCTGGACGGCCGCCCGCTGGTCGACGTGCACCTGCACGCGGCGCGGCTGCCGACGCTGAAGCAGGCTTGGCGGACGTGGGCCCAGGACTTCGGCGACAGCGGCGTCCTCGGCGGGGTCTACGACGCCGAGGGCACCGTCGACCCGGCCCGCTTCGACGCCTACCTGGCCGCCGAGGGCGTGGACGTCGCCCTGCTGTTCGCCGAGTACAGCCCCAAGGTGACCGGGATCCAGCCGGTCGAGGACCTGCTCCCGCTGACCGCGCACTCGGACCGGATGCGACTGGTCGCGAACGTCAACCCGCACCTGCACTACCCGGTCGAGGAGGAGCTGGCCCGCCAGCTCGACCTCGGCGCGGTGGCCTGCAAGATCCACCCTGTGCACGCCGGCTTCCCGGCCAACGACCGGTCGATGTACCCGGCGTACGGGCTGTGCCAGGAGACCGGGATCCCGCTCGTCGTGCACTGCGGCACCTCCACGTTCCCCGGCTCCATGAACGCGTACGCGGACCCGATCCTGCTCGATGACGTGCTGCGCGATTTCCGGTCGCTGAACGTGGTGCTCGCCCACGGCGGCCGCGGCTGGTGGTACGACGCGGCCGCCTTCCTCGCGCTCTCCCACGAGCGGGTCTGGATCGAGCTGTCCGGGCTGCCGCCGTCCCGGCTGCCCGACTACTACGCCAGGCAGAGCTGGCCGCGGCTCACCCGCAAGATGATCTTCGGTACAGACTGGCCGGGGGTGCCGGGAATCGCCCGGAACGCCAGGGCCGTCGCGGCGCTCTGCCCGTCCGACGAGGTCGCCGCGCTGGTGCTGGCCGGCAACGCGGCCCGGGTCTACAACCTCAAGCTGCCGGCCTGACGGGCCCGTGTACGGTGCGGTGTCCCTGCCCCCGAACGGAAAAGGACCGAGCCACCGTGGCCGACACGCTCAAGGCAAGCCTTCTCGACGCCGACCGCCGGGACGCGGTCGTCGCGGACCTGCAGGACTTCGTCGACCAGGAGGTCGCCGGCAAGGGCGGCCTGTCCGGCGGGGTCATCAAGACCGGGTACGCGGCGGTCAAGAGGATCAGGCCGGGCATCATCAGGAGCGCGATCGAGAGCATGCTGGACGACTTCGTCAACGCGCTCGAGCCGCACTGGGCGGCGTACCGGTCCCAGCCCGTGCCGGGCTTCGGGGCCTTCCTGGCCGGCCGGCCGCACGAGGTGGCGCAGTCGCTGCTCGCCGTGAGCGACCGGCGGGCGGAGCGGTCCAGCCGGGCCGCCGTCACCAGCGTCTACGGCAAGCTCCGCCCCAAGGGCGAGCAGAACGTCATCGAGGCGCTCCCGCGGCTGGGCGACCTGGTCGAGCGGCACACGCGCTAACCCCGGCCTGCGCCGGCACTGCGCCGGCACTGCGCCGGTCTCTGCGCCGGTCTCTGCGCCGGCTCTGCGCCGGCCCGGGGCGGCTTTGGGCCGGCTCTGCCGTCGGGCCCCCTCCGGTCTCTGCGCCGGCTCTGCGCCGGCCCGGGGCGGCTCTGGGGCCGGCTCTGCCGTCGGGCCCCCTCCGGTCACCGGCCGGAGGGGGCCTTCTCGTGCCGCCGTTCGGGTGAACCTGAACCGGTCACGTGGCCGTCCTTTTGACAAGTTGAACCGAACCGATGGGCGAAATTCCGGTAGTCGGTCTGTCACCGTGCGTCTGTCCTTTTCTCCCTCACAGGAGGCACGCATGCGCCGTCCGACAGTGCCGGCCGTCCTCGTTGCCTGCGCGGCAGCGGTGATCGCCTGGACCGGTGCCGCGGGCGCGGCCACAGCCGCACCGACCAGCAGTGTCGCCGCACCTACCGGTGCGACCGTCACCGTTCCCGCGAAGCCAGCCGCCAAGACCACCACAGCGACCTTCACCCACGCCTGCTCGACCGCCGTCCGCAAGGGCTTCGCCCACTGCGACGCGCTACGCCGGACAGATGCCGGCGCCAAGGCCGTCCAGCCCAACGCGCTGCCTGCCGGGTTCGGCCCGGCCGACCTGCAGAGCGCGTACAAGCTCCCGAGCTCGACCGCCGGCGCCGGCCAGACCGTCGGCATCGTCGACGCCATGGACGACCCGAACGCCGAGTCCGACCTGGCCACCTACCGGTCCACGTTCGGGCTGCCGGCGTGCACGACCGCGAACGGCTGCTTCCGCAAGGTGAACCAGAACGGCGCGGCCTCGCCGCTGCCGGCCACGGACACCGGCTGGGCGGCCGAGATCTCCCTCGACGTCGACATGGTCTCCGCGGTCTGCCCGAGCTGCCACATCCTGCTGGTCGAGGCCAGCACCGCCAGCCTGGCCAACCTGGGCACCGGGGTGAACACCGCGGTCGCGCTGGGCGCCAAGTACGTGTCCAACTCCTACGGCGGCGGCGACAGCTCGCCCAGCTCCGCGTACAACCACGCGGGCGTCGCGGTCACCGCGAGCACCGGTGACGGCGGCTTCGGCGTCGAGTACCCCGCGTCCGACTCGCACGTGGTCGCGGTCGGCGGCACCTCGCTGACCCGCGACGCCAGCGCCCGCGGTTGGAACGAGACCGCGTGGAGCGGCGCCGGCAGCGGCTGCTCGACGGTCAACCCGAAGCCGGCCTGGCAGACCACGGCGACCCAGTGCGCCCGCAAGGCCAACGCGGACGTCTCCGCCGTGGCCGACCCGAACACCGGCGTGGCCGTGAACGTGACCTTCGGCGGCACCGGCTTCGAGGTCTTCGGCGGCACCAGCGCCTCCTCGCCGATCATCGCGTCGGTGTACGCGCTGGCCGGCACGCCGGCCGCCACCTCCTCGCCGGCCTCGTTCCCGTGGTCGCACACCGGCAACCTGTTCGACGTGGTCAGCGGCAGCAACGGCGCCTGCACGCCGGCCGTGCTCTGCCACGCCGGCGCCGGCTGGGACGGCCCGACCGGACTCGGCACGCCGAACGGGACCGCGGCGTTCAGCGCCGGCACCGCCCCGCCGCCCCCGCCGCCACCCGGCTGCACCGCCGGCCAGCTGCTGGGCAACCCGGGCTTCGAGACCGGCACTCCGGCGCCGTGGAGCGCCACCGCGAACGTGGTCACCAACGACCCGGCTGAGGCGGCCCACACCGGCGCCTGGAAGGCCTGGCTGGACGGCTACGGGACCACCCACACCGACACGCTGTCCCAGACCGTGACCGTGCCGAGCGGGTGCACCAGCGTCGTGTTCTCCTTCTGGCTGCACATCGACACGGCGGAGACCACCACGACGACGGCGTTCGACAGGCTGACGGTCAAGGCCGGTGCGACGACGCTCGCGACCTTCTCCAACCTGAACAAGGCGGCCGGCTTCACCCAGCGGTCGTTCTCGCTGTCCGGCGCCGCCGGCACCAGCGTCACGCTCTCGTTCAGCGGCACGGAGGACACCTCGCTGCAGACGAGCTTCGTGGTCGACGACGCGGCGCTGTCGGTCTCCTGACCGTCCGCGCCGGTCCGCCGGCGTCCCGGGTCCGCCCGGGGCGCCGGCGGAACCGCGGCCGGGGCGTGGCGCGTCCGAAGGGCATGCGCCGCCTCGCCGCCGCCCTTCTGCTCGCCGTCCTCTCCGCCGGGTGCGCGGCGTCGGGGGCGGGATCCGCGTCCGGGTCGGGCGGCACCACCCCCGCGCCCGCATCCAGCCCCGCGCCGACGACGAGCCTGGCCGACCCGCCGCCGGAGCCGACCGGGACGGTGCGGCTCAAGGGCGTGGTCGAGCGCGGGGTCGAGCCCGGCTGCGTGGTGCTGCGGGCCGGCGGGAAGAGCTACACGCTGCTGCAGGGCGCCGACGCAACGCCGGCCAGGGGCGTACCACTGTCCGTGCCGGTCGAGGTGGAGGCCACGCTGCTCACGGGCGTGGCCAGCTACTGCCAGCAGGGGACGCTGCTCAAGGTCGTCCGCGTCAGCCCAACCTGACCGGCCCGCGGGCGGCCCGGGTGACCGGTCGGATCGTCACCGGTGTCGCCGGCTACGGGTCAGCGGACCGCCCGCGCGGCGGCGGTCTGCCGGCTGTAGCGGTCGAGGAAGACGTCCAGCGTGCGCCGGGCGTCCCTGACCTCCTTGGTAACCGAGTCGAGCGCGGACAGCCCCTCCGCGGTCAGGTGGTAGGTCCGGCGCGCCGGCCCGGACGCGGAGGAGCGCCAGGCCGACCGGGCCAGCCCGGCCCGCTCCATCGACCGCAGGGTCCGGTAGACCGCCGTCGCGTCGCCGTCGAGGAAACCGAGCTCCCGCAGCCGGTCGGCGAGCTCGTACCCGTGGCTGGGGCGTTCCCGCAGCAACAGCAGCAGGCAGGGTTCGAGGAAGTGCCGCAGCTCGCAGGTCTGCACCGGCCTCACCGCCTCAGCCGCCTGGCCGGATCCCCGGTATGCCGGCCTGACCTGGGAATCCTCGCACCGGCACCGACCCGCAGCAAGGACGGGGGTGCGTCACTCCGGCCGGTCCCTCACTACGCCGCTAGTCGGTGGACCGTCCCATCAGCTCCAGCATCCGCAGCGCCTCGACGGCCTCCTGCTCGTCCACCTTGGACATAGCGAAGCCGACGTGGATGAGCACCCAGTCGCCGGGAGCCAGCGGCTGTCCGTCCAGCAGACCGATGTTGATCGGGCGTGTGACGCCGGCAACGTCGACCATGGCGAGCTGGTCGCCGCTGCCCGGCAGCAGCTCGACGACCTCGCCTGGGATGGCCATGCACATGTCAGCCTCCTCCCGCCGGCCGGTACTCGACCCACTCCAGGGTCAGCTCGTCCCCACCGGTGGCGCGGATGTCGAAGCTCCCGCAGTGCGGGCAGGCGACGGGTGGGTCGGCGGTCTCGAACTGGCGCCCGCACGAGCCGCAGTTGCCGGTCACGGGGACGACGGTGACCTCGGCGGCGGCGCCGTCGGCCACCCCACCCGCCGCCATCATCTGGAACGACTGCTCGAACGCGGCCGGCACGATGCGATGCAGGCTGCCGACCCGCACGCCGATCCGCGCCACCGGTCTGCCGGCCGCGCGATCCTCGACCGCGTGCAGGACCCCGTGGCAGTACCCGGCCTCGTGCATGGGGCGTCCTCCTACATCCGCCGCATCCGCAGGTAGCGCTTGATGTCCCCGGACGATGCGACGCCCGCGACGACCACGCCGAGCGCCAGTCCGGCCACCAGCCCGGTGGCCACCCAGCCGACGACTCTCATACCGACCCCTCCCTCGCCCGGGCGAGCAGCCCGGCCACCGTCTCCGCCGCGCCGTCCACCGCCGCGCGGACCGCCGGGCTGAGCCCGATCCCCTCGCCCGTGTCGGCCGGCTCGCAGCCGACCACGTACGTCCTGGGCAGCCTGCCGCCGAGTGCGCCGAGGCTGGCCAGCATCGCAGTGGGCTCCATCCCGTGCGCGTCGAAGTCCTCGCGGCCGAGGTGCTCCTCGCCGACCTCCAGCACGACCACGTCGCCGGGCCGGCCGCCGCGGGGCGCCGCGTCCACCAGGACGAGCAGGTCGACGTCGTCGAGCAGGTCGTACGCGAGGTGCATGCCACGGATCCCGTAGTCCACGACGCGGACGCCCGGCGGCAGCGGCCGGTCCGCGAGCCGGCGGACCACCTCCGGACCGAACCCGTCGTCGCCGAGGAAGATGTTGCCCACCCCGGCCACGAGCACCCGGCCGGTCACGGGACCGGCTCCAGCTCGTCGGGCGCGAAGTACCAGTACCGGCCGTACCAGTCGTGCAGGTCTGCCGCCGGGTCGTCGGCCAGCACCACCGCCACGTGCGTCGCACCGTCCACATCGGACACGACCGCGGTGACGACGGCGACCTGCCCGGCGAGGAACATGTCTTGGGCATCGGCCCGCCGGCCCGGGCGCAGCAGCACCCGGGAACCCTTGCGCACCGGCGTGTCGCCGACCAGCACGGCGTCGGTCTCGGGCGACACGGACGCGTCCGCGGCCGGGTCCCACCAGGGCACGTCGGGATCGCGACGGGCGCCGTGCAGCCGGGCCAGCGCCTCCTCCGGCAAGGTGTCGCAGCGGTCGATGATGGCCGCCGCTCGCGGGTCCGTCCCGCGGGCGGCGGCCTTCTCCTCCTCCGTCAGCGTCATCACCCGCAGCGTGAGGATCTCGTCGATCTCGGTCGCGTCGAACAGGTCGCCGGGGCTCTCCGGCGCGATCTCCGGCTGGTCCGGCAGGACCATCGGCGCCACCAGGACCGCGTCGCCGACCAGCACCGGCCACCAGCCCTCGTTGACGCAACCGGCCGCCGCCGCGGCCGCGTCCGGCGGCGGGTCGACGAGCGAGGCGAAGCCGGCGCCGGTCAGCAGCAGATGGGCGCCGGCCAGAGCGCGCCGGGCGGCGAGGTCGCGGCTGGACTCCGCGGGATCCCACCTGGCGGTGTTGCGCAGGCCGAGCTCGAGCCGCCGGTAACCGTCCACCTCGGACGAGGTGACGGTCAGCTCGGCGCGGACGGGCCAGCGGGTCCGGACGAGCCGGCCGACCGGGCGACCGTCCGGATCGGACAGCGGCTCGACATCCGTCCCGGCGGGCGCCGTGACCGGTCCGGACCCGGTGCGGACGACCTCCCGCTCGACCGCTTCGTGCCAGGGCACCCACTCGGTGTCGCCGACTCGCAGCCGCTCCACCGGGACGTACCGGGAGCCCACCAGGGACTCCACCGACCGCCACTGCACCTGAAGGAAACGGACGTGGACGCGCGGCGTCCCACCCGGGCGCATCAGCACCGACGCGGCGAGCGCCGACCGCTCGCCGACCCCGGCCGCCGCGGCGCCCTCCGGGGACAGCATCCCGAACTGCCAGCGCAGCTGGTTCTTCGCCGCGGTCGACCGGTACGGGTAGAGCAGGTAGCCCTCGTACAGCACGGCGTCGGCGACCCGGCGGGCCGCGGCCAGCCCGGTCACGAGGCCACTCCCGCGAGCAGCTCACCTAGGGCCTGCTCCCAGCTGGTCAGCCCGCGCGCGGACCGGTAGCGGGCGAGCGCGTCGAGCGTCTCGCGGTCCAGCCGGATCCAGCCGCCGCCGGGGAAGTACGCGTCCATGAGGTCGCGCCACACCCGCACCGGCATCCGGTACGCCGCCTCGAGATGCCAGGGCACCTGCTCCACCCCGAAGCCGGTACCGCCGCGGGTGAAGACCGTGCCGCTGAACAGCACCCGCAGCGGCACCTCCCCGTCCCGCAGGGCGTGCAGGTACTTCGCCGCCGCCACCTCGAAGTCGTACGTGCACGACACCGGCAGGTCGAACTCGATGTCGCCGGTGAACCCGCGGACCGTCGCGGCCGCGTGCGCCCACAGGAACGGCCGGACGGTCGACCGCCAGCGGTCCGGCGTTCCGAACAGGTCGGTCAGCCCGTCCCGCTCGGCGTCGCCGTAGTCGCGCCGCTGCGGCTCGATCTGTATCTGCGCCCGCAGCACGGCCGCGTGCACGGTGGCGCCGGTGGACTCGTCCACCCGCACCCGGAACAGCAGCGTCGGCGCCGCGCCGTACGGCTCCGGCACGACGTCGAGAACGGTGAACGCGAGCTCGGTCACCGGCACCGCCCCGCGACCCTGGCGAAGAACTCGTCCAGCGCCACGCGCACCTCGCGGCCGCCGTCGAACCCGCGCCACAGCCGGCGCAGTTGCCCGACGAGCTCGTAGCAGGCGTCGATCGGGACGAGGTAGGCCTCGACCCGCGTGCCCCGCACCCGCACCAGCGCCGCCTCGACGTCGTCAGCGAGCGTGCCGAGCACCGGCTCGGCCGCGACG
>Ga0207702_10006226_pt1 | contig 10315 bp, 12 predicted proteins | sample KBSCornC62_FD_184302 | JGI IMG/M metagenome (GOLD analysis project Ga0207702, IMG submission 184302) | Corn rhizosphere microbial communities from Kellogg Biological Station, Michigan, USA - KBS Corn C6-2 (SPAdes) (version 2) | ecosystem: Host-associated > Plants > Roots > Rhizosphere > Soil ...
AGAAACTGCTGCGCGCGCAGCTCGACGCGCGCACGCGGCCATGCAATCTCGCCGGCTTGATGCCGCGCCTGACGGAGCGCTGAGCGTGAAAAAGCACAAGTACGAGGATCACCTCAAGGATCTCGCGGTCGAGTTGCTGGAACTGCAGCGCTGGATCCTGCATCACGGCAAGCGCCTGGTACTGCTGTTCGAAGGCCGCGACGCCGCCGGCAAGGGCGGCACGATCAAGGCGATCAGCGAATACCTCGACACGCGCGGCTACCGCATCGTCGCGCTGCAAAAGCCGAGCGAGCGCGAGCGCGGCGAGTGGTATTTCCAGCGCTACGTGCGCCATCTGCCGGGCACCGGCGAGATCGTGCTGTTCGACCGCAGCTGGTATAACCGCGCCGGCGTCGAGCGCGTGATGGGTTTCTGCACGAACGAGGAATACCAGCGTTTCCTGGCCGATTGCCCCGTGTTCGAGCGCATGCTGACGGACGACGGCGTGCTGCTGATGAAATACTGGCTCGCGGTCGACCAGGAGGAGCAGGAACAGCGCTTCCGCGAGCGCGCCGAGGACCCGCTCAAGCGCTGGAAAATTTCCGAAGTCGACATCGCGGCGCGCGAAAAATACGACGACTACGGCCGCGCGCGCGACGCCATGATCGCAGCGACGAACCTGCCGCACGCGCCGTGGCACGTGGTGGATTTCAACGACCAGCGCCGCGGGCGCCTGAACCTGATCCGGCACCTGCTCGATTCATTGCCGAAGCGGCAGTTCACGGTCAAGCCGTTGAAATTGCCGAAGCTCAAGCGCGACCCGGGCGAGGAAGAACTCGCCGATGCGACGTTGTGGGTCAAGAACGTCTATTGAAGAGTCGTCACCCGGCGAGACGCGCTGCAACAGCGGAGATGGTCAAGCCGGGGCCCGGGGCCATGGGTTTTCACAGCAACGTCGCTGGATCCCGGCCTGCGCCGGGATGACGAGCGTGTCACTCCACGAAATAATGCGGCACGAAACAACTCGTGTTGCGCGTGATGCAGTCCGCATCCTCGCGGATGCCGATGCCCGCGGGCTCATGCCCGATCACCCACGATCCGATCAGCGCATAACGCCCGTCGAAACACGGCAGCTGACGGAACTGCTGATACACCTGCGGCTGGTCGATCGGCGGTTCGCTGATGCCCGGTCCGAGCACGAAAACGCCCTCGCCTTCGCGCCCGCAGCACGGCTTGCGCACGAAGCGTCCGGCGAGGTCCGCGCGCCGAGTCGACGCCGGCAGCAGGTTTGGGTGCTGCGGGAAGAATTCCCACAACAGCGGCAGGATCGCCTTGTTCGACAGCAGCATCTTCCACGGCGGCTCGATCCAGCGCAGGTCGACCTTCGGGATGTGCACCGCGAACGGCTCGTCCAGCAGCCATTCCCAGGGATAGAGCTTGAACAGGGTCGCGATCGGCTTGTCGTCGAGGTCGACGAAATCGCCGCCCGACCAGCCGATGTCGACGATGTCGAGCGCCTGCGTGTCGAGGCCGGCCTGGGTCGCGGTGTCGCGCAGGTACTCGGCCGTGGCGCGATCCTCGGCCTCCTCGAAGCATGCGGCAAAGTGGATTTTTGTACCCGGCGCTAGCTGGCGCCAGCGTTCGATCAGTTTCTCGTGGATCGAGTTGAACTGGTCCGCACTCGGCTGCGTTTCCTGCAGCCAGTACCACTGCACCACGGCGGCCTCGAACAGCGCCGTCGGCGTGTCGGCGTTGTATTCGAGCAGCTGCGGCGCGCCGTTGCCGTCCCAGACCAGATCCATGCGGCCGTACAGCGCCGGATCGCGCGCGCGCCAGCTGCGTTCGACCAGGCGCACGGCCGTGTCGCTCAAGCCGAACGGCGCGTAACGCCCATCGCGCACGATGCGGTCGACGGCTTCAAGGCACAGCGAATGCAGCTCAGCCGTCGCGTCCTCGAGCGTGTCGATCTCCTCCGCGCTGAACGCGTAGCAGGCGTCTTCGCACCAGTACGCCTCGCCGTCGATCGTGTGGAAGTCGAAGCCCAGCGCCTCGACGCGCTCGCGCCAGTCCGCGCGCGGATGCAGGCGTTCGCGTCGCATCAGCTGCGCGCGGAAACGCCGCGTCCGCCGAAGCCGCCGCGATGGCCGGCTTCGACGCTGGCCGGGCCATGGCTGCCGGCGGGACTCGCAGCACCGGACGAGCTGAACCCCACGCGACGGCCGTAGCGCCCCGCGCCGGGATCGTTCGAATCGCTCGCGTCCGGCTGATACCACGGCCCGTAGACGTACAAGCCACGGCCGCCGCGGAACATGCTGCCGTTCATGCCGAGCGGGTAATCGGCGTGGCACTGCGCGGAGGAATAGTCGGCGACGCAGTCTTCCATCGTCGCGTAGCGGTTGCGCTGGACGTCCTGGCCGCAGCCCGAGGTCGTCAGTGCCGCCCCCGCCGCCGCGCCCATCAGCGCCAGGCGCACCGATTTGGAACGCTTGCGCGGATGTGGCGTCATTTCAGTACGACACCGCCGCCGCGTTGAGCAGGCCGAACGCGAGCTTGAAACTCGCCATGGTGATCGCGACCGAGACGCGGTCGGCCTCGATGTGCGCGCGCAGGTCGTGGATCAGCAGGCGCAGCACGAGCGACGCGATCGCCTGCACCACGCACGCGATCGCGCCCCACAGCGCGAGGTCGATCACGTTGACGGAATGCGCCACGGCGCTGGCCAATGGCAGGGCGAAGCCGAGCAGGGTGGCGCCGAAGACCACGCTCGCACTGACGTTGCCCTGGCGGATCAGCGGCATTTCGCGCTGCGGCGTGAGCCAGGCGTAAACCACCATGAAGACCGCCAGCAAGCCGATGCCGATGCCCAGATACACCAGGAAATTCGGCAGCGTGGATAGGTATTCCGCCATGCGTCCACCCCTCGCAGATGTCGCGATGAGGCTAGCAGAAAACGGCGGCGGTTGGCTTCCCTCCCCAGACGAATCGGTTAGCACGCTCCGCTCGAAGCGAAGCGGTGGCCCTCGCTTCCGAGCGAAAGCGCTCGGCTCCCTCTCCCCCGAGCGCAGCTCGGGGGAGAGGGCTGGGGTGAGGGGGCTGCCGTCACGCCACCTCGCGGCTAAAACTACGCGGTGCGAAACCCTTTCGCTGGCGCTTCCCGCGCCTCCGCGCGTTCGACGGCCGCCACCCGCGCGGCGGGCGGCCCGCGTTCGAGCCAGCGTGCGAGTGCTTCGAGCGCCGCTTGGTCGCCCGCCGCCAGCACTTCGACGCGTCCGTCGGGCAGGTTGCGCGCGTGCCCGTCGAGGTTCAACGCCAGCGCCTGCTCGCGCGTGGAAGCGCGGAAAAACACGCCCTGCACGCGGCCGCTGACGAAAAACAGCGCGCTCGGCACGGATCAGCCGCCGATCGCGCCGGCAAGATCCTTGGCCGTGATCGGCCCGAGGAACGCTTTCGCTACCTTGCCCTGCGGATCGATCACGTACGTGTTGGGCAGGCCTTTGGGCGTGTCGAAATCCTTCGGCGGATTGTCGATGCCGATCAGCGCGATCGGGTAGCCGATCGGATGTCCCTTGAGGAATTTCGCGATGTCGTCCTTTTCCGCTTCCTCGAAATCGAGGCCGATCGCGACTACCGTATCTTTGTGCGCGGCGACGAAAGCGGAGATGTCAGGGAGTTCCTTCAGGCACGGAGAGCACCACGTGGCCCAGAAGTTAACGATCACCCATTTGCCGCGCTGCTGCGCCAGATCGAATTTCCCGCCGTCGAACGTATCGACCACCAGTTTCGGGTGATCGGCGGTCGCGGCCGCGACGGGCGCGGCGGCGGCGAAAGCGAGAAGCACGGCGGCGAGCACACGATTCATGTCAATTCCTCCAGGCTGGGACGCGTCGCCGCGTCGGTCGGCACGAGCGCGGCCGGTGCGGCCTCGGCCACCTCGGGCGGGCGGTATTCGAAGGCGCCCATGCTCGCCGTAAGCGACGCGCCGAGCAAGACCAGGATCCACGACAGGTAGACCCAGAAGATGAAAATCGGCGCCGCCGCGAGTGCGCCGTAGATCTGTTCGTAGCTGCCGGACGCGGCGATGTACGCAACGAACACGCGCTTGGCAATCTCGAACGTGAGCGCCGTCAGCAACGCGCCGAACGCCGCGTGACGCAAGGGCACGCTGCAGTTCGGAATCAGCACGTAGGCGGCGAACAGCGCGGCCCACTGGATCGCGAGCGGCAGCCAGCCGAACACGGTGCCGGTCATCCCGGCGAGCAGCGGGAACGCGAACATCCACGAACTGAGCGCCAGCATCGCGACCAGCAGCAGCGGCCCGAGCGTCAGCGTGGTCCAGTACATCGCGAATCGCGCCGCCGCGCGGCGACGCTGGCGCACGCGCCAGATGCGGTTGAACACGTCCTCGATGCTGAGCATCAGCGAGACCGCGCTGAACACGAGGATCAGCACGCCGATCGCCGTCGCCTTGCTCGCGTTGTCGGCGAACTGGGTGAAATACGACTGCACCACGTCGCCGGTGGCGGGCACGAAATTGGCGAAGATGAAGGCGGTGATCTTCTCGCGCCATTGCGCGAATACGGGGAAAGCCGCCAGGATCCCAAGCACCACCGTGATCAGCGGCACGAGCGCGAACAGGCTGGTCAGCGCGAGCGCGCCGGCGCTGAGGAGGCAATGCTCGTCCAGGAACCGGCGCACGATGAAGCGCAAGAAGGTGCCCGCACGCTGGCGATCGAATCGCGACATGGCGCGATCATAAAGGAAGCCGGGCAGTGCTCGCGACGCAGGCCCGTCCCACTCGCCGTGTGCGACTGTCGGGGGCGATTCATCTCCTCTCTTTTCCAAAACGCCGCGAAGAACAAAACGCAGGTTCGATAAATCGAACCCCTACGGTATCCTTGCGCGATGCCCGATATCCTGATCGTGTACTACAGTCGCAACGGCAGCGTGGCGCAACTTGCGCGCCGGGTCGCGCGCGGCGTCGCCGAAGTCCCCGGCATGCAGGCGCGCCTGCGTTCCGTGCCGCCGGTCGCGCCGGTGACGCAGCTGGCGCAGCCGCCGGTGCCCGAAGACGGCGCGCCGTACGCCACGCTCGACGACCTGCACGCGTGCGCGGGATTGATCCTCGGCAGCCCGACCCGGTTCGGCAACATGGCCGCGCCGCTCAAGCATTTCCTGGATTCGACCGCGGCCGAATGGGCGTCCGGCACTCTGGTCGGCAAGCCGGCCGCGGTGTTCACCTCGACCGCGACGCAACACGGCGGACAGGAATCGACCCTGCTGTCGATGATGCTGCCGCTGCTGCATCACGGCGCGCTGCTGGTTGGCCTGCCGTTCACCGAGGCCGCGTTGAACGCGACCGGGGGCGGCGGCACGCCGTACGGGGCGTCGCATGTCGCCGGCACCGACGGCAGTCGCGAATTCGACGCGCACGAACAGGAACTGGCGCGCGCGCTCGGCCGGCGCGTGGCGACGATCGCCGCGAGGCTCGGCACGTGAGCACGCCGCCTCCCGCCAAGGCATCCGGCGCGCTGCGCCTCGGCATGGCAGCGTTGCTCGCGCTGGTGGTTCTGCAAATCGTCTGGCACACCGCGCTCGCGCCGGCCGCCGGATCGCGCTTCTGGCCGACGCTGAGCCTCGCCGTCGCCCCGCTGCTGCCGGGCGTCTGGATCTGCCGCCACGACGTGCGCCGGGGCGTGCTGGTCGGCGGCATCGTCGGCTTGTTCTATTTCGCGCACGGCGTGGCGCTGCTGCTCGACCCCGCCGCACCGCGTACCGCGGCGGCGGCCGAAGTGCTGCTGACGCTCGTCGTCATCGGCACCTCGGGCTGGGACGCCCGCGCGTACCGGCGCCGCAAAATGCCCGATACGGCCGCGTCGCCGGACGCCTGAACGCGGGTCGTCCGCCGCGGCCTGCCGTTCGGTCGCGCGGTGCTTGTCGATTTTTTTTGCGCCGTGTAACTTCCGGTCCTGGCCAGGGGATGTCGGACCATGCCGTTCTTGCAGAACGCTCCGGTGCTGAGCAATCAGTACCTCGACGATCGCGTCTTGCGCTCGTACCTGCGCCGCGTGCTGCCGCCCGCAACCCTCAACGCGATCGAAGGCGACCTGACCGACCTCGGCGAATTCGCCGCCAGCGCCTGGAGCGCCGCGCGCTCGCGCGAGCGCAGCGAACCGCGCCTGACCCATTTCGACGCCTGGGGCGAGCGCGTCGACCGCATCGAACTCACGCCGGCCTGGCTTGCGGCGCAGCCGCTGGCCGCGCGCCACGGCTTGGTCGCGGCGGGCCATGAAACGACGCACGGACACCATGCGCGCGTGCACCAGTTCGCGATGGTCTACCTGTTCCATTGCGCCAGCGAGTTCTTCACCTGCCCGCTGGCCATGACCGACGGCGCCGCCGCCGCACTCAAGGCCTCCGGCAACGAACGACTGATCGAACGCGCGCTGCCGCATTACCTGAGCCGCGATCCGGCCGAATTCTGGATCTCCGGTCAATGGATGACCGAAACCGCGGGTGGCTCCGACGTCGCCGGCACCGAGACGATCGCGCGCGAGGAAAAAGGCCGCTGGCGCCTGTACGGACGCAAATGGTTCACCTCGGCGATCAATGCGCAGACCGCGCTCGCGCTGGCGCGGCCTGCCGGCGCGCCGGCAGGCTCGGACAGTCTCGCGCTGTTCTACCTCGAGCCGCGTAAGCCGGACGGGCGCTGGCGCCGGATCGTGCTGGACCGCCTCAAGGACAAGCTCGGCACGCGCGAATTGCCGACCGCGGAAATCCACCTGGAAGGCGCGCCGGCGGAACTGGTCGGCGAGGCGCGCCACGGCGTGCGCCAGATCGCGCCGATGCTCGGCGTCACGCGCACCTGGAATGCGGTCGGTGCGCTCGCGACCATGCGCCGCGCGATCGCGCTCGCGCGCGACTACGCCAACCGCCGCGTCGTGTTCGGCAAGCCGCTGGCCGAGCAGCCGCTGCACCAGGACACGCTCGCCGGCATGCAGGCCGAGTTCGAAGGAGCGTTCCATCTCACGTTCTACGTCACCGAACTGCTCGGCCGCGCCCAGGCGGGCAATGCGGACGAGGCGCAGACCAACCTGTTGCGCCTGCTCACGCCGCTGGTGAAGCTCTGGACCGGCAAGCTCGCGGTCACGATCGCGTCCGAGGCCTGCGAATGTTTCGGCGGTGCCGGGTATCTGGAGGACAGCGGCATTCCGCAGCTGCTGCGCGACGCACAGGTGTGGTCGATCTGGGAAGGCACGAGCAACGTGCAGGCGCTGGATTTCCTGCGCGCGCTGCGCGGCGGCGGCGGGCTCACGCCGCTGCTGAGCGCACAGCGCGCGATCCTGTCCCAGGTGCAGGCGGCGGAACTCGAACCCTGCGCGAAAGCCTCGCGCGAAGCCGCCACGCGCATCACGGAATGGCTGCAGAAGGCCTCATCCGGCGAGCGCGAACGCATCGAATCGGGCGGCCGCGAGCTCGCCTTCGGCCTGGCGCGCATGCTTGCGCTCGCCCTGCTCACGCGCCATGCGGAGTGGGCGCTGCGGGCCGAAAACGACCCCCGCCCCGCCGCCGCGGCGCGCCGCTTCGCTGACCACGGCCTGCTGCGGCTCAAGTCGAACGGCTTGCACGACGCACAGATGCTGGCCGGGGACAGCTACTGAGACGAGCGATCCGCAAGCGTGGCGTTTGACGATTCGGGAATCCGCGCACGTTGCACTGGCGCGCCCCGAATCCCGAATTCCCACGTCAAGTCCTGCAGATCCCGGTGCCCCACGGCCACCTGTTAAACTTCCGCCTCGGCGTCCCTGCGGAACACTCCACATGCTCCAGCACCTGACCATCGTCGCCACCGGCGGCACCATCGACAAAATATACTTTGACGATAAATCCACTTTTCAGATCGGTGCGCCGCAGATCGGAGACATCCTGAGTCAGCTCGGGGTCGCGTTCGCGTTCGACGAGATCGCATTGATGCGCAAGGACAGCCTGCACCTGAACGACGCCGACCGCGACCTGATCCGGCGCACGATCGAGGCGCAACCGCACCGCCACGTGCTGGTCACGCACGGCACGGACACGATGGTCGAGACCGCGCGCGTCCTCGCCGGGATCCCGGGCAAGGTGATCGTGCTCACTGGTGCGCTCAATCCGGCGCGTTTCCAGGGTTCGGATGCGGTGTTCAACATCGGCTGCGCGGTCGGCGCGATCCAGGCATTACCCGATGGCGTCTACATCGCCATGAATGGCCGCGTCTGGGATCCGGCGCGCGTGCGCAAGAACCGCGAAGCGAACCGGTTCGAAGCGGCGGAATAGGCCCATGCAGGCGCGATTCATCGCGCCTGCGCGTCGGCGTTCGTCGTCTGCGAGAAAGAGCAAAAGCGGGTTCGATGAATCGAACCCGCAAGCCGCGCTCTGCGTAGGGGTTCGATTCATCGAACCCACTCTGCCGCTAGTTTCCGGACGCACAAAAAGAAGAGCCTTGGATACCCGAGGCATCCAAGGCTCGTCGACAGCGGATCGCCGTTTCCAGCGACTCACGCGTGGCTCCCCGCCGCAGCACGCTGTCCGTTCCGTGACGCATTGGGGCAATCCGGAACGGTCGAGACGGTAACAGTCCCGCCGCGGTCGCGTCAAGCCTGAAACGCGGCTGTAAATCCTTGATCACAAAAGTGAAGAAGCTGCGCCAGCGTGGCATGTCCGGACAACTGGCTGAACCGGCACGGGCGCACGGCTCAGCGCCGGCGGCTCATCAGATTCACTTTTTTCGGCCGCCGCAACCACAACACGAACCACAGCAAGGCCAGCGCTGGCGTCGCCCAGAAGACGGTCTTGATCGTCGCGTGCGTCGAATTCCAGCTGTTCGAGAAAACCAGGTCCATCGCGATGGACGGCTCGTCGCGGATGCGCTGGAAACCGTCGCTGAAAGCGGCCATGGCGTGGCCCTGGCCGAAGCGGTCGGCCGCGGGCAACAGCGCGTCGAGCGGCTGGCCGACGAACATGTAGAAGCGCACCACCGGCGCTTCGCGCTGCGCGGAACGCAACAACAGCGGTCCCACGTCCGGCAGACGGGCGGCACCGCCCCAGACCGTGAAGTCGAACGACAAGGCAAGCACCAACAGCAACAGCGCGAACCAATGCAAGTTCCGCAACATGTGACCTCTCCTGGCCAAAACGGCGCGATCCTACCCGAATCGTGCCAGGCCCGACCTTAAACCTGCCGCACAGCGCGGAAATGTGAGCGCAAACACGCCTAAGCCCCCGTAAATCCTGCACTCTGCCGCGCAGGGCGCTACACTTGCCGCGCCTGGCTGAAGGACGATACGCGCACGCAATGAGCGGTCAGGATCCGACGAACATGCTCGAAGGCGCCGCCGAGGCTCGCGCCGAATTGCGCGAACGCTGTCTTGCCTTGGTACGGCGCTGGCAACCATTGGCCCAGAGCGGCTGGGAGCACGCGGCTGCGCGCAAACTCGGCGACGAGGTCGACCAGATCGCGTTGACCAGCGAGCGCCTCGGCCTGGACGACGTCAACACCTCGGCGCTCGAGCTCGAGGCCTACCTGTGCTCGTTCGTCGACGATCGGCTGGTGCCGAACGAACGCGATCTGGCGCGCCTGGCCGACATGGTCAACCGCCTCGGCAATGTACTGACCGGGCTTTCCGCGACCGCGACCGCCGACGTTCACACCCTGCACAGCGCGCGCTCCGCGCCGCCGCCGGGCGAACTGGTGCCGGCGACACCCGCCCCGGCACCGGCACAGCCGTCGAATCTCCGCGCTCCCGCTGCCGCAAGCATCAGCGATGGCGCACCGGAAGCGGCGGCCGCCACCGCGGCGCCCCAAGTCGCCCCTGCCGAACCCGACTTCGATGGCGCGCACACGTTGCCGGCGCCGCCGCCGCTCGAACTTGCCAGCCCGCCGCAGCCGCCGGCCGTCGAGCCGCCGGAACAACCGCGCCCGACGCGTCTGCCGCGCGCCGTGTGCATGGTCGGGCTTGCGGCCAATTCGGTGCCGGGACTCAGCGCCGGGCTGGTCGAGCGCGGCTACGACGTGCGCGAGTTCGCCGACGGCGAAGCGCTGCTGAGTTTCCTGCAGCACGCCCTGCCCGGCGCGCTCCTGCTCGATGCGCGCAAGCTGCGCATCATGTCGCGCGTCGGCGTGCTGTACAGCCAGATCGGCGTGGTCGGCGACCGCCTGCCGGCGGTGATCGCGATTTCGCCCGATGGCGATCTGGGCCATCGCCTGCTCGCGATGCGCGCCGGCGCGAGCGCGCTGTTTTCGACCCCGGTCGATTCGCTGCGCGTCGTCGGCAAGGTCGACGAGTTGCTGGCGCAGGGCGTG
>Ga0207702_10006231_pt1 | contig 10311 bp, 9 predicted proteins | sample KBSCornC62_FD_184302 | JGI IMG/M metagenome (GOLD analysis project Ga0207702, IMG submission 184302) | Corn rhizosphere microbial communities from Kellogg Biological Station, Michigan, USA - KBS Corn C6-2 (SPAdes) (version 2) | ecosystem: Host-associated > Plants > Roots > Rhizosphere > Soil ...
CCTGCTTTGTCGAAAGACCCAGCTCAATGCCCAGTGCTGCGGCAAGGCTCAGCGGACCGACGTTATGCTTGCCGAGCAGCCCGCTTTTTAGCAACATGCTCTGCTTGCCCTTTGTTAGCGTAAAGCTGGTTCCTGTGATGTCCAGGTGTATATCCGACACCCGCCAGCCTAGCGCGCCGTGAGCATTGTATTTACTGTAGCTATCTTTCAGGAATGGCTGGATGGCCGCGGATCCACTGTTTACGTACACGTGCTTGCCATTTAGAAAATCGGCGAGCGAGAATATATCGTTTGCCGCCGCCCGCAGTGTCTTGTACTGGTCCAGATGCGCCGGGGCCAGACCGGTAATAACGCCGTGGGTTGGTTGTGTGGTCTTGGCAAAGCGGTGCACGTCGCCTGGCTTGCCTTCACCGTATTCTATAACCAGCACCTCTTCGTTACCCTTTAGTTTGTGCGCGAAATCGGCATGCGACGAGGCCACGTTCCTGTTAGCTGGTGTGGCGGCAACCCGTTTACCCTCCCCCAGCACTGTAAGCAGCAGTTCTTTCATGCTGGTTTTGCCATAGCTCCCAGCTACAGCGATTTTCACTGCCTTATGATTTGCAAAAATATCACCGGAACTCGCAATCCGCTTTTTCTGTTGCGGCTTGACGCCGAACTCACGGCCCGCAATCAGCGGCAATACAACCAGGTGCGCCCAAACTACGGGATAAGAGAGCAGTAGCGCCAGCCCAAACAACGCTCCACCGTCAAACCTCCCAAAAAACCACAAAGCCAAACAAACAAGGCTCACCAGAATCTGTAGCACCATCCCTGTCAGCAGGAATTTTTGGAGCATGCGCGCAGGTCTGGTCGGGTCGAGCGTGCGCCGGTGCATTACCTTTGAAAAATCCTGAATCCGCCAGAACCAGCCCAAATATGCCGCCGGGCGGTATTCAACAGATTGCAGCATGTACGCTAACGTCGTCGTAACGCTTCGCAGCCCGTATAGTGCACGTATATTCGGTATCATTTTAAGAATTCCTCCACTTTTTGTACTACCGCCCCTGGTGCGTCCAGCTGTATGAAATGCCCTGCCGCTGGCAACGTTTCAAGCCGAGCATGCTGCATCCGTTCCACTAGGAGCGCTCCGTAGCGTGGCGGCGTACTGGTGTCTTGTTTGCCATACAGCAAGAATGTTGGCATTGCTACCCGCGAAGCATCATTCCGTACATCTTCAGACACGACCTGCTTGAACGTTTCCTGCAAATGTTCGGCGATAAGCATGTCTGACCCGGAAGCTTTATATAGTTTGCGGCGCAACTTTTCCCTGGTAGACACGGGCAGTGGCAGTGTGGCGGCTTTGCCGGTCTTGGCCACCACCTTTAGTAGCTGTTTGCGCCCCCTGGCCTCAGTGCGAATGCCGGCACTAGCGAGCAATACCAGCTTACCTGGTGCTAGTAAGCCACGGGCAATCGATTTTATGGCGATAGCACCACCGTTGGAATGGCCAATAACCGCATAGGGTTTTAGACCGGTTTTGCGTATAAAATCCGAGACAAAATCTGCATATTCCGACAGCCCCCAGACTTCATGAGGAGCTTCGGTTCCACCAAAGCCGGGCAGATCAGGTACGACTACTTCGTAGCTCTTCGAGAGTTCGTGCGCAAATGCTCGCCAGCTACGGCTGTCGTCGGCCCAGCCATGTAGGATCAAAATCTGACGCCCTGTGCCTGTTCGTTCGTATGTGGTCGCCAGACCCTGGACAATTGCTTGCATGCTTAAGCTATATGCTACGAGAACGTGGTGCGAGGCGCAAATTTCTTTTCCATTTAAAAAGGCCCGGAACGTTCGGACCCTTTCCTTGGAAAACCTTGTTTCCGTATATATGGTACCTCCCCTTGGCCATGCGTGAAGTAATTTTTCTCACTAAACTTCAGAGACTTGAAAAGCATATACACTAGAGGCGCACGCATTGCAAAAGAACTGAAAATATGTTAGTTTATGGCCTAATGAACTACCCAACAGCGCACGAGACACCACAGTGGCAACCACTTGCTGGATCTGAATCAGGCCTCGTGATTACTGACCGGCTCGGTGATCGGGCATTGCCAAATATTGCCACTATGGGCACCTGTGGTGATCCGAGGACGGCGGAGTATATTCCGTGGCGTGAGACCGGTGTTGTACCGATTGCTCAAAAATATGGACTGGCTATGCATGTGTGGAGCCCGGTTGTTGAAGAATGGGAGCCGTCTATGGCACGCACCGAGAGCATTATGGCTGCACGAGCGAGCGTGCTGGGCATTCACGTAGAAGAATCACAGGAAAGCCCTTCCAGCCTTATGGAGGCCGGCATGCTCGCTTATGGCGGCATTCTGCGGGGTCAGGATGTAATAGTCTGTATGAATGAGAACGAGGACCTCCAGCGACGTGATATTTCGCTTCCCCGTCACCTTGCCCGCCTGGCACTCACTGCCACGCAGGAGACCTTCCCGATATTTTCAATCGTTGACAGCGTGGAACAGCTCGCACACCAGGCCAGTGGCGCCTTGCAGCGGCGAATGCTACTGGGCGCGTCAGGCGTTCGTACCCGTGTCGAATACACCCTGCCACATCAGCGGCACAATCTGCAGCCAAGCGTATACCTTTCCGGAACCTCAGGCGCCACCCGGCCAGCCTGGCTCGACAAGGTAACAGGATCAATTACTCAACTAGACGAGATGCAGGGCCACGAAACACCGGTTGCCGACAGCTTCCGTGACAGTTGGGGCGCCACAGAGGCACAGGAAGAGCTTGGGCACAAACTGAAAGACGCCGTGCAGCTGATTGCCATTACCGAGGACACCGAAAGCCTAGGCGCATTAGCGGAGCTGGGACCGCGCCTGCTACACGCCCACCTTGCCAGACAATCAATTGGTGTGTACATACAGATGCACCCAAGCGACCGCCGCAGCCAAACTAACCGCACCCGCAAGCTGGCAATAGAGCACATGGACCGCCTGCTCGAGGACTTCCCATCATTGCCTGTGTATCGAGCTCGCTCACTTTCCGACCTTGCTATCTTTGGCGCAAGCGAGCTGAACAAACAAAAGCAAGGCCTGGCTGCGGCCACCGCATAGTGTCAGCCCGCCTTTATGCTACTGTGAGAGATCGTGTAGGTCATCTACACTTGTCCCGATTGGTGCCGGTCGGCCGGCCTCTACGGCCGCTAGAATCTGCTTGCCTTTACGGGCATAAGCCTGGATATGCGGCTGTTGGCGTGCGGCCGAGACATCCTCGCGGCCTTGCCACATAGGAAAACGTGCCTCATCGAACAATGACGCAATTCCTGCGAGTACAATTCGACGGTCCAGCACTTTTACCCGTTCAGGCTCTTCCAGCATCCCGCCAATACGCATACTCACCTCAGAGTCTTTAAAGTCCACATCTTGGTGTGGCAAAAAAGGAGACTGGTTTTTTATAATGCCCCAAAATGTATACAGATTGATAGCCATTTTTTCGACACGTACATCGTCGATCGGGTAGCCGCTAATCAGGTGCGTATCTATCGTATTGGCAACGATCAAAGCCGACATATACGACACGGCTTTGAGATTGGCAGGTAAACGCTCGGGATCGATATTTGCGGCGTCAAATGTTTCGCCACCATAAAAATCCGGGGAAGAGACAATATCCGGAGAAAAGGGCGTGTCTGCTCCCGGTTCTAACGTACTTCGCCACATGTCGTGCACATCATAGCTAAGCTCAACAACCGAAGTGTGATCAAGGCGCCCTAAAACCTCCGGCGTATATGTTACGAGGTCAAACCTACCAAAACCGGTATACTGCGGCGAATCTTCGGGCATAACAGGTTATAATTATAGCATAAACACTACAATTTGTCCACCTCTGTTATAGCACTACGACACTGGCGGATGAAGGCTCTTCCGGGGAGCCGGCAAGGTAGAGATTTACCGTGGTTGGCAGATCTTCGGCAATCGGAACACCATCTTCCACCCCTGTTATCTCTACTTCTGTGCCGGTTACGCTATCACCGCCATCCCCCAGATGGGATGTGCGCTGAATTCGGAACGAAACTGTCTCAGGTTCCAGCTCGGGTCCTTGTGTGTCTATTTCGGGCTGCAGCATCAGGCTTAAAACACCGTGTCTGGCTCTGATCGCGTCTTCAACTCGTGTTCGCAGTTGATCTGTGGTTTCTCCCACGACAGCACATTCTTTGATAGATACCATATTAAGGATATTATATCACTTTCCGTTTGACGAGGACTGTGCGGCAGTACGCGCGTGAGTAGCGCCAAGGTATAGCAGGAGCTTTTCGGCTTTATCGTGAGCAGCTTGTTCGGAAATACAAAAACTATCTCTGAACTCTTGATCGCTCGTTAATGAATACACTGCATACTTTCCGAAGCCCTTTTGGGATATTGGTGAGGCACCACTCGGATCAACTTCACGCAGACTTGCTTTGACGTCAAGTTTCATTTGGGTTGGCAGACCTTCATTGATAAGCCAGTCAAAACCGCCATTTACGTCTTCGGTCGGTGTAGCCCTGCGGTAGGTAAGTCCCGTATGGCGTAATATATCACCAAACGCCATCTCGTGCTGGATTGCTTTTATGCGGCTGCCTATTACGAGGTTGGCGGATTGGCGAATCTTTTTGTCGGCGATGGCAATGTTTACGGAGTTGAGCATGCCAAGCTTCAGTTCGGACGCTTTCATATCAGGAAACTGTCCGGCCATTTCCGTGATCAGATTATGGAAGTTATTGATTGTTGAGAGATTGCTCCTGGCTCGACGACGATCTTCCACCCACTGTTCGCCGTACATTTCACTCGCAGCGTGTACGAAAGCGGGTGTGGCAGCCGTTAACTCTAGAGCCCTCAACTTAAACCTGGTCTCGGGCGTTACGCGGTCACCACCTTTTGTTATCATGTCGTCCGCGCGCTCATGGGCAAATCCGGCAAATACTTGCCAATATTCTGGGCTCTCATCGTCGTACGGGTCGACACCCGCTTCTGTGCATTTCGCCTGGAATCTCTGATCAGACAGAAGCTTGTATATACCTTCCTTGGAAAAGGCAAATCCCGATTCGCGCTCCTGCCTGGACGTCCTGTACCCTTCCGATCTGGGGGAAGGCACAAAAGCTTGAGCATCTTGCGTCTCGGGCAGCTCCTGTCCGGACTCTGCCAGTGCCGCCTCGGGAGTAAATGAGGGAGGTGTGATACCCTGTCGCCTCAGGTGGTCTTCGGCAATGGCACGCAGTCCGGGATGCCAGCCGCCCAGGTCATTGGCGACATGCTCCCATCCGTATGGATCTGGCACCATGCGGTGGTCGGGAGGAGCGATTGGTATGTTTTCGTCCATATTTATTTTTTGGCCTTTAAACATAAGTATACAGCCTGTAGAGTCTGCTACCAACAGATAGTGTGCGCTGCGCTACTGTACGTCGATTCGCATAAAACCCTCGGCATACCTGCAACCGGCCTTTACTCCGGCTGACGTCGCCCAGGACTCAAGCATACTTCGTGCACCTTCGGGACTGGGAATCTGGCTAGTGTGCATCAGCAGGCCCGATACTTTGGTTTCGAACACATCGGAAATGTCAATAAAAAAGTTTTGCCGTTCGAAGTTTATTAGCAACACATGCTTAACCTTGTGTGGTTCCAGCTTTTCGCTAGTACGCAGGTCCGGATATGTCAGGCAATCACGCGCCAGCGGATAAACCGCATCCAAGGTAGCCTGACCCGCCGCCCGGTGATCCGGATGGTTTATAAAGCCATGATCGGCCGAATAGATAAACGTCGGATCCATTACAACGACTGTATCCGGACGAACCTGGCGAATAGTACGCACCACGTCTTTCTTGAGTTCAGGCGTTACCTGCAACATGGCGTCCTCGTAATGCAGGAAGTGTACGCGCGCGGCACCCAGATATTTGGCGGCACTGCGCTGCTCCTGTTCGCGTCTGGCGACTAGCTGCTCGCAGGATACGGCCGGGTCGTCCGAGCCTTTACTGCCGTCTGTAATCACCAGGTAGTGTACCTCTGTGCCATTTTGAGCCCACTTGGCGACCGTGCCGGAAGCGCAAAAATCGATGTCGTCAGCGTGCGCACCAACCATCAGAGCGATTTTTGGGGTGAGCGGTGTCTGTGTTGCCATGCATGCATGATATATCAATCGCTGTGTTTTGGCTGTATGTCGTATTGTGCCCTAGCCGAGACTCTACCCCTGGCTGGCAGCGGTCTTGAGTACACCAGCACCAAGTGCGCGATTTATGAGCGAAACAGGCATGACCGTTGCAACAGTTGGATCAAACCCTGCGTTTTGCGAGGAGTCAGCGCCACGGAAGTTGGTGTACCAGAGTGTACTGATATCACTTGGGCTGAAGCTAACGCCGTCTTTGGTTCCGGCGGTTGAGATCCCGATGAGTTTTACGATACCATTGGCAACCGTCACGACCGGACCACCGCTTGCGCCACCTTCAATATGGATTGCCTGGAACTCACCGTTCGTTGGGCTTGGCCCCATGTTTTGTGCACCGGTAATGACGCTGAGATCCGGGCCATCGATATCCCCGGTTGGTGCGACGATACCTTCGTAGGCGGCAGGATCGGTGTAGAGGTCATCCGAAAACAACGAATTATCTGGGCCGTATGCCGACTGGTAATTGACGAAATCAACCACGTGGCCGGCCGCGGGTTCGGCGTCGGCTATGGGCATCGGATGGCTGGTCAGTGGGCTTGCCAGGCCCAGAACCGCCAGGTCACTGTCAGGGATGGGCAGGTTCTTCTTCTCTTCGCCAGCACTGGGGTTCTCAAGCTTCATTTTGTTGCCGTTTCGTCCGTATATATAGCAGCCTCCGGTCGGGTGTACCTGGCGGCCATCTTGCGTGGTGATGGTGAGGTCGCCAGGACTTTCCGTGCCAACCACGTGAGCGGCAGTTATAACGACTTGCCGCCCATATGCATCTGTTGTAATGACGCCGGTACCCTTCCAGTCACTTGCCGTAATCTCGACAATTTCGCCCGCCACTTGGTTTGCCACGCTGTCTGGCGCGGGACCGGATCCCTCGGCGTAACCACTTACAACGGGTACATTTAATTTGTGCGGCTCAGATGAGGGCATAGGCAACTTTTCGACAGATGAGAAACACGGCACAATATTGCCTTCGGCAACGGCAGCGGCACGTTTTGCACCACCGGACTGTCGTTCTGCTACGGCCACTCCGGCAAAAACAGCTGCCAGGCCCACCGCAAGCCCGGCAGCAGCGGCCAGTACCCTGTTGCTGACCCGTCGGACCGGACCGGGTTCGGCGGGGTTCGCATATGGTGCGTACGGCGAGTAATATTGTTGTGATTCGTATGCGCGAGGCGTGTACTGCGTTTCCGGCCAGCCTACTGATTTTGCGATAAGTAGCTTTGATTCCACACTTGACGCGCGCCGGAGATGTCGTCGCATTACGTCATCATTCACACCGAATGGACTTACCATAGTGTGCGTGGCCAGTGCCTCTACATGCAGATCCAGGGTGGCGAGTATCGTCGGCCGCATGCTTGGTGTAGCTTTGCTGACCAGCCAATCAACTTCATGCCAGTCTACGCGCGGCCGAGTTCCGAAGCCGCCATCCTCAAACCGCACCGCAACGGCGTCGTGCACCGCGTTAAATACATTACTGTCATGCGCTATCTCAAACGCATCACGGGCGCCCGGACTTGCCAGCCGAATGTCTCTGCGCACCGCACTTGATCCAGCTCCCTCCTTATCGCTATCTGTGCGTAGTTTACCAAGCAACGGCCAGTCCATAATCCGTTGTATTGCCTGGTGCGCTGCGCGGCACGAAGCGCGGCCAATTACATCGTGGTACTGGGCAGAGCCGAATCCGTGTTCGCTGACGGCACGACGGGTCTGTTGCAGTACGTCGAAGTCGTCACCGGAAAGCATACGCTCCAGGTCATTCGCACCGGTATATATTGTTCGCTGAACACGTGTTTCGGCATAAGCCACATCGTCGGCTACGGTGCCGGCCATGGCATAGAACAGTTCGGAAGCTTCTGACGAACTTGCCTGGGTCAGAAACTGGCGGTACTGCGCCGTATGTGTCGCGGCCATCCGTCGGTGGTCTTCGGCCAGACCGGCCAGCTCACGGTCTTGCGAGCGGACCGTTTCGCCCAAAGCATGTGCGTACTCCTCGAAACCGTACGATTCGAAGGGTTCAAATGTTGGGACGCGCAGAGGGGCGCCGTACTCCGCAGTGTTTGACATATCAGCTGATTACTCTACCACTTTATATCTGTTAGGTCAATCGTCATAACGGTGGTAGGCTACTGCCTTGTTTTCCGCCTTGCGTTGTCCAAGGCACAAAACGTGCGGTCGTCCACCTTGCCACAATTGTAGTCCGGTCCTGTGCGTCGGCTGTCCGCTGTTTTACAGTTCGCCCACCTAACAGGTACCATAAGTGTATGCGTTTTGATCAAATCTGGCACGGTACGCTGCGCCGGCCGTACCGATTATACGTGCATATGCACGGCGAACCGGGCAAGCCTGTCGTAGTGCTGCTGCACGGCATTGCCGCCAGCGGCGAGTCATGGGACCGGCTGATTGGTTTGCTGGAGCCGGACTACTTCTGCATTACCATTGACCTGCTGGGCTTTGGTCGCTCACCCAAACCACAGTGGGCTAGCTATAGCATCGACCAGCACATACGTTCGTTGCATCGCGCATTCCATGGACTGCGCATTCACGGCGATTTCATACTCGTGGGCCACTCTATGGGCGCCCTATTGGCGACCAACTACGCCCGTCGCCACCCGGCGCATATTCGGCAGCTCGTGCTTCTGAGTCCGCCGGTGTACCCGCCGCTTGATACCATAGAAGGTAAACTGGCGCTGAAACGTACCGATCTGCTCATGCGCCTGTACCGCGCACTGCGCAAAAGCTCGCATATGACACCTCCCAACGTACGACGCTTGAGCAAGCTTGGGATGATCCCGCCATCAATTGCGCGTAGTCCTGCCACCTGGATACCATTCAAACGTTCACTGGAGCGTTGCATAGAGCAGCAAACAATTTTGGACGATATTCGTAGTACCAGCATTCCAGTCGACGCGTTTTACGGATCGCTCGACACGGTGGTGGTCGGCGCAAACGTTCGCAGCCTGACCAAAATCCGTGACGTACGGGTTCACTCCTTCCGAGGCAAGCATTCCGTTGGCGGGGCGTATTCCGAGGCTGTTGCACGTTTGCTGGCTCACTGACCCGCTTGCACTTGCGGCGTATAATGCCGTCATGATTGCCGAAAGATACTACACCCCAAACCCCGATGCACTTTCACCCGTGGGCTTGCTTGAGGTATCGGTCGAAGATGAACCTCCTCTACACAACCACGTGCTCGCCTCGCTTATTCGCCAAGCCGTTGACTATACCGGTTTACAGGACCCGCAGGCGCTTATCATGGAGGCGTTTTATCGTGGCAATGACATTCACCGTGAGCTTGTGTCGGACATGGAGCCCACTGTGCATAGCACGGATGTTGCCTGGCCGCTCAAACAGGCATTATGCGACCAAGACGAGAGCGAACCAGGGAGCATTCCGTTCAGCATATCACTGCTTGACTGTGCCTTGGATTCTCCAGCTCGCCAAGGAGTAAGCTATATTACGCCGGAAGGCTTGGTAGCCGACCCGTCAGACATTGGTTTTACCCGGCCGCTGCTCGAGCAAGTTTCCACCGTGCTTGGGCTTGGTGACGACGAGATTGAGATAGCCAATGAGCTGGGCATGACCGCCTACGGATATGAAGCGGAGCTGATTTGGCGGGTTAGATCGGATGGCAACAAACGCCCGATACTGCAAACCAGCCGGCAGCACACTGCGCTGGGCCGGATTGCTGCGGACGGGTCATTCGAACATATGGTTACGGTACTTAGCCCTGACCACCCCGGCCGGGGTATGCGTGAACGACACGAATATATTGCCCCGGATTGAACTATTTAGATAAATACGTCCGTACAGCCTGCGCTGTTTGTATAAAATGCCTCAACATAGTGTAACGCCCCGCGGTATCAGATTCCTCCCGGAATGTGACCCATACGGGGCAGTTGCACTTCAGCTCTCCTCTTGGAGAGCTCTCCTTTCTTGGTGCGGTTACGGCGCGGTCGGGAACCTATCCACGTCGGTCTCGACGCGGTCGAAGATCCCGAGTGCCCGGCGAGCCTGGCGCTCGTAAGCGGCCTGCTGGCGGTCGAGCTCCCGAAGACGCTCACCGTCGACAGTGGGCTGCCCGATGGTGCGAGCGAGCTCGTTCCAGTCCTGGACCCAGGTCAGCCGGTAGGCCAC
>Ga0207702_10006236_pt1 | contig 10309 bp, 4 predicted proteins | sample KBSCornC62_FD_184302 | JGI IMG/M metagenome (GOLD analysis project Ga0207702, IMG submission 184302) | Corn rhizosphere microbial communities from Kellogg Biological Station, Michigan, USA - KBS Corn C6-2 (SPAdes) (version 2) | ecosystem: Host-associated > Plants > Roots > Rhizosphere > Soil ...
AAGCAATATCGCCCCTTACAAAGCGATTCAAACAGGTATGAATATCTCAGAGCAAAGGAAATTTGTGAAAAAGTGATCGCTCAGCCTGAGAACAGTGAAGGCAAAGCCAACTGCGAAAACCTGTTGCTGGATATTCAACGCCAGGAGTTGAGCTTTCAAACCGAAAAAGTGAACGTACCGGATCAACCGTTTCGCGCCTATGTTACATGGCGTAATTGCAGCCAGCTAAGTTTCCGTATTGTGAAAATGGATGATAAAATACGCGATGCCCTTGGCGGCGATTACTGGGACGATGCATACTGGAAAAAGTTATTACAGTTACCCGCAATCAAAAACTTCAACCAAACGATGCCTGATACCAAAGATTATCAGCAGCATTCAACAGAAGTAAAGATAGATGCTTTACCAGCCGGTGAATATGCTTTGATAGTTGGCTCAGGCAGCAATCTTGATGTGTCGAATAATAATAAAATGGCCGTACAATTCATTTATGTATCCAACATTGCCTATGTAAACAGGGATACCGATCTGTTTGTATTGAATCGTGAAACAGGCCAGCCATTATCACAGGCACAGGTACAGATCTGGTACAACTCGTGGGATTACAATAAAAGAAGATACACGTTTAGCAAGGGTCAAAACAGCACAGCTGATGAAAACGGATATGTAAAAATAATTCCGGCTGCAAACAATAACGGAAATTACAGACTTGAAATAACCAGCGGCAAAGATCGTCTGTTCCTTGATAATCAGCTGTACTACTATCACTATCCTGAATCCACTCCTACCGCCGAAGAGAAAACTGCTTTCCTGTTCAGCGACCGCTCTATTTACCGCCCCCGCCAAACTGTGTATTTCAAAGGCATATTGGTGAAGCGGAATCTGCAAACGCATGAAACTTCTATTGTACCCAACTTTGCTACCAGTGTATTACTATCAGATGCCAATGGGCAAAAAGTAGATTCCATTAGCGTTACCACTAATGAATTTGGATCCTATAATGGTAAAATAACCCTGCCAACCGGTTTGTTAAACGGACAGTTTTCCCTTACAGATGTTACCACACATAGCAACATCTATTTTTCAGTAGAAGAATATAAGCGGCCCAGGTTTTTGGTTGAATTAAATAAGCCCGAAGGTTCATACCGGTTAAACGATAATATTCAGGTTACAGGTACAGCCAAGGCATATGCAGGAAATGCTATAGACGGCGCTGCTGTAAAATACCGGGTAGTACGAAAAGTTATTATGCCTCTGTGGGGCTACAGATATTCAAAAATGATCTGGCCGCCTTACAGGAGCTCAGAAGTGGAAATTGCACATGGCACCACCACTACAGATGCAAACGGCGGCTTTCATATTTCATTCAAAGCCTTACCCGATAAAACCATTGCGAAAAAAGACCAGCCTGTTTTTTATTATGAAGTAACAACAGATATAACCGATATGGCCGGTGAAACAAGAAGCGGCAATACACAGGTAGCAGTGGCTTATCAGGCGTTAAAACTCATTATAGATCTGCCTGAAAAAATGCATACCGATAGTTTGACAAATATTCACCTGTCAAGTGCCAACCTGAGCGGTGTGTTCGAAAAAACGACGGCAACGGTTTCTGTGTACAAATTAAAAACACCCGATCGAATTTTCAGGGAACGTTACTGGCCGCAGCCCGATACATTTGTTATGAGTCAGGATGAGTATTACCGCCTGTTCCCATACGATGTATATAAAAATGAAAATCATCCTGACCATTGGGACAGAGAGCAGAAAGTATTTGAAAAAACAGATACTACTTCACACAGCGGTTCATTCCCCGTTAATCATTCATCATTAACCAGCGGCTGGTACGTAATTGAAGCTGTTACTAAAGACAAATATGGTGAAGAAGTAAAAGAAGTTCACTATATACAGCTGTATAATCAAACTGTTGTAAACCCGCTGGCATCAGGCAGCATCGAAACCGATGCAACCATTCTGCAACCAGGCGATAAAGCACATTATCAGGTAAGTACTACAGTAGATAATGCTTTTATTATTCATGAACTGGATAAAAAAGACGGTAAAGAAGAAAGAAGCTTTTTCACACTCAATAAAAACAACAAGTCGTTTGAGGTGCCGGTTACTGAAAAAGACCGTGGCGGTTTTGGCGTAGAGATTGTTTTTGTGAAAAATAACCGGGCGTATACGGATAGTAAAACTTTTGCCATTCCATATACCAATAAAGAATTAAACATCGCTTATGAAACCTTCCGCGATAAAACATTGCCCGGCAGTGAAGAAAAGTGGAAAGTAAAGATCACCGGTTATAAAGGAGATCAGGTAGCTGCTGAATTGTTGACGGCTATGTATGATGCGTCGCTGGACCAATTCAAACCGCACGCATGGGATAAACCTTCATTATGGGATGAATTCAGTGCTAAAATACCATGGAGCGGGGCCTATTGTTTTGGCGCTGTACAATCACGCGAAAGGTACATTAATGAAGGAGGCGGTAAATATTTTGCAAAAAGTTATGATGAATTAGGTGTTCCCATGTTTGGACGTCCGGGAACTTATCAGGAAGCTCTTGCGGGTGTAAGACGCAGTCTCGATAAAAAGATGGCGCCGTCTATGATAGCTGACGGAAACCAGGAAAGCACTAAACTTGCGTATGTGCCTATCAAAGAAGATGAAAAGCCTGCTGAAAATGCCAAACTGGAAGACACCGTTGGCGGTAAACAGGAAGCACCGGAAGCAGCAGTTCAGATTCGCAAGAACTTTAACGAAACAGCTTTCTTCTTCCCCGATCTGCATACCGACGCTAATGGCGCTATTGAATTTTCATTCATTATGCCCGAAGCGGTAACACAATGGAAATGGATGAGTCTTGCACATTCCAAAGACCTTTCGTTCGGATATAATGAAAAAACCATCGTTACACAAAAAGACCTGATGGTTCAAACGAATGCACCACGCTTTTTGCGTGAAGGCGATCGTATGGATTTCAGCACTAAAATTGTTAACCTCACTGATAAGGAAATAACCGGACAGGTACAATTGCAACTGATCGATGCTGAAACCAATCAGTCGGTAGACGGATGGTTTAACAACGTATTCCCGAACCAGTATTTTACCGTAGCGGCCAAACAAAGTTTTCCGGTTAGCTTTAGCATTCAAATTCCTTATCAGTACAATAAACCAGTTACTTATCGTCTTATTGCCAAAGCAGGTAATATGAGTGATGGCGAAGAAGCTATGCTTCCTGTTGTAAGCAACCGCATGCTGGTAACAGAAAGTATGCCATTACCGGTAAAGGGTAATACTACCAAAAACTTTGTATTTGAAAAATTATTAAAAAGCGGTAACAGCGAAACATTAAATAACCATTCACTTACCGTAGAATTTACTGCTAATCCTGCATGGTATGCTGTACAGGCGCTTCCCTACTTAATGGAATATCCGTATGAGTGCGCCGAACAATTGTTCAACCGGTATTATGCCAATGCACTGGCATCAACCATTGCCAATGCATCACCTAAGATCAAACAGATCTTTGAAAAATGGAAAACAGTTGATACGGCTGCGCTGCTGAGCAATCTGCAAAAAAATGAAGAACTGAAATCGGTACTGTTACAGGAAACACCGTGGGTATTGCAGGCAAAAAGTGAAGCGCAGCAAAAAAGGAATATCGCGCTGCTGTTTGATTTTGTTCATATGAGCAGTCAGCTTCAGGCATCGATGAACAAACTGCGCGAACTGCAAAGCTCCAATGGTGGTTTTGTATGGTTTAAAGGCGGCCCCGATGATCGCTTCATTACGCAGTATATTCTTACCGGTATTGGACATCTTAAAAAACTGCATGCATTTCCGGCCGATGATCAAAACCTGAATGCTATTATAAAAATGGCATTGCCCTATCTTGATCAGCGTTTGCAGGAAGACTATGAAAACATGCTGAAGGCAAATAAACAGGTCCCTGCAGAAGATGATAATATCAGTTCATTGCATATACAATATCTGTATATGCGCAGCTTCTTCCCTGAATATGGCGTACCGGGTAACGTGTTTAAAGCATATAATTATTATCGCAGCCTGTCGCAAAAGAACTGGATCAAACAAAGCAGGTATATGCAGGGTATGATCGCCTTATCGCTCTTTCGCACAGGCGATGTGCAAACTGCAAAGAACATCGTTGCTTCATTAAAACAAAATGCACTGACCAATGAAGAAATGGGTATGTACTGGAAAGAATTTACCGGTGGTTATTACTGGTACCAGGCGCCTGTAGAAGCACAGTCGTTAATGATCGAAACCTTTAATGAAGTTACACATGATACCGAGGCGGTAACCGATATGAAAACATGGTTGCTGAAACAAAAGCAAACACAAAACTGGAGCTCAACCAAAGCGACAGCCGACGCCTGTTATGCATTGTTACTGCAGGGTACCGACTGGTTAAGCAATACACCCGAAGTAACTGTTGATCTGGGTAATATCGCCATCCGCAGTAAAGACCAGCAGCAGGAAGCCGGCACAGGTTACTTCAAAAAAGTAATCGATGGCAAACAGGTGAAGCCCGAAATGGGGAATATCAAAGTAACTGTTTCTTCATCTACCTCAGGCACGCCTGCATATGGAGCCGTATACTGGCAGTATTTTGAAAATCTGGATAAGATCACTCCGGCAGCAACTCCATTGCAGTTAACAAAAAAACTGTTTGTTGAAAAGAATACTGATCGCGGTCCGGTATTGCAGCCCGTTAATGAAAATGATGTGCTGAAGATTGGCGATAAAGTAAAAGTGCGTATTGAATTACGTGTTGACCGCGCCATGGAATATGTGCACATGAAAGATATGCGCGGCGCCTGTATGGAACCCGTAAACGTTTTAAGCCAATACAAATGGCAGGGCGGACTGGGATATTATGAATCCACCAAAGATGCAAGTACCAACTTCTTCTTTAGCTGGATCCCCAAAGGCACTTATGTATTTGAATATCCTCTGTTTGTTACCCATACCGGTACATTCAGCAATGGCGTTACAACTATTCAATGTATGTATGCGCCCGAGTTTACGAGCCATAGCGAAGGAGTGAATGTCAAGGTTGAGTAACTAAAGTCGGAGGTCGGAAGTCAGAGGTCAGAAGTCAGAAGTTCAAGAGAAAGACTTTTCGTGTATTTTCTTTCAGACATCTGACTTCAGACTTCTGACTTCTTTATTTTTGCCCTATGCACATTGATTTTTTACTGATCGGTCAGGGAATTTGCGGAACATTTTTAAGCTGGCAGCTGCAAAAGGCTGGTTATTCAGTCTTGGTTATTGATGAGCAACGGCCCGATACAGCTTCAAAAGTGGCCGCCGGTATTATTAATCCGGTTACCGGAAGGCGTATTGTAAAAACCTGGATGATAGATGAAGTAATGCCTTTTGCATTGCAGCAATACACCGAGCTGGGCAATCAATTACAGATCACTGCCATTGAGCAAAAAGATATCATCGACTTCTTTCCCACCCCTCAAATGAAACATGCGTTTGCCAAACGCTATGAAGAAGACACCCAATATCTTTCATTGCCAAATGAACCTGATCAATGGAAAGATTATTTCTCATATGATTTTGGGTATGGCGCCATCACGCCCTGCTATCTGGTAAATTTACCGGTACTGCTTCCTGCTTACCGGCGTGTGTTGCAATCAACCAATAGTTTGCTGGAAGAATCACTTGATGCGTCGCAATTGCAGGTTCATCAGGATAAAATTCATTATAAAGACATCACTGCACGCGCGGTTATCTTTTGTGATGGCATTGCCTCTTTTAACAATCCATGGTTTACTCTTCTTCCTTTTGCCCCCAACAAAGGCGAAGCATTACTGATAGAAGCCAATGATATGCCGGCCAGCCATATTTTCAAAAAAGGTATTAACTGGGTGCCGTGGAGCGAAAATATTTTCTGGGTAGGTTCTTCCTATGAATGGGAATTTACCAATGATCAGCCTACAGATGCATTTCGTGAAAGAACTATGACGGCGCTGCAGTCATGGATAAAATCGCCATTGCTATTGCTTGATCATAAGGCAAGTGTGCGGCCTGCTACTATTGAGCGAAGACCGTTTGTAGGTTTTCATCCGCAGATGCCTGCTGTTGGCATCTTCAATGGCATGGGCACCAAAGGATGTTCGCTTGCTCCTTTTTTTGCAGAACAGCTGGTGCGCCATATACAGTATCAGCAGCCGCTTCAGCCCGACGCTGATGTAAAACGCTTTCAAAGAATACTAGGAAGAACGCCTTAGCGCCCTTTGCGTATTCTCCGTGTACTTTGCGGTGCTAAAATCGACGCTTAGAGCACCGCAAAGAACGCTAAGGAGGCGCAAAGAACGCAAAGATTGCTACTGAAAATTATTATTTTTGTTTCCTTATATTATTAATAATCTTCAAACCAACCGCAGTGGGGCAGGAATCCAAAGAATTATATGTTATACCGGCCAAATTTCGCAAGCTTGAAAATCTGCATATCTTATTCTGGCTCATAAAAGATCTTTGCTGGTGTTTGGTATTCAAGTCGCTGGGTATGATAATGATCATTCCCACACTTTCTGTTGCGGTATATATCGCGTGGCGCAGTCGACATATTGTAGCTGAGGTTACCCATAATATAGCTATTACTTTATGGATAGCAGCCAACTCGATGTGGATGATCTCTGAATTTTTTAAAGTAGATGAGCAGGTAAAACCCTATTGCATTATACCCTTTTCACTGGGGCTGCTGATCCTTTTTTATTATTACCTCATCTATGCACCCATGAAGAAGAAAAAAGAAGCTGAGGAAGTGGCTTCTGTTCCCCAGGAAATATTGAATCAGGAAATAATGAATGTTGAATAAAAATGCGAATGCCCTATAGCCCGGAGTTTAAACCCCGGGCTATAGGGCATTCGACATTCAACACTGGATATTCAATATAAACTTAAGCGGCGAGTTTGCCTGCTGTTAAAATCTCAAGTGGGTCCTGGCGCAACAGCGAGATCAGTGCCTGATACAGCTCAGGCATATCATGACGCATACGAACCGGATTTTCGAAAAACAGTTCCACGCTCACTGCCCAGAATTCGTGGTAATTGGTACCTGCATAATCGCCCAGTAAATTTTTTGCACCATTCTGCATACTTTCAAAGATCGGGCGGGCTACCCTGGAGAAGTTCTTAAATTCCTTCTTAAAATGTTTGTCTTCTTCCGTTTGCGTAATGAAGTTTACATATGCCAGTGCATGCCCCATTTCGTGCAGTCCCACATTACAGTTTGGCGTAAGCCCCTTTAACCCTTTTATAAAATTATCCCACGATAAATAAATCCCGCTATGGTCAACATGTCCCTGGAATGGGCGCGAGTAAAAACCATAATGATAATCGTCTTTCAGCACGTAGATGTCTCTAAAATAATTCAGCAGGTATTTTTCCAGTCCGAACGTAAGCTGCACCGATACTGCGCTGATGAGTACCGGCATTTCAGAGCTTTCTTCCACTTCTATATAATGGAACTTTTTGGCTTTTTTGAAAAGCCATGTTCTGAACAGGAATTTGTGTTGGTCATCAACACTCAGCCGGTTATAATACTTTAAATTTTGCGCAACGATGGAGTGATAAAAAGTTTCCTGGGCAAGAAACAATTTGTACTGCCTTTTTTCGTAAAGAAAGTTATACCACTTAATTACTGGCCCCTGTAAAATGATAATGCCAAAGACCACCAGGAAAATGATCAGAATTTCCATAAGGCTCTTTTTTGCTTCCTAAAATGTTAATTGACGTGTACGGGGATCAGATCAACAAGAGATGGTCTTCATATGAGGATGGATCAATCAACGGTTTTTCCGGGAACCGGAGGGGATATAATTATATTAAAGGGGGCGATTCAGGAGGTACTATCAGCCTGTAAAATATAAAGAAAATTTAAAAAAAGAAATACCCGCTGTTAATTTGACGGTTTTCTTTATGCACAAATTTACAACTCTTCCTCTACCGGCGTTAATATTATTCCGGACTTTAACATATCCTGGTTCAGCAAACTGCACATGGCGTCGTATAATTCGGGCAGCTGGATCTTAAAAGACGACGGTCTTTCGAAGAAATTTTCCACGCAAACGGCCCAGAATTCCTCGCGGTTGGTGGCGGCATATGTTCCCAGCAGGGTAATTTCCCCTGCCTGCAGGCGGTCAAAAATCGGCATACCCACTCTTGAAAAACGCCAGAAACGACGCTTAAACTCTTCATCTTCTCCATTATGGGCGGTAAAGTTAACATAGGCCAGGGCATGCGCCATTTCATGTAAACCAACATTATCGCCATCGTGGTCATTGGCGTTGCCCCGCAAAAAATTATTCCACGACAAATAGATGCCGTCGTCGCTTACATGCCCCTGAAAAGGCACATTCAGCAGACCGAAGTGGTAGTCATTTTTCAGTATGTAAATGGTATTAAAGTGGTCCATCAGGTAGTGCTGCAAACCAAAAGTTAGCTGAATGGCGGCGGCGCTGATGAGCAGGGACATATGTTCCTCCTCTTCCATTTCAACAAACTCAAATTTTTTGGAGGCCATGAAAATCAGCGTTCTTTTCAAAAAACGGTCTTTCTGTGCCGCATCGAGCCGCTGATAATAGGGAATATATTGCTGAATGACCCTGTCGTAGACGGCATGTTTATCATCGTACAGCCTCTTTGCCATCCTCACCTGATACCTTTTAAGCAGGAAACGCCATAAAACGATCGCAGCCAAAGCTCCCAGAATTAGCACTATAACAAACAAGCCCGGCCAGGCAAGGCTGCCGCCCGTGCCATTATTATGAGGATGCTGAATTGCACCCGGTATCATGGTCATCTGGGCACTGTCGGCGCCTTCTGCCTGTTGAATAAGCAGCGTATCTCCATTCTCTAAAGGAATATGTAAGGTATCAGGCATCGCAGGAAAAATAATCAAAATTATCAAACAATATATAAGACGCTGAGGTGAGGCAAAAGCTTACTGATCAGCACTGTTAAAAACGACGAAACATTGAAAATCAAGGGAAGAAGGCAAAATTTCTCAGTAAAAACGGTCAGGATCCAGGAAGATCGATGTGTTTTTCCTGAGAGAACAGGATCGTTTTTCAGGTTCGCAGAATCGTTTTTCGTGGAAAATAACATGATTCACTAACCTTCTACCATTGAAACCATTCCCGTTTTCAATTACCTTTGCCAGCCCCGTGCCGAAGCTCGGGGAATACCAATCAGAATATTAAAACTTATCGGAATGTACAGAACTCATACCTGTGGCGAATTACGCATCACGAATGCCGGGCAACAGGTAACACTGGCCGGCTGGGTGCAAACCATCAGAAAGTTTGGAAGTATTACTTTTATTGACCTTAGAGACCGCTATGGCATTACCCAGTTATTACTGGGTGAAGAACTGAATAGCCTGCTCGATCAGCAACCGCTGGGCCGCGAATTTGTATTGCAGGCCACCGGTACAGTATCTGAGCGCAGTAATAAAAATCCCAATCTGCCCACCGGTGATATTGAGATCAAAGTAGGCTCTTTTGCTATTTTAAATAAATCTGTTACTCCGCCTTTCACCATTCAGGACGATACTGATGGCGGTGACGACCTGCGCATGAAATTCCGCTATCTCGATCTGCGCCGGAATGCCGTGAAGAAAAATCTTGAATTGCGGTATGCCGTTAACCGGGCTGCCCGCAATTATCTGCACGAGAATCATTTCATGGACATCGAAACGCCTTTCCTAATCAAATCTACTCCGGAAGGGGCCCGCGACTTTGTTGTGCCTTCACGTATGAACCCTGGTCAGTTTTATGCCCTGCCGCAATCACCGCAAACCTTTAAGCAATTATTGATGGTGAGCGGTTACGACCGGTATTACCAGGTAGTAAAATGTTTTCGCGATGAAGATCTGCGCGCTGACCGTCAGCCTGAGTTTACACAGATCGACTGCGAAATGAGCTTTGTTGAGCAGGAAGATATTCTGAACATGTTCGAAGGCATGATCAAACACATCTTTAAAGCAGTAAAGGGTATTGAGATTACCGAAAAAGTACAACGCATGAGTTGGGAAGAAGCCATGTGGCAGTACGGTAACGACAAACCCGACATTCGTTTTGGTATGAAGTTGCTGAATATTAAATCGGCCTTTACCAAAGACGGTAAGCTGTCTGCCACCGGTGAACTGATCGCCGGTACCGAATTTAAAGTATTTAACGATGCCGAAACGGTTGTAGCTATTGCTGTACCTGGTTGCGCCGATTATACCCGCAAACAAACAGATGAACTGACTGAATGGGTAAAA
>Ga0207702_10006242_pt1 | contig 10300 bp, 7 predicted proteins | sample KBSCornC62_FD_184302 | JGI IMG/M metagenome (GOLD analysis project Ga0207702, IMG submission 184302) | Corn rhizosphere microbial communities from Kellogg Biological Station, Michigan, USA - KBS Corn C6-2 (SPAdes) (version 2) | ecosystem: Host-associated > Plants > Roots > Rhizosphere > Soil ...
ATACTCCGCCTCGAGTCCCCCATTCAAGGCTTCTACCGGACTGCGACAGTCGATGCGGAGGTGGGCGGAGTACCGATCCCCCCCGGCGCTCACCTGTTGTTGCTCTACGGTTCGGCCAACCGAGACGAGTGCGAGTTCGCCAACCCTGACGAGCTGGATCTGGCGCGAGGATCGCGCCGGCGGCATCTGGCCTTTGGTCGCGGCGTCCATGTCTGCCCCGGCTCGCTGCTCGCGCGAACAGAGGCAAGACTTGCCCTGGAGGCGCTGCTTGCGCGCGTGGACAACATCCGACTGTCGACTTCTGCCGAGAGTCTGAGCTACGTACCCAGTCACGTTGTGCGCAGCCTCACCTCCCTGCCGCTGCAGTTCGAGCCACGGACTGTCGAGCGGTCGCCGGCGCGACCGATTCGAGTCAGCGGTCGCCGGGGTTAGCCAGCGGGTACTGCGAGATCGAGCGCGTCAGATCGAGCGCGGTGACCACGATCCGGTTCTGCTCGCGCGAGTGCGCCGCCGGATAGCCCTCGCCGGAGGCGGCCCGCTCGGGCCGGCCGACGTATCCGAAGCGCAGCTCCGCCGGCAGGATCTGGCGGAGACGGTGGGACATGTGTGCTCGCGCGCCCATGTTGCGCGGCTCCTCCTGCACCCAGATGACCTCTTCGAGCTTCGGGTAGCTCGCGATCAGCGCCAGGATCTCATCCTCGGGCCATGGATAGAGCATCTCGACGCGGCCGATCGCGGCGCCGGGCGTCTCCGCGCGCAGCGGATTGCCGATGATGTCGTAGTAGATCTTGCCGCTGCAGAGCAGCAGGCGCGTGACCTGAGATGGATCGACGCCGGGCTCCGACAGCACCGGCTGGAAGCGACCGGTGGCGAGATCCTCGACGTGAGATGCCGCCGCGGGCAGCCGCAGCAGGCTCTTGGGGGTCATGATGATCAGCGGCCGCTGCTGGGCGATGCGTGCCTGGCGCCGCAGCAGATGGAAGTACTGCGCGGGTGTGGTCAGGTTGGCCACACGGATGTTGCCCTCGGCGGCGAGCTGCAGGAAGCGCTCCAGGCGCGCGGATGAGTGCTCCGGGCCGGCGCCCTCGTAGCCGTGCGGCAAGAGCAGCGTCAGCCGTGAGGTCAGCCCCCATTTGGCCAGGCCGGCGACGATGAACTGGTCGATCATCACCTGCGCGCCGTTGACGAAGTCGCCGAACTGCGCCTCCCACATCACGAGCGTTTCCGGCGCCTCCTGCGAGTAGCCGTATTCGAAGCCGATGCACGCCATCTCCGAGAGCGGGCTGTTGTGCAGTTCCATCGTCGCCAGCGCGCCCGGCAGGTGCTGGATCGCACTGTGCTCCTGCCCGGTCTTTGCGTCATGCAGGACCAGGTGGCGCTGGCTGAAGGTGCCGCGCTCGGTGTCCTGCCCGGTCAGCCGCAGCGGGATGCCCTCGTTGAGCAGCGACGCAAACGCGAGCGCCTCGGCGTGAGCCCAGTTGATGCCGGCGTGCTCGGGGCCGAACGCCTTGCGGCGCTCGCCCAGCTGGTTGGCGAGCTTGCGGTTGACCTCGAAGCCGTCGGGCACCGCCAGCAGCTCCTCGTTGAGGATCTGCAGCTTCTCCTCGTCGACGGCGGTGTTGACCTCGGGCGCGATGCCGCTGTCGAGCTTGTACTCGCCGGTGGCATGTTCGCCGACATGCTCACGGGCGGCAGCGAGGCGCTCCTTGAGGCGGTTGTGATGCTCGGTCAGCAGCGCCCAGGCGGCGTCCGTCATCTCCTTGTCCTCGGCCTCGCTGATCACACCGGCGCTCAACAGCCGCTTGGCGAACAGCTCGCGCACGGGCTCGTGCTCCTTGACGACCACGTACATCTCGGGCTGCGTGTAGAGCGGCTCGTCACCCTCGTTGTGACCGTGGCGCCGGTAGCCGATCAGGTCGATCATGACGTCGTGCCCGAACTCGCGCCGGAACGCGAAGCCGAGCCGCACGGCCGCGATGCAGGCCTCGACGTCATCAGCATTGACGTGGATGATCGGCACGTCGAAGCCCTTCGCCATGTCCGAGGCGTAGGTGGTGGAGCGCGAGTCCTCCGGGTCGGTGGTGAAGCCGACCTGGTTGTTCTGGATGATGTGGATCGTGCCGCCGACCGTGTAGCCGTCGAGCGCCTGCAGGTTCAGCGTCTCCGCGACGACGCCCTGGCCGGGGAAGGAGGCGTCGCCGTGCAGCACGATCGGCACCGCCGCGTTCGTGTCCTGGCTGGCGTGCGCGCCCTGGCGATTGGTCTGCGCGGCGCGGGTGGCGCCGGAGACGACCGGCGCGACGAACTCGAGGTGGCTGGGGTTGGACTCCAGCCGCACGACCACCGACTCGCCGTCGGCCAGCTGGTAGCTGCCGGAGGCGCCGTGGTGGTACTTGACGTCGCCGGTCCCGCCGTCGGGGATCGTGGTGATCGCATCGAGCGTGTTGGCGCCCTCGAACTCGGCGAACAGGGACTCGTAGGAGCGCCCGAGGTTGTGCGCGAGCACGTTGACGCGGCCACGGTGGGCCATGCCGACGACCACCTCGCGGGCGCCGTGCTCGCCGGAGAGCTTGATGATCTCGTCGATCATCGGCACGGTCATGTCCAGACCCTCGACCGAGAAGCGCTTGGCGCCCAGGTAGGCGCGACCCATGAAGCGCTCGAACGAGTCGACCGCGGTCAGGCGCGCCAGCAGCTGCTTCTGCTCCTCGGGCGCCAGCGGCTTGCGGTAGGTGCCGGACTCGATCGCCTCACGCAGCCACAGGCGCTGGCGGTGCGAGGCGATGTGCTCGATCTCGTAGGCGATCGGGCCGCAGTAGGTCTCCTTCAGGTACGGGATCGCCTCGGCCAGCGTGGCGCCCGGCACGTACACGCGCAGGATGCGCGCCGGAATCTGCGCCATCAGCTCCGGCGTCAGCCCGACGTTGGCCGGATCCATCGCCGGATCGCCGCCGGGCGCGCGCCCGAGCGGATCGAGCTTGGCGGCCAGGTGCCCGTGCATGCGGTAGGCCTTGAGCACCGAGGTGGCGGCCTGCACGGCCTGCAACAGCTCCTCGGATGGCGCGGCTGCTGTGGCTCCTGCTGTCGCCGCAGCAGCCGGCGGAGCGGCGGGCGCAGATTGGGTCCCGCCACCCACCCCCACCGCGGGCCGCGCCGGCAGCGGCGGCAGGCTCGCGCCGAGCGCGCTGAAGACGGACTCGTAGAAGCCGTGCTCGCCCTGCAGGTACTCCTCGATCACCTTCAGGAAGCGGCCGGACTCGGCGCCCTGGATGATGCGGTGGTCATACGTCGAGGTCATGGTCATGACCTTGTCGGCGCCGATCTGCGCGCCGATCGCCTCCAGGCCGACCGGGTAGGAGATCGAGCCGGTCGCGACGATCGTGCCCTGCCCGACCATCAGCCGCGGCACCGAGGCCACGGTGCCGATGCCGCCCGGGTTGGTCAGCGAGATGTTGCCGCCGGTGAGATCGTCGGCGCTCAGCGTGTTGGTGCGCGCCTTCTCGACCAGCGCGTTGTAGGCGTCCAGGAAGCCCCTGAAGTCGAGCCGGCCGGCGTCGCGGATCACAGGCACCATCAGCGTGCGGCTGCCGTCCTTCTTCTCGACGTCGACGGCGAGCCCGAGGTTGACCTGGCCGTCGTCGACGCGGTAGGAGTCGCCGCCCGACTGTGCGAAGTGGTGCGCCATGACCGGCATCTCATCGGTCGCTGCCTTGGCGATCGCGTAGGCGATCAGGTGCGTGAAGGAGACCTTGTGTCCGGCTTCCTTCAGCTGCTTGCGGCGCGCATCCAGTGCTGTCACCGCCAGCGTCCGGAACGAGGTCGCGGTCGGGATCTGGCGGCTCTCGTCCATGTAGCGCGCAAGCGCGGCCGCGCCGCCCTTGAGCTTGGCGGCGCCCTGGGGCAGCTCCTTGACGTTGGCGGCGGCGGTCAGCACGTCGTCCTTGGTGACGCGCCCGCCGCGCGCGGAGCCGGCCACGCCCTGCAGGTTGACGCCGAGCGCCGTGGCGGCGCGCTGGGCGATCGGGGTCGCGGCCTTGGATGACTGCGCCGCGGGAGCCGGAGCCGGTGCGGCCTGCTGACCGGTGTCAGACGGCGGTGATTTGGTCCCGCCACCCACCCCCTCCGCAGCAGCCGCCGTGCCAGCGCCCGCGCCGACGGCCATACGGGCGATGACCTCGCCGACGCCGACGGTCGCGCCCTCCTCGAAGAGGATCTCGGTGATGGTGCCGGCTGCCGGGGCGGGCAGCTCCATGTCGACCTTGTCCGTCGAGATCTCGACGACCACGTCGCCGTCCTTGACACTGTCGCCGACCTTCACCGACCACTCGAGGATCGTTCCCTCGGTGACGCTCTCGCTGCCGCCCGGGGTGACGATGTCAACGATCTCCGCCGCGTCACTGGGCTCGCTGGGAGCCTCGGCGGCCGGGGGCGCGGTACCGCCGCCGTTTGAGGAGGTGCCGTTTGAGCCGTTCTCGGAGATCGCGATCTCCGCCAGCGCGGCGCCGACGCCGACGGTGTCGCCCTCGGCGGCGTACAGCTTGACGATCGTGCCGGAGACGGGCGAGGGCACCTCGGCGTCGACCTTGTCGGTCGAGATCTCGACGAGCGTCTCGTCGGCCTGGACCTGATCGCCCTCCTGCTTGTGCCACTCAAGGATGGTGCCTTCGACGACGGAGTCCCCCATCGCGGGCATCACAACCTGGTAGGTGCCAGTCTCAACGGCCATCGAAGCTTCTGTTCTCGTAGGTTAGCCAGCCGGCGATTGACGTGCCCGGCGGCGGGTCTCGTAGATGAAGCCGGCGGTGCCGAAGAAGGGACCGAGCCCGCCCAGGACCGCCACGGTCAGCGCCAGCCAGAAGGGGATGACACGCCGGCGCACGACAGCGATGCAGACCAGTGACATCCCGATCCACAACAGCCCGTGGGACAGGCCCAGGATGAGGTTTTCCGGCTCCGGCCCGCCGAGTGCGAAGGCGTTGATCAGCAGCGCCAGGTAGACGCACGAGTGCAGGCAGGAGACGGCCTCAAGCCGATTGAAGGTCACAGCGCGCGTGAACATTGCTTGCTCTCGAGAACCACCTGGTCGGGGGGGTCAGGCGCTCCCAAGCAGGGCGCCGATGCTGCGCAGCGGCGAGTCGGCCTCCGCGGGCCAGCGCTCGACCTGCGGGGGCCACCAGGCGTAGGCGTCGTGCTCCTCGTCGGGCGTCACGGTGGCCCCGTCCGGCAGCCATGCCTGACCGACGAACATGACCATGCCGTTGTCGATGCGGATCAGCGCCTCGACCTGCAGGCGCTCGGGCTGCACGCCCCACTCCTCCTCGAGCTCGCGCGACAGCGTGTCGATCGGATTCTCGTCGACCTCGACCGAGCCGCCGGCGCCGAGCGCCCAGCGCCCGGCCCAGGTCGCCACCCAGTCGGCGCGATGACCGGCCAGCCAGCTGCCGGCCGCATCGCGCACGATGCAGAGGGCAGAAATGCTGTTGCCGGCATCGTCGGGGAGCAGACGCAGCGCCCAGCGGATCGGCTGCAGCTCGATCCGCAGCCCGGACGGCGTCAGCTCGAAGCTGACCATGCGCGCCGCCAGGCCGTCATAGCTCGGGGAGCCGCGCTTGCGCAGCCGGTCGAGCAGGAGGTCCGCCTCGGCGCTGGCGGAGTCCGCGGGCTCGAACGGGTCGGGTCGCCAGACGATCTCGATGTCGCTCGGCGCCCAGGGACCGCGGGCGAGGATCTGGGCGTTGACGGCCACGCGCACAAGTTAGTGCGCGCGGCCGCGTGTTGCGTGTGGCGGTGCCCCGAGGCTCAGGCGTGTTTGCGCACTGGGCACCACGGGTTCCGCGGTACGCCCTTGCAGGGATTGGACATGCTCGGCAGGTTGTGCGGAAGCGGATGCATGACGACCTTGGTCATGCGCGGGTACCCGGGCTGGCCACTGGGACAGAATCCCGGGCCGAGCGCCTCGGTGTCGCACGCCGCCTGCAGCAGGAACGGCTCGTTGATGTCGCCGGTCGACGCGTTGCCGTTGACGGCACCGCACTGGGCGTTGGTCGCCTGCAGGTTGGCAGGCGAGCTCGTCAGCGTGCCGCCGGTATCCGTGTTGCCCGAGTAGCAGTTGATCGGCTCCCCACCCAGCAGCGTCAGCTCGGCGAAGTCGCCGTTGCTGGTGTTGCCGTAATAGCCATTGTTGGTGAAGGTGTTGCCGATCAGGGCGTTGCCCCAATCGTCGTACATGCAACGGACCGTCATGAGGTTCAGCAGGTTGTAGTTCATCGTGCCGCCGTGGCAGTCCTGGCCGGCCGCGATCACATCCTTGGGCGGCGTGCCGGAGTCCGGGTAGGGCTGGAACACGACACCCCAGGCACCGTTGCCCGAGAAAGTGTTGTCCATGACGGTGTCGTCGCGCCCCTCGAGGGAAGCGCCGGTGCCGACCGGCCCAGCCGCCGCCGAGCCCAGCGCGGGCACGTTCGGGTTGTCGTTGTTGCGGAAGACGTTGGCGTAGAGGATCCAGCAGCTCGGGGCACCCGCGATCTGCGGTTTGACCCCTGGGGGGCAGGCGCCGTCCTGGGGCGAGGGCCAGTCGCTGTTGTTCTGGGCGTTGGTGTCGAACCCGTCCTGGTTGTTGTCGAAGACGTTGTGCTCGATCAGCAGCGAGCCGCCGGAGTTGGTGCCCGAGTAGCCGAGCGCGTTGTACTCGGCCTGGCTGTTCTCGAGCGTCTGGTTGCAGCGGTCGCCGCAGGCCCCGATGTAAAAGCCCGAGTCGTCGAAGTTGGAGGCGTAGTCATGGTCGAAGACGCCGCCGTCGAAGTTACTCGAGAAGATCCCGTAGGTGGAGGCGGTCTTCTCGCCGTTGAAGAAGGTTGAGGTCGCGCTCAGGTAGGAGCCGACGTAGTTCTTGCCGCGGATCACACCACCCCCGGCGCCGCCGTTCCACCAGATCTCGTTGCCGGTCTCCCCGGTGCCGCCGGTGAAGTTGCAGGTCGTCAGGTTCTGCACCCAGACGTTGTTGGCCTCCCAGACCTCGATGCCGTTGAGGCCGGCGTGCCCGCCGCCGAGGGAGGGGCCGTAGTTCTGGGCCGAAGGCTTGCTGCTGCACGGCGGCGTGCCGGGCTTGGTGCCGTCGACGATCACCTTGCTGCGGCTCATCCCGCGCACGAACACGAACGACCTCTTGAGCAGGATCGCCGCGGGCACGTCCGGATGCCCCTTGGGCGCCTGATAGGAGCTGGTCTTGTAGTCGCCGGGCGCGATCAGGATCCAATCCCCCGACCGGGCCGCGGCGGCCGCCGCCTGGATCGTCGTGTACTGGCCGGCCACGCCCTTGTAGGTGCCCACGCGAAGCACCTTCGCTGCTGCCCCGCTGGGCAGCAGCGCCACCGTCAGCGCCAGGACGGCGCCCGCCGTCCAGATCCTCGACAACCTCTGCATCAATTCCCTCCTGGAAGCCCTCGGGCCTGTAGTCCGACTATCAAAGCGGTTGTGGTCCGGTGACGAACCCGCCGGCCGGATCGAGCGCGTCCCACTGGTCACCGAACTGCCTGATGCCGATGTTCAGGACCGAGTTCTGCGCGCTGTAGGAAAAGCGGTAGGTGTGCAGCGGCCAGCCTGCATAGGTGACCTCGAGCAGCTTGCCCCGGTAGGGCTCGGTGCCGAGCAGGTTGGCGTCGACACCCCGGCCGGCGATCGGAGGCCCGGTGGTGGTCACCGGCGGCCAGTCGGTCATGCACGGCTTGATCCTGATGCAGAGGGTCAGGGAGTTCTCCTCGCGTTGAAACATGAAGAGCACGTAACCGGCGGCGTTGGTGAGCACCTGGCCGGCCGGAGTGTTGCCGATCCTGATCCGCGTCCTGGCGGCCTGCGCGATCGCAGCAGGCAGCAGCATTGCCACCAGCGCGGTGAGCAGGCCCGTCCGAATGGTTTTGGTCCTCCCTGCGACCATCGGTTGAGGTAGCTTAGGCCCTATCTCGGTGGATTCGCATGGATGAATCCTGAGGTACCCGTCCAGCTGGCATGAATCAACGCAACTCGGAAGCGGTCGGTGGTCTGACCAGGCGCCGGCTCCTGGCCAGCGCCGGCAGCGTTGCGGCGGCGGGAGTCGTCGCCGCCGTCTCCGCGCGCCGAGCAGCCGCCGACGCGGCACCGCCCGCGGTCGCACTCGGCACCCAGCCGCCGGGCCTGCCGGCGCGCCAGCACGCATGGACGCGGTGGCTGCACCATGACGAGTTCGGCAACCCGGTTGCGCCGAGGTTCGATCGGCTGCTGTTCTTCGATGTCCGCGGCCGCGCGACGGCGACCCACGCGCTGGTGCTGGAATCGCGGCTGCGAACCCTGGAGCGCCGCTTCCGCTGGGGACCTGACGGACTGCTGTTCACCGTCGGATACGGACCGGAGTATTTCGAGCGCGTGCTGGGGATCGACTCGCCGATCGAGCGTGCGACGCGGCTCGCGAGCTTCGAGTCGCCGGCGATCGACCGTCACCAACTGTGCCTGCACCTGGCGTGCGACGACCAGCTGCGGCTGCTCGCGATCGAGGCGGCCCTGGTACGCGGGCGCCGGCTGCCCGGCGTCGGGCGCTCGCTGTCGCTGCGCTCGGTTCTCAGGTGGCGGGAGACCCGTACGGGCTTCACCGGCCCCGGGCTGCCGCGCGCTCACCAGCGAGTGGCGGGGCTGGGTACGAGCGCCGAGATACCGGCCGACGCACCGCTGTTCATGGGCTTCAAGTCGGGACTGGCCAAGAACCAGGCCACCGAGGATGACGTGACGATCCTCGATGGGTACTTCGCCCAGGGCACGACCATGCAGGTCAGCTACATGCGACTGCGGCTGGCGGAGTGGTACGAAGAGCTCTCGGAGGCCGACCGCGTCGCACTCATGTACTCGCCCCAGACGACGGTCGCGGCGGTGCGGCGGTTGCGGACCGACGCCGCCGGTGAGCCGGGCAAGATCCTCGAGGCGATCACGCGCCACGGGATGGTCGGCCACGCCCAGGCCTCCGCGCAGGCGCGACGGCACGGGCGCCCGATCATCATCCGGCGCGACTTCGACACCATCGACGGGGGTCACGCCGGCCTGCACTTCGTCTCGCTGCAGCGCTCGATCCAGGACTTCGTCGTCTCCCGCAATGCGATGAACGTGGCCGAGGCCCACAAGATCAACCCCAGCATCACGGCGACCGCCCATAACGGCATCAACGCGTTCGTGGATGTGCGCCGGCGCGCAAACTACATCCTGCCCTCGCGCGCCCAGCGGTCATTCCCGCTGCTTGGCCCCGGAGCGGGCTGACCGGGGTGCCGGGTCGTCCTCGGGTCCCCGGTACAGGCACACGCCGCGATCCTTCCACGGGTGCAGGGCGCGTCCGGAGGGAAAGCCGAGGCTCTGATCCGGTGCGGGGGCGAGCGCCGCGAACAGCTTGTGCATGTCGCCGGCCGGTACGGGATCAGCGCCATGACGTTCCTGTGGATCCAGGGGCTCGATCGCGATCCGGAGTGATTCGGTCACCTCACCGTCGAGCGATTCCTGCCGGACCCTGCAGACATAGACCGAACGCACGCTGGTGACCTCTGCGCAGACGCGCGTGACCGCCGCGCGCAGGTCCTCCGGAATCGCGGACGCTTCCGTGGGGAGCAGCTCGACGTGATAGACCGGCAGGGACCGGGGCACCTCGGCGAGCATATAGCCGCCGGCGCCGGCGCTCACCTGACGAGCGACAGCTCGAGCGCTACCGAGAGCGAGGTCGTGCCGCTCGAGTCGCTGACGAGAAGGGTCGGGCGGACGCGGAACGGGCGCGTACGGAGCCTTGTGACACCGGCGCGCGTCAGCTTGAGGCGCAGGCGGCCGGTTACGCCGGCCCCCAATTGCCCGCTGATGGTGCCGTAGACAACGGAGCGGTGGTGCACGCGTCCGCTGAGCTTGCCGGTGACCGCGCAGAACTCGCCGGCTGGGGCCGCGCAGCTTGCCGCCAGCCATCCGCTGCGCGTGCGTCGCGCGATGTGCACGCTGTGACGCGCGAGAGTGAGCCCCGGCGCGAGCGAGGTCACCTCGAGGGTGCTCGTCGCCGCCAATCCGCCCAACGTGGCGGTCACGGTGTGAGGTCCGGGCGCCAGCGCAGTGCACGACAGCGCAGCGCAGCTGCCGTCGGGTGCGACCGAGAGCACGAGTCCTGGACCTGCCGGTCCGGTGTCGTTGGCGAAGCGGTCGAAGGTCTCGACCGAGTAGGCGACAGGGTTCCCGGCCACGGCCGTCGCGGAGGAGGGTGTCAGCTTGAGGCTGGCGATCGGGCCCGGGAGGTTGCGAAGCGACAGTGGCG
>Ga0207702_10006244_pt1 | contig 10299 bp, 10 predicted proteins | sample KBSCornC62_FD_184302 | JGI IMG/M metagenome (GOLD analysis project Ga0207702, IMG submission 184302) | Corn rhizosphere microbial communities from Kellogg Biological Station, Michigan, USA - KBS Corn C6-2 (SPAdes) (version 2) | ecosystem: Host-associated > Plants > Roots > Rhizosphere > Soil ...
CGCAACCGCGCCGAGCGCGACTGCGCGGGAGAGCTCGGCGCGAGAAACCATTTCGTTGATGCTCGCCTGCTGTGCCGGCAGGTAGAACGTGAAGCCGGCGCCGACCGCGAACGTCAGGAGAAGCAACGACCACGGGCCGATGATGCCCAGCAACGCTGCCGCGCCGAGCAGCAGGCTCGCGGCGAACAGCACGGCCTGAGTCACCATGATGACGTGCCGCCGGTCGACGATGTCGGCGAGCGTGCCGGCAAAGAGGCCGAACAGCAGCGTGGGGGCGGTGCTTGCGCTCTGCACCAGCGCCACCATCAGCGCGGACGTCGTCAGCGTCGCCATCAGCCACGCCGCGATCGTCGCCTGCATCGTGTAACCCAACGCGGCGCCGATCGATCCGAAGTAGAAATTGCGGAAGCCCGCGCGCGCCAGCGGCGTGGACTCGAATGCTCGCGCAGCGAAGGCGGGCAGGCCGGCAGTCACGAAAGGAGAACGGATGGGCAGGGCGGAAGAAGGCGGGGACCGATTGCGAACCCTGTTATACGCCCATGCGACAGCAAGGACTTCGACGGCGATGCTTGCGGCGGGCGTAAACTTCGCGATTGCAGCACACGGCATGGAGAAGGACACGGGAACGATGGACGCCTCGCTGCTAGACCGCCTGCGCATTCGCGAAGTGATCGAGAACTGGGCGCTGTGGCGCGATGCCGGCGACTGGGAACGCTTCCGTACCGTCTGGCATGCCGAAGGCCGGATGATGGCGACGTGGTTCCAGGGCTCGGCGGACGCGTTCATCGCCGCGAGCCGCGCGGGATTCGAGCGCGGCGTGCGGATACTTCATTTTCTCGGCGGCTCGGCGATCGACGTCTCCGGTGCGCGCGCCTTGGCCCAGACGAAGATGACGATCTCGCAGCGCGCCGATGTCGACGGCGTGCCTTGCGACGTCGTGTGCACCGGACGGTTCTACGATTTCTTCGAGCAGCGCGGCGATGCGTGGCGCATCATGCTGCGGCAGCCGATCTACGAAAAGGATCGCCTCGACCCGGTCGATCCGGCTGCCGTGCCGCAGCTCGACCGCCCGCTGCTCGCGCAGTTTCCGGAAGGGTACCGTCACCTTGCCTACGCGCAGGCACGGAACGGTTTCGCAATCAAGCGGGACATGCCGCAGCTCACGGGATCCGAGGTCGAGCGTCTTTACGCCGACGGCGCCGCGTGGCTTGCGGGCGGGCCGCTCGCCCGCTGACCCGCATCACGCAGGAGGAATCGCACGATGGCCGAACGAAACGAGCTCGAAGCGACGGTCGCGAAGATCGTCGAGGCACACAAGGGAATCCTCGCCGCCGACGAGAGCACGCCCACGATCACCAAGCGCTTCACGGCCGTGGGCATCGAATCGTCGGAAGATTCGCGCCGCGCCTACCGCTCGCTGCTGCTCACGACGCCCGGCGCGGCGGAATACTTGAGCGGCGTCATCCTGTTCGAGGAAACGCTCGGTCAGAAGGCGAGTGACGGCACGCCGCTGCCGCAGGTGCTGGTCAAGCAGGGCATCCTGCCCGGCATCAAGGTCGACAAGGGAACGATCGCGCTGCCGGGCGCGGACGGCGACCTGATCACGCAGGGGCTCGACGGTCTCGCCGACCGGTTGCAGGGCTACAAGGCGCAGGGCGCGCGTTTCACCAAGTGGCGCGAGGTGTACGCGATCGGCGCGCGCAATCCGACGCCGCTCGGAATCGCGGCGAACGCCGAGGTTCTCGCGCGCTACGCCGGTCTCTGCCAGGCGGCGGGCCTCGTTCCGATCGTCGAGCCCGAAGTGCTGATCGACGGCGACCACACGCTCGAGCGCTGCGCCGAGGTGACGGAGGCCGTTCTGCACGCCGTGTTCGGTGCGCTCCATCGGCATCGCGTCGCGACCGAACTGATCGTGCTGAAGCCGAACATGGTCGTGCCCGGGAAGGCGAGTCAGGCAAAGGCCTCCGCGGAAGCCGTTGCGAAGGCGACGCTTGCGGTGCTGCGGCGAACGGTGCCCGCAAGCGTGCCGACGATCAACTTCCTCTCCGGCGGGCAGACGCCCGAGGAAGCGACCGCGAATCTGAACGCGATCAACGCCGCCGCGGGCGGCCGCGCGCCGTGGGTGCTGTCGTTTTCGTTCGCCCGCGCGCTGCAGGACCCGGTGATGCACCTGTGGGCGGGCAACACCGCGAAAGTGACTGCGGCGCAGAAGGCGTTCCAGCATCGGCTGCACATGAACAGCCTTGCGCGCGACGGCAAGTGGGCGCCCGCGCTGGAGAAGCAGTAAACCGGTGTCGGAGGTATAACCCCGCGTGTCGGAGGTGTAACCCCTGGGTGTCGGAGGTGCAACTCACCGAATCGCGAGTTGCACCTCCGACACCGGCGGTTGCACCTCCGACACCGTGAAGTTACATCGGGCTCGGCGGCGGCGGAGGTCCGCCGGGCAGCGGAATGAATTCCTGATCGTCGAGATCGGGAAGCTTCATGCGCCCCGCGCGCCAGTCGGCCTTGGCCTGCTCGATGCGCTCCGCGGACGACGACACGAAGTTCCAGTCGATGAAGCGCTCGCCGATCGGCTCACCGCCGAGCAGCATGACGATCGCGTTCGTCGATGCCGTGAACCGGACGGCCGAACCGGGCGCGAAGATCGCCATGCGCCCGGCCTCCAGCATCTGGCCGTCCGTTTCGACACGGCCCGCCGCGACAAAGGCCGCGCGCTCCGGATACTCGGCCGGCAGTTCCGCGGTCGTGCCGGCCGCGAGCCGCCAGTGCACGTAGAACATCGGCGAATACGTCTTCACGCCGGCGCGCGCGCCGAACGCTTCGCCGGCGACCAGTCGCGCCCACAGGCCGCCGCTTTCATAGGTCGGCAGGTCGTCGCTGCCGTAGTGAGCGAACGATGGCTCGGTTTCCTCGTCGGCGACGGGCAGGCCCACCCAGGCCTGGATGCCGTGCATCGTCCCGCCCTCGGCACGCGCGCGCTCGAAACGCTCGGAATGCGTGATGCCGCGGCCTGCCGTCATCCAGTTGACCTCGCCGGGGCGGATCGCCTGCTCCGAGCCGACGCTGTCGCGATGCATGATCTCGCCTTCGAACAGGTAGGAGACGGTGGACAGGCCGATGTGCGGATGCGGGCGCACGTCGATCGAGCGCGGGATGCCCGGCGGAAAATCGACCGGGCCGAAGTGGTCGAAGAATACGAACGGCCCGACCATGCGGCGCTTCGCGAACGGAAGCACGCGTCCGACCTCGAACCCTCCGCCCAGGTCGCGCGTGCGCTGGTCGATCACAAGCTCGATCATTGGCGTTCTCCTTCGTGTGCACGAGCATTATGACCCACGCCTCGCAGCTGCGCGTGAGTCCGCCGGGAATCGGGACGAACTGCACGTCGGGCCGCGGCATCCGGGCAGCGCATCGCCAGGACGGCCGGCGTTCGGCCGCGGCTTCCACTTTTGGATCAGCTGCTGTACATTTGTTTTACAGGTTGAATAAAATCACTTCCCGGCAACTCGCGACGCTGCGGGCACCCCCGGAACCTTTCGATTTGCGTGTCACGCGCGGGCGATGGCCGAGGCGAGCGTGACGACAAGCCTGAGGAGGAGGTCATGAAGCCACTGTGGAATCGGGTCGCGGCAGCCGCCGCGGCGGCGTTCGCGCTGGGCTGTGCGGCGCCGGCGAGCGCGCAAAAGGTGACGCTCGACGTCCTGTATGCGCAGCCGGGCTTTGCGAAGTACCACGAGCCGATCGCGGAAGCGTTCATGAAAACGCACCCGGACGTGGAGATCAAGTTCCGGGCGCCGGCGAAGGACTACGACGAAGGGCACCAGGCGATGCTGCGCGCCGCGGTGGCGAACCAGCTGCCGGACGTCTACTTCCCGGGCTTCCATCTCCTCGCCGAGCTGTCGTCTACGCTGGAAAAGCGCGGGCAGATCGTCGACCTCGGTCCGAAGCTCGCGGCCGAGCCAGCCGCGTGGCGCAGCGAGAACTACAGCGACTCGGTGATCAAGCTCGGGCAGGTGAACGGCAAGCAATACGGGCTCGCCGTGAACGCGTCGCTGCCGATTCTTTACTACAACGCCGATCTCGTGAAGAAGGCTGGTGGCGACCCGGCGAAGATGCCGGATACGTTCGACGGCGTGATCGCGCTAGCGGCGAAGATCGCAGCAAGCTCGCCGGGCGTCGCGGGAATGAGCTACGACACGCACGTCTGGCCTGACACGTGGCTCTTCCAGGCCATCATCGACCAGGAAGGCGGCCGCATGCTCGACGACTCCGGCAAGATCGCCTTCGACAACGCGATCGGCCGCAAAGTGATGAGCGACCTCCGCCGCTTCGTCACCGAAGGGAAGATGCCCTTGCTCGATTTCGAGGCGTCGCGTGCCCAGTTCATCGCGGGACAGACGGGCCTGTTCTTCGATACCCCGGCGCGGATGCGCCTGATGACCGACGGCATCGGCTCGCGCTTCACGCTCGGCACCGCGGTGTTCCCGATCGACGACAAGGCGAAGGGCGGCATTCCGACCGGCGGTTGCGCGATCATCATGACGACGAAGGACGCCGCGAAGCAAAAGGCTGCGTGGGAATATGCCAAGTTCATCACCGGCCCCGAGGCGCAGAAGATCATCGTCGAGATCACCGGGTATCTGCCGCTCAACAAGCGTGCGACCGGCCCGCAGTTCCTCGGCCCCTTCTACGAGAAGAATCCGAATTTCCGCACGGTCTCCCTGCAGGTCGATCGGGCGCTGCCCTGGCAGGGTTACCCCGGCGACACCGTTCGCATCTGGCGCATGCAACGCGACATCATCTACGAGGTGATGCGCGGCCAGGTCGCTCCCAACGCCGGGCTCGAGAAGATGGTCGGCGAAACGCGGGCGATGCTGAAGTGACCACCACCGGACGCGATCGTCGCTCGCGCGACAGGGTCAGGTAGTGCTGCTCGCGCAAATATCCGATCTGCACGTCATGCCCAAGGGGGCGCGCGCCTATGGTCGCGTCGACACCGCAGGCATGCTGCGCGAGGCGATTGCGCACCTCAGCCGGCTCGATCCGCAGCCGGACGTGGTCCTGATCACCGGAGATCTCGCCGACAGGGGCGAGCGCGCCGCGTATGCGCACCTGCGCGAGATCCTCGCCGACCTTCGGACACCGTACTACGTGATCCCCGGCAACCACGACAGGCTCGATGAGTTTCGGCTCGCATTCGCCGACCAGCCGTACCTGCCGCCCACCGGCGAATTCATCCAGTACGCGATCGAGACGCTGCCGCTGCGGTTGATCGCGCTCGATTCGGTGGTGCCGGGCCGCACGCGCGGGAGCGTGTGCGACGAGCGCCTTGGATGGCTCGACCGCACGCTTTCGCAGCGGCCCGAGGCGCGCACGCTGGTGATGATGCATCACGCGCCTTTCGTCACCGGGCTTTCGCACATGGACGAGGTGGGAATGGACCGCAGCGACGCGCTCGAGCGCGTGATCGCCCGCCACCCGCAAGTCGAGCGCGTGCTCTGCGGGCACGTTCACCGCTCGACGCAGATCCGGTTCGGCGGAACGATCGCGTCGTCGTGTCCGAGCACGGCGCATCAGGCCGCCCTCGACCTGCGACCCGACGGCATCGACTCGTTCACCCTCGAGCCGCCCGGGTTCCAGCTGCATCGCTGGACCGGCCGCGTGCTCTTCACGCACACGCTCAACGTCGGCCGGTTCGAAGGCCCGTTCCCGTTTCACTGACCTTCGTCATCGATGGCCATGGATCGCTCACCGGAACATTCCGGCGACGCTCTCGCGGCGTTCCTCGAGGGCGCCGTGGACGCGGCGCACGCGGCCGGCGCCGTCATTCAGGAAGGGGCGCGCAATCGTACGAGCCTCAACATCGAGCGCAAGACGGTCAACGACTTCGTCAGCGAGATCGACAAGGGAGCCGAGCGGGTGATCATCGACACGCTGTCGACGCGCTTCACAGGCCATGGATTCAAGGCCGAGGAGTCGGGGCGGGCAGCGGTGCGTCGCGCTGCACCTGGCTCGTCGATCCGCTCGACGGGACGACGGACTTCCTGCACGGCATCCCGTATTACTGCGTGTCGATCGCCTTGCGAATCGACGACGCCGTCGTCGTCGGCGTGGTCTTCGACCCCACCAGCGGGCGCCTGTTCACGGCCACCCGTGGTCACGGCGCCTTCCTCGACGGCAGTCCGATTCGCGTGAGCGGCCGCGCCGGCCTGACCGAGGCGGTGGTCAGCACGGGGCTGCCGTTCAAGGACTGGCACTATCTCGACGACTATCTGCACTCGCTGCGCGAGATCATGCAGCGCGTCGCGGGCATTCGCCGTCCGGGGGCGGCGGCACTCGATATCGCCTACGTTGCCGCCGGCTGGGTCGACGGGCACTGGAAGAAGGGGCTCAACGCCTGGGACGTCGGTGCCGGCGGCCTGCTGGTGGAGGAGGCGGGCGGCGCGGTCGGCACGTTCAGCGGCAGCACGCCGTTCCTCGACAGCGGCCAGATCATCGCCGGCACCCCCGGCGTGCACGCGGCTTTGCTCGACGTGCTGCACCGCTACCCGGCGCTCACCGGGTAGCCCGGGTTGCGCGCCGGGCGGGCGTGCGTTGCACCGCGCTGCGTCGCTTGAAGCGAATCCACCGACGATCCGAAACGATGGCCCTCGACAATCTCGGATTCGTACGCGAGCTCTTTCGCGAATACGCCGAAATCACGGTACCGCTGCACGGCGCCGTCATCGCGGACGACAAGGCCGACGGCTCGGCCGTCACGCGTGCCGATCGCGAAGCATCGGCGCACGTGCTGAAAAGCCTCAACGCCTACACACCGGACTACGGCGTCATCTCGGAAGAAGAGGCGGTCTCGTACCTTCCCGGCGCGCGCTGGCAGTGGGCCGTGGACCCACTGGACGGCACGGCGTCGTTTGCGCGCGGGCTGCCCGTATGGGGGCTCGCCATGGGGCTGCTGGACGGCGCGGAGCCGATGGCGGGGTATCTGCATTTCCCCATCGTGAACCAGACGTTCACCCTCGAGAACGGCGAAGCGCTGCTCAATGGCAAGCCGTTGCCCGTGGTCCCCGCGCACCTCGCACCCGACACCCGCAACATCATGATCACGGCGATTCTCGACTATGTCGACGTTCGCCGCATAGAGGGTTACCGCATTCACAACCTCGGCTCCGTCTGCTACCACTTGATGATGCTGGCCGCGGGACGCTGCGACGCGATCATTACCGGTCCCTGCTATATCTGGGATCTCGCGCCCGCACTGCCGTTCACGCGCGCGCTCGGATACGTCGAGCGTTATCTGGACGGGTCGACGTTCAGCCTCGAGCCGCTGCTTCGTCCCGACCACGGATTTCCGGTGCGCCAGCCGATGCTCGTCGGACCCGAATCGGTGGTGGAGCGGCTGCTCGAGTCGCTTCGTCGGCCGACATGATCGGGGGAGCCGCACGTTGCTCGACATGCCCCTTCGTCTAGCACGCAGCAACCTCGCGGCGCTCGGCACGCGAGCCCGGATCCCGGCGTATGCCGCTGCCGATCTGCGCGGCGGCATCGTGCACATCGGCGTCGGCAATTTCCATCGCGCGCACCAGGCGGTCTACCTCGACGACCTGTTCGGCAGCGGCGTCGACCGCGACTGGGGATTGATCGGCGCAGGCGTACACGCGGACGACGACGCGATGCGCCGCGACCTGTCGGCGCAGGATTTGCTGACCACCGTCGTGGAACAGGACGTACGCCGATCAGACGTGCGGATCACCGGGTCGATGGTCGATTTCCTGCCGGCCGGCGATGCCGATGCGATCCTCGCGAGGCTCGACGATCCGGCGATCCGCATCGTCTCGCTGACGATCACCGAGGGCGGCTATTACATGGATCCGGCCACGCAGCGTTTCGATGCCACGCATCCGGACATCCGCGCCGATGCGATCGCGCTCGACGGCATTCCGGATGCGCCGCGGAGCGCTCGTCCGCGAACCGTGTTCGGACTGCTCGTCGCCGCGCTGCTCCGGCGCCGCGCCGCGGGCATCACACCGTTCACCGTGCTGTCCTGCGACAACGTGCAAGGCAACGGCGAAGTCACCAGGAACGCGGTCGCCGGTGTCGCTTCGCTCGTTTCCCCCACCCTCGCGCAATGGGTGCAGGAGTGCGTCGCGTTTCCCGGCAGCATGGTCGACCGCATCACGCCGGCGACGACCGACCGCGAGCGAGCGCTGCTCGCGAAGACGCACGGCATCGTCGATGCACGGCCGGTGTTCTGCGAGGCGTTCCGCCAATGGGTTGTCGAGGATCGGTTCCCGGCCGGCCGCCCGGCGCTCGAGAACGTCGGCGTGCAGTTCGTCACGGATGTCCAACCGTTCGAGCGGATGAAGATCCGCATCCTGAACGGCGGACACGCGGCCATCGCCTATCCGGCGGGCCTGCTGGACATCCATTTCGTCCACGAGGCGATGCAGGAGCCACTGATCAACGCGTTCTTGTCGAAGCTGCTCGACGACGAGATCATTCCGTGCGTGCCGCCCGTGCCTTCGACCGACCTGCAGCGATACAAGGCGCAGGTGATCGAGCGCTTCGGCAATCCCGCGATCGGCGACACGATCCGCCGCCTGTGCCAGGACGGCTCGAATCGGCAGCCCAAGTTCATCCTGCCGTCCGTTGCGAGCCGCCTGGCAGAGGGACGCTCGATCGATGGCCTTGCACTGGTCGGCGCATTGTGGTGCCGCTATTGCCATGGCGAGACCGAAAGCGGCGCAGCGATCGAGCCCAACGATCCGAACTGGTCAAGGCTCCGCGCCGTCGCGATCGAGGCGCGGCGCGATCCGCGCGCGTGGCTCGGCATGACCGACATCTTCGGCGATGTCGGTGCGAACCCGGTTTATGCAGGCGCATTCTGCCGCGCGCTCGAACGGGTATGGCAGGAGGGCTCGCGCGCCGTGCTCGCGCGCTATGTCGATGCCTTCGCCGCGTCGGCCTGATTCGGGCGACCGAGCCACGCCGTCCACGCGCCTTGCGCGCAAGCTCGGCACTGCCGATGCGGTGGTCATCGGCCTCGGGTCGATGATCGGCGCCGGTATCTTCGCCGCCCTCGCGCCCGCGGCCGGCGCTGCCGGTACGGGGCTGCTCGTCGCGCTCGTGCTTGCGGGGTTCCTCGCCTATTGCAATGCCACGTCCTCCGCCGCGCTGGCAGCGCTGTATCCGGAATCGGGTGGAACGTACGTGTATGGGCGCAAGCGTCTGTCGCCCTTCGCGGGGTTCGTTGCGGGCTACGGCTTCGTCGTCGGCAAGCTCGCGAGCTGCGCCGCGATGGCGCTGACGTTCGGCCATTACGCTGCGCCCGCTTTCGCGCGGCCGCTCGCAATCCTCGCAGTGGCGGCGCTCACGGCGATCAACCTGCGCGGTGTCGTCAAGACCGCGCGTGCAACGCGCGCCATCGTCGCGATCGTGCTCGCCTGCCTTGCGCTGGTCGTGCTTGCGAGTGCCTTCGGCGGAACGGCGGACTTCGCGCGCGCACTTCCGGAAGCGCCGCTGAACGGCTACGGCGTCCTGCAGGCGGCGGGCATCCTGTTCTTCGCCTTCGCAGGCTATGCGCGGATCGCGACGCTGGGCGAGGAGGTTGCCGATCCGGCCCGCACGATTCCGCGTGCGATTCCGGTTGCACTCGGGATCGCGTTCGCCGTGTATGCGCTCGTCGCGGTCTGTGCGCTCGCGGCCGTCGGCGCGACGAGTCTCGCCGCAAGCGTCGCCCCGCTCGCTGCGGCCGTGGAGCAGGGCAGGTGGGCGGCGTTGTCGCCCGTGGTCCGCATGGGGGCAGCGGTCGCGTCGCTCGGCGTGCTGTTGTCGCTGCTCGCGGGCGTCAGCCGTACCGCGTTCGCGATGGCTTCGAATGGCGACCTGCCACGATTTCTCGCATCGGTGCATCCGCGACGACGCATCCCGCACCGGGCCGAGCTGGCCGCCTGTGCACTGACGATCATCGTCGTCGCCATCGCCGACGTGCGCAACGCGATCGGCTTCAGCTCGTTCGCGGTACTCGTGTATTACGCGATCGCCAACGCATCGGCGCTGACATTGGCGGCGCACGAACGAAGGTGGCCGCGCGCGCTCGCGGGCGTGGGGCTCGCCGGATGCGCGCTCGTTGCGGTTTCGCTGCCCCCGCAGACGGTCCTCGCGGGTGTCGCGGTGCTCGGCGCCGGAATCGTGATATACGCATTGCGGAACGGTCGCATCCGTTCGGGGTCCGATCGCTGACAGGATACGAGAGGCGGCCATGGCTCAGACATCCCCGCTCGAAGCAGATCGGCCCGA
>Ga0207702_10006248_pt1 | contig 10296 bp, 6 predicted proteins | sample KBSCornC62_FD_184302 | JGI IMG/M metagenome (GOLD analysis project Ga0207702, IMG submission 184302) | Corn rhizosphere microbial communities from Kellogg Biological Station, Michigan, USA - KBS Corn C6-2 (SPAdes) (version 2) | ecosystem: Host-associated > Plants > Roots > Rhizosphere > Soil ...
CGTACACGCCGCCGCTCGTGACGCCGGTGCGCGTTCGGTAGCCGCCGCCCCCGCTCACCTCAAACCGCCCGGACGCCGGCGTCCAGGACACCGCGCCGGCATAGAGGGAGCCGTCCGCCCCGCCGGCGATGTCCAGCGCGCCAACGATCCCCGGCGTCGCCCAGACGTTCTGGAGCACCGGCGCACCCGGCATCTGTGCGTGCGCGATCGCACCACCCAGCGAGGCAGTCGCGAGCGCCGCCGCGATGCCCAAGCCGAAACCAATCGTCCGCATTCGTGATTTCCTCCTAGGCCGGCGCAGCGGAGGGCAAGCATCGTGCACGTCGATCGCGGCGCGCGAAAGTCCGCGCCGGGGGGTACGGCTCGCCCGATCCACTTGACCGCGCTCTGCCGCAACGTCAACGTGCAGCCTGCCCACCCCACCACGGGCCTCCCATGCTCCGCCTGATCAAGCGCTCGATGGCTGTCATCCCGCTCGCCGCGGCCGTGGCGGGCGCGCAGCAGCACAATGCGGCGATCGTCGGGTGGATTCGCGACTCGTCGGGCACTCCGGTCGCCAACGCGCAGATCGACGTCGTGGCGCCGATCGCCTCGGCACACGAACTCCTCCGCGTCGTCGCGTCCGGGCGAACGAACGACAGCGGGTGGTTCGCGCTTCGCTCGCTCGCTCCGACCCCGATCACGGTGAAGATCAAGCGCTTCGGGTTCGAGCCGCAGCAGTTCGATTTCACGCTTCACCCCGCGGAGGTCGACAGCGTGAACGTGACCATGCCGCAGAGCGCGCCGCTCCTCGAGGCAATGCGCACGGACGCCTCGCTCGAGCGGCGCTACAAGGACCTCGAGGGCTTTTACCGGCGCCGCTCGAAAGGCTATGGCATGTTCATCACCCGCGAGGACATCGAAGCACGCCACACCAATACGTTGAGCGACGTGTTGCGCGATCTCCCGGGAATTCGGGTGGTCCGCGCGGGGACGGCGCGGCAGGGCATCCGGTTCGATCTCAGCAACTCGAAGCCGATCGATTGCCCGCCGCAGTACTGGATCGATGGCCGGCGCGTGACGAATGCCGAGATCGACGATTTCCCGGCGACGGACGTCGAGGGAATCGAGCTTTACTCGGGCCCGGCGTCGACGCCGCTCGAGTTCGCGCAGACGTCATCGCGGTACACGTGCGGAACGATCGTGATCTGGAGCCGGGTGCCCGGCACGCCGAATTGAGCGTTCGCTAATACCAAAAAAAAAGGGCGTGCGCCGAAGCGCACGCCCTTTTTCTCATACCGCTGAGGCGAGGCTCAGGCGCCCGGCGTCTGCGGGAAGTTGTCCTGCATCCACTTCACCGACGTGGCCGTGTTGGACGCCGCGAGGCTGCCCTTCACGGAAGCCGGGAAAATGAAGGCCGTCAACATGCTGCCGCCAATCGAGTAGCCGCCCAGCGCGCTCTGCGAGACCGTAGCCGGCGGTGCTCCGGCCGGCGCGGCCGCCGTTGCCGCGACCGTCGACGAACCCGACGCGGTGGCGGTGAACGTCACCGTGCCCGTGCTGAGGAGCTTGTACGCCGAGCTCGTGCCGAACGCCACGCCCGTGAAGAGCGCGGCACCCGAGGCGGACGTGCCGTTGTAGACGTCGGCGCTCGCAAGCGTCGGCGCGGTGTTGATCACGCGCACCGCGATCTGCGACGACGAGGGAACGGCCGATTGATCATCGGTCAACACGACCAGATGCTGCTTCGGCGACGAGCCGGTTCGCGCGTAGCCGACGTGGATGATCGTGTAGAACTTGTTCGCCTCGAAGGTGATCGTCGTGTCGACGAAGACCTGCGAGACGACGTTGATGTTCGCCTCATTCGAGGTATTGGCGTCGATCGCTGGATCGACCGCGAAGATGCGAATGTGGCGTGCGCCGGGCGCGACCGGCTCGTAGGCCGAAATGTCGCGGAACGCGAGTTGGCCGAAGTACGGCGATCCCTTGATCTGATCGACGAACTTGAGATCCGTCTTGTTCGTGTCCGGAACGGCTTCGATATACCGGACGGACGCCGCCGCCGGGAGATCCGTCACCGTGGGACCTGTGTCGCTGGAGCAGGCCGTCAACGCGAGTCCGACGGCGCTCAGCAGCGCGATTCGCTGCAATCTCATTCTGATCGACTCCGACGAGAGGTTCATACAAGAAGCGAGATGAAGACGTTTCAATACGGGATACGATCACTACCCACCGGAGTTCTGCCCGTATCGGTCGCCGGCTGAAAACCGCCGCCAAACAGGCCCCGGGTCGCGACGAACGCGCCCACTCCCACCGCGATGGCGCCTGCCAGCAGCGCCGTGCGACCGCGCGACAGCGTGCGCAGTCCGGCACTCGCGACATCGTTCACGGGAATGGTCACGTGCTCTCCTCCCCAGTTTGCCGTGCCGCCGCTGATCGTGGCGACCCGGCTCACACTCACGGTGTACTGATCGTTCTGCACTGATTCCAGCGTTCCTTCGACCCGCAGGACGCCCGGTCCCAACTGGCCGCCGAGCGCGGCGCGTCCCTGATCGGACAACTCCAACGACACCTGCTGGCCCGGCAGCGGCCGCGTATCGATCAACGGCGAGTACGTGTAGCATCCGACGTTGACCACCAGCACCGCCCCCAGCACCAGCCCCACGGCTCTCCGCCGGCGAAACCGGAACGATCGCTCGCCCCGGTCCCGCGACGGTAGTTCAGAAACGCTCATTCAAATCCTTAGAATCCGTACGTGCCCTTGGCGGCGGCCGACGATCCGCCGACGCCGCCGAGGTTGTAGAACGGATGCGCGCGCGCATCCATCTCCTGGTACGGCACCGGCCACTCGAGCGCCGTGCCCTCCGGCAGGTCGCCCCAGCCGCGAGCATCGAAGTACCACTGCCCGTAGCCGGTGTAGGCCGTCTCCATCCGCTTCTCCCACTTCATGGCTTCCATGATGTCGCCGCACTTCACACCGCCCGTGCCGTTCGGCACCAGCGGGACGCACGCGCTGCCGGTGTTGCCACCGTCCGCCGTCGCGGTCACCGGCTTGAGGCCGGCGGCCGTGCGCGATTTGTTGATCAGCGCCGCGGCGCTCGCGTAGTCACCCTTTCGGATGTAGCCCTCGGCCGCGAGCATGTCGATCTCGACCTTCGACATCTCGATCCACGGCCCCTGGCCGTTGTTGTCGAAGATGCCCTTGAAGCGCCAGAAATCGTAGAACGACGAGCCCCAGCCGTCGCCCGGCGGGTCGGCGCTGCTGCGATTCCGCATGTACGGGTAGTTCGAGTAGATCCACGTCTTCGGCGAGTTGTTCTGCTGATCGACGCGCGTCTCGCCGGACGGGAACCGCTTATCCGGCGTCTTGATCAGGAACGGCGAGCGTGCACCGAGCGCCTGACCGATCCACGACGCATAACCGCCGGAGGTATCAGCCATACCGAAGATCATCGGCGAGATCTCGTGCCAGCCCTGGCTATTGGACGCGAACATCTGTGAGCCGAGCCAGTTCAAGCCCCAACCCGCCGAGCCGTTGATCTGGATCACGAGATCCGACTGAATGCCGTTCGTCGCGTCGGCGATCACCGAGGCCCAATCGACCGCCGCGCGCTCGGCCGGCGTGCGCGAGACGCCCGCGCGGAACCGAGCCTTGTACGAGCGGATTAGTCGCACGTACTGGTCTTTGCCGTACGTCCCACTCGCCAGATTGATGTAGTTCGACGGCAGCGGGAAGCCTGCGGCAGCCTTCGGATCGTTCGCGATCGCGATCGCCGTGTCGAACGACGCAAGTGCGGTCTTCATCACGTCGACGTGCGAGCTGAGCGGAGGCACCGCGTCGCTCGGCGTCGCCGGCGTCACGATCGCCGCCGAATCGTACGCCATCGCCAGGTTGCCCAGCGCGACGCCGTTCTCGAAGAACGCGAATGAACGCGCCCGGAGGTCCTGCGCCGGCAGCACCGTGGCATCGCTCGAGTTTCCCGTCGGGCTGCCCAGGTGAATGCCCTTGGCCGTGAGCGCGTCGAGGCTCTGTACGTAGTTCGACGAGTACCGCGACTGCTGCGACATCGTGCTGAAATCGCGGAAGTCTTCGGCGAAGGTGAAGTTGTTTCGGCTGTTGTCGATCTGGCTGCGCGGCATCGCCTCGCGCCCGTTCATGCCGAAATTCGCCACCGTGGCGTAGTTCTCGAATGACAGCACCTGCATCTGCGGATCGAGCGCCGTCGACGAGTTGAAGACGCCCTGGTGAATCTGTGCATAGCCCGTGGCGATGAGCTGGTCGAGCACCGCCGGGGTGGAGTAGGAGCGCGCGATATCCGGCGCGTTGTTGTCGGGCGCGTTCAGAGTGTCCTTACACGCGACCGACGTCAACGCGGCGATCCACGCGAGTCCGGTTGCCAACTTTCTCATTTGATATCCTCTACGATGAGACAGGCACCGGCATCGGACTCGCCCGAAGGCGAGCCCGACGCCGCGTGGTGGGTTAGAATTTCGTCGAGAGTGCGACGGTGAACGTGCGCAGCGGTGGGAAGGTGTAGGCGTCGAGCGCGTTGATCAGCGCCGAGCCGCTGGTGCCGCCGCCGTAGCCGACTTCCGGATCGAAGCCCGTGTACTTGGTCCAGGTCTTCAGGTTCCGGCCGATCAGCGAGATCGTCCAGTCGCCGGAGCCGCGCACGGCGCCGATGTTGTACGAAAGATTCGTCTCGCGCAGCTTCACGAAGCTGGCGTCTTCCACGGTGTTGTTGTTCGCGTTCAGCGCGTCGTAGAAGCCGCCGATGCCCGAGCTCTCCTGCGGGCCCGTGCGCCAGTAGTAGCCGATCGGCTTCGCATCCGCGATGCTCTTGTTCACCTGGTCCGTCTGCGCGACCTGGAAGTCGCCGTACGACCACTCACGGCCTTCGTTGAAGACGCGGCGACCGAAGCTGCCGTCGAAGAGCACGTAGGCGAAGAACTTCTTGTAGTTGATCTGCTGCGTGTTCGACAACCGGTAGCTCGGCAGCGCGTTGCCAAGCAGCACGTGCGTGTTCGCCGCGCCAGTGGCGTCGCGCAGCACGATCGGCGTGCCCCAGTTGATCGACGTGCCCCATGGCGCGTTGACGGTGCCGCCCTGCGCGGTGCACGTGTTCACACCCCAGGTCGACACCGCGGCGCCGTTCTTCAGGCACGACACGAGACCCGACTGCCAGAGGTTGCTCGTGATGCCTTCGCCGAGCGAATGGCCGCCGGTCCACACGATGAAGCCATCGCTGTTCTTCTGGAACTGCGAGCCCGAACCGCCGCACTGCGACCGGAACGGATCCGGCAACTGGCTGCAGCTCGTCACGAAGCCACGACCGTAGAAGTTTCCGTACCGCTCGCCCGGTGCGGCCCAGAACATGTTGCCCGCGCCCTGCTCCGCCGTGCCGAACGCGAACGGCGGCTCATTGAGCTGCGTGATGTACGCGCGGTTGTGGTCGTAGTTGAAGCGCATCGACCAACTGCCGTTCCGCCGACGCAGCACGGGAACGTTCAGCGAGGCTTCCCACGTCTTGTTCTGCATCGTGCCGGCGTTCTGCCACTGCGTCTGGAAGCCCGTGGAGACCGACGGCGGCACCGGAAGAATCTGGTCCTTCGAGGTCGACTGCGCGTAGTCGATCGTCAAGCCGTACCGATTGAGGATCTCGGCGTCGATGCCGTACTCGGCCTCGCCGACCGTCTCGGGACGGAGGTTCTTGTTGCCGAGCTGGTTCGCCGAGAGCGAGCCGCCCGAACCGATCGAGAACGTCTCGTATTGCGCCGAGAACTGCGGACGGCCGCCGGCCGTGCCGTACGACGCGCGGAGCTTGAACTGGTCGATCGCGCCGAACGACCACCACGGCTCCTCCGACATGATCCACGCGGCAGACGCGCGGCCGTAGTTGGCCCAGCGGTTCGCCGATCCAAACAGCGAGCTGCCGTCGCGACGCACCAAGCCGTCGACGATGTAGCGATCCTTGTACTCGAGATTGAGCTCGCTCATCATGCCGATCGAGCGAATCGTCGACATGCCCGAGCCGATGCCGATCGTCGTGTTGTCCGACACGGCGCCCAGCGTCACGAGGCCCGGCGCCGCGAGCTGGCCGCCCGCCGCGCTGAAGTTGTTGTTGTCCTGCTGCTCGTAGATGTACCGGCCGGTCAAGCGCGAGGCGAGATCGCCGAAGTTGTGCGTCGCGGTCCCCGTCAGGTCGCCGTTGTACGACGTGTTGAGCGTTTCCTGATTCTGGATGCGGCCGTTGTTCGTCGAGCTCGACACGGCCGTCGTGCGGAAGCCCTTGTCACGCTCGTACAGGTACGTCACGCCGTCGCGGTCGAAGCTGACGTTCGCCTCGAGATTGCCCCACGATACCGGGCTCCATTTCGAGGTGAAATCGCCGAGGAACCGCTCGTTGTTGTTGCGGCTGATCTCGTTCGCCGACCAGTACACCGGGTTGTCGTTCTGGCCGCCCTGCTGGAGGGGGTTGGACCGGATGTAGTAGAGGCCCGACGTCGGATCGCGACCGAGCAGGTTCACACCGGCCGGCGAACGGGTGATATGGAAGAAGAGGCTGCCGCCGTCTTCTTCGGCCGAGCCGTTGTCGACTGAAGCGGCGTAGTAGCTGCGGAGACCGAAGCTCCACGCGCTGCCCACATTCTGGTCGAGGTTCAAGCGGAGCGAATTGCGCTTGTACCCGTCCATGAACCGCATCTGATTGTCTTGATTGTAGTTGTTGAAGCTCGTGAAGAACGTCGTCCCGCCCACGTGCCCCTGCGCATCGATCGTGCTGTTCAGGCTCGGCGCGTTCGTGGTCGCCTGCGAGATCGGGTTGTACGTCACGGGCCACAGCTCATTCGCGAACAGGCCGCGGAGCAGAATCTTGTTCGGCGCCGAGGCGATGCCGCCGTCGCGTTCGAAGTTCGCCGGCTGCAGCGCGAACACGCCGCCCAGCTCATTCACGCGCTGCTCTTCGAGACCGAAGTTGATCGCGATCTGACAGGTCGCGACGACGCTGTTGCCACCCTGCTTGACGCAGAAGTTCTTGCCGTCCGGCGTCATCGTCAGGAACTGGTCCTGCTCGAACGGATACTGATGCTCGATGTCGCCGGCGCCTGCTTCCGCGCGCGCGCTGAAGTGAATGCCTTCACCGCCGTTGGCACCACTCTTCGTCGTGATCTGAATGACGCCGTTGCCCGCGCGCGACCCGTACAATGACGCGGCGGCGGCTCCCTTCACGACCTCGACGCTCTCGATGTCCTGCGGATTGAGATCGGGCAGATCGCCGCTGATCTCGACACCGTCGACGATGAACAGCGGGTTCTGGCTGCGGCCCTGCGCGTTGATCGACTGTGGTCCGCGGAGCAGAATCGACAGCGACGCGCCCGGACGGCCATTCGTCTGCGCGATCTGCGCGCCCGGCACCTTGCCCTGGAGCGCCTGCAGCGGATCCTGGCCGGGAACCGGCATGTCCTTGTCGTCGACGTGCGCCACGGTGAACGCGAGCTTCTTCTGCTCCGTACCCGCCGACACGCCCGTCACGACGACTTCCTGCAGGCGATTGACGTCCTGCTTGAGTGAGAAGTCGGCCGACTGCGATCCGGCGCGGATCGTGATCGGCTTGGTCTGCGGCACGAACCCGAAGGACCGCACGCTGAGGACCACCTGCTGGCCACTCACGCGCGCCGAGGGAACGGTGATCGTGTACTGGCCCTGCGCGTTCGTCCCCACCGAGATGTTCATCGTGGTGATGTAGACGTTCGCGCCTTCGAGGGGTTGGCCGAACTCGGTGTTCACCTTACCGGTGATCACCGCGCTCTGTGCCTGGGCTCGTGCCAATGGCACGGTAAGCAATACGCCGAACAGCGCGCCGGCTATCGCTCGAGCACGGGTCATGTTGATCATCTCACTCTCTGAAGATGAGGAATGGGTACCGCTGCCGTTCACCTGCACCGCGACCGCTGCGTCGCGACCAGCCACCGCCTTTCCATCGGCTCCGCGCGACCGCGTCGCACCAGATGCCAGCCGGAATGGCAGCACACTACCCGAGCATCAACCAGTGGTGAATGCTCGGGTACAGCTCTGTAATGGAGATGATGCGCCGACCCGGAAACGGCACGGGCCGAGCAATCATTGAAGATGGCAACTGAGGATGACCGCTGACCTGCTGTTCGTGCCTTGAACTCCCGCAGCGGGATAACGCGTCACATCCAGACTGGATGGCGGCGCATACCTGTGACGAGTCGTCACACGCTTGGAGTTTTGGGCGCGACAACGTAGGATTGCGCGCGGTGGGTTGCAAGGGAAATTTTGTGGAAATTCAGGGATCTAAGCGCGATTTCCCTCACCAACCCCCGCTGATGTCGATAATTCCCGTCCCATCCTATTAGATCGTCCGCGATCGTTCACCCCCGCACGGAGCCTCGTTATGTTCGCCGCAACCATGCGCCGCGTCGCCCTACTCGTCACAGCGGCCGCATCCGTCGCCTGTGCACCCGCCGCGAAGAGCGCGTCCAGCGCACCGCGCCGCGACCGGAACACCATCTCGATTGACGAGCTCAAAGCCGCGCAGGACGTCTCCACCCTCTACGACGTCGTGCAGCGGCTGCATCCGGAATGGCTCGTCCCCCGCACCCAGGGCGCCGTCGGCAACAACACCGGCATGTCGGTCACCGGCAACGAATCGGACAGCAGCATCCAGGTCTACATGGATACCCAGCACGCGGGCGGCCTCGAGGTCCTCAAGCAGTTCACGCCGAATCAGGCCATGCAGCTCAAGTTCTACTCGGCCTCCGAGGCGCAGGCGCGCTTCGGCAACGGAAACCTGAACGGCGTCATTCAGATCGTGACATCGATGAAACGCTGATCCGTTCGGCGCACGATGATTGGGAGCACGCCCGACCGGGCGTGCTCCTTTTCTTTGTGTGATGCCCCGCGCACGGCGGGCGCGGCGCTGTTAGTGTTGTCGAATGCCATCACACAAATTGAAGTATGATGATGACGCTCGCCCGCCGCGCCGCCGCGCCGCGTCGCCGCTCGATTCGCCCGCCTCGGCCCTCGCGCTTGCCGGCCTGGCGCTCGCGTGCTGCGTCGTCGGGCTCCGAAACGACTTCTCGTACGACGACATCTCGATCATTCAGAACGACCCGCGCGTCCACGCGCTGCTGGCGTGGCCGCGCTTTTTCACGAGCACCTACTGGCCGTCGCCGTGGCCGGCGGACCTCTATCGGCCGTTGAGCACCACGCTCTTCGCGATCGAGAACGCCATCGGCGCCGGAACGCCGCTCCTCTTTCGGCTCGTGAGCTGCGTGCTCTACGCCGCGGTGTGCGTCGTCGCGTGGCGGCTGGTCCGGCGAGTCCTCCCGCCCGCGATCGCCTTCGGCATGGCGCTGCTCTTCGCCGCGCACCCGGTGCACGTCGAAGCCGTTGCTCTCGCCGTCAATCAGAGTGAGCTGATCGTCGCGCTCCTCTGCGTCCTCGCGACGGTGCGGTATCTCGACGCGCGACGCTCGGCCGGCCTCTCGCCACGAGACTGGATCATCATCGCGGCGAGCTACGCCGCCGCGTCTCTGTTCAAGGAAACGGGGCTCGTGCTCCCGGGCCTCCTCATCGCCGCGGAGCTGTGCTTCATCCAGTCATCGCCGACGGAGCGCGTTCGCGCGCTCTGGCGCGGGTACTCGGTGCTCGCGACGATCGCGGCGCTCATGCTCGTCGCCCGCTGGTTGGTCATCCCGGGCGGCGGCAGCGGCACGTTCACGGCCGAAGCGCTCGCGGGTCTTGGCGCCGGCCGGCGCGCACTCACCATGCTCACGGTCATTCCCGAGTGGCTCCGGCTGCTCGCGTGGCCGGCGCGGCTTCAGATCGACTACTCGCCGAATGTGATCGTCGCGTCGAAGCACTTCGGCGCGCGCGAGATGCTCGGCGCGTTCATCCTCTGCGGAGCCGCTACCGTGGCGTGGGCGAGCCGTCGCGCCGCTCCGGCAATCACGTTCGGCATCGCGTGGTGCGCCGTATCGCTCGTGCCGGTCAGCAATGTGCTCGTGCCCACCGGCATCGTGCTCGCCGAACGCACGCTCTTTCTGCCGAGTATCGGTTTTCTCATCGCGATCGGCGGCGCGCTCGCGTGGTGCTCGACCAAGCTTCCGCACTCGACGCTCGCGGCACCCGCGCTTCGTGCGGCGTGCATCGCACTCGTGGCGGCCGGCCTCTGGCGGTCCACGACGCGCGAGCAGGATTTCAAGAACAACTGGGTGCTCTGGTATCACACCGCGCTCGCGGCGCCGCGGAGCTATCGCGCGCAACACGCGTTCGGATGGATTCTGTTCCAG
>Ga0207702_10006249_pt1 | contig 10295 bp, 11 predicted proteins | sample KBSCornC62_FD_184302 | JGI IMG/M metagenome (GOLD analysis project Ga0207702, IMG submission 184302) | Corn rhizosphere microbial communities from Kellogg Biological Station, Michigan, USA - KBS Corn C6-2 (SPAdes) (version 2) | ecosystem: Host-associated > Plants > Roots > Rhizosphere > Soil ...
CCAGGCGGGCGCCGGTTCGCGTGAGGCCAGCAGCAGGATCTGCTCGCGGAAGGTGCGGGTGTTCGCGAAGAACAGCGGGGCATCGAAGCGGAACATGACCAACCCGGGAAGCACCTCAGCATCGGGGTAGCTGGTGAGGTCGTGGTAACCGGGCAGGTTCTGCACGCGACCGAGCACGGCGTGGTAGGGCAGCCAGGAGCGCCGGAACAGGTTCATCACCGAGAGCGCGACGGCGACCACGATGCCGGGCAACACGCCGAGAAAGGCGACACCGAGGAAGGCGGCGATGGAAAGCGCGCACTCGGACCGCCGCTGCTTCCAGAGCCGGACCGTGCCCGGTACGTCGGCGAGCGACAGCGAGGCCGTGATCACCACCGCGGCCAGCGTCGGCTGCGGTAGGTCGCGGAACATGCCTGGGAAGAACAGCAGCATGGCCGCGATCAGGATCGCGCCGACCAGTCCGGTCACCTGCGTCTTTGCGCCGGCCTGCTCCGCCACGGCCGTGCGCGACCCGCTGGTGCTGACCGGGAAGCCCTGGAAGAACCCGGCGCCGAGGTTGGCGACGCCGATTCCGACCATCTCCCGGTTGCCGTCCACCTCCTCACCCGACCTGCCGGCGAATGCCGACGACGTCGCGATGGTGTCGGCGAGCGACACCAGTGCGATCCCGAACGCGCCACCCAACAGCGGGAGCAGGTCGGAGCGGTGCACGTCCGGGAGGGTCAGCGGCGGGAACCCCTCGGGCAGCGTGCCCACCAGCTTGACGCCGTGCTGCTCGAGCCCAAAGCCCGCGGCGACGGCGATCGACACGACCACGGCCACCAGCACGTTCGGCACGCGCGGCAGCGTCCTGCGCAGGATCGCGATCACCGCCAGCGCCAGCACGCCGACGGCGAGCGCCGCCCCCACCGTCTCGCCGTCCTGGACGCCGTCGACGAATGCCCGCGTCTCATCCACCAGGCCATTTGCATCGGTCGAGAAGCCGAACAGCTTCGGGAGCTGCCCGACCAGGATGGTGATCGCAAGCCCGTTCATGTAGCCGATCATGGTCGGCTTCGACAGCAGATCCGCGACGAACCCGAGCCTGGCCATGCCCCCGACGACCATGATCACGCCCACGATCAAGGCCAGCATCGATGCCAGCGCGACGGCTCGGGCGGGGTCGCCGTTGGCGGCGATCAGCGGCAGGGTCGTCGCCGCGATCATCGGACCGAGTGACGAGTCCGGGCCGAGCACGAGGATCTTCGACGGGCCGAAGATCGCATAGCCCACGAGACACAGGATCGAGGTGTACAGGCCGGTGATGGCCGGGAGGCCGGCCAGCTCCGCGTACGCCATGCCTTGCGGCACCAGCAGCGTCGTCAGCACCAGGCCTGCCACCACATCCTTCGGCAGCCACTCCCGCCGGTATTCGCGCAGCATGCGAACCCCGGCCGGGCCTGTGATCGAGTTCGCTGTCTTCTCCCCAGCCGCCTCAGCCACGGCGACAACGATCGGCGTTTCTCATTCGGCTCGCTTCATCGGTGGCGACGCGCAGCGCGCGAAGCCAAGGATCTCACACCACCCGTTCCCGGCGGCGTTCCGAGCGGTCTGGCCACCTATACGATCGGGAGGGTGCGAACACCCTCGCATGAAGGCTCAGACGACCGCGGAGCCGCCGCCATCGCGGTCGCCCTCTCGGCGGCGTGCTGGATGGTCTTCGCAGCGCTGGCGATCGTTGTCTCGACCAGCGACACCCCGTCGGTCGACCAATCGGTGCTGACGTGGGTCGGCGAGCACCGCAGCTCGGGCGTGACGTCGGCGATGCGAATCGTGACGTGGCTCGGATCCGCCGCCGTGGTCTATCCCGCGACGCTCGTGCTCGCGCTCTACTGGTGGTGGCGCGATCGCGATTGGCGGGCGGGAGCGATGCTGGCCGCCGGCCTGGCCGGATCGACCGTGCTCTACAACGTCTTCAAGCGGATCACCGAGCGGCCGAGGCCACCGGCATCCGACGCGCTCGGGACGTACTCGCACTGGTCGTTCCCGTCCGGTCACGCCACGCAGTGCATGGCCTTCCTTGCCATGCTGCTCGTCCTCACCTGGCTCGCAGCGCGGCCGCGGCTGCGGCTGCGGGCGATCGCCGCTGCGGCGGTGGCGCTCGCGGTGGGCGGATCGCGCATCTATCTCGGCGCGCACTGGTTCACGGACGTGCTGGGAGGCTACGCGCTGGGCGCGGCATGGGTCTCGCTGCTGACCGCGGCCGGACTGAAAACCATCCTTCGAGCACCGCCGCGGGACCGATAGGATCAGTCCATGCGGGGGATCGTGAGGCAGGTCAAGCAGGTCAAGTTGAGGGCGACGTCGCTGGCTCGCCTGATCCTGGAACTGGGCCAGCTGGAGGCGAAGCGCAAGGCGGCGGCGCTCGGCAAGGCCGCCGTGTTCGGGATCACCGCCGGCGTGCTTGCCTTCTACGCGGTCGGGCTCCTGCTCGCCGCAGCGGCCGCCGGCTTGAACGAGACGCTGGCGCTGTGGCTTTCGCTGCTGATCGTGGCAGTCGCGGTGCTGCTGGTCGCCGCCGTGCTCGTCCTGCTCGCGGTCCGGTTCGCCCGCGCCGCCTCACCACCGGTGCCCAGCCAGGCGGTCGATGAAGCCAGGCGCACCGCGGACACGCTGAAGACGCATGCCTGATCGCAGCGCCGAGCAGATCCGGCTGGAGATCGCGGCCGAGCGGCAACGGCTCGCCGAGGACGTGGCCGAGCTGCGCAGGGAGGCCAAGATCGTGATACCCGTCGCCGCCGCTGCGCTGGTCGCCGTCACCATCCTCTCGCGCACCAAGGCCCCGACCCGCGCGGCAAAGCTGCTCTGGAGGCTGCGCTAGGCGACGCGGTTCTGCCTCCCGCGGAGCCGCGGGAACCGCCATGATGTCCGGATGGAGTGGGCTCTGGTCCTGGTGTCGCTTGCGTTCCTCGGCGTTGCAGCCGTCTCGCGCAGGCTGGTCGGCACGCCGATCACCCCGGCGATGCTGTTCGTCGGCTTCGGGCTGCTTGTCGGTCCAAAGGCGCTCGACGGGATCGACATGTCGAGCACGGGCTCGGTGGTGCGGATCCTGGCGGAGGCGACGCTGGCGCTGGTCCTGTTCAGCGACGCGTCCCGCGTCGACGTCAGCCAACTTCGCCGCGCGGTGGGCGTGCCGCTGCGGCTGCTGGCTGTCGGCCTGCCGCTGACGATCCTGCTGGGCGCCGTCGCGGCGGCCGTGCTGTTCGGCCGGCTCACCGCCGCGGAGGCGGTGATCCTGGGCATCGTGCTGGCCCCGACCGACGCCGCGCTGGGGCAGGCAGTCGTGACCGAGCCGCGCGTCCCGCAGCGGATCCGCCAGGGGCTGAACGTCGAGAGCGGGCTCAACGACGGCATCTGCGTGCCGCTGCTGTTCGCCGCCGTCGCCATCGCCGATCTGGAGTCTGACATCTCCGGGGGCCGCAGCACGGCGCGGCTGCTGTTCGAGGAGATCGGCTACGGGCTGGCCGGCGGAGTGATTGCAGGCGTCGCTATCGCCGTGATCATCCGCGCCGCGGGCCGGCGCGGCCTGATCGCCACCCAGTGGTATCCGGTGATCCCGGCAGCCGGCGCCGGCCTCGCCTACGGGATCGCCAGCGCGCTGGGCGGGTCGGGCTTCATCGCGGCGTTCGTGGCCGGTGTCGCGTTCCGGCTCGCGCTGGGGCGCGACCCGGAGCAGCTGAATCGGCTGACCGAGGAGGTGGGCGACATCCTCAGCGGCGTCACCTTCATCCTGTTCGGCGCGGTCCTGCTCGGCCCCGCGCTCACCGCGCTGAGCTGGCAACTGGTCCTGTACGCGGTGCTCAGCCTCACGCTGGTGCGCATGATCCCGGTTGCGATCGCGATGTGGGGCACGCACGCGGGACGTCCCACGCTGGGCTTCCTCGGGTGGTTCGGCCCTCGCGGCCTGGCATCGATTGTATTCGCCGTGATCGTGGTCGAGGAGTCACGGCTGCCGGACGAGCACCTGATCGTGCTGGCCGTCTACCTGACCGTCGGGCTCTCCGTGCTCGCCCATGGCCTCACGGCCGGCCCGCTTGCCGCCCGCTACGCGACCTGGTACGAGTCCCATCCCTACGACAGGCGCCCGGCGATGGAGAGCGCTGCGACCGAGATGACCCGGCCACGCGGTCATGCCAGCGCGGCGTTGCCTGAACCGGCGGGACGCGAGCCTTTCTGACGACGCTGGGTGCGCCACTGCTAGCGTTCGCGGAGGGCTCATGAAAGACACTCCGGCCCCCACAGACATGGAAGCGCGGTGGCAGCGCTGGGCCGCCCAGACTCGCGCATGGGGGCCGCGGGGGAACGAGCGGCTGACGACGTCCGTCGGGCTGGTGCTGCTCGTCCTGCTCGGGATCGAGACGCTGACAACGCTGGCGCTCAGCTCCTATCTGCCCGAGCACATCTTCCTGGGGCTGCTCCTGATTCCGCCTGTTGCCCTCAAGCTCGCCAGCACCGGCTGGCGATTCGTCCGCTACTACACGAACAGCCGGCCGTACCGGCTTGCAGGGCCGCCTCGACTGTTCCTGCGGCTGATCGCGCCGGTGCTGGTCGTATCGACGCTGACGCTGTTCGGAAGCGGCGTCGCCCTGATCGTCGTCGGGCACGGCGGCGGACCGCTGCTCCAGCTGCACGCGGCCAGCTTCGCGGTCTGGGGCGTGCTGGTCGCGATCCATATCCTCGCCTACCTGACCCGGGTGCTACGCGAGGGCTCGGCGGACTGGCGCCGCCATGCCGACAGGGTGGCGGGAGACGGTGGCCGCCGGGCCGCGCTGCTCGGCGCCGTCCTCGCCGGCGTGATTCTGGCTCTGGCGACCTACTCGGCCCAGGACTCCTGGCTCGACCACCGCCACGAACACCGACACGCGGATGACGTGGCACACGCTGCGGCGGCCCCAGCGCGAACAGAGGAGAGGTGAGACGTGCAGTACGGGCTGTCACTGCCGACCGGAGGGGAGTGCGGAGACCCGCGCTTCCTCGTCGACCTGGCGGAGCGAGCTGAGGCCGCGGGCTGGGACGGCCTGTTCCTCGAGGACTACGTTTGCTACGGCGGCGATCGGGCGACGCCGACGTGCAACGTGTGGGCGGTGCTCGCGGCCGCGGCGGTGCGCACCCGGCGCATGCTGCTGGGCACCGAGGTGACGCCGCTGACGCGGCGGCGGCCATGGAACGTTGCCCGCGAGGCGGCGGCGGTGGACCAGCTCTCAGGCGGGCGCATGGTGCTTGGTGTCGGGCTGGGCGACACCGGCGAAGCGATCACCGCCGACCCCAGCTACCTGTCATTTGGTGAGGAGCCGGACGCACGAACACGCGGCGAGATGCTGGACGAGGGGCTCGAGATCGTCGCCGGGCTCTGGACCGGCAGGCCGTTCAGCTTTCGCGGCAAGCACTTCCAGGTCGACGACGTGACGTTCCTGCCGCGCCCGGTGCAGGAGCCGCGGATTCCGATCTGGATCGGCGGCGGCTACCCGAATCCGCGCCCGACGCGCCGGGCGCTGCGATGGGATGGCTCCTGCCTGTACAAGGAGACCCACGGCGGCCCGTGGGAGGACATGGCTCCCGACGACGTGCGCGCCCTCCGCGCGGCCGCCGGCGATCGCCCCTTCACGATCGCCGTCGGAGGAAGCGGGCGCCGGGAGGACTGGGAGGCCGAGCGCGACCACATCCGGGCGGTGGCGGCGGCGGGTGCCGACTGGTGGATTGAGTGGGTTCCCCCGGGAGATCGCGACACCATGGTCGCCGCCGTGGAGCGCGGTGGCCTGCGGCCGTAGGCGGGGGCCGGTCCAGCCGGGTGAACGCGGCGGGCGCCGCGCCGCTCGTGAAATCACTCAGTCCGGCCGCCGGCAGCTAGTCGCATCATCGGCGAGTCGAAGTCGGTGTCCGCGGCGGTCTGCTCGGCACGGGTCGCGTTGCCCGCGAACTCGTGCTGGTAACCGGACCAGCCGCGATCGGCGATTCCCTGCTCGATCCCACCCTGCAGGACGACGGCCAGCTCGGTCCCGGCGCGGCGGACGCGCTCGCCGAGCTCGGCGGCACCCCAGTCCTCCGGGGCGGCGAACACCGCCGTCGGCAGCGTGAGCGCGCGCATGTAGGCGAACAGCGAGCGCATCTGTTCGTCCACCACGAGCGCGTGGCGGGCGCTGCCCGCGGTCGCCGCGAGCACGACCGGCTTTGCGATCAGCAGGTCATTGTCGAGCACGTCGACGAACGACTTGAACAGCCCGCTGAGCCCGGCCTTGTAGACCGGAGCGGAGGCTATGACGGCATCCGCGGCGGCGATCTGGTCGAGGGCAGCGTGAAGCTCCTGCGACGGTACGCCGGTCACCGACGCGCGGGCGACGTCCACCGCCAGCGGGGCCACCTCGATCGCCCCGGTCGTCGCGGTGACCCCCATCTCGCCCAGCACCTCGACGCTCGCGGCGGCGATCCGGTCGGCCAGCATGCGGGTCGTGGACGGCTGGCTCGTGCCGGCACTGACGATGACGAGTTGCCGCATCAGACCAGCCTCCCACTCAGAAGTAGCAGCTGCTCGAGCTCCGTTCGATCGAGGTGGCGAGTCATGGCCTCTGTCACGTGCCGCGCGTGCACGCGCCCGATGCGCCGTTGCGCGGCGGCGCCGGCCGCTGTCAACCGAATCCGGCAGGCGCGCCCGTCGTCGCGGTCGTCGACGCGCTGCACGAGCCCGCGCGCCTCGAGCCGCGCGACCAGCCGGGACATGCCCGGCTGAGTGAGCAGCACGTCCTCCCCCAGCTCGGTGATGCGCAGGCCCTGCGGGTCGGCGGCCGACAGCGCGTAGAGCACGCCGTACTCGCGTGGCACCAGGTCCTCCCAGGCGTCCCTCGCGGCCAGCTCCTGGGCGATCGTCGACTGCGCGCGGAAGAGCGCCTCCCAGGCCTCGTTCGCGAGCCTCGTCGTGCTCATGCCGCGACCTCCGTGTCCTGGTAAGGAGTCGGCCCGGTCAGGTTGTCGCCGCGATTGGGATTGGGCCGAGCCTGGCGCGCCTCGCCGTCGCCGTACTTGGCCCTGACCAGGCTGGCGTGGGTCGGTGCGTCGGGCACCCCGGGTGCGCAGCGCGCCTCCATCTCCCGGCGCAGCACCGGCACGACCTCGGTGCCGAGCAGCTCGACCTGTTCCAGCACCATCTCGAGCGGAAGCCCGTTGGCATCGACGTTCCACAGCTGCCGTTGGTAGTCGCCGAAGCCCTCCTGGAAGGTCAGGGTCTTCTCGATCACCTCCTGCGGGCTGCCGACGCTCATCGGCGTGGCGTTCATGTAGTCCTCAAGCTTGTAGGAGTGGCCGTAGATCGGGGAGCCCTCGAAGTACGGACGGTATGTGCGGATCGCATCCTGCGAGCGCTTCGCGATGAACGCGTGGCCGCCGAGCCCGACGATCGCCTGCTCCGGCGTGCCGTGCCCGTGGAACGCGAACCGCTCCCGGTACAGGTTCACGAGCGGTACGAAGTGGAAGTTCGGCGCCAGGATGTTGTTCGCGAAGTAGCCGTTACCGTAGTAGGCGGCCTGCTCGGCGATCTCCGGCGTGCGGATCGCGCCGTGCCACACGAACGGCGGCACGTCGTCGAGCGGACGCGGGATGGACGTGAAGCCTTGCAGCGGCGTCCGGAAGCTTCCCTCCCAGTCGACGACGTCCTCGCGCCACAGCCGGTGCAGCAGGTTGTAGTGCTCGAGCGCCAGCGGCAGTCCCTCCCGGACGTCCTGGCCGAACCAGGGATAGACGGGGACGGTGTTGCCACGCCCCAGCATCAGGTCGGCACGGCCGCCGGCGAGATGCTGCAGCATCGCGTAGTCCTCGGCGATCTTGACCGGGTCGTTGGTCGTGATCAGCGTGACGGCGGTGCTGAGGATGATCCGCTCGGTCAGCGCAGCGATGTGCGCCAAGAGCGTCGTCGGCGACGACGACACGAACGGCGGGTTGTGGTGCTCGCCGATCGCGAACACGTCGAGGCCGACCTCGTCGGCGCGACGTGCGATCTGGCCGATCGCCTGGATCCGTTCGGCCTCGCTCGTCGTCTGGCCGGCGACCGGGTTCCGCGTGATGTCGCTGACGGAGAAGATTCCGAATTGCATTGCGCTTCACCTTTCCTTGACCCCTCAAGCATACCATATACATGCGCGCGCATGCAATCTGGGTCAGGTGGATCGCCGGCTGGGCGCCGCGAGGGCGGCAGATTGGCCCGGTTTGCAGGCCGAAGCTACGCTCAAGTCATGGACGACATTCTGGATGCATACTCCCGTGCCGTGATCAGCGTGGTGGAGCGAGTGTCGCCGTCGGTGGCGAACTTGCGTGTTCGCCTGCGTTCGCGCTCGCGCGAGCGGGAGGCGGGTGGGGCGGCTGTCGTGATCACCGAGGACCGGCTCGTCACGAACGCGCACGTGGTGCCGGCGGCGACGCGCGAGGGGTGGGCGTCGTTTCCGGACGGCCGGGAGTTTCGCTTCTCGGTGGTCGGGCGCGATCCCTTCAGCGACCTGGCGGTGATCGCCATCGACGGGAGCAACCTGCATCCGGCTGAGCTGGGTGACGCGTCGACGCTACAGGTTGGCCAGCTGGTGGTCGCGATCGGCAATCCGCACGGGTTCGCCGGATCCGTGACCGCCGGGGTGGTCTCGGCCGTCGGCCGGTCGCTGCCCGCCCGCGCCGGAGGCACGCTGCGGATGATCGACAACGTGATTCAGACGGACGCGAGCCTGAACCCCGGAAACTCCGGCGGCGCGCTCGCCACCAGCGACGGTCGCGTCGTCGGGATCAACACCGCCCTGGCCGGCATGGGTCTGGGACTGGCCGTGCCGATCAACGAGCACACGAGCGGCCTGATCGCGACGCTGATGCGCGACGGGCGCGTCCGGCGTGCCTACATCGGGGTGGGCGCGGCTCCGCGGCCGCTGCCTCCCAAGGCGGTGGCGGCGCTGGGCCGCTCCGCCGGCATCGAGCTGATCGACATCGCTCCCGACAGCCCAGCGGGCGCAGCTGGGCTGCTCCCCGAGGACATCGTGGTCGCGGTCAACGGCAGGCCGATCGAGAGCGTCGAGGAGCTGCAGCGCCAGCTGTCGGCAGAGGCGATCGGCAACCCCCAGTCGCTGACGGTGGTGCGTTCCGGCGCGGTGATCGAGCTGGAAGTCCGCCCCGTCGAGCTGGCCGCCTAGGCCCTGTCTCAGGCTACGCCGCCCGCCCGCTGAATCAGGGCGCAAACCCCGCGTTCTTCAGCATGCGCCGCAGATCCACGAGCTGCTGGACGTCGGCGTCCTTCCCGTGCGGCGGCACGAACACCTCGGTCTCGTCCCCGAGCGTCACGCGCAGCTTGCCGTTCGGCTCCTCGACGACGGTGCCGGTGGCCTCAAGCAGCGACCTCACGTGGCGCCACTCCACGTTGCGGTTGTGCGCGAAGATGTGCTCGAGCGTGTCTCGGTGTCGGTGGCTCAGATCCATAGCGGCCATGATGTCACCTCTCTATTGCGCAACGAAGCCTCCGTCGACGACGAGCGACGTCCCGGTGATATAGGAGGCGTCGTCGGAGAGGAGGAAGGCGACCGAGGGTGCGACGTCCGCGGCCACACCCTGGCGGTTCAGCGGGATCGCCAGCTTCACGGCATCGTCGATCTCCTGGGCCGACATCCCGGCGTCGTCGAAGATGGGATCGTTGAAGCCGGTGTCGATCCACCCTGGGCAGACGCAGTTGACCCTGATCCCGTCCTTGGCGAAGTCGATCGCCATCTGCCGGGTCAGCTGCAGCACGGCGCCCTTGGTGGAGTCGTACGAGACGCAGTTCGGCTCGCCGACGAGCGATGCCGTCGAGCCGGTGTTGACGATCGCTCCCCCACCCTGGCGCTGCATGTGCGGTATCACGGCGCGCGAGACGAGCAGCACACCTTTGACATTCACGGCGAAGTGAAGGTCCCAGTCCTCGAGGCGTTGCGTGAGGGCGGTGCCAGGGATCAGGACACCGGCATTGTTGTGCAGCAGGTCGATGCGACCGAACCGCTCGACGCAGGCGTCGACCGCGCGCTCGACGCTCACCTGATCGCGGACGTCGCACTCAAGGGCAAGGGCTTCGTGGTCCTCGCCCTCCAGCAGGGACACCGTCTCCTGCGCCGCTTCCAGTCGCAGGTCGGCGACCGCCACCGACGCTCCCTCGCGGGCCATCCGCAAGGCACTCTCTCGGCCGATCGCACCGCCGGCGCCCGTGACCAGACCGACCTTGCCGACGAGTCGCCGCGGAAACCCATCCGGTGCGCTCACTGACCCCT
>Ga0207702_10006250_pt1 | contig 10294 bp, 7 predicted proteins | sample KBSCornC62_FD_184302 | JGI IMG/M metagenome (GOLD analysis project Ga0207702, IMG submission 184302) | Corn rhizosphere microbial communities from Kellogg Biological Station, Michigan, USA - KBS Corn C6-2 (SPAdes) (version 2) | ecosystem: Host-associated > Plants > Roots > Rhizosphere > Soil ...
ACTACCTGGCGGACGTCCCGGGCATCGACGCGCTGCTGCTCGGCCACTCGCACGACATTTTCCCGAACCCAGGCGACGCCAAGTCGCGCTACGCGCATATGGCCGCCGTCGACAACGAGCGCGGCACCATCAAGGGCGTGCCGTCGGTAATGGGCGACTACTACGGCAAGGCGCTCGGCGTGATCGATCTCGCGCTCGCGTTGCACGACGGACACTGGCAGGTCGATCGCGCCGCGACGCACGCCGAGGTGCGCCGGGTGCGCGCGGCGGACGGCAGCCACGTCGCACCGGAGCCGGACATCGGCGCGCGCATCGCGCAAGAACACGAGGCGACCATCGCCTACGTCAAGACGCCGATCGGGCGCAGCGATTTCGAATTGAGCTCCTATTTCGTCGCCGCGGGCGACACGTCGGCGCTGGCGCTGGTCAACGCGGCGCAACGCGACTACACGCAGCAGTACGTGCGCCAGAATCTGCCGCAGTACGCCGGCGTGCCGGTGCTGTCCGCGGCATCGCCGTTCAAGGCCGGTTTCGGCGGCGCGAAGGATTACACCGACGTCGCCGCCGGTGCGCTCGCGATCAACAACGCGGCAGATCTGTACCTTTACCCGAACACAGTGACCGTGGTGAAGACCGACGGCGCCGGCGTGCGCGCGTGGCTGGAAAAATCGGCGGAGTGGTTCAACACGATCGATCCGAAAAAAACCGAGCCGCAGGAGCTGATCAACCGCAAGGTGCCGACGTACAACTTCGACGTGCTGCAGGGCGATCTCACGTACGCGTTCGACCTGACGCAGCCGATCGGCAAACGCGTGGCGAAACTCGAATTCCAGGGCAAGCCCGTAGACGCGGCGCTGCCGTTCCTGGTCGTGACCAACAATTACCGTGCCTCCGGCGGCGGCAAGTTCCCGGGTCTCGATGGCAGCAACATCGTGGTTTCGGCGCCGGACGCCAACCGCGACGTGCTGATCGCGTTCGTGCGCAAGACCGGCGAGATCACGCGCGCCGCGTTCGGCACGCAACGCAACTGGCGTTTCGTGCCGCTGCACACGGCGGGACCTGTCGTGTTCAACTCGGCGGCGGGAAAAATCGACCTGGCGCGCGCCAGCGGCCTTGACGGCGTGCGGCAGCTCAAGGACAACGGCGACGGTACGGCCGTGTATGCTCTGGATCTGACGCGCTGAGGCGCGCGCCGGATCCGGAATCGCGAATTCAGGCTTGGATATCCGGTAGAGCACACGGCGCGCTTTCCCATCTCGATGCCAATGTCCCCTGACGCATCCATGCCCAACGCCGTTCCCGCGTCGCCCGACGCCGCGAACGTCAGCACCGCCACCGTCGGCCTCATCCTGCCCGGCGGCGGTGCGCGCGCGGCCTATCAGGTCGGCGTACTGCGCGGTGTCGCCGAACTGCTGCCGCCCGGCGCGCCCACGCCGTTCCGCGTGATCGGCGGCACCTCGGCCGGCGCGATCAACGCCGCCATGATTGCGACGCACGCGAGCGATTTCGCGCGCGGCGTGGATGAACTGGAAAATCTGTGGCGCACGATCCGCAGCGAGCAGGTGTTCCGCACCGGTCCGCTGACCGCGCTGCGCACCGGCATGCGCTGGCTGGTCGCGATCCTCGCCGGCAAGCTCAAAGGCAACAAGCCGATGACGCTGCTCGACAACGCGCCGCTGCGCGACCTGCTCGCGTGCAACATCGATTTCCTGAGCATGCGCCACGCGATCGCGTCCGGCGCCTTGCGCGCGCTGGCGATCACGGCGTCGGGCTACACCTCGGCGCGATCGATCTCGTTTTTCGACGGCGCGCCGGATCTTTCCGCGTGGCAACGCCTGCGGCGCCTCGGCCAGCCCGTGGCCATGAACGTCGACCACATCATGGCCTCCGTCGCGCTGCCGGTGATCTTTCCGGCCGTGCGCATCGGCCAGGAATACTACGGCGACGGTTCGTTGCGCCAGGTCGCTCCGCTCAGCCCCGTGCTGCACCTCGGCGCGGACAAGATCCTGGTCGTCGCCTCGCGCAACGAGGATCCGAACCGCCTGCCGGAACCCGGCGCACCGGTGCCGTATCCGTCGCTCGGCCAGATCGGCGGCTACCTGCTGGACACGCTGTTCATGGACAGCCTGTACGCCGACCACGAACGCCTGCAGCGCATCAACCAGACCGTGGCGCGGCTGCACGAGGCGCCGACCGCGGAACAGCCGCTGAAACACGTCGACACGCTGATCGTCACGCCGAGCGAGGACATCCGCGACATCGCGCAGCGGCACAAGGACGAATTCCCGACCAGTGTGCGCGTGCTGCTGAATCGCGTCGGCGGCATGAACCGCTCCAGCAGCCAATTGCTGAGCTACCTGCTGTTCGAATCCGGCTACTGCGCCGAGCTGATCGAACTCGGCCTGCACGACGCGCGCGCACAGAGTGCCGCCTTGCGCGCGTTTTTGGGGCTCCGGGAGCAAGAGCGGGCGCGATGAATCGCGCCCCTACGATCCATAGTGTCGGGGGCTATTCGTCGAACGCGCACTTTCGTCCGCGAATTGCGCAAGAGCAGCCGCGAGAAATCCGACCGCGGCGTTCGGCAGCGTAGGGGTTCGATTCATCGAACCCGCTTTTTCGTTTCGGGACTTGAGCCAGAGCGGGCGCGATGAGTCGCGCCCCTACGATCCGATGGCGTTCCGCAGTACGCGATTCAACCGCGCGTCATTGCACGTGCACCGTGATCTTCTTCGATTGGATCGACGGTTCGAACGGCACGTGCGCCGCGTTCGCGAACACCAGCTGCAGCGTGTGGTCGCCCGGCGCCAGGTGCAGCGTGTCGGTGGTTTGCGCCTGGCCGTAGTGCAGATGCGTGGCGTCTTTCGGGATCGGCACGCCCGGCGGCGGCGGTTCGTTCGCGTCGATCAGCAGATGGTGATGGCCCGTGCCCGGGGTGGTGTCGGTCGCGGGCGCGAGCGCGATGCCGGACACGCCGAAATTCACGTGCAGCTCCTGGCCGACGGTCGCACCGTCCTGCAGGTCGACGAAAAACACCTTGGCGCCGGCGGGTGCCTGCGGGTGCAGCACGTTGTCGGCGGCGAAAGCGGTCGCGGCGGCGGCCGCAAGCGAGCAAGCGGCGATCAGAACGGCAGGACGCATGGACGGACTCCCTGTGCGGTGGTGGCGCCTGGCATCATACGCCACGCGGCTGTGCCCGGGTTGCGCCGCCGCCGCCCCGTCCCCATGTCCGTCCGATGACCGCGCCTGCCAATTCCGCCACGATCCGTTCCAGCCTGAAACGCCTGCTGCCCTACGTCTGGCATTACCGCGCACGCGTGTTCGTCGCGCTGGTGCTGCTGGTCGCCGGCAAGCTCGCCAACATCGGCGTGCCGGTGATCCTGAAATGGCTGGTCGACGACCTCGACATCAAGCAGCAGGTGCTGGTCGTACCACTGCTGCTGCTGTGCGCGTACGGCGCGCTGCGCCTGTCGACCTCGCTGTTCCAGGAGCTGCGCCAAGTCGTGTTCGCGCGCGTGCTGGCGCGCACGTCGCGCGAAATCACGCTGCAGGTGTTCGCGCACCTGCACGCGCTGAGCCTGCGCTTCCATCTGGACCGCCGCACCGGCGGCGTCGCGCGCGAAGTCGAGCGCGGCATGGTTTCGGTCTCGGACCTGCTCGACTGGACGATCTACACGATTCTCCCCACCCTGCTCGAAATCGGCCTGATCTCGGCCATCCTGATCACGCATTTCGACTGGGGCTTCGCCGCGATCACGCTCGGCACCCTGGTTGCCTACATCACGTTCACGTTCTCGGTCACGGAGTGGCGCCTGCGCTATTACCGCGCGAAAAACGAAGCCGACACCGAGGCGAACGCGCGCTCGGTCGATTCCCTGCTCAACTACGAGACGGTCAAATACTTCAACAACGAGCGGCACGAGCTCAGCCGGTTCGACGTCGCGCTCAAGCAATACGAAGAAGCGACGGTGAAAAGCCTCAAGACCCTGGCCGTGCTCAACGTCGGCCAGGCGGCGATCGTCGCGCTCGGGCTGACGCTGCTGCTGTGGCGTGCGTCGGCCGGCGTGGTCTCGGGTGCGCTGACGATCGGCGATCTGGTGCTGGTGAATGCATTCCTGCTGCAGCTCGCGATCCCGCTCAACTACCTCGGCATGGTGTATCGCGAGGTGAAGCAGGCGCTGATCAACATCGAGCGCATGTTCGCGCTGGCCGACGAACCGGAAGAAATCCGCGACCTGCCGCAGGCACCCGCGCTGCAGGTCCGCGGCGGCGAAGTGCGCTTCGACGACGTGTCGTTCGCCTACAACCCGGAGCGCGAGATCCTGCGCCACGTCGGCTTCGTGATCCCGCCGGGCAAGACGGTCGCCGTGGTGGGTACGACCGGCGCCGGCAAGTCGACCCTCGCGCGCCTGATGTACCGCTTCTACGACGTCACCGGCGGCGCGATCACGATCGACGGCCAGGACATCCGCCAGGTGACGCAGGATTCGCTGCGTTCGGCCATCGGCATCGTGCCGCAGGACACCGTGCTCTTCAACGACACGATCTACTACAACATCGCCTACGGCCGCCCCACGGCCTCGCGCGAGGAAGTGATCGCGGCGGCGAAGGCGGCACACATCCACGATTTCATCGCGTCGCTGCCGCAGGGTTACGAAACGAACGTTGGCGAGCGCGGCTTGAAGCTCTCCGGCGGCGAAAAACAGCGCGTCGCGATCGCGCGCACGCTGCTCAAGCGCCCGGCCATCCTGGTCTTCGACGAAGCCACCAGCGCACTCGATACGCGCACCGAAAAGATCATCCAGGCCGAACTCGAGGACATCGCGCGCGAACGCACCACCCTGATCATCGCGCACCGGCTCTCGACCATCGTGCACGCCGACCAAATCCTGGTGCTGGAGCACGGCCAGATCGTCGAACGCGGCACGCACGCCGATTTGATCGCGCAGCACGGCCGCTACGCCACCCTGTGGCTGCTGCAACAGCAGGCGCGCGGCGGAGACGCCCACGCCCCCACGCTGGCGGTCGCGCTCGCAAGTCCCTGAATCGACAGTCGCGGCCGGCGCGCTTTGGCGTATACTTCAAGCCGGTTACATGACGCTAGGGGCGCAGGGAGCGGTCGTGGCAAGCGAGAAATATCTGGCCCTCGTCGGGCTGACCGAAGAGGAAACCGCGCGCCTGCGGCTGTTGCTGCGCATGGTCTCCGGGCAGCTCGAAAACCGCTGGCGCTGGGGCACGGAGGAAAACGCCGATCTCGTGATCGTCGATCCGGCCGAGCTCGCCGGCCAGATCGCGCGCAACCGTGCGTTCTCCAGCGGCCGACGCTGTGCCCTGTTCAGCGAGGCCGAACCGCTGCGCCAGGGCGAGCTGCGCCTGGCCAAGCCGCCGAAAGCCGACGACCTGGCGAGCGTGCTGAACGGCACCGCTTCCGGCGCGGAGTCCATGTCCGGTACCGTCCTGCAGCAGAACGACGAATTCTACGATCTCGACGCGCTGCGCCCGGAATTCGAGCTCGAAGACGGCGATGCGGTGCAGACGCGCGCGCGCGAGCAGACGCCCGCAATGGGCCTGGATGAATTCCTCAAGCCCGACGAAGCGGCGAAGAAACCGCAATTCGCCGTGCCGATTGCGCTCGACGCGGACACGCTGATCGAAGGCACTTCGGGTCCGTCCGATCGCAGCGAGCGTCGGGTGGCCGATTCGGTCGACGGCCGCAGGAAGACCGCGCCTGCCGAAGGCATCAACATCGGCGCGCCGGTCAAGCGCGGCGTGCCGACCAGCGACGTATCGCGCCATCCGCTGCGCGATTTCCTGCACGGCAACCTGCTCGGCGGTCCGGCCGCGTACACCATCGACGGAGCGCCGACGCTGGCGCTCGATCCGAAGGAAAAACTCTTCCATGCCGCCGGCCCGCTCGGCGCGCTCAAACCCTATTTCAAGGAGCCGCTGGTCGTATCCGCGTGGAAGCAGCTGACCAGCGCCGATCTCGCCGCCTTGCGCACGTCGCAGCCCGGCCGGCCGTACGTCAAGCTGTTCTGGCTCGACGCGCTGCTGCAATCCGACGGTCGGCTCGCTTCGCATCTGGACCCGGGCGGACGCTACCGGCTCAAATCCTGGCCCGAGATCGAGCCCGATTTCCCGCAGCACCTGGCGATCGCGACCGCCTTGCGCCAGCCGTCCAAGCTGAACGAAATAGCCGCGGCGAGCGGCGCGCCGATGGGCGACGTGTTCGCGCTCGTGAGCGCCTTCGACGCCATCGGACTGATCGAAGTCGAACGCCGACTGCCGCGGCACGAGCCGCAGTCGCCCGCGCCGAGCGGCCTGTTCGCACGCCTGCGGCGGCCGTTCGGCAAGAGCTGATGGCCGGCCGAGTGCTGCCCTACCCCAGCCACGCGCACCGCCGGCGCGGAATCCGTATACTGCGCGACGACCTCAGGGGGTTTGCATGAAACGCATCACCATGCAGGGCGCTGCCGACGAAGACGTCGCACGCCTGCGCGAACTGTTGCAGCGCAACGCCGCTGGCTTGCATTCGCATTGGAAACTCTACAACGGCGCCGAGACCGACCTCGTCGTGATCGACGTGGACACCGTCTACGGCCACATGGACTGGCTGCGTGCGCACAGCAGCGGCCGGCCGGTGGCGGTGCTCACCGAAGCCTCGCAATTCAGCGATGCCGACCTGATCCTGCACAAGCCGCTCGACGCCGAGCAGCTCATCGACGTGCTGAATCGCGCCGGCGCCTCGATGGCCGAACGTCCGGACAGCGACGACGGCGTGGTCGGCGCGCCTGCCGCTGCGCCTGCGCCCGCACCGCGCAGCAACGGCCGTGCGGCGCCGGCTCCCATGCCCGTCGCCGCTCCCGCGCCGGTCGCCGCACCTGCCCCGCCGCCGGCGCCGGAACCGCCGCGCGAACGGCGCCTGGCCGACTGGCTTGCCGAGGGCGTGCTGAGCGCGCCGGCACGCCTGCGCAGCGTCGGTACACCGGACCTGATCGTCGACCCGGCGGGCAAGACATTCGCCGCCGACGGCAACCTGCGCGGTCTCGCGGCCTACTGCACGCGTCCGATCGCGCCGGGCGAATGGCAGGACGTCGCCGGCAGCGAAATCTCCGCGCTGCAGGATGCCGGCAAGCTGCAGCCGCTCGCGCGCCTGGTGTGGTTCGCCCACGCGCTCGGCTCGGGCGGCCAGCTCGGGCCGGGACTCGATCCGAACGCGCGCTACAAGCTCGGCAAATGGCCGCAGATCGAGCGCGAGTTCCCGAAACATTTCCGCATCGCCACGGTGATGATGAAACAGCCCGCGCTGTTGACCGAGATCGCCGAACAAAGCGGCGCCTCGCTCAACGACGTGGCCGATTTCATCAACGGCTACAACGCGATCGGCTTCGTCGAAACCGACATGCCGGCAGCGGCGCCGGCGCAGCGCGACACCGGTCGCGGCGCCATTCTTTCCCGGCTGCGCAATCCGTTCGGCTGAGCCGGAACGGATTCGCGGAAATCGGGATTCGGCAGCGTCGTCGCGGAGGCACTCTGCCTCAGGCGCTGCGCCTCATCCCCCGAACCGATCCTTGAATATCGGATCGACGCACGGCGTCACCGCCGTGCTCGCCCAATCGGCGCACTGCGCGCTGCCGTCGCCGATCGCGAGCGAACCGGTCGTCGGGTAACGCACGAGCGTTCCGGTGGAATCCTGGAATTCGAAAACGTAGCGGTGACAACCGCTGCCGACGCCGTTGAGCGTCGCGTGCCAGGCGCCGTTCGTCTGGCTGCCGCGCGCGAGCGAGAGGTTGGTACACACGCCGCCCACATTCACGTGGTGCTGCGTCGGCGCCGCCGTATCGTGCCAATTGACCCACATGTCGACGCTCGCCGCCTGCTGCGGATAATGCGTGCCGGACGGGATTTTCGGATTGCTGCCCGGTTCGTCGTCGAAGTCGACCGTGGACAGCGCGCCCGAAACGCCGGGTCCTGCGCTCGCCGCGCCGTACTGGCTGGTCAGGATCAGCCAGCGATGGCCATTGTCGGCGTTGTCGTGATAGCTGCAGGTCGCGTCGCTGGTGGGCTCGTAGAGCCAGAGATAAAACGAGTCGTCCGGACCGCTGTCCCAGGCGATGATCTCGCCCCAGCCGCCGTAGCCGCCGCTGAACAGGCTCATGCGCGCGCCGGGATCGGATCCGTTGTACGCGCCGAGCGAGCGCGTGCCGCCGCTGCAGGCGCAGCTCGCGGTGCCGCTGCAGCTCGCGTTCAAATAGGTGGTCGCGATGCCGCTGACGACATTGCATTCGGACCAGTGGTCGAAAAAGTTGTCGCGCACCATCTCGTCGGAGTGAAAGCGCGCCGAATGCGCGATGTGCGCGTTCCAGACGCGCGGCGGCTGCGGCGTGAAACACGATTTTTCCGCGCAATTGCCGCTCGGACAGGCGGCAAGGTCGGCCTGCGGATCGGCACGCGCGCGGTTGATCCATTCGAGCAGCACGCGCTCGCTCCAGTTGGGGAAACCGCCCGCGGCTTCGCCTTCGGCCCGCGCGACACGCTGTGAACCGAGCAACACACACAGCAGCGCGCCCGCTGCGACGCGCCATCGAATCGACATCTCGCACCCTCGTTCGTCCGGCAGGACGGCAAAATACTGCCGGCGGGCACGTTAAACGCGCGACAAGCTCACGTTCCCCTGGGAGAAAGCGCGGCTGTAACCGCCGTTTAACCAAGTTGCAACCGAAGCGCCAAACGCGCGGCGTAGCGTGCGCCGCATGCGCATCGCGATCGTCAGCGAGACCTACCCACCCGAGATCAACGGCGTCGCGTTGACCGTCTCGGGACTCGTGCGCGGCCTCGCCGCCGCCGGACATCGCGTGCAGGTCGTCCGGCCGCGACAGCCGCTAGCGGCCGATGCGCCGGCGGAAGTCGCCGAAAGCACGCTGCTCACGTCCGGCGTGCGCCTGCCGATGTACCCGGATCTGCGTGTCGGCCTGCCGAGTGCGCGCCGCCTGCTGGCCGAGTGGCGCACACGGCGGCCGGATGCGATCTACGTCGCGACTGAAGGCCCGCTCGGCTATTCCGCGCTGCGCGCCGCACGGGCGCTGGCGATTCCGGCGGCGAGCGGCTTCCACACGAAGTTCGACGATTTCGCGCGCCACTACGGCTTTGGCTGGCTCGCACCCGCGGTGACCGGCTATCTGCGCCGCTTTCATCGCCGCGCGCAGGCCACGCTGGTACCGACGGCCGACTTGCGCGACACGCTCGCACGCGCCGGCTTCGGCAACGTGCTGCAGCTGCGCCGCGCGGTCGACACGACGCTGTTCGATCCGGCGCGCCGCGACACCGCGCTGCGCGCGTCGTGGGGTCTTGCCGACGGTGCACTCGGCGTGATCCACGTCGGCCGCATCGCGCCGGAAAAGAACCTGGCCCTGGCCGTGCGCGCGTTCCGCGCGATCCAGGCGCAGCACCCGCATGCGCGCTTCGTGTGGGTCGGCGACGGTCCTGCACGCGCCACCCTCGCGGCGCAAAATCCCGATTTCATCTTTGCCGGCGTGCAGCGCGGCGCCGAGCTCGCGCGCCACTACGCCAGCGCCGATCTGTTTCTGTTCCCGAGCCTGACCGAGACCTTCGGCAACGTCACCCTCGAAGCGCTCGCCAGCGGCGTGCCGACCATCGCGTTCGACTACGGCGCCGCGCGCGAACACCTGAGCGACGCCTGCGGCCGGCGCGTGCCTTTCGGCAACGCCGACGCCTTCGTGCAGGCAGCCTGTGCGTTCGCCGCGGGCAGCGATCGCGAGTCCGCGCGCGCGGCAGCGCGCGCCGCGGTCGCGACCCTCGACCCGCAAGCCGTCGCCAACCAATTCGCCGCCGTGCTCGCCGGCCTCGCCGCGCCGCGCGCCACCGCTGCCTCGCCGACCGCCGAAAGGAGCGCCCTATGAACGCCATCGCGTTGTGGAAAAGCGTCGAGGACTGGAGCGGCGAAGGACGTTTGTGCGTGCGCTGCAACCGCTGGCTCGCGCGCCGCGCGCTGGCGCGGTTTTTCGGCACGATCAGCCGCCTCGGCGACGGATTGTTCTGGTACGCGCTGATGCTCGGTCTCGCCACTCTCGGCGGAGCCGACGGGCGCGCCGCCGCGCTGCACATGGGTCTGACCGGCCTGGTTGCGGCCGGCCTCTATCGCCTGCTCAAGCACTGGACGCGTCGCCCGCGCCCGTTCCGCGCGCACGCCGAAATCATCGCGCACGTACCGCCGCTGGACGAATTCAGTTTTCCCTCCGGCCACACCCTGCACGCGGTGTGCTTCACCGTCATCGCG
>Ga0207702_10006252_pt1 | contig 10293 bp, 10 predicted proteins | sample KBSCornC62_FD_184302 | JGI IMG/M metagenome (GOLD analysis project Ga0207702, IMG submission 184302) | Corn rhizosphere microbial communities from Kellogg Biological Station, Michigan, USA - KBS Corn C6-2 (SPAdes) (version 2) | ecosystem: Host-associated > Plants > Roots > Rhizosphere > Soil ...
GATCGTGGAACCGGTTCAGGTAGAGGGCGGCGTGCGCGTGCTCGACGCCGGATTCGTTCGCGAGCTGCGCGCGTTGACGCGGGAGCGACAAGTAGCGCTCATCTTCGACGAGATCCAGTGTGGGCTCGGACGGACGGGAAAGCTCTTCGCGTACGAGCACTTCGGTATCGAGCCTGACCTGTTGACGCTGGCGAAGCCCCTCGCCGGCGGATTGCCGATGGGCGCGATTCTCGTGAGCTCGCCGATCGCGGCGACCATCAAACCCGGCGATCACGGCACGACATTCGGCGGCGGACCGTTTCTGGCCAGCGTGGCGAACTACGTCCTCGAGCGGCTTTCCGATCCCGAGTTGCTGAAGCACGTCGAACAGGCCGGCGCCTGGTTCGGCAAACGGCTGACCGAGATGGCGCGCCGCAATGATCGCATCCGCACGGTCCGCGGGATCGGCTTCATGTGGGGAATCGACGTCGCGGGTCTTGCTTCGCAGGTCGTACATCGCGCGTTCGACGCGGGGCTCCTCGTCTGCTCAGCCGGCGACTATACCGTCCGTTTGCTTCCTCCGCTCGTGGCAACGCGCGAAGAGCTGTCCGCCGGACTGACGATACTGGAAGACGCGTTCTAATGACCGTCGCGGCAACGATCCGTCGCGGCCGTCCGGAGGACGCCGAAGCGATCGCGGGCCTCATCGCGGATTTTGCCGATGAGTCGCTCATGCTGCGGCGAACGCCGCAAATGGTGGCGCTGGCGATCGACGATTATCTCGTTGCGATCGATCAGCGCGGGCGAATCGTCGCGTGCGGGGCGCTCAAGGAGTACTCGCCCTCGGTGGCCGAAATCGCGGCGATCGCCGTGTCGCGCGAGGTGCACGGCTGCGGGCTGGGTCGCGCGATCGTCGACGCGGTCGAGTCGCTTGCCGTGAAGCGCGGAATCTTCGACGTGTTCGCGCTCACGCTTCAACCGGCGTTTTTCGCCGCCCTGGGATATCAACGCGTGGATCGCGCGCGCTATCCCGAAAAGATCGGCCGCGACTGCCTGGGCTGCATTCGACGGTTCGCGTGCAACGAGATTTGCTTCGCGAAAAATCTGCACGCCGAGGCGCGCGCCGCGGCGTGAGCGCCGCGTGATAAATTGCGCCGGATGAGAAACGATCGCGTCGGCCTGAACGGACTGAAGCAAGCGTTCGACGAGGCGCGATTCGGATCGCAGCGAACGCTGAACCTTCGCGAGTCACTGCCGACGGCCGAGCAGGCCGCGACGCGCGCCGAGTCATGGTTGCGACAGAGCCAGATGGCGCGCGCCGGTGAAGTTCTCATCATCACGGGACGAGGCCGGGGGAGCGACGGGGGCGTCTCCGTGGTGCGGGAAGCGATCAACGCGCTCCTGCACGTCCTGCGGCGCCGCGGCGTGGTACGAGAGTTTCGCGAGCACACAGCCGGCTCGTTCGTCGTGACCCTCGCGCCGATCGCCGAGCTCTGGGAAGCTCCGCGGCGGAAACGCGACCGCGGCAAGCCCGAACCCTCCAAGAACCCGCCAACGCTCCAAGGGCTCGATGACGACACTCGCGACCTCCTGCGCAGTCTGGCGGAACGCGCGCTCGAGGGGCTCGGTGTGAAGGACACTGCGGAATTCCTCGAGGGTGAGATGGCGCGGCAGTTCAGCGCGATCGCGGCTTCGATTGGCGCGGAGCGCGACGACGACACCGCGCTTCGTGAAGCGATTCGAGCGGCACTCGAGCAGCACGAATAGTCGGCGGCTTCTCGCGTCGGTAGATTCGTTGCGTCCCAACAAGGCAACTCTCGTGTCGATTCGCACCGCAATTCTTGCTCTTGCCGCAGCCGCGTTCACCGCCGGAGCGCAGGCGCCGCTGCCCGGTTACACGGCGCAGTCGTCGGTCTCGGAGCGCGCGCTCGAAGCAGACGCCATCAAGCGACCGTCACCCGCCACGGCGTCCGGACATTCGCGCGCGCTCTCGAAGGAGACGCACGTCTCCGGAACACCGGCGCAGGCAAGAACGCGCGATTACGTGATCAACCAGCTGAAGAGCTCCGGTCTCGAGACCGAAGTGCGGTCGTACGACATCTGGATGCCGCACCCCACGGCCGTGCACGTGAGCCGCGTCTCGCCGCAGCCGAAAGAGCTGACCCTTCGCGAGCCGCCAGTAGAAGGCGACGCGACGTCGTCACTGTGGCAGTATCCGACGGTAAACGGATACAGCGGCGCCGGTGACGCGAGCGGCGAAGTGGTGTACGTCAACTACGGGCTGATCGAGGACTACGCGCAGCTCGACTCGCTGGGAATATCTGTTCGCGGCAAGATCGCTGTCGCGCGGTATGGTCGCTCTTTCCGCGGTATCAAGGCGCGTGAAGCGGAAAAGCACGGCGCCGTGGCGTTGCTCATTTACAGTGATCCGCAGGATGACGGATACGTCGTCGGCGACGTGTATCCCGAGGGCCCGATGCGGAATAGCGCCGGCGTCCAGCGCGGAAGCGTGTTGAACCTCGACGGTGATCCGTCGACGCAGGGATATCCGAGCAAGCCGGGAGCGCCGAGGCTGGCGACAGATCGCCTCGACGTTCCCCACATCCCCGTGGTGCCGATCGGCTACGGCAATGCGGCGGAGCTTCTTCGTTTCGTGCGCGGGGCCGCAGTCCCGCGCGGCTGGCAGGGCGGACTGGCGTTTCACTATCACGTCGGCCCGGGCCCGGTGAAGGCACGTGTCACCGTGCGGGACGATCGCGCGACATCGCCGACCAAGCCGATTTACGACACGTTCGCAATGATTCGCGGTAGCCAGTATCCCGACGAGATGGTGATCATTGGCGGGCATCGAGACGGATGGGGCCCGGGAGCGGCGGACAACGTCAGTGGAACCGTGAGCGTGCTCGAAGCGGCACGAGCGGTCGCGGAAGCGGTGAAGCAGGGAGTGCGACCGAAGCGCACGATGGTGTTCGCGACGTGGGACGCCGAGGAATGGGGACTGATCGGCTCGACCGAGTACGTGGAGGACGACTCGCTCCGCCTCAGCCGCGGCGCGGTGGCGTACCTGAATCAAGATGTCGCCGCACAGGGCGTGCGCTTCGGCGGCGGAGGCTCACCGTCACTGCGCGGCGTTTTGCGCGACGTGGCGCGACTGGTGCCGGATCCGAACGGGAAGGGAAGCGTCTATGCCGAATGGCGTCGCGCTTCGGCTGTTCCCGACAGCGCGGAGCCGGCGATGGGAGATCCCGGCGGCGGATCGGATTTCGCCGGTTTCTACAACCACCTCGGCATTCCGATCGCGGAGTGGGGGTTCGGCGGGGCCGGCGGAGTATACCACTCGCAGTACGACAGCTACGCCTGGATGACAAAGTTCGGCGATCCGGGCTTTCAGTATCACGCTGCCGCCGCGAAGATCGCCGCGGCGATGATGCTTCGTCTCGCGAACGCCGATATTCTGCCGTACGACTACGTGGAGTACGCCCGAACGATGCGCCGCTACATCGCGCCGATCGAGCGGAGCGTGTCGGATCGTAAGTGGAATTTGTCGGCGACCGGACTCCGCGCGGCGATCGATCGGTTGGAGCGCGAAGGTACCGCGTTCAACGCGGCGCGGGATTCGGCGTTGAGCGCGGCACCGTCGTCGCAGCAACTGCAGCGCACGAACGCCGCGCTGATGCGCGTGGAACGCGCCCTCACGAGGCCGGAAGGCTTGAAGACGCGCCCGTGGTTCAGAAATCTCATATATGCCGCGGACGAGAATAACGGCTACGCGAACATGGTGTTTCCGTCGGTGAACGAAGCGATTCGCTCGGGCGACGAGACACTGGCGCGATCGGAGTTGGATGATCTGGCACGTCGCTTCGACGCCGCCGCACAAGCCGTGAGCGACGCGCGTGCCGCACTGCGAGGCCGCTAGATACCGACGATCAGGGCTGCCTCGTCTCGACGGCCGGCGGCCGGCTGCCGTGCGTGACGTAGAGCGTCACCGCGGCACTGACCGCCGCAGCGATGAAGACCATTGTCACGACGAGCAGCACGATCTGCTTTACACCCAGTCCCGTTTGAGGAATGCTCCGGAGCGCAGGGGCCGAGCTCTCTGGCCGCGGCGCTTCGATTGAGACGGGGATTGCACCGGCGTCGGTGGGCGCGATGTCGTCCAGATCCAGCGCATCACGATCCGGAAGAGCGTCGGCGGGTTGTGCCGAGCCGTTTCGGCCGGACGGCGACTTGCGGCGGGCGACATAAGCGCGGGGCAAGCGCCGTCCGTCGACGTCACGGCTGATGGGAAGCGACCCGGAAACCGGTCGAGCGCTGGGCTGCGAAGCCGGACGCAACCCGGGGGGGGTGGCGGGGGCGTTCACACCCCTCGCCGGGCTGACGCGCGGCTCGAACTGGCCTCCGGTCTTCGCCACGCTCGGCTGTGTCGTCGCCGCGCCGACGGCTGACACATCGACGGGCGTACGCGGCGTCGCCGGGATCGGAAGATCGAGATCGATCAGCGGATCTTCGTCGACGACGGGCGTCGTAGCACGCGGCGGTTCGGCGGCCGCGATTCTGGGTCGCGCCTCGCCCGGTGGCACACCGGCGACGGCGCCACTACAGACACAGCCCAGTCGGGGACCGGCGTCGATGAGAACATTCGCACCGATCAGCAGCAGCTGCGCAATCTCAGCGACGAAATCATCGCTCTCGACTTCAGCGAGGGAGCGCGATCCTGTTTCCGACCACAGGTGTTCGGCCGTTGGCGTCCCACCCGGTTGGGAGCGAAAGCGCCGTCGATCGGGAGGTATGATCGACTCGAAGACGCGAGGTTGATCCTCGAGCATGATCTGGCGCTCGGCGATCATTGCCATGAGGGCGTCGGGCGTCATGCGAATGTCGATCGAGTCGTCGACCGCGCCAGGACAAGCGCCGACGTACGTCACGCGCATTCGCGTGGGGTGCGACAACGCGCGGAGATAACGCGCGAGGGCGACCGGCGGCGAAACGAGCGGCAGCAGGACGGGGCGCAAATCGCCACCAGTCGTGAGCAATCGGTGTGCGACGATGGGGCAACTGCACTGGATCGCCGGTCTCTCGCCGAAGCGCGGAAGGCGCTTGAGCACGGCAGCCGCGATGAGCTCGTCGCCCCAACTCGCCGGGACGACGTTCCCGAACCCCGCGCGGAGGCAGGCGTGCGCGAGCTGAACGGGAGTAGCCGGAGCGGCAGCAAGCAGCGCATCGGCACCCAAGATGACGATGGGCACCGCTGGCGACATTATTGTGTCGCTTCCGTCGGGGCCTGCAACGGCGAGGGTCATGACCGCGCGTTCAATCCTTAAGAATCAACGTGGCGGGCAGTACCCAAGACCCCGCCAAAGAGGGTTAGGTCCAACGAAGGTGGAAATTCGCCACCTGTCAAGAGCGGCCCAGACATTGCACGTTCCCGATCCTGTTGCGGGACGCGAGGATGGTTGTGGGGGAGACGAATTTTGGGGCGGCGCGGCTCACAGAGACCGAGCGTGAGTCGCTGGTTGCGTACGCGGCACGCGCATCGTGGCCCGCGGGTTTCGTAATCTATCAACGGGGCGCTCCGGCAGACGGAGTGTTCGTCGTGACGCGCGGCAGAGTCGTGCTGCGGAGCCGAGTTCGCGCGGCTCGCGGCTTCGTTCCCTGGATCGCGTGTCCAGGAGAGACCTTCGGATCCGAAGGTCTCACCCAGACGGCGCGGTATGCCACCGACGCACGCGCGGACGACGAAAGCGAGACGTTGTTCCTGAGCTCCACGCGGTTTCGAGCGTTCGTGCGCGAACAACCGCAGCATGCGCTCACGCTCCTGAGCCAGCTCGTATCGGAACGTTCGGCGCTGCTGGACAAACTACGCGAGCTCACGACGCTGAGCGTCGAGCAGCGCTTGTTGGCGACGCTCATTCGAATGGCCGCGAACGACACGTTCACGCGAGCCGACGGTCGCATTGTTTTGTGTTCGGCGCGATATCGTCTCCTGTGCGAGCTTGTCGGCGCCACGCGCGAATCGGTGTCGCTGGTGCTCGGCCGGTTGACGGGAGAAGGATTGGTCGAGCGCGACGGCTCGTCAATGATCGTGGCCTCGCCGTCGCTCCTCGCCGAGCGCCTCGATGCGGCGAGCTTTGATGGCGAGCTGCCGTTCCCCGCAATCGACGAAGCCGCAGAACAAGCGGTTCACTAGTCCGGCTCTTTACTTGAACGTTCGCGGCCACCCGGCTCAGCGCAGCCCGGGTGGCCGCTACATTTGACCGATGGCGTTTGTCGCCCTCGCGGCCGTCGTCGCACTCGTCCTGATGGTGCGTCTCTCACGACGTCGCGCGTGGTCGGCTGTTCAATCGCGGCATCGCGTCGGACCGGACGGCGTCATCGTTGGCGCGGCGGGATACGAGCTGGCGCGCCCGGATGCTCCCGCGGTGCTCGTGTTTCACGGCGCCGGCGATACACCGCAGACAGTCCGCTATCTCTCGGAAGAGCTGTACGCGCGCGGATTCCACGTCGTAGCGCCATTGTTGCCGGGCCACGGGCGCACGATTAGAGAATTCTCGCAGGTAACGGCGGACGCGCTCACGAACGCGGCATTCGAGAGCTACAGCGCGCTGCGCGATCGTCACGAATGGGTCGGCATCGTCGGCGTTTCCATGGGAGGGGCGCTGGCGGTCCAGGTGGCCGCCGCGACGCCCGGGCTGCCGGCACTCGGATTGGTGGCGCCGTATCTCGCGATGCGACCTCACGCCACGCGTCTGGCGAGGACGAGCCGCCTCTGGGGTGTGTTGGTGCCGGCCTTTGCATCATCGGAAGGGTTTTCGATTCGCGATCCGGATGAGCGCAAGAAAAGCCTGGCCTACGGCGCCTTCACCGCCGGTGCGTTGCGCGCGCTGTATGCGACGGTGCAGCGCGCCGTCTTGGCGCTCCCCCGTGTTGTGGCGCCGACGCTCGTGATCCAGTCGCGCGAGGACAACCGCATCGGCATCGAGGATGCCGAGCGATCGTTCGCGCAGCTAGGCGCGCGCGAAAAGCGCCTCGAGTGGGTCACGGGCGCCGCGCACGTCATCACCGTCGACTATGGACGCGAGCGTGTGATCGAGCTGCTCGCGTCGTGGATGGAAGGAAAGCTGGTCAGCCGGTAACGCGCTCGACGAGCGACTCGCCCATCTCCTTGATGGCTTCCACGCCGCCGGTCACCGCGGACGTTGCTTGCTGCGCGACTTCCTTGGCGACGCGCGTGACACGCGCGATCGGCGCCGGAACGCGGGATTTCTTCGCGCTCTTTTTCGCAGGCGCCTTGGCGGAAGCCGTCTTGGCCTTTGAACGGGAAGCGCTGGCGCTGCGTCGCGAGCTCGATCGCTTTGAAGCCGCCACCTTGGCGCGACCCTTTTTGGCCGGCGCGCGCTTGGAGGATTTTCGCTTGCCAGCTCGGGAGCCGGTCTTCGCGCGAGACTTCTTGGCTTTCGAGGCCATCGGTGTTCTCCGTGGGGGTCGTTCGTGAACGAAGGGCGGCGGCAGACACAGCAAGAACTAGACTCAGCGGTAACGCGCCGCTAGGGCCATGCGCGTTTCTTGGAATAAGGTTTACCAAAAACGGTCGCCAATGTCGAATCGGCGTCGGCAGCGCGCACGACGACGTCGATCCGCGGCGAGAGCGGCATCAACGTCGAGAAATCGCGGTAGCGCGAATAGCCGTGGCAGAAGCACCAGGGTCCGCGACGCGTGAGATCTCCGAGCCAGATATCCGGAAGACCGATCCAGGTGAATGCGTAGAACAGATTCAACTTCTTGAAGCGGGGAAGGTCGCTCTCGATGACGCGGTGCGGCAACGAGCCGTGCTTTCCCCACTGAACGTCGATCGCCACCTGCCCGCGATCGTGCCAATCGGCGTGGAGCAGAGTGCCGTGCCAGAAGGTCCAAACGTCGGTCGGCGCGCGCGTGGAATCGTAGCCGACCCAAAGGACCTCTTCGTCGGTTGGGACGGTAAATGGAATCCAAGACCCGTGGACGTCGTCTCGCCAGAGGAGATGGTAGGCAACGACCGGCCGAGTCGGGTGGACGACCGCAACCACCCGTTCGAGTGGGAACCACTCGTCGCGTTGGACGTATAACAAAGGGGCGATCGCGCGAGCGAGGGTTGCCGCGCTGTCCCCTGGATCCAAGGCTCCGGGGAGCGAGGCTGGTGCGGGGATCGGGGGAATGTGGGCGTGAGGACCGCAGCCCACGAGCCAGAGCGTAGCGAGCCCAACCGCCAGGTGGGCACGACGTGACAAATCGATACCCTCGTTAGTCTTGTACTCTTAGAAGGTTAGTGTTCATCGGCGACCGGAGCCGCTGTTTTCCGGGGCTGTTTGATGTTGAGGAGGGGCATATGCGCAAGCCGCGACCGGCCACGTATAACCCAGCGCAGGCGCTTAATCTGATTGCCAACGATCGAACTGGTTCACCGCTTAGCTGCCCGTCGTGCTCGGGCATAATCGAGCGAACGCCGAACCAGGTTCCACCCCCGCCGAGATCGCACGTGACGCTCCGCTGCCGCGAATGCGGCCGTATTGCGCGCTACATAGCGGGCGCAGCGTAAGTCCTCGCCTCTTCGCGCCCGCCATCGTCCGGCGAAGCGCTCCAAGTTGCACAAAACTTGCCCCGACGACGCTCAAGCGACCTCGCTGTCGCATGGGTGTAGTGTGCGCGGCGAGGTGGATCACGCCGGGCGGGGTGCGCGGGCTGTGCCTCGAGCGCGGGATCGAGAATCACCGTTTTTGTAAGAGGTAAGTGCAATGGCTCGTCTTACCGGCACCGTGAAGTGGTTCAACGACGCCAAGGGTTACGGCTTCATTTCGCGTGAGGGCGGCCCTGACGTCTTCGTGCACTTCAGCGCCATCCAGGGGAGCGGGTTCAAGTCTTTGGCAGAGGGCGATCGCGTGGAATTCGAGATCGTTCAAGGTCAGAAGGGGCCCCAGGCCGCGGATGTCGTGAAGGCCTCGTGATCCGGCGCGCACGGCCGAGCAATAACGCTCCGGCATTTGCCGGGGCGTTCTTGTATCCGTGAGGTTCGCGCGGTGGCCGACGGACGGAAAGTTGCGTCCACACGCAGTATGGCGACGAGAAGGAAGCGCCTCGGCGCGACACGAAAGCGGAAACTGCGCAGCAGTACAACAAGCGTGAAGGATGTGGTCGTCGCGCAGCTCGACGAGATCCAGCGGTCCGGCGGCGACGGTGTTCTCGAGCTCGGGCGCGGCACGTCGTTGCAGGTGTCCAGCTTGGATAAGATGTATTTCCCGAAGGACGGATTCTCGAAGGGCGATCTCATGCGCTACTACGCGACAGTAGCGCGGGCAATCTCCGCGGCGATCAGGGATCGACCGTTGATCCTGAAGCGATACCCCAACGGAATCGACGGGCCGTCGTTCTTCCAACAAAATGTGAAGGACGTACCGGACGGAGTGCGTACGGCGCGCGTGAAGACGGAAGGAGGTCGAACGGGCGAGCGCATCATCGGCGGAGATCTACTGACGTTGCTCTATACGGCGCAGATCGGGACGATCGCGACTCACGCATGGCAATCGCGGATCGGAAGTCAGGGTTTCGCCGACACGACAACGATCGACCTCGATCCAAGCGACGACGTTCCGTTCTCGAAAGTCGTTCTGCTAGCCAAGCATGTGCAAGAAGAGTTGGATCGAGCGGGGCTACACGGTTCGGTCAAGACGTCGGGCTCGCGCGGCATTCACATCGTGCTGCCGATGCCGACGCGAACGACGTTCGATATCGCCGCCGGGGTCGCTCAACGTCTTGCCGAGCGCGTTGCAGCTCGCCATCCTGATTTGGCAACGGTCGAGCGAAGCATCCGGGCGCGTCCGAAGGGTTCGATCTATGTGGATGCGATGCAAAACGCGGAAGGGAAAAGCGTCGTGGCGGCCTATTCCGTGCGTGCTCGCCGCGGTGCGACCGTCTCGGCGCCGCTCGAGTGGTCGGAACTTCGACGAACGCTGCGTCTCGAGGCATTCACCATCGAGACGATGCCGGTCCGGCTGCGCCGGATCGGCGACATTTGGGGCGCGGCGATGAAGCGGCGCAACACGAGACGGGTGATCGACCGCCTGTTGAGTGGCGAGTGACACCGGAGAAGTGCGATGGACCCAGACCGGGAAGTGTCGCTGAACGCAGCCGCCATCTATTGGCGCGAGCTGCCGGGCGGCGGATATGTGGCGATCGACGTCCGCCGCGAGCGCGAAGTTCCGAAAAGCTGCGTGTCGGTGGAGCGCCGCGCCAAGCATGAGCGGCGCGGAGGCCACAATCCCGTCGTGATCGCCGAGGCGGACG
>Ga0207702_10006254_pt1 | contig 10292 bp, 8 predicted proteins | sample KBSCornC62_FD_184302 | JGI IMG/M metagenome (GOLD analysis project Ga0207702, IMG submission 184302) | Corn rhizosphere microbial communities from Kellogg Biological Station, Michigan, USA - KBS Corn C6-2 (SPAdes) (version 2) | ecosystem: Host-associated > Plants > Roots > Rhizosphere > Soil ...
CGGGAGCCGGAGACCGTGCTCTTTCGCGCGCCTGGTGTTCCGGACCTCCACGTCGGCGCTCTGCCGGTGTCGGTCGCCAAGGCCATGCTGGCGGAGCGCGCGCCGAGCCTCGCGCCGTCCACGGCCGAGCAGCTGATCAGGTTGACCGAAGGAAATCCGCTCGCACTCGTCGAGATACCCCGGGCCTTGAGCGCCGAGCAATGTTCCGGCCGTGCGCCGCTCGAGCAGCCTCTTCCGGTGAGCGCCGAGATTCAGCGATCGTTTCTGGAACGGGTCAACGCGCTGGCGAACGATGCGCAGCGCGCCCTCCTTCTTGTCGCGGCGGGTGATCCCGCCGACGCTGAGGCCCTGTGGAAGGCACTTCGAGCAGCAACCGTTGACGGAGCCGTCGAAGAGACCGAGCGCGCAGGGCTCCTCCTGCCGGGGCGGCTCCAGTTTTCCCATCCGCTCGCCCGCTCGGCGGTCTACCAGAGCATCTCACCGGACAAGCGACGAGCCGCACACGCTGCTCTCGCAGCCGCGGCAACCGAGCCGGACCGGCGTGCCTGGCACCTCGCCGCCGCGGCGGATCGTCCAGACGAACGCGTCGCTGCCGCACTCGAGGATGCCGCGGCGGGCGCACGGAGACGCGGTGGCGTTGCAGCCGAGGCCAGCGCACTCGAGCGGGCAGCTCGATTGACGGCGGACCCCGAAGCGCGTGCCCGATGTCTCCTCAAGGCAGCGGTCGCGTCCGAATCAGCAGGCTTGCTGGAACGAGCCGAGACAATGCTCACCGAGGCCGGGGACCTCACGGTCGATCCGGACGTCCGCGCTCAGGCCGTCGCTCGCCGCTCCTATCTCCTTTTTGACCGCGGTGAGTTCGACCGGGCGTATCAGCTCGCGGTCGTTGAAGCCGAGAGGGCCGACCGTGGAGGCGCCGTTTCGCCAGCGACGAGCGGCGCTCTACGGATCCTCTGGCGGCGCCTGGACATCACTCGTGCCTTGCCGATGGCCGACCAGGCTCACCGAACCGCTCATCCTGGGAAGCCGAACCTCGACTTGGCGACGGTGGTCGCCTGGGTCTGGAGCCTTGCCGGTCGCGTGGAGGAGGCGCACTCACTCGCACTTTCGTCGCTCGAGCAGATGGATCCGGGGACCTGGCTCGCCATCGACTTCGGAACCGTGCTGCTCTACGTCGAGGACTATCCCGCCGCCCGAAAGGTGCTCGAGGAGGTCGTCGACCGATCCCGCGCGGCGGACGCGCCGGGCATCTTGAGCTATGCGCTCGACCAGCTCGCGAAACTCGAGACCCGAGTCGGTGATCTGAATCGCGCGTACCCGCTCGAGTTGGAGAGCCTTCAGCTGACGGAGCCGCTCGGCAACGACGTGGCACTGGCGGCAAGCCTCATCTGGCTCGGGCTGATCGAGTCGATGCTCGGTCGGCCCGAAGCTCGATCGCGCGCCGAACGCGCGCTGGCGATCGCCGAGCGTGTGCACGACCCGTGGAACACTGTCCGTGCGCGCGGAGTTCTGGGCCTCGACGCCCTTGGACGGGGCGACGCGGCGGCGGCGGTGGCGTGGCTAGACCCGGCGGTCGCAACCGTCGCTAGTACGGTTGCTCATCCGAACTACTTGCGCGTCGAGGGCGATCTGATCGAGGCGTTGGCAAGGGTCGGTAAGGTCGAGCTCGCCGCGCCCCACCTCGAGCGGCTCGAGCGTCAGGCCTGTTTGACCAAGAGTCCGTGGGCTCTCGCGACAGCGGCCCGTTGTCGTGCTTTCCTCACCACGGATGCTGGGGTTGATGAGGCTTTCCAGGCGGCACTCGAGTTGAACGACCACGAGCCGAGCGCGTTCGAGCGGGCCCGAACCGAGCTCCTCTACGGCGAGCGCCTCCGTCGGGTCGGACAGCGGCGCGCCGCCCGAGCGCAGCTCCAGGCCGCTTTCGAGACGTTCAGGCGGATCGGGGCTCGACCTTGGGCCGAACGAGCGCGAATCGAGCTCAACGCCTCGGGTGCTCGCCTTCGGCGGCACGACCCCACCGCGGCAGAGCGGCTGACTCCTCAGGAGCTCCAGATCGCGCTTCTCGTCGCGGAAGGACTGACCAATCGGGATACTGCCGCTCGTCTGTTCCTCAGCCCGAAGACGGTCGAGTTCCACCTGACGCGTATCTACCGGAAACTGGAGATCCATTCGCGCTCGGAGCTCGTACGCCGCCGCCTGGACGAGGGATTGGCAGGTCGAGTCTCCGTCAGCTAGATCGCCGCTCGAGATCCAGCGCCGCCGGCCGCTTGGGCCGCCATAAGGAGCGGCCTCCTGGCATGTGCGCCAAGAGGTCGGGTAGGTGCACGCTTAGTCGTGGGGGGCGAGAGGCGGGCCGACGTTGGTCTGGCCGTGAGCCTGGAAGATGCTTTCCAGTTGTTCTGGTGAAGGTCGGGGTGTCCCATTTGGCGGCAGCGTTGGAGTGGTTGCAATCACCGAGCCGTCGCGCACCATCCGCTCGAGTCCTGCCGGTGTGCTGAGCACGAGGACCCGTGCCGTCTCGCTGTCGACGCGGAAGGTGTGCGCGACCCCCATCGGCACAACGGCTGCTGCGCCCGGTGTCAGCTCGAACCGATGCTCGCCGGCCTTCACCGTCAGCCTTCCTTCCAACACGATGTAACTCTCGTCCTGTGGATGAGTGTGAAGCGGCGGCGATGCGTGTCGCGGGAAAAGGAACTCGATCAACGCGAAGCGCCCGTGGCTGGCTTCGCCAGGCACCTTGATCGTGGCCAGCGTGCCGAGGAACCAGAGTCGCTCGCCCTTGTCGGGCGCTGTCCAGGTTGCCGTCTCACTCACCTCTGGCGGCATGTCCCGGATCTTGCCGAAGTTGACGACCTCCTGGTCCACTCTCAGGAGCGACCTCCTGGTCGACTCCCCGGAGGACGTCACGTTTCAGCGCTCAGGTCGACACGGCATGCAATGCAGTGACGGAAAGAGACAAATCTGTGACTGAGGCGGGCGCCGACGGTGGGCCGAAGTTCATCGATTCCGTGTCGCGACGTGGTGGGGTCAAGCGGGCATCGACTCGACTCGGCATTAGCCCGCCACGGCGTCGCGAGGCTTATTGCCCCGTCGACCGCGAGTACCGCTCCCGTGACTACCTGGCGACGTCCTGCGTTCCTCGAATCGAGCCGGCGTCCAGGGATCCGGGGCCGCTCGAGCCACCTGGGCGCCACTGTGTTGCATCCGTTACATTCCAGAGCTAGCCTTCGGCTGGGACGGTTGAGCTATGCCTAATTCGGCGAGAGTCGGAGGCCCGTCGATTGACGGGTGTTCCGGCAGTTCTCGTCCGCTCATACGTCGTCAGCTGCGGGTGTACACGAAGAGCACGATTTGGGCATGCGCGTCGTTATCGTGGCCTGCGTCCGAATCTGCTGCTCGCCGGGGGACTGGTCGGGGCGGTGCTGCTTGTGGCGACCGGCTTCGGCGGTGTCTCAGCCGCCCGCGTTCGCGCTCCGCGGGGCATCGTCCTCGGGCCTGACGAGGCTCTGTGGTTTACCGAACCCGACGACGCGATCGGGCGGATCACAACCCAGGGGAAGCTGCGGATCTACACCCACTCGGGCATCTACCACCCGGAAGGGATCGCCGCCGGACGAGACGGCGCCGTCTGGTTCACCAATCTCTTCGGGCCTTCGGTCGGGCGGATCACAACGGCAGGTGCCGTCAGCGTCTACCACCATCCGGGGATCTTCCACCCGGAGGGGATCACGGCGGGGCCGGACGGCGCGGTGTGGTTCACCAACGCCGACGGTGGCGGCGCAATCGGACGGATCTCCAGCAAAGGCGCTATCACCATCTACAAGCACCGCGGGATGAGGGATCCCGAGGCGATCACCGCGGGACCGGATGGCGCTCTCTGGTTCACGAACGGCGGCCGTCGCCCTTCGATCGGCCGCATTACTACCCGAGGTGTCGTCAGCCTCTACACCAACGCGGGCATCAGCGAGCCGGAGGGGATCGTGACCGGGCCCGACGGCGCTCTCTGGTTTACGAACGACGACGACTCGATCGGGCGGATCACCACCAGAGGCGCTGTGCGCTTGTACATCGATCCTCGCATCAAGCATCCGTGGGGCATTGCGGCCGGCCGGGACGGTGCACTCTGGTTCACCAACCCAGTTGGAAACTCGATCGGGCGGATTACCACTAGCGGCGACATGGTGTTCTTCACCCACGCAGGGATCCGAGGACCGCAGGGGATTGCGTCTGGACCGGACGGCGCTCTCTGGTTCACCAATCATTACGGCGACTCGATCGGCCGCATCACGATTCGCGGCTCCGTCAGGATCCTGCGAGGCCGATGAGGATCGTCCTGAACACCCTGGCGATCTGTGTGCTCGCGGCAATGCTGGTCGCTCCGTCGGCGGCCCGGACCGGAGCGAAGCTTCCACTGAGGGCGCTCCGAGGCAACGAGTACCTACTCTCCGAGTACCCGACCGTCGCGCTTGCCAGCCGCGACCAGCGCAAAGCTGCAACGCGGCTGTTAGCCGAAATCCGTGCCGCTGCGGCTCATTGGCCCACCCTAAAGAAAGCGGCAGCGGCAGGTTTCGACACCGACACTGCGCGGCGCAGCCCAGGCGATTTCACAGTCCACTTTCTTCACGCCGAGAACCATCGCTACAGCCACGATTCCCACTACCTCGATCCGCGGAGGCCCGAGGCTTTGATCTACGCGAACGTCCCAGGCCGCCGGCTCGTGCTCGTCGGCCTGATGTTTGCGATGCCCCGTGGCGTTAAGGGACCGACGCCCGGCGGGCCGATCACACGCTGGCACACGCACACAGTCTGCGCAGCGGGGAAGAAGCGCGGCCTGACCACCCCGGGACGCAATGGATCGTGTCCACCCGGAACACAGGCACGGGAAGGCAGTGAGATGTTGCACATTTGGCTGACTGGCGACCTGCGGAGCGCCTTTGCCATCCATGGACCCCTCCGCCAGCTCGGCTTGGCACACCTGATCCCCACCCTCTACTGTCACATTTCGAACAGCTGACTCTGCGCAGAATCACCGCAGTGGTGATTGGGTCGTGGTCGATTGCCTGTCTTCTGGCATCAGCGGCCGTCGCGGGACCGCCGACGGCAGCAGGCTTCTGCCTCGAACGGCGGCGCACCGTTTGCAGGAGACGGACGGCTGCTGACGACAATTCAGCCCGGGGGAAGATGGATTGCGGGATCGGGCCACCATCCATTTCACCCTCGACGAGCCTGCCGCGACGACCCTGGAGATCATGCGCGAACAACCACCCGCGGCAAGTGTCTATCGCCGAGTGTTCCATCTTGGAGCCGGAGCGCACGTGCTGCGTTGGGCGCCCCGGGCTGCCCAACCGGGCACATACGTGACTCACATTGACCTGGTCGACAGCAGCGGCGGACACGAGGGCTACGACGTCCAGCGCTTACGGGGCGCTCGCGTGTCCGGAACGCCGGTGACCCGCGTGCTCGGTATCGACACGAGCTTTACCCAGGTCAGCGCTGCGCCGGACAGCGTCGGTCGGCTTGAGATCGCGTCTGATGCGCCGTCGCTGAACCTGCAGTTCTTCCGTTCCGGGCCGGAGAAGAGCACGACTACCCGCGACGGAGTCCTGAACGGAGTCGCGGTGACTCGACCCGTCTCCGTGCGGTGGAAGGCGCATCGCAATCGACCCGCGTCTCTCCACGTCCGAATCGGACACTGGCCGACCGGCGTCTACTACGCACGACTGACGTCTCAGGACGGCCGGGTCGGCTACGCGCTGCTCTTTGTGCGACCACCCCCGTTTCGGCCAGCACCGCGTCGCCGTCGTGATGCCGACAAACACCTGGTCCGCGTACAACTTCTGGGACCAGGATGGCGACGGGATCGGCGACACTTGGTACGCCGGCTGTCCGAAGTGCACCGTCAAGCTCGACCGCCCCTACCTCGACCACGGGGAACCTCCCCACTTCCGGCGGTATGATCTGCCGTTCCTGCACTGGCTCAGCCGGTACAAGCGTGCTGCCGACTACCTGACCGACGCCGAGCTCGAATCGGCGAGGAGCGGCGCGACACTCGCCCGCGCCTACGACCTGATCATCTTTCCCGGGCACCATGAGTACGTCACTCAGCACGAGTACAAGGTCATCGCCCGCTACCGTGACCTGGGCGGCAACCTGATGTTCCTCTCCGCCGACAACTTCTTCTGGAAAGTCGGCCGCAGTGGACGAGTGCTGCGGCGGGTCGTGCGCTGGCGGTTGCTCGGCCGCCCCGAGGCGGCTCTGATCGGAGTCCAATACCGCGGCAACGACCGCGGCCAACGCAAGGGCGCGTACATCGTGCGCCGCACTGCTGGCTTCGGCTGGCTCTTCAGAGGCACTGGGCTCAAAGTCGGATCCCGCTTCACAGGATTCGGCTACCCGACCGGACCGTTCGGTATCGAAATCGATGCGACCGCCGCGAAGGTCTTCGCCGCCGGCGCGTTTACGCTCGCCGGTGTCGCGACCTGGCAGCCGGTTGAGCGGATGCTCGAAAACCTCTGGACGCACCTCGCGCGCCCATAAGTCACCCGTGTGAGCCCTAGTAACAGCCTCGGTTCTGTGAACTGGGGGTCTGGCGTGTTCAGGTCCCGGCGCGAGATGAGCTCCCACATTCGCGGCAGTCTCAGAGGGGAGGCAGCGGGTCGGCGCGGACGCCTGCCGGGCGTGTTGCGGACGACGCCTGGGGGCCGTTGCACTTCGGCTCGAGGAGACTTGTCAGCCCACCTAACAGGATTCGCGCAACAAGGCTTCGGCCGCGACAGCTGATGAGCTTAGTGTCAAGAAAGACTCCGGGGGAGCGGAGCGGCTCGAGTCACGCGTTTGACTAGAAACGTGACCGCATTGCCACCTCGAGCTCAGCTCTGGCGGAAACGTGCCTTTTTCTGCCTTCACGTGACGAGACAGATGCCAACTTCGTTGATCTTGAAGCGGGACGCGGGCCGACCTCCTGGTCTGGTGCCAGGGCACCGGTGTCCGATGATTGATCCGGTCGCTCTCCTCGCTGTGTCCTGGGCGAGGTCAGGCCATCGACCTGCGAGCCCGAAGCTCCGAGCGGCGACTGCTCGTCCCCACCCGTTCAGCGCCAGCCGAGCTCGGGTGCGACGTATTTGAGGATGTTGTCGATGGCGTGTGCGTTGTAGTCGACTCCGAGCTGGTTCGGCACGGTCAGCAGGAGTGTGTCCGCGGCGGCGATCGCCTCGTCCTCGGCGAGTTGGTCGACGAGCACGTCGGGCTCGGCGGCGTACGTGCGGCCGAAGATCGCCCGCGTGGTCGCGTCGATGTAGCCGACGTGGTCTCCGTCGTTGCTCGGGCCGAAATATCTGCGGTCGAGGTCGTTCACGAGCGCGAAGATGCTGCGGCTGACGGAGACCCGCGGCTCGCGTTCGTGCCCGGCTTCCTTCCACGCCGCGCGGAAGGCCTCGATGTGCCGGGTCTGCACGACGTGGAACGGGTCGCCGCTGGCGTCGTCGTCGACCAGGGTCGAGCTCATCAGGTTCATGCCCAGGGTGGCCGCCCAGGCTGCGGTCGTGGCCGATCCTGCGCCCCACCAGATCCGGTCGCGCAAGCCTGGCGAGTGCGGTTCGACGGTGAGCAGGCCCGGCGGGTTGGGGAACATCGGCCGTGGGTTCGGCTCGGCGAATCTCTCACCTCCGAGCACGTCCAGGAACACCTGGGTGTGGCGGCGTGCCATGTCGGCGTCGCTCTCACCCTCCGCAGGCTGGTAGCCGAAGTAGCGCCAGCCGTCGATCACCTGCTCTGGTGACCCGCGGCTGATGCCGAGCTGCAGCCGACCGCCGGCGAGGAGGTCGGCGGCGCCGGCGTCCTCGACCATGTAGAGCGGGTTCTCGTAGCGCATGTCGATGACGGCGGTGCCGATCTCGATCCTCGACGTTCGCGCGCCGACCGCGGCGAGGAGCGGGAACGGCGACCCGAGCTGCCGGGCGAAGTGGTGCACGCGGAAGTACGCCCCGTCGGCGCCCACGTCCTCGGCCGCGACCGCCAGCTCGAGCGACTGGACCAGTGCGTCAGAGGCGGAGCGCACCTGCGACGACGGCGACGCCGTCCAGTGACCGAAGGACAGGAACCCGATCTTCTTCACTCACGCATCCTCGTCGATGACGCCCTGGCGCGAGCGTGGGTGGGGCGCCACGAAGGGGTCGGCTGAGATACTCGGGCGGTTGCCCTCCGTCGGCTCTGCTCCGCTTTCTGTTCTCGACCTCGCGCCGGTCTCGACCGGAGCGACGGTCGGCGACGCCCTCGGTAACTCGCTCGATCTGGCGCAGCACGTCGAGCGCCTTGGCTATCTGCGGCACTGGGTCGCAGAGCACCACAACATGCCGGGCATCGCCAGCTCGGCTCCGGCGGTGCTGATCGCGCATCTGGCCGGTGTCACGACGACGATCCGCGTTGGCTCCGGTGGCGTGATGCTCCCGAACCACCAGCCACTCGTAATCGCAGAACAGTTCGGGATGCTCGAGGCACTCCATCCCGGCCGGATCGACCTCGGGATCGGCCGGGCTCCGGGAACCGACCCGATAACGGCGCACGCGCTCCGCCGGGCTGCCGATCCCTCCTCGGACGACCTTCCCGCCCAGCTCGCGGAGCTCTTGGCGTTCTTCCACGGGACGGTGGCTCGGATCACGGCCGTGCCCGGCGCCGGGAACATGCCGGCGATCTGGCTTCTTGGCTCGAGCGATTTCAGCGCCAGGCTGGCGGCGGAGCTCGGAATGCCGTTCTCCTTCGCACACCACTTCATGCCGCAGAACACGGAGGCAGCCCTCGAGATCTACCGATGCAACTTCAAGCCTTCGACGCTCGACAAGCCGTACGCCAAGATCGGCGTCGCAGTCATCTGCGCACACACCGACGAGCACGCGCGTTGGCTCCACGGCCCGGCGAAGCTCTCGTTCCTGCGGCTTCGCTCCGGCCGTCCGTCCACTTTCCCCTCGCCGGACGAGGCGGCCGCGTATGAGTACACGCCGGACCAGCATACGTTCGTCGAAAGCTGGACGGCATCGCACGTGGTTGGCTCGCCGGAAACCGTCCGTGCAGGCTTGCTCGAGCTCCAGAAGCGAACTAGCGCCGACGAACTGATGCTGACGACGAACGTGTACGACCATGGAGACCGCCTCCGGTCCTACGAGCTCGTTGCGGAAGCACTCGCAGACCCGGCGAGCGGTCCTTCGTCGTAGGGTGCCTGTGTGGAGACCTGGGATGCGTTGAGGTCGCGTCGGAACGTTCGGGAGTTCTCATCGGCGCCGGTAAGCGAGGAGGACTTGATGACGGTCCTCGAGGCGGGCCGGCTCGCGCCGTCGGCGAAGAACTGGCAGCCGTGGAACTTCGTGGTGGTGGCCGACCGCGACCAGCTGCGGGAGCTCGCCGGGGTTTGGCAGGGGGCGTGGCACGTTGGCGGCGCCGCAGCTGCGATCGCGATCGTGGCGCCGGAGCCACCGGACGATCGGTGGGCCGGCCTCCTGCAGTACGACCTCGGTCACGCGACGATGCTGATGATGCTCGCGGCGGCCGACCTCGGCATCGGCACATGCCACTCATCCGTGCAGGATCAGGAGCTCTCGCGAAAGATCCTCGGCTTTCCGGAGGATCACTTCCTCGCCTATCTGCTCTCGCTCGGCTACCCGGCAGACGGGCCGCTGCGGCCGCTCCAGCGGCTCAACCGCAGGCCGTTCGACGAGGTCGTGCACCGCGGTCGCTGGTAGCGCTCGCTGGTGACCTGCGCGTTCCGCATGACGGTCAGAGCTTTCGGGCCTGGCGGTGGCCTTCGTAGACAGCCTCGTAGGTGCCACGCGGCGCTACGGAGTCGCCGATCGCCTCGACGCTCGCTCCGCGCGACTTCAGGTCCCTGTAGAGGCCGTTCTCCGGAGCGCCTCCCCGCAGCCGTCGGCCAGCGAATAGCCGTCGTAGTTCGTGATGAAGGAGACGGCGTGATGGACACCGAGGCTGTTGGGCACGCGGCGTACAACCTGCGCGAAGAAAAGGGCGAAGTGAGGTACTGCTGGGTGATCGAGCGGGCAGACGGGAGCGTGTGCTTTCGTCTGGCGCGCAGGGAATGGAGGTTGGCCGAGGAGATCCTCTACAACCTCCTGCACGAGCTCAGCCGCGACTAGGGAGTCGGGAGCGCTACGGGGCCGTCGAGCTCCGTTACTGAGCAGACGCTGGATTGGCTCGTGCGGTCTGGGGCGTGGGCGCCGGGGCTACACTCAAGCTGCAGATGGGGTCTTTGCTTGATAGGCGGCGGTCGTTGCCTGAGCCGCGAACGT
>Ga0207702_10006255_pt1 | contig 10292 bp, 5 predicted proteins | sample KBSCornC62_FD_184302 | JGI IMG/M metagenome (GOLD analysis project Ga0207702, IMG submission 184302) | Corn rhizosphere microbial communities from Kellogg Biological Station, Michigan, USA - KBS Corn C6-2 (SPAdes) (version 2) | ecosystem: Host-associated > Plants > Roots > Rhizosphere > Soil ...
GATCCAATGGTTGCTCTACGGAATGAATAGGGCCAACCGGATCGAGGTTTAGTTCGACGTAGCTATTTGCCCGCGGCAGTTGTGCGGTTTCGCTTCAACTGCTAAGCGAGACTAATGGTCACTGGTATTTAAATAGACATATGCGCCCCGGCGGCCAGCGGTCAGGATATCCGGACGCCCGTCACCGTTCACATCGGCCGCGACGATCTGAGTGCCAATGCCAGCGATGTTGGTCACGATGTTCGGTATGAACTCGACCTGACCACCCTGCTTGCGGACGAGCTTGAACCAGTAGACTACTGGCGGGGAGTCGAAATCGTCCTCCGGATATTCGATACCGTGCGACCACCAGCGTTTGCCGGTCACGATATCTTTGACGCCGTCGCCGTCCATATCAATCAGGGCGAGGCCATGAAGTTCGGTAAACGCCACGGACTTGTCGCTTTCCTCCCAGTTCTGGCGCTCTTCGGGGGCGGCGTCCGGCCTGTCCATGATCATGTGCATTTTCCAGGAGATGGCGCCATTGTTGCGCTGCTGCTCCCACCATGCGAGACCGGGACCATGGGCGAAAAGGCTCGTGATGACATCGGGGAGACCGTCGCCATTGACGTCATAAAGGAACATGTCGGCGCCGCGCACGAAGGGGTCGTTGCCGCGCCCGAAGGGTGCAGGGTGAACTTCCCAAAGTCCGCTCTCCGCTCCAGCTGCCGGCTGCTGGATCCACGCCGTACCGACCAGGATGTCGGTCCTGCCGTCGCCATTTACGTCGCCGAGGCCCACGGCATGACCGCCGTATGAACCTTTCGGCGCAACGGGATGAAAGGTCCATGGCTTCGTGGCATCGGCCCAATCCGGCTTCGAGTAGCCAACCGCCCGGTTGGGATCGCGGCCCACTGTAATGATTAGCTCTGGTTTACCGTCGCCGTCCACGTCGCCAAAGGCAGTCGTCTCAGAGTCATTAGTATCGACGACTTTGTACTCATCCCAGTGTCGCGAGTCGGTCTTCGGATTGATGTAGAGATAGACACCGGGCTTCTCTTCGGCGCAGCAATAGTTGACCTTAAGCACGTCCGTCCAGCCGTCGTTGTTGAAGTCATATGCATAGAGAATGAATGAGTCCGTGTATCCTCCCGCCTGATTCGCCGAGCCGATCGAGTAAGTGCGTGGCGCGTAGATTTCGACGCCGGTCTGGAAATCCGGGCCGGGGTAATAATAAGGTCCGGCGACGATATCCATTTTGCCGTCGTGGTTGAAATCTCCTGCAGTTATACCTTCCGAATAATAGCGATCAGTGAGTTGTACACGGCGGAAGCCTTTTCCGGTGACTTCGTCCGGGAGCCCGAGGTGGCGGTTGAGTAGATTATCGAGCGCGATGTCTTTAACGCGGAGGTCACCATTCGTAATGCCAAGGGCGAGTTGGCCGTAGCGGCTGCCCGTATCGCGCGCTCCAGGGCCTTGCCCGTCAACTGCTAGCGCGCCATGGAGAAGCATGGAGAATTCACTCCAGCCATCGGGACGAGAGGCAATTTGCGCCAGGCTATTGCGCGGTTTGCGTGCAGAAATGAGCTTGCGGTCGAGTTCCTTGCCTTGCCCGTCGAGCCTAACGCGATAGACATTGGCGGCATCGGGGCCGGAGAGCGGGACGTAGAGACCGCTGGTGTTGCCGCCATCGAGTGGCGCATCGCGGAGCAAAACGCCGCCGTCGCAGGAGGTACAGTTAAAGGCGAATTTGAGGATGACGTCTTCGTACCCTTTGTCGAGGACGAGCCAGCCGCCGGAACCGGATTTCGCTGAAGCGGCGATGGTGCCGCTTTCAGTACGCCAGGTAGCGGCGCCAAGAGTGTGCCATCCGCCCAGGCTCGTGCCGTCGAACGGATGGGCGGTTGTGGTCAGAGTTTCTTCCTGCGATCCCGGGACAAGTATAAGGAATACAGAAGCGGCAAGAATCAGTCGGCGAGAGTGTTCAGTCATCGATCGTCACTTTCGTGGAGTTCACGCAGCTCAGGGCTGCCTTCGTGCGGTTCCTATTATGTACCAACAATGAGAGACTGTCTCGAAGAGGTTAAACCGCCCACGGCCACTTGACGCAATCAAGCCCGGCGGGAACTGGAAAGCTAGACAGGATGTTCATAGTGAAATTTCGAGTACCAGTGATATGTGCGATTTTTGCGGCAGCTTCGTCCGGTCAGGTTACGTTTGACCGGCTGCTCCATCCCGGGAGAGAACCGCAGAATTGGCTCACTTACTCGGGAGGGTACGACAGCCACCGGTTCAGTCCCCTTGCACAACTCAACCGGAGCAATGTCAAGAACCTCCAAATGAAGTGGGTCTACCATCCCGATTACTCGAAGATGGAGAACACGCCGTTGGTCGTCGACGGCATCATATATGCGGGCACGGCACAAGAGGTTGTGGCGCTTGACGCTGTGACGGGACGCCAATACTGGAAGTACGCACGGCCGTTCAACCGGTCCGATTACATGGGGCAGCATGCCTACGAAGTAAACAAAGGCATGGCGATCTCCGGCGACACTCTCTTCTGGGCCACGGTCTACGACTGTCATTTGATCGCAATCGACACCAAGAACGGACACGTGCTGTGGGACGTACCGTTTGCGGACTGGAAGCTGGGCTACCAGTTCAACGTGGCTCCGCTCATCGTGAAAAACATGGTGATCCTTGGGCAGGCGACCAATGAGATGGGATCGAACTGCTGGGTGGCGGCCTATGACGTCAAAACGGGAAAAGAAATCTGGCGGTTCTACACAGCACCGAATTCCGGTGACGATCCCGCGACCAAAACATGGTCGGGTGATTCGTGGAAACATGGCGGCAGCCCGATCTGGAACGGTGGCAGCTACGATCCGGAGACCAACTTGACGTTCTGGGGCACGGGCAACCCGAATCCGGGCTGGAACGGCAATGCTCGCGCGCCGGGTGACAACCTCTACTCGGATTCCGTCGTAGCGCTCGACGCCGACACTGGCAAACTGAAGTGGTATTACCAATTCACGCCCGGCGACGAGTACGACTGGGATTCGACACAGGTACCCGTGTTGGCCGATATCGAGTGGAAGGGCAAACTACGGAAAGTGATGTTGTGGGGCAATCGTAACGGATTCTTCTACGTACTCGATCGCGCCACGGGCGAGTATCTGATGGGCAAGCCGTTCATCAAGCAAACCTGGGCAGTGGGCATCGATGAAGAGGGCCGGCCGATCAAAGCACCTGGCTTCTGGCCGAAGCCGATGGGCGGAATCGCTGTAATGCCGGGTTCGCAGGGCGGCACGAACTGGTATCCGCCATCCTACAGCCCGCGGACAGGCTTGTTTTATATGTCGGTGTGGGACAACTACAAGGCAATTTCGAACAAGAGTGATCCGGGACCGTGGGTGCAGGGCCAACTATACAACGGCAGCAATTGGTGGGCAGGCTACGGCCAGCGCGCGCCGCAATCGGGACACGGCGATACGACCGGCAGAAGAGCCCGGGCGGCAACGCCAACCGCGGCGGCGCGGGGTCGTGCGTTGCCGAATTACAAGACTGAGGCCGAGGGGTACGGGGCCATTCGCGCCATCGATCCGAAAACCGGTGAGAAAAAGTGGGACTTCAAGATGGTCGATAACACGGAGAGCGGCGTGCTTTCGACGGCGGGCGATCTTGTGTTCGGCGGCGGCATGGACGGCGACTTCGTGGCGCTTGACGCGAAGACGGGTGATTTGCTCTGGAGTGTCTATCTCGGCGGCGCGAATTCCAGCGGGCCGATCAGCTACGCCGTGAATGGAAAGCAGTACATCGTCGGCACGGGCGCCGGAACGATGTACGTTTTTGCCTTGCCGGATTGAGCATCCGGCAAGGTCTTTCGCAAGCTGTTGAAGTTGATCCCGGGAACAGAAGTTTCCGGTGTGTGGTTAGCTGTCCTTTGAAGCGAGAATAGAAGTCTCATAAACTACACAGCGTCCACGAAAAATTTCACTTGGCCGGTTAGTCGGCTTTGGCCTCTCAGTGATTTCCACGGATCTCAAGTGAACTGAATCAGGAATGAGCCCACTTGCTTTCAGAATGAAAGGCGAGCGCTCAACTGAATCTGCCGCCCGGGCGTTGAAGATTCCGTGATGGTCCCGAACTGTGCCGTATTAACGAAACGATTCGGCGTTCCCAAATTCACTTTGTTGAGACTGTTGAACGCTTCCAGCCGCAACTGCAGACTGGTCTTTTCGGAGAGTGCAAGCTTTCGCGCAATCGCGGCGTCGAGTGTTTGTTGGCCAGGGCCGTAAACAGTGTTCCTGCCCGCATTGCCAAACGTGTAGGGCGCGGGCGCCGAAAAGGCAAGCGGATTGAACCATTGCTGCGCGTTCTGGGTGCCGGGACCAAATACCGGCTGGCCCGTGTAGTTGGCACGAATTGGATTCTCACCCAACACAGTCCCGCTGTTTGCGGTATCTCCAAAAACTGAGATTGTTAACGGAAACCCGCTCTGCGCCTGATAAATAGTAGAAATTTCCCAGTTTCGGGTCAGGGCTCGGGACCACACGAACTTGTTATAGGAGGGTGCACTATAAACGGCGCTCAGCGCCAGACGATGCCGAATATCGCAAGCGGGACCCTTCTCCGCATCAAGATTGTTGTTGTTCTGCGGAATCGCCGCCTCAAACATTGCGGAGCGGAAGTCGGGCGCATTGCTCAGGTTCTTTGCATAGGTGTAGTTGGCGAGAAGGCTCAAGCCCGCTGAATAACGCCGCCGCAAGTTTACATATCCAGCGTCGTACCAGCTTCTGGCGGTATTCTCAAGCCAGTTGACTGTGCTGACCGGAATTGTGTTGCTCACCACTGTAATATCAGGGGGGAACACGGTGCCTGGCAGGAACGTGGCGCTGCCATACGGCCGCCTTGGCTGGATCAATCCCGGTCCGGGCAGTGCGTTGTTAATCAGATGCGAGCGCTGCAGATGAAGTCCGCGAACTCCTTGATAGCCGATCTCGAGCGTGGTCTCGGTGCCAATCGCCTTCTGCACGGACGCTGTCCATTGTTGGACGTACTGCGCGGCTTGATGCGGATCGAATGCCGTAAAGCTCGTCACGGTTCTCCCAACAATAGGCGGACTGAAATTGAAACTCGTGATCGACGGTATAAAGCTGTCGCTCTGATTTGTCTCGGGAAAAATGATCGGCACGTTATGCAGGTTGTTGCACCAGGTGTTCATATCCACCGGTGTATAGAAAATCCCGTACCCCGCTCGAACAACCAGTCCCCAATGCGGAATCTGCTTGGCTATTCCGACCCTGGGCGCAAAATTCAGCTTGTTTGGAAAATACAGGCCTTTGGGTGTGCCTAGCTGACCGCCAATATAAGCCGTGAGAGTCGTGGGCGTAACGAACAAACCAGACCATTCATTCGAGATGTCGGTCAAAGGGCTCATGAACTCATAACGCAGCCCCACGTTAATCGTTGTGGTTGTTGTCATACGCCAAGTGTCTTGAACAAAAGAATCGGCATACCACTGCCGCAGATTCATACGGGGTGATCCTACCTGACGCTGCCTAACAGCCGGCAGTCCAAGTTCCATACTGGCTAGCGCCGACCCTGTACCATCATTTTTGGCCGTCTCGGTGGTGTAACCGTTCGTAAACTGATAATATCCACGACTCAAAACGTAGGCCCACATCGGCCAAATGAATCGCCGATAGCTAACGCCGAACTTGAGACTGTGGCTTCCATGCTGCCATGAAAGGGCATCTCGGCCCTCAAGGATCGTGTCCCAACTCTGCATAGGTGTGGCTTGGAAGGTGTCACCAAAGCCTGAATAACCTTGCACATTGAAGTAGGGCGCGCCCCCGGCCCGCGAACCTCCGAACCCCACTCCCTGAATACCTAGCTGGCTGATAATGTCGTTCGTGTTGGCATTTTCCTCCCAATGACTCATCGCCAACCGGGAGTATCCGATCGAAGCCGTATTCACAATGTTTGGCGTGATAATACGCGTCCAAACAATACTGGCGTTTTGGGAAAGGTTGTCGTGCAACAGACCGAAACCCGGCAGATTCTCCGGCGTGAACCCATTCTCAGCGCTCACTGAGTAGCGCGCGCTGACATTATCACCACGCTCGAAAACCCGGTCGACGCGCAACGTTCCCTGATCGTTAACGTTCCCTCCATTCCGCTGATCCAGATAGTTGTTTGAATCATTTCCAGCTCCCACAACAGACGGAACTCCATCCATGATCATCGCGCCCATGTCCATGGTGTTAGGTTGCGGAACGTACTTACTGAGCATGGTGGTCGCGGCCGGATTCAAAAGGCTTGCTGGAATCTGATTCCCTGGGAATGGATCGCGAACGAGTCCGTTCGGATTCGAATGCCCACTGAAAGGGTTGAAAATGTTCACACCAGATTGGCTAAAGTCACCCGCGGCCTCCTCGCCCGTGGGGACGGTAGCAATGGAAGTCTCAGCCTTTGTTCTTCTCAGGCCTTCGTAATTGGCGAAGAAAAACGTCTTTTTTCCGACCAAGGGTCCGCCTAACGAAGCGCCAAAATTGTTCTGCACCAGAAATTTTCCTCCGGGCATCTCGTTGAAGCTATGTGCGTCCATCGATCCGTTGCGCAAGTACTCGTAGGCCACGCCGTGATACTGCGACGTGCCCCCTTTAGTCACGATGTTGATCTGGCCACCACCCGCTCCTCCGAGTTCTGCTGAATAGCTTCCGGTTTGTACTTGAAATTCTCGGACCGTGTCCGGAGACAGGCTGATATTTTGGGTGTTGAACGTCGGATCGGTGTTGACAACGCCATCGATAAGAAAGTAGTTCGCGTTCGGCCTATTGCCGCCAATAGTGAGCGACGAGCCCTGTCCCGGGCGCCAATAGAGCGGATTCATGTCGCCTGTCTGCGCTCCGTGGCCCTGGTGAGATCCCGGAACGGTAAGAGCGAGGTCGAGTAACATGCGCCCATTGAGAGGAAGTTCTTGAACCGATTTCGATTCCACTACCTCCCCGATCGCCGCATCGTCAGTTTTCAGAGTCTCGGTTTTCGAAGTCACATCTATCGACGTTTTGGCCTCGCCGATTGTCAAAACGAGATCGAGGCGCATATTTTGTCCCACCTCCAACCGCACACTGTGCTTCGTCAGGGAGAAGCCCGCCGCCTGAATTTCGATTTTGTATTCACCGGGAACCAAATTAGAGATTTCAAACTGACCGGATGCCCCGCTGACCGTCGCGCGCACCGCGCCGGTTTCGACACTGCTGGCCTGAATAGTCGCGCCGCCGACCGCATGAAGATCGGGATCCATGATAAACCCATTCAGCGAAGCGAGATTGCTCTGCGCAAGCAGGAGTGTACACAGAAACGCGAGAAGCAACAAGCCCGGAAATCTCCGCATAACTGGTCGAGTTTAGCGAATTTCCGAAGCATTGTCCTCAACCGAAGGGTGGAAGAGGGTTAAGAGATGACAGGTTTTACTGGGCCCCATCGGCGGAGCCATGTGCCCATGCATTCATATCGCGTATTGTCGGCTATTGTCTCTTGTGCTCGGCACAGGACGCTGCTGGTCAGTGTTCGGAGACGAGAATAGCGTTAAATCATCCATCCAGCGGAAACTAACGCTTCCGCAGCATATCCGCTAACAAATGCGATTTACTGATAGGTGTCCGCCCGCCAAAGGAGCTCGATGCGTGTCGTATAAAAACTTAATCCTGGAAGTTGACGCCGAAACCGCCATTGTCACGCTGAACCGGCCCGACTGCCGTAATGCGCTGTCGCTCGATCTCATGCTGGAACTGCTGGATTGTCTCGGCCGAATTGAGCAAGATCGCTCCGTTCGGGCCGTCATCTTAGCGGCCGCAGGCAACGTATATTGTGCCGGCCATGACTTGCGTGAGATGACACATCGAACGCCGGACGAGTATCGTCACACGTTCAACATCTGTACAGAGCTCATGACGAAAGTTCAATCCATCCCGCAGCCAGTCATTGCAGAGATTCAAGGGACGGCAACGGCAGCGGGTTGTCAGCTGGTCGCAAGCTGCGACCTCGCAGTCGCTTCGGATCGCGCTTCGTTCGCGACGCCCGGTGTGCGCATCGGCCTGTTCTGCACGACTCCTATGGTTGCCCTAAGCCGGACGATCGGCCGAAAGCGCGCTTTGGAAATGCTCCTTACCGGTGAATCCATCGATGCTGCGACCGCTGAACTGTGGGGTTTGGTTAACTGCGTCGTTCCCGAAACGGAGTTGAGAACGACAGCTCAGAAACTGGCCCACCGGATCGCCCAGGCGAGTCCACTCATTGTGGACCTAGGTAAACAGGCCTACTACACCCAGATCGATCTGGATCAAGCGGCTGCCTATGACTATGCCCGAGAGGTAATGACTAAAAACGCGATGGCCGCTGACGCACAGGAAGGAATGCTGGCGTTTCTCGAAAAGAGGCGCGCGTGCTGGTCCGGGACGTAGCAGCACGGCAAATGCAGGCACCTTGCGGTCAACCTGAATATGGCGAGGTCACGCTGTTTTTACGTTCCCGCTCTGTTCCAGTTTCTGCCTGGCTATCTCCATCTCCCGCATACGGAACTTCTGAATTTTTCCGCTCAGCGTTGTCGGGAAGGCATCCACAAACCGTATCGCCTGCGGCACCTTGAAATACGCAATGCGTCCACAACAGAACTCGCGAATGTCGTCGGCGGTCGCAGCCTCGCCCGCCCGCAAGCGGATCCAGGCGAGCACGATTTCTCCCAGGCGCTCGTCCCCTAAGCCGGTCACGTGCACTTCCGCTACCTGCGGGTGCGTGTAGAGAAACTCTTCGATTTCCCGCGGTGAAATATTTTCCCCACCACGGATGATCATGTCCTTGGCACGCCCTGTGACTTTCAAGTATCCGTCCTCGCGCATTACGCCCAGGTCACCTGTGTGTAACCAGCCATCGCGGTCGATCGCCTGTGCGGTCGCCTCCGGTTCGTCGTCATAGCCCTTCATGACCAGGTAGCCCCGGGCACAGATCTCACCTTCCGTACCAATAGGTAGTGCTTCGCCGTTTACGGTAGAGACCACTTTGATCTCCGTACACGGCATCGCCTTGCCTACCGTCGAGACTCTGGTATCGATCTCATCGCTGACGTCCGACATGGTCACGATAGGGGAGGTCTCGGTCAATCCGTAGCCTATTGTCAATTCACGGCAGCCCATTTTCCCAATCACCTGTCTCATCACTTCCAGGGGACAGGGAGCGCCGGCCATCACACCGGTTCGCAAACTGCGGAGGTCGAAGCGCCCAAACTCAGGATGTCTCAATTCCGCGATGAACATCGTGGGAACACCGTATAACGACGTTGCCTTCTCGGCTTCAATCGCCTCCAGTGTGGCGCCCGCATCGAACGTTCCGCTTGGCAGAATCATCTCGGCGCCGCTCGCGAGCGCCGCCATGGTCCCAATCACATTGCCGAAGCAATGCGACATTGGAACCGGAATGCAGATCCGGTCTTCCTCCGAATAGTGCAGCGCATGTGCGATTACCGAGCCATTGTTCACCAGGTTACGATGCGTGAGCAAGACGCCCTTAGGGGTTCCGGTGGTCCCGGACGTGTACTGAATGTTGATCACGTCATCGGGCGCTGGACTGCAGGATACCGGGCCATTGGCTGAGGTCAGTTCTTGCCACTCTCCGCTTTCGAAGTGGATGGCATGTTTGAGTGGAATATCCTGCCCGCTCCGAGCCTCTTTGAGGATGTCGGAATAGTTGGCGCGGTCGTCACGTTCACGCAAGAATAGTGCTTGCATACGCGATTTGCGGAGTACGAATGCCAGTTCGTGTAAGCGGCACGCCGGACTGACGCTGACCAGAACCATTCCCGCTCGCGCGCAGCCTAAATGGAGGACCACCCACTCGTAACAGTTAACCGCCCAGATGCCAACGCGATCGCCCGCTTCGAGTCCAAGCGAATAAAGGCCAGTCGCGACCGTGTCCGCCGCGCCCAGAAGTTCAGCCCAGCTGAGTCGTCGGCGCTGGTGCCGGGAAACCAGCGCCCATCGATCCGGCCACCGGTTGGCTATATATTCCAATTGTTGACCCGTTGTGCGATCCAGCAACGGTGTGTCGGGCCCGCGGTGGTAACTCAACATCGCATCACTCCAGTGACGCCAATTCTACAGCTCCTCCCTTCCCCCTAAGCGGTAACGTAACGAAGCTGTGTGGAGAATCTCAGCCTGGTTGCGGGACGTGCGCGACGAATCCGAACGGCAGTACAAGAGCCGAAAGCGCGATAACCCACCTCGGCTCTTGCATACCACAAGGGATCAAGTCAG
>Ga0207702_10006259_pt1 | contig 10286 bp, 9 predicted proteins | sample KBSCornC62_FD_184302 | JGI IMG/M metagenome (GOLD analysis project Ga0207702, IMG submission 184302) | Corn rhizosphere microbial communities from Kellogg Biological Station, Michigan, USA - KBS Corn C6-2 (SPAdes) (version 2) | ecosystem: Host-associated > Plants > Roots > Rhizosphere > Soil ...
GAAAGCGCCTCGCCTGTTTTGACGCGGTTGGCCACGTCTTCAAGCTGCGTGGAGAATTGCGCGTTCTTCTGGATCTTGCTGAGCATCTGCAGCGACCCAAGAATCGGGAGGCCCGCCTTGATGAGCGTGAGGAACTGCTGATTGAAGATGAGGAAGGGCTCGAGTTTGACCTTGCGGCTTTTCAGGCCAATAAGGCCGCTCCGTGCGCGCACGGAGTACACGTGATAACCGGCATGGGTGAAGCGGTTGCGCAACTCGTCGGCCGAAGCCGCCGTCTGCACCTGCTCGAGCACATGCCCGTGCTCATCGGCCAACTTGATGACAAATTCTGCCATAGATCGGGTTGAGGTGACGCTAAATTGGCGCCGTTTTCCTCAGAAGATGCTCCAACTCAAGGGTATCAGTAGCAACATCGACTAGACGTGGAGAATGGCTCAATCGTTCGAGGCATTTAGCGGCTATTCCAAAGGGATTCCATGCTGGACTTTTTATATCGCTGGACTTTTTATATCAGTTGCTTGCCGTGTTTCGGGGAAATCGGCCGGGCGGCCATTCTGGTTCAGAAAGCGCGATTCTTTGTCCAGCCACGTTTGCAGCCAGCCGCCGCTGCAGCCAGCCGCCGCCAGCCGCAGCTGCAGCTGTACGGTGTTCTTCACGAGCTTGTATCCTGAATGAAATCGAGTTGGTGGAAAGATAACCGGAGCAGTGAGATGGGGATCGGCAAAATAGCAGGCAGGTTGGCCGCAATGGCCGGGTCTAAAGTCAAGAGCGCAATGCGCCTGCGCGGCCGCCTGATCCCCGATTTGCTAGCTTTGGCTGCTATCGGCGGCATTCTTTCAGCGGGTTGGCGCTCAGCGCCGGTTGCGGCGGTGGCGGTTCCGTATCCGCGCGAGGTGGTTCAGGTCAGCTTTGCTGTCGCGGGCGACGTGATTCCGCACCAGGCAGTGCGGGAGGCAGCGGCGGCGGCCGGCGAAGGTTCCCAGGGCTGGGCAGCGCTTTTCAGCGATGTTGAGGATGTGTTTCATGGGGCTGATTTCGGTTTCGTCAATATGGAAACCCCTGTGGCCCCGAACCATTCGAAGGGGTCCAAGCCGTTCATGTTCGACGCGCCTATCGCGCTTCCTGAAGCACTGAAGGCTAGCGGCATCAAGATTGTTTCTTTCGCGAACAATCACGTGATGGACCAGGGCTGGGAGGGGTTTGCGGAAACGCGCGACCACTTGCGCGATCTCGGCTTGATCTTTGCGGGGACAGGCGACACCGCGCAGCAGTCTTGGCAGCCGGTCTTCACGAATGCGAGCGCGATTAAAGTGGGCTGGCTTGGCATGACTCGCTGGCTGAACGGGAATCGCAATCCCGAGAAGAATGATCAGCCGCATGTAAATTTCTTCCCTTATCCGGGCGAGTCCGGCGGTGCGCCGGGAATGGATGAACAGGGTGTGCTGGCCGCGATCAAAGCCGCACGCGCGCAATGCGATCTGCTGGTTGTCTCTATCCACTGGGGCACTGAGTACGCCATCGCGCCGCGCCCGGAAGACGTGGAGTTGGCCCACAAGATGCTGGATTCCGGTGCATCGGTAATCGTGGGCCATCATCCACATGTGCTGCAGCCGATAGAGACTTATAAGACTGCGGATGGCCGCGACACGGTCATTTTCTACTCGCTCGGAAATTTCCTTTCGAACCAGTCACGAACCTACGTAGACGGATTGATGCCCGACAGCAATGGGGATCCACGTGATTCGTTGATTGGCTTGTTTGCGGCGGTCAAGAAGGATTACGGACCGGGTGGCGTACGCGTTGAAGTGGGGCACGTGGGCATTCTGCCGGTATGGGGCGAAAACAACCGCAATGATGTTGCAAACGGACGCGCCAAAAAGCCGCAAATTCATCCGGTCTTGATCGATCGCGAAATTCCGAAATTGCAAGCGCAACTGGACGGGCTGAATAAGATCGTGGACGCGAACAAGGCAGACGCTTCGGCTCCGCAGATGACAGCAGATCAGAAAAACGAATTCATTGCATTGACCAGTCAACTGAAGGTGCTGACGGACCGTCGCGAGAAAATTCTGGCGCGAACGGGCGATGAGTATCTGACGCAACCACCTAAACTCCAGTCAAAGCCCTGAGTGGAGCATTAATAGCCGTTCGCCACGAGCCACTGTTCGGTCAAATCAAACTGCGGCCTTTTCACAGCTTGCATCTGCATCGACGCGAGCTTTACCAGCACATCTGCTTCAACATTGAGGGGTGACCCGATCGCCAGCGTATGGAGATTTGTGCGCCAGTAAGTGAGCGGAAGAATGGCAATTGAGATGTTCTCGCCATCGAAATCGGCAATAGTCAGACTGATGCCTTCAATGGCAACGGACCCTTTGGGAACCATCCACTGACGGACGTTTTCAGGAACTCGCACCCTGAGGGTCCAATCAGTAGTGTGTAGGCTGAACTGCTGATTAGACTCAGAGGCCACGGATTCGAGCGAAACGAGAGTCCCAGTTCCGTCAACGTGTCCCTGCACAACGTGCCCGCCCAGCGGACTTCCGGCTGCGGTGGGCAATTCAAGATTGACCTTGGCGCCCGCGGCAAGCGAACCGAGCGAAGTTTTGTCCATCGTTTCCTGCGCCAGATCGGCATGGAAGTAAACAGGATCGACGTCGAGCGCAGTGAGACAGACTCCGGAAACGCCGAGCGAGTCGCCTTCGCGCAGGCGCGATGCAATACCTGGTGCTTCGACGCTGATGCGGCGGACGCCCCCGCGATCGGTAAGGCTGACGAGTGTGCCTGTCTGTTCGATGATGCCTGTGAACATAAATCCATTGTAGAAGCAGGGAACTAGATTGCAGTTGAACAAAGTAACCGAAGGGCCACCAGTTCGGTCGGAATTGAATTGGAAATGAACGATTCGATGGTAAGATCGGTGGCATTCAGATCGAGTTGAAACCACGACATTCAAATAAAGGAGCTTTGGCAGATGAGGCTGGCCGTGTTTCTTGTGTGCAGTGGGATCGGATATCTGATGGGCCAATATTTGCCGGATCCGGTGGGAGCTTATGTCCGCGTGCTGGTCCCCTACCATCTGTTTCTTCTTTACCTGGTTGTGATGGAGAACGAGAAGGCGGGGCTCTCCATGCCGCTGGTACAGACGATTGTTACGCATACGGCCTGCCTAGCGCTGCTGATCGGTCTCGGGATGGGGCGAAGGTACGTCCCATTCTTCGGATTGATTAGTCTTTTCGTTCCGGGGCTGGCTCCGTTTGAGGCAGAGTGGCTTTTCAGCGGCGGTGCGAAAACTGAAGAGAAGAAAGCGGCACCGGTGGTACACGTCGCTGCGGAAGAATCGGCCGACGAATACGCCGAGTTCATGAAGTACATGGCCGGGCCAAAGCGCGAATTCAGAAGGCTGGGCCAAAGCGCCAAGGACGAGTACAACCTGTGGAGAACCGCGAAAAGCTCGGAGCAGGGAATTGGGAAAGGCAAATAGCGCAGAGCCGGACAACTATACGGGTTTACAGTTTGCGGCTGTTCGGCCAGGGGTCGCGGAGTAATGAGCACAAGCCAAGATCGTGACCGTAGCGCTCCACCTCCACTTCAGCCATCTGAATCGGATGGGCCATGCCGCGAAAGGCGGGGACTGCATCGGAGCCCATGACCTGCGGCGAAACGAAAAGTTGAATACGATTGACCATGCCTCCGGCCAGCAGAGCTGTGTTGAGTCGCGTTCCGGTTTCCGTTAACACCGTAAGAACGCCCTCTTCGCCGAGCTGATCGAGAACTTTGCCAAGCGGAACGCGGCCTGCTTCCAATGCCAACGAGGAAGACCTTTCGCCAGTGGCCCCGGTATCTGCAGGCAGAACCTCAACGCGAACGCCACGGTCGCGCAACGCCGCGATGCGCGCCTCATCGGTCGAAATAGTGAAAACAACGACATCGTTTTGCGCGTTGGAGACGAGCTTCGAATTGAGCGGTATGCGGAGTGCGGAGTCGAGGATCAGGCGCTGCAGTGGACGACGGCGGCGGAGGCCGCTGCGGTCGGTGAGCATGGGATCGTCGGCAACAACTGTGTCGACGCCGACGAGCACGGCGTCGGCTTGCCAGCGTAGCTGTTGCACGGCCGCCCGGGCTGTTTCACTGGTAATCCAATAGGGCTCACGCGCATGATGCAAGCCGGGAGGAGGTGCAATGCGGCCGTCGAGCGTCATGGCGACTTTCATCAGGACGAAAGGGCGTTTGTGCTGGCTCCAGTGTGCAAAGCCTTCGTTCAAGCGGCGGGCTTCCTGTTCACATACTCCCAGGTCCGTCTTAAGCCCTGCTGCACGTAGTGTCTCCATTCCATTGCCTGTGACGTTCGCATTGGGATCGAGCGTGGCGGATACCACTCGGCCTAGTTTTGCCTTGATCAGCGCATGCGTGCAAGGAGGAGTGCGGCCAGTGTGATTGCATGGCTCGAGCGTGACGTATGCGGTGCCGCCCTCGACGCGATTACCCGCGTGTTCCTGCGCTTCGCGTAAGGCAACGATCTCCGCGTGATCGAGTAGATCGTACTCGTGCCACCCCTCGCCAACTACCTGCCCGGCACGATCGAGGACCACGCATCCGACGGCGGGATTGGGCGAGGTAACTCCGATGCCGCGACGCGCGAGTTCGAGGGCGCGCTGCATCCAGATTCGATCTTGGTCAGGTTGGCTGCTCATGAGTGTGAAGAGAACTTCCTAAGTTTAATCGCAACTCAGAGGATTTCAGCCAGCCGCAACACCAGGATGCAGGTTTCATCCGGACCCGGGTTCGCTTCTGAGTGCTGGCAGGGCGCTGACCCCGCCAACATCATCGGTCCAGTGGGCACATAGAATTGATTTTGGAATTAGAACGTGGCGGAGAGAGTGGGATTCGTTCTTTCTAAGCCCGTGTAGAATCTGTAATTTACAGAAAACAAGGTGCCATGAATCCCGTAGATGCCATGATTCCCGTGGCTCCTTGCCCGCCATTGCCCGCCGAGATGCAAAGCGTGTAGGCGTAAGCCGGCTTGAACCTGAAAGAGACAAAGTGGTCAATTGTGATCAGTTTTCCGCTGTCTGAAGCTTCGATACTAATCTCGTCGTGCTGATGGCTCGACTAACGTCGCTACGATGTGCCTGGACAGGCCGGCTTCCTACCCGTTTCTTCCGGAACAGTCCTCGGCGGAGGTGGCGCGATGAGAATCGATGTCAAGAATATCCGAATTCGTTCTCCATTTGAGATCGGTCACCAGGCGTCCGCATACCTCGTCATCATTCTTGGCTTTTTTGTATTAGCGCTAACCACCCGCGCGCAACCTCAGATAGGCCCTTCAGCCGCTCACGGCTCACTAACCACAGAAGAAATTGTCCAAAAGCTGGTTGCGATGAATCTTCGCCGGTCCGAAGCATTGCATTCGTACCATGGCACCAGAAAATATCGGGTAGAGTATCGAAGCTTTCTGAGCACATTGAGCGCGGAGATGTTGGTCGAAGTGCAATATCTGGCACCCGAAACCAAGCATTTCACCATTCGATCTTCGACCGGGTCCAAGTTGATCATCGACAAGGTCTTCAAGAAACTCCTGGAGGCCGAAGAGGACGCGCTTTCAAAGGATGGCCAGCGAAGCACGGCCTTAAACGGGGAAAACTACGATTTCAAGTTGGTCGATTATGTGAGATCGCCTTCACGATCCATGTACATCCTTGCCGTCACCCCAAAAACGAAAAGTAAGTTTCTCTTCCGCGGCAGAGTGTGGGTTGATGCAGACGATTTTGCAGTAGTCCGACTCGAGGCTGAGCCCGCCAAGAATCCTTCTTTCTGGACCAAGAACAGCGAAATTGAGCAGTTGTACATGAAGGTGAATGACTTCTGGCTACCAGAACGGAACCATAGCATTTCTTCGATCAGGCTCGGTGGACGCGCCGAATTGACGATCGATTATCAGAATTACCAGATCACTGCCTCTGATCCAGTCGGCAATCTGACTTCGACTGATGTTGCAGGATTCACAAATACAGGCTTCACGCCTGACGCCCGCAGGCATCTCCTCACGTCACCTCAGAAGCAAGGGCCATGAACCGCGATCGCTTACATATGTAACAAGTAATCGTCCCGAGCATTGACAGAGACCACTGAAGCTCTTGTCGTCGAGCTTGCCAAGCCTACGACTGCTGCTCCTCAAGGTAGTACGGCAGCATGGACGGGTACCAGAGCATCCTGACGATGACACCAAAATCGGTGTTTGCAGTGAAACACTAAGAAGGCCTCCCGTTTCGGCTGGAGGCCTTTTGTAGAGTAAGCGCTAGTACCGACTACATAGAAATGTTGATCGCTATTGCAACGCCTGGATACCTGCGGTTGTACATGTAATATCCATCGTCGTTGTAGTCAACGTAAACGTCGTCGTTATCGTACCAGTCGTTCGACCAATACGCCGGCCAAGGATCTAGAAGCGTAATCCAGTAGCCCTCATATTGGAAGCGTGGGTATCCGTTATAGACCGCAAAAGGGAGGCCATAGATACTGAACCAATGCTGCGGCCCGAAGTAACCGCGATACCGTTCATTAGGGATTCGATAGCCGTTATAGCCGCCGCGTTGCCGCCATGAGCGATGATCTGACTGCCAATTTCCGGCCCGATGGCTCTGCCAGGTTGTTTGCCAGACACGCTGCTGTTCTTGAGACCGCTGAGGGTAGTGTTGTTGCTGGGCGCGCTGTTCTTCTTGCCTGTTCTGACCCTGTTGCTGTTTCCTGCTCTGATCCTGTTGCTGTTGCTGCTGCTGCGCCTGCTGTTGTTGTCTGTCCTGATATTGCTGTTGCTGAATGCGTTGTTCCTGTTGGCGGTTCTGGTCCTGCTTCTCTTGCTGCTGAGCTTGTTGCTGCTGCCTATCCTGATTCTGCTGCCGTTGTTGCTGCGCCTGCTGTTGCTGTCTATCCTGGTTCTGTTTCTGTTGTTGCTGTCGATCCTGATTCTGCTGTTGTTGCTGCTGTGCCTGCCGTTGTTGCGGCCCCTGCTGTTGCTGCCTATCTTGATTTTGCTGCTGACCGTGCTGCTTTTCAGGATTCCCTTGACCGTTTCCGTTTTGCGGCTGGTTGGGGTGATCCTGTTTGTCTTTCTTGTTCTCCTGCGTATAGACGGGTGCAGCGACTCCAAGAATCAACGACAACACAGTTGCACTGATGATTACGATCTTTTTCATGCTGTTACCTCAACTTCACTTCGTTAACTGCTGTTTGCTCATCACGGATTCAGAGAGCTAAGAAGGAATGACATGTTGCGGAAGGAATCGACTTAGCTCAAAAGCCACGAGTGGAGGACACACACTCTTCTCCAGCATCATTCTTCCAGCGTTAACGGAAGATAGCTGAGCTAGATTGCTCTCTGTCCCAGAAATCATCATGCCGCATCTTCAGGAATCTGCATCCGGCAATCAGTTCGCGGAGACTCCAAAATGTATCGCGGAATTCTTAGATCTGCTACGAGAAGTGCACGGCGTGGATAGAACATACGCATCAATTCTCGACATCCATTGCGTTCGAGGCCGAATGTCGGGCTCGAACGCACTCGGAACAATCACAGCGGAAGATTAGTTAGAGGCAACAGCTTGAGCCTTCGCGCTGCGAACAGCATCCAAAAACGCATTGGCCGAGGCCGGCGCCGCGACACGACCTTCTAGAATCGAGCGAGTGGAAACGCGACGTCCGTAAATTGCCTGTGTGGAATCATTGTCGCGTCGAATAGAAGAACCAGTCAGCGTGAGGCCTGCAAATGCTCCCCTGGCTCTGGAGTAGGTCAGGATCTCAGTATCAAGCTTCCAGTCAGTATTGGCGGAAGCATGGCGACCTACTGGTCCGGCTGCTGCGGAGGCGTCTCCCCCGAGCTGAAATTTACTAGACATCAGCTGCCGCATTCCGTGCTCATTCTGAATGATCATGACCAGATCTACACCTTCGAGCCCGATCTGCAGTCCCCAGCTACCCCCGGTAATCGCAAAGAACGCTGGCGCGCTCCAACCTTTTTCTGTCCGGCAAGTGGTTACTCCGCGACCGTTCTGCGCACCGAAGACAAACCCGCCTTTGAGCATATGGGGAACAACGGCAATGCATTTCGCGTGCTCCAGGACTTCTTCTGGAATACCGCTATCAGGTGCAGCCATAACCTCATGCAGAATTCTGCCTGCGTGGTCCAAACGATCCATTGTTGCTTCGCGATCTGTTGCGGCCCAAGTAGTGGTTGCTGTACTTAAACTGATTAGTGCCACGAGCGCTAGAAGTTTCTTCATGCATTACACCTTTTTTCTGCCCGTGCGGAGCGCGTTTGCGATTCGTTCACTCAAGCGCACGAGGCATTTTCAATACTAGAGCTATTCAATTCCGCCGTCTGAGCAATAAAGCTCTATGCCTCCCAATGACAAAAGAAAGTAAATGCAATGGATTTTGACTGGATCAGTCGGCCCTTCAGAGAGCCATGTCGATTGCGGAGCTAGAGTAACCGGTATCGCGGCATTTCTGAAAAAGGGATGACTGCAAGAGTTCAACCGCCTCAGTTCATCCTGTATAGAAGTGAACAGCTATTCAGTTCGCCGCGTGGAATACTCAAATCAATCCCGTTTCGCAAGCCATGCGTGATGCGGCTCTATGGTGCGCATCCGTTCCTCTCTAAACGGGTTTAGGTGTGAGGCATAACGCGGTGATACCAACGAATGAATGATCACTGGATTTCTCTTAAGATGCGGCTGCTTGTCGTTCTGACCCTGGCGGTATTGTTCTCGTGCGGATCCCTGTTCGCTTATTCGGTTCTTACACATGAAGAAATTGTGGACTTGGTGTGGACATCCGAGATTCGCCCGTTACTGTTGTTGCGCTTTCCAGACCTGACTGAAGATCAAATTACTGAGGCGCACTCGTTTGCATATGGGGGCTCGGTCATTCAGGACCTCGGCTACTACCCCTTCGGAAGCAAAAAATTCAGTGAATTGGTTCACTATGTACGGACTGGAGATTTCGTTCTTGAGCTTCTAACTCAAAGCTCGGATGCAAACGAGTACGCTTTCGCATTGGGTGCGCTGTCGCATTATACGTCGGACATCGTCGGCCACCCCGCAGTCAATCAGGCAGTCGCACTACGCTATCCTGCGCTGCGAGCCAGATACGGAAACTCTGTTCGATACGCGCAAGGAACAACAGCGCATCTAAAAACGGAGTTTGGGTTCGATACTCTGCAGGTAGCAAAGAATCGATACGCGTCGGACCAATACCACCAGTTCATTGGGTTCAAAGTCGCGCAGCCTTTGCTGGAGCGGACATTCGCAATAGTCTACGGAATCCCATTGAAGGATGTGCTCACGCACGAGGATCTGGCGATTGGTTCGTATCGCTTCTCGGTCAGCAGGCTGATTCCTCAAATGACCAAAGTTGCGCTGCAAACGCACAAGAAGGAACTGATGCAGGAAACGCCAAATTTTGCCAAAACAAGGTTTCTGTACCGCCTGTCGCGTTCCGACTACGAACGGGAGTGGGGAAAGAGCTATACGAAGCCTGGTCTCGGCACGCGGGTGTTATCCGTTATTTTGAAGTACTTTCCGAAGGTCGGTCCGTTTAAAGGCATGGGCTTCGATAGCCCCACGGCAAAGACAGAAGACCTCTATATCAAAAGCATTAACGCTACTGTCGATCAATACCGCATTTACCTCAATCAGGTGCGCACCGGCGCGTTAATTCTGCCCAACCGCGATCTCGATGACGGTAAAGCAACAGCATTCCTCGAATACACGCTGGCAGATGAAGCTTACGAGAGCCTTCTTGAAGAACTGAGCGCGCGGAAGTTCGAGGATATCTCACCTGAACTGCGGAGCAACATACTCGAGTTCTTTCCCAGTTACTCGATACCGGCCCAGACCGCGACGCGACCTGGCGCCGCCCAAACTATTGTTACCAATTTGGACAAGCTAAGGGCAGTGACGCCTTCTATGGCCGATGGCGCGACGCAGCCATGATCAGTTCTGGTTGCGCAGTGTTGACCAGTCGCAAAGTAACAAGCGTTCTCCTCAGAGCAGTGGTTCCCCTTGAGACCTTGAGAGTGAGTTCAGATTCATAATGATGAATGCCTCGAAGAAGCCGGCTTTACTCGTGATCTTTATTGTCTCTTTTTTCCCGAACTATCGATCGATGCTGATGGCACAGCAACCGGTCACGGAATCCATCGTTCGTCAAGTGGACGAAGCAGTCAAAGCGAGAATCGACAACATAGCGGGATACACCGTAAGCGAGCATTATGCCGTTTACAGGAG
>Ga0207702_10006260_pt1 | contig 10286 bp, 12 predicted proteins | sample KBSCornC62_FD_184302 | JGI IMG/M metagenome (GOLD analysis project Ga0207702, IMG submission 184302) | Corn rhizosphere microbial communities from Kellogg Biological Station, Michigan, USA - KBS Corn C6-2 (SPAdes) (version 2) | ecosystem: Host-associated > Plants > Roots > Rhizosphere > Soil ...
GTCGATCGGGTCGACGACCCACGTCGGCGCGCCGGGCACGGGCTCGCCGCCGCCGGCCGCGTGTAGGCCGTCCTCCTCGCCGAGCATGTTGTGACCCGGCCGCGCCTCGGCCAGCCGGGCCCGGATCGCCTGCTCGGCGGCGATGTCGGCGTCCGTCACCCAGCTCCCGTCGTCCTTGCGGGTCGCGGGCGGGTGACGCATGTAGCGCTCGTGTGCGATCCCGCCGCCGAGCAGCGCGAGCTCGCGGGCCAGCTCGAGGTCGGCGCCGTGCTCGCTCACACCGCGAGCGCGGATCGGCGCAGCTCCGCCGCGGCGGTGCGGATGCCCTGGCGCCAGTCGCCGCCGCGGTCGCGCCAGGCGTAGATGACCGAGCGCGACGGCGCGATCAGCCCGCCGGCGGGATGCGTCGCGGTCGCGGCGTGGAGCACGTCCGGGCGCCCGCCCTGCGCGCCGATGCCGGGCAGGAGAAGGATCGCGTGCGGCATCAGGTCGCGCGCGCGGGCGACCGCGTCGGGCTGGGTGGCGCCGACCACGGCGCCGACCGCCGAGAGGCCGCTCTCGCCGACGTGCTCCTGGCCCCAGCGGGCGACGAGCAACGCCATCCGCTCCCAGACGAGCTCGCCGCCGCCGAGCTCCGCCTCCTGAACGTCGGCGCCGCCCGGGTTGGACGTTCGGGTCAGGATGAAGAGGCCCGCCCCGTCGCCGCACGTCGCCAAAAAGGGCGTGAGCGAGTCGCCCCCCATGTAGGCGTTCAGCGTGATCGCGTCGCCGACCGGCGGGGCGCCGTCGCGGCGGTGCAGCCACGCCTCGGCGTACGCCTCGGCGGTCGAGGCGATGTCGCCTCGCTTGGCGTCGACGATCACGAGCAGGCCGGCGTCGCGCGCGTGCGCGCACACGCGCTCGAGCGCGGAGATGCCGACACCGCCGAGCGCCTCGAAGAAGGCCACCTGCGGCTTGACGGCGACCGCGTCTTCGGCGACCGCGTCGATCACGCCGCCGCAGAACCGCTCGTAGGCGCGGGCGCGGCCGGACGCGCCGGGATGGAGGCCCGTGATGACCTCCGGCGGCAGCAGGTCGATGCGGGGATCGAGGCCGACGCAGAGGCAGCTCTGCTTGCGCTCCACCGCCTCGGCGACGCGATCTCCGAAGTTCATCTCCGCAAGGGTACCGTCCCCCGCAGCCGGACGAGCCGCGCCGTTGCGTCCGACACGGTGGCCGCGTCGATCGCGACCGCGCGCAGCGACGGCGATGGCCGCGCGAGCGCCGCCGCGACCACCCGGGCCTGGTCGGCCTGGGCCGGCGAGAACGGCGCGGGCGGGCTGCGCAGGCCATGCGCGAGCGCCGCGACGAGGGCGTCGGCCTCGAGACGGCCGTCGCCGGCGCGCGGCAGCCGCCGGCGGGCGACCACCCGGCCGCCGGCGCACGCGAACGACTGCACGAAGCGCTCGTCGACGTCGGGCGCGAGCACGACCCCGCTCCGCCCGGACGAGCGCCGCAGCCGGATCAGCGCGCGCCGGCCGCGCTCGAGCGCCGCCAGCTGATCGCGCGCCGCCGCGGCCTGCTCGTAGCGGCGCTCGGCGCTGAGCTTCGCCATCCGCGCCCGCACGAGCTCCTGCGGTCGCGCGCGCTCGTCGCCGTCGAGCCACGTCTTGGCCTCGGCCAGCGCGGCGGCGTAGGCGTCGACCGCGGCGCCGCCGCGGCACGGCGCCCGGCAGGTGCCGATGATCCCGGCCAGGCAGGATCCGTCGTCGGCCGGCAGCGCCGGGCGGCACACCCGCAGCCCGAACGTCTCGCGTACGGCTGCCGCGACCGCCTCGGCCTGGGTACGCGAGCGCAGCGGCCCGGCCGTCACGTCGCCGGGGCCGCCCGGCTTCGCCGAGATCCGCAGCCGCGGCACCGCCTCGGCCAGCGTGAGCACGAGGTAGCAGGCCCTGTCGGGATCGGCGCCGCGCGTGTTCGCCGGCGGCCGCAGCCGCTCGATCAGCTCGAGCTCGAGCAGGGCGGCCTCGAACTCCGACCCCAGCGGCCGCGTCTCGACCCGCGCCGCCGCCTCGACCGCCCGCTCGACCTGCGCCCGCAGCGCCCGCCCTGTGAAGTAGGAGCGCACCCGGGAGCGCAGGTCGGTGGCCTTGCCGACGTAGAGGACGCGTTCGGTCGCGTCGCGGAACAGGTAGACGCCGGGCCCGGTGGGCACCCCCGAGGCCAGCGCGCGGCGGCCCGACACCCGCCGCTGCGCCGGCGCGCACAGGCCGATCACCTCGCCCACCGTCGCGGCGCCGCGCTCCTGGGCCAGCCCCAGCAGCCGCAGGAGCACCTCGGCGGTTGCCTCCGCGTCGGGCAGCGCCCGATGGCACGGGCGCACATCGGTGTCGAACCGCTCGGCCAGCGTCGCCAGCGCCATGCGCGGCAGCCGGTCGCCGATCAGGCGCCTCGCCAGCGCGACGGTGTCGATGACCGGCGCCGCCAGCCGTCCGCCGCGCAGCCGGCGCAGCTCGGCGTCGACGAACCCGACGTCGAAGCGGGCGTTGTGCGCGACCAGCACCGCGCCGGCGCTGAAGCGCAGGAACTCGGCCATGACGCTCTCGATCCGCGGCCGCCCGCGCACGTGGGCGGGCGCGATGCCGGTGAGGGCCGTGATCGCGGGCGGGATCGGCACCAGCGGGTCGACGAGGCGCTCGAGCCGGGCGACCGGCTCCAGCCCGGAGAGCCGCACCGCCCCCACCTCGACGATGCGCGACTCGCCGGGCCGGGTGCCGGTCGTCTCGAGGTCGAAGACGACGTAGTCGGCCCGCTCGAGCGGCGCGTCGAGCAGCGACCCCGATGCGTCCTCCCAGTCGGCCAGCACCACCTCGTCGCCCGAACGCCAGGCGAAGCGGGCGTCGGCCTTGACGACCTCGTCGACGAGCTGGCGAACGAGCGCGGCCGGCGCGCTGCGCAGCGCGAAGAGGCAGGTGGCCGCATCGGCGATCGAGAGAGGCCGCCCGGCCTCGGCCAGGCGCGCGTGCAGGCGGTCGCCGCCGTCGAGCGTGAGCTGGGCGCCGTTGGCTCGCATACGAACACATGTTCGCATACGAGGCGGATGAGTAGGCTCCTCCCCGTGTTAAGGATCTTCGCCAGCATGCCGCTGCGCGGCCCGGCGGGGGCGGCCGGGCGCGACATCGTCCGCGGCGCCGAGCTCGCGCTCGCGCGATCCGCCCGGCCCGGTCTCGAGCTCGTGACGCTGGACGCCTCCGGCGAGGATCGTGACGCCCGCGCGGTCGCGAACGCGCGCCGGGCCGCGGCGGATGCGAGGGCGGTCGCCTACCTGGGCGACTTCCACTCCTCCCAGGTCGAGTGCGCCGGGCCGGTCCTGGCCGATGCCGGGCTGCTCCAGGTCGCGCCCGGGGCGACCTATACCGGCCTCGGCGGCCCGACGCTCGTGCGGCTCATGCCCGACGACCGGGCGCTCGCGCGCGGCATCGCCCGGTGGGTCGCCGGCGCCGGCATCCGCGCCGTGCTCGTCGTCCACGACCACGACGACGGCTACGGCCTGCCGGTCGGCGGGATGTGCCTGCGGGCGCTGCGAGAGGCCGGCGTCGACGCGCGCGCCCGGCCGGTCTGGAACCACGACGAGCCGGTCGGCGACGACCTCGCCGGAGCGGACGCCGTGCTGTACGCGGGCGTGGCCGGGCCGGGCGCCGCGAGCCTGTGGCGCGATCTGCACCGGCACGATCCCGGCCGCTGGCTGCTCGCCACCGACGGGCTCGCGGTCGACCGGTTCGCCCGGGAGCTCGACCCCGCCGCCGCCGCCCGCACCCGCCTGTTCACGGCCCAGCGGGCGCCGTGGGGCTTCTACGGCTACGAGGCGGCCGCGTTGATGCTCGACGCGATCGCCCGGGCCGGCGGCGACCGGGCCGCGATCGTCGCGAGCGCACGGGCCACCCGCGACCGGGACTCGGCCCTCGGCCGCTACTCGATCGACGCGGAGGGCCTCACAACCGCCCCCGCCGACGGCATCCTGGCCGTCGTCGAGGGAGAGATCGTCTGGGAGCGGGCCCGTTAAGGACGTACGCCGGGCCGCCCGCGGCGTAGCGGGCGGCCCGGCGGGCAGGTTCCTACTGCTTGACCGCAGCCTTCAGCTGGCTGCCGGCGGAAAACTTCGGCACCTTGCTGGCCGGGATGGTGACTTTCTGGCCAGGGTTGCGCGGGTTCACGCCGGTGCGCGCCTTGCGTGCCTGCACGCTGAACTTCCCAAAACCGGTGAAGGTGACCTCGTCGCCCTTCTTGAGCGCGTCCTTCACGGAGTCGAGCACCGCGTCGAGCGCCGCGCCGGCGTCCTTCTTGGACAGTCCGGACCTGGTCGCCACGGCGTCGATAAAGTCGCTCTTGGTCACGTGTCCTCCTGGGTCGTTGTCCGGGAACCTGTGAAGCGGCCACACCCTATCACCGCGGTCGGACGGCCACAATCGCCCTATCTGAGCCAGTTTCAGGCCGTCTGGGGGGTCGGCGCGAGGCCGAGCGACTCGACGGTGAAGAGGGCGGCGTAGGGCACGCCTTCTGCGGCGATCGCCTCGGCGCCCCCCTCCTGCCGGTCAACCACCGAAATTGCAGCACAAATGTCGAGATTTTCCTCTCGCAGAGCGGTAATTGCGGACACGAGCGCCCCGCCGGACGTGACCACATCCTCGATCACGCACACGGCCGTCCCCGGCGCCCAGACGCCCTCCAGGCGGTTGCCCGTGCCATATCCCTTCGTATCCTTCCGCACGATGACGAACGGGAGGCCCGACGCCATCGATGCGGCCGCCGTCAGCGGCACGGCGCCGAGCTCGGGTCCCGCCAGGAGGGCGGCCCGGGGCGCGTGCGCGCGCACCATCGCGGCCAGCTCGCGGCCCAGCCCTGCCAGCAGCTCCGGATCGGTCTCGAAGCGGTACTTGTCGAGGTAGTAGCGGCTGCGCCGGCCCGAGCGCAGGACGAAGTCACCCTCGAGGTACGCGCGCTCCACCAGCCGGCGGCCGAGCTCGGCCCGGCCGGACGAGGTCACCCGGCCTCCGCCAGGAGGTCGCGCGCGATCGGCAGCAGGCGGTCGGCGTCGGGCGCGCCGGTCGCCAGCGAGAGCATCGAGCCGTCGTCGAAGTAGAGGTCGACGCGGGTGCGGTTGCGGGCGCTGCGGCGGCGGTAGAAGATCGTGCCCGCAAAGGAGCCCGCGCCGATCAGCGCGCCGATGATGATCCGGCGCTTAGGCATTGCCGCCCTCCCCCGCCTCCGCCGGCGCCTCCGCCTCTGCCGGCGCCTTCCGCAGGAGCGTCTTCAGGTCGTAGAACACGAGCCCGACCGTCGGGTCGGCGCCGGTCGTCGCGACGGCCATGCGCTCGCCGTCGAGCACCACGAACACGCTCCCCTCGGGCGTCGCCGCCTGCAGCTGGGAGAGCGCATCGCGGCCCAGGTCGCCGCGCACGGTGTCCGCCCCCGCGACCAGGTCGCGGGCCAGGCCGCCGAGGCGGGCGGCCCGGTCGCCCTCCACCGTGGAGGCCGTCACCGAGCCGTCCCGGGAGGCCACCATGATCACGTCGATCTGGGTGGACAGGCTGCGTAGCTCGTCGATCGCCGCGGCTGCGTCCATCGAGTTGAACCTAGCACATGCCGATATCCTCACCGCCGATGGCGGCCAATACCCCCAAGATGGTGCTGCACCCGCTGCGCACCGCGGCCAAGCACGGGCATCCCGTCATCTCGAAGTACCTGCGCGACCGCGGCCCGCACCTGGCGGCGATGGTCGCCTACTACGCACTCCTCTCGCTGGTGCCGTTCCTGTTCCTGACGGCGTCGCTACTCGGATTCGCCGGGCATGTCTCGCCCAACTCGTACCTGATCCGCGAGCTGGCGCACATCCTGCCCGGCCAGTCCGCGCGCGACCTGCTCCGCACCGTCCAGGCGATCCAGCGCGACGCCGGCACGCTGGGCGTCATCGGCCTGATCGGCCTCGTGTGGGGCACGCTCGGGTTCTACTCGGCGCTCGAGTCGGCGCTGAACATCGTGTTCGGCGTCCAGAACCGCACGTTCCTGCACCAGAAGTGGGTCACCTTCGTGCTCGTGACCGTCTCGCTGCTCGTGCTCTTCACGTCGCTGATCGTGACCACGGCGGCGACCGGCTGGTACCACCGCCACGCCCCCCACCTGGTCGACCTGAAGCTGGTCCCCTTCGTGGCGAGCCTGGCCGCGTCGACGGTCGGCATCTTCCTGTTCCTGGCCGCCGTCTACAAGTACCTGACGAACGTCGAGCTGCACCTCGCGGACGTGTGGCCGGGGGCGCTGGTCGGGACCGTGCTCTTCCAGGCGCTCTTCTCGGGCCTCTCGCTCTACCTGCGCTTCTCCGACCAGCTGCTCACGCTGCGCGCCTTCGGCGGCCTGGTGCTGCTGCTGGTGTGGCTCTACCTGATGTCGAACATCATCGTGCTCGGGGCCGAGATCAACTGGTGGCACTGGTCGCGCCGCCAGCCGGCCGAGCCGGAGCTCGGGGGGCTGGCGTGACCGCCGCCTAGGCCCGCGTCCACAGCGCGCCCGAGCTGTAACGGCGCAGGCCGATCCGGAACGTCGTCACCGCCAGGAGGGCGAAGAACGCCGCGGCGGCGACGGCCGCCAGCGCGACCGGCCAGCGGAAGCTCGAGACGAGGCTGGTCGGCAGGCCGGTCACGAACGCCGCCGGGACGGCGGTGAAGAGGAAGAGCTTCGTCAGCCCGCCGAACACGTCAATCGGGTAGGAGGCGAAGATCAGTATCGCCTGGAAGCCCAGGTCGGCCTGCTCGCCGCGGCCGCCGGCGAACAGCGTCACCGACCCGAGCGCGACCAGGAAGCCGACCAGCACGACCGTCCCGCAGATCGCGCCGAACACGAAGATCAGCGCCCGCTCCGGCGTCGGGTCGCCGGCCGCCAGGAAGAGCACGGGCCCGAAGGCGAGGTCGCCCAGGAGCGCCGTGTCCACCCGCCGCGTCAGCAGGTAGGTGAGCGGATTCGTGGGCAGCGCGAGAGCCGCGTCGAGCGATCCGCCGGCGATCAGCTCGCCCAGCCTGCGCGAGTTCGAGAACAGGCCGAGGCCGGTGCCGCTCACGGTCGTCAGGATCGCGAAGAGCAGCAGCACCTTGTGTGTGTCCCAGCCCTTGAGCGTGCCGACCTGGCGGAAGAAGAGCACCCAGAAGATCACCCAGGCGACGTCGTTCGCGGCCATGATCCCGATCTGGAACCAGAACCCGCGCCGGTTCGACCACGCCTCCAGGAACGCGGTCCGCAGGGTGGCGAGCGCGACGGTCATCCGCCCACCACCTCCAGCCGCCGCTCACCGGCCCGGAAGACGCCGCCGGCGCATGCCAGCAGGGCGGCGAGCCACGCCGCCTGCACGGCCAGGAGCCACGGCTCCACATGCCCGGACGCCAGCCGGGCGGGGGCGTACGCCATCGCCGCGAACGGCAGCGCCTTGGCCACGTCGGCGAGCCCGGTCGGGAGGAACTCGAGCGGCAGCAGCATCCCGCCGAGCAGGAACACGAGCTTCTGGTACAGGAACCAGGTCGAGCGGGCATCCCGCAGCCAGAACGCCGCCCCGGCGAACGCGTGCTGCGCCGCCAGGTTGCAGCCGACCGCGAGGACGCTCGCCGGGACGAAGAGCGCGATGCCGGCGGCGCTCGGCGGCGGTCCCACGTAGAGCCACACGATCACGCCCCCGACCGCGAGCGAGGCGACGAGCCGCACGAGCGCCTCGCCGAGCTCGGCCGCCAGCCGCAGCCCGACGACCGAGGCCGGCCGCAGCATCTCGGTCACGATCGCGCCGGAGGAGATGTCCCAGCCGATGGCCTCGATCATCCGCGGCTTGGTCGCGATCACCGAGCCCTCTGCGGCGGCCACGTACCAGAGCAGCGAGTGGGCGGTGTAGCCCGCGATCGAGCCGCCGTTGGCCTTCGTCGCCGCCGACCACAGGGCCGAGAAGATGACGAGGATGAGCGCGTAGAACGCCACCCGCACGGCCAGCTCGCCGCGCTGGCGCATCGCCCGCCGGGCCGACAGGTGCACCTGGGCGAGGAGCGCGCTCACGTCCGCCCGCCGTAGATCTCCGAGATCACCTGCTCGAGCGGCGGGTCGACCACGGAGATGTCCGCGATGGCATGGTTGTCGAGCAGCTCGTCGAGCACCTCGCGCACCGACAGGCGGCGGGTGTCCACCACCAGGCCGTAGACGGTGTCGGACTCACGCGTCACCTGCACGCCGTCGATCTCGAGCGGGCCCGGCGCCTCCTCGAAGCGCACCTCGAGCAGCTTCGTCTGCAGCAGCGAGCGCCGCATCCGGCCCACCTGGTCGTCGTAGATGATCGTGCCGCCGTTGATCACGACGACCCGGTCGGCGACGTGCTCGATGTCGGCCACGTCGTGCGAGGTGAGGAACACGGTCGTGCCGCGCTCCTCGTTCAGGCGCACGACCATCTCGCGGAAGCGCTGCTTGGCGATCAGGTCGAGGCCGATCGTCGGCTCGTCGAGGAAGAGCACCTCGGGCCCGTGCAGCACCGTCGCGGCGAGCTCGCAGCGCATCCGCTGGCCGAGCGACAGCGAGCGCACCGGCTGGTCGATCAGGTCGGTGGCGTCGAGCAGCTCCGCCAGCTCGTCGGTGCGGCGGCGGGCGTCGCCGGCGTCGAGCCGGTAGATGCGCGCGAGCAGGTGCAGCGTCTGCCGGGTGGTGAGCTCGAACCAGAGCTGGGAGCGCTGTCCGAAGAGGGTGCCGATGCGGCGGGCGAGCTCGCGCCGCTGCGTCCACGGCACGAGCCCGAGCACCGTCGCCTCGCCCCGGGTCGGGTGCAGGATGCCCGTGAGCATCTTGATCGACGTCGACTTGCCGGCGCCGTTCGGGCCGATGTAGGCCAGCCGCTCGCCCCGCTCGACGGTGAAGGTGATGTCGCGCACGGCCTCGACCCGGCGGCGGTCGCGGCCGCGGCCGGCGCGGAATTCCTTCGAGAGCTCGGTGGTGGAGATGGCAAGCATGGGTCGGTCCAACAAAAAGCCCCGGTGGTCCGGGGCGGCGGCGGTGCAGAGATGATGCGAGATCGATCTAGTGCGCGCGACGCCCCGGCCCGGCGGGGTAGTCCGGGACCACGACCTTGGTCGAGTGGGAGCGACACGTCATCTCGACCACGATAGCCGCCCGCGAGCGGCGCGCGCAACGTGAATCAGCCGTGCCCGCGCCGGTCATCCGGGCAGCTGGGGGCGCAGGGCCGCGGCGGCGCGGGCGCGGTGCGACAGCGCGTCCTTCTCCTCCGGCGCCATCTCGGCGACCGTGCGCGTCTCGCCGTCCGGCACGAACGCCGGGTCGTAGCCGAAGCCGCCGCTCCCGCGCGGCGCCTCCGCGAGCGTCCCGGTCAGCTCGCCGCGGGCGTGCAGCTCCGCGCCGCCGGGGGCGATCGCGACCAGCTCGGCGACGTAGCGGACGCGGCGGTCGTCCCGCCCGTCGAGCGCCGCCAGCAGCTTCGCCAGGTTCTCCTCGTCCGTCGCGTCCTCGCCGGCGTAGCGGGCCGAGCGCACCCCCGGGATCCCGCCCAGCGCGGCCGCCTCGATGCCCGAGTCGTCGGCCAGCACCCAGTCGCGGCCGCCGGTCGCCGCGAACACGTGGCGCGCCTTGAGGAGCGCATTTGCGGCGAACGTGTCGCCGGTCTCCTCGGGGAGCTCGCCGGCGTACGCCTGCACGTCCCAGCCCGGCAGCACACGGGCCAGCTCGACGGCCTTGTGCGCGTTCCCCGACGCGAGCACGATCCTGCGGCCGCTCACGCCTCCTGCAACACCCGGGCCTGCTCGCGGCCGATCGTCTCGATGCCGCCGGCCGCCAGCTCGAGCAGGCGGTCGAGCGAGGCCCGCCCGAAGGGCGTCCGCTCGGCCGTCGCCTGCACCTCGATCAGCTCGCCCGAGCCCGTCATGACGACGTTCATGTCCACCTCGGCGCGGCTGTCCTCCGCGTAGGGCAGGTCGAGCCGCGCCTCGCCGTCGACGATGCCGACCGACACCGCGGCCACCGAGTCACGCAGCGGCAGGCGCTCGAGCGCGCCCCTGCCGACGAGCCGCGAGAGCGCCAGGTGCAGGGCCACGTAGCCGCCGCAGATGGCCGCGCAGCGGGTGCCGCCGTCGGCCTGTATGACGTCGCAGTCGATCCACGCCGTGCGCTCGCCGAGGGCCTTGAAGTCGACGACGGAGCGCAGCGACCGGCCCACCAGGCGCTGGATCTCGACCGTGCGCCCGTCGACGCGGCCGCGGCTCGCGTCGCGCGACTTCCGCTCCGAC
>Ga0207702_10006261_pt1 | contig 10284 bp, 11 predicted proteins | sample KBSCornC62_FD_184302 | JGI IMG/M metagenome (GOLD analysis project Ga0207702, IMG submission 184302) | Corn rhizosphere microbial communities from Kellogg Biological Station, Michigan, USA - KBS Corn C6-2 (SPAdes) (version 2) | ecosystem: Host-associated > Plants > Roots > Rhizosphere > Soil ...
CTGTGCGGGATCCAGACCGTACGGCAGGTCGGTCAGCTGATGGATCACGATCTCTGGACGGGCGTCCCTCACCGCACGAGCAAGCGCGGCTGCATCGAATACGTCAACCACGACTGCCTCGGCACCGGCTTCTTTCAAGGCGGTTGCTTTCTCCGGAGAGCGGGTTGCGCCGATAACCTGATGCCCAGCACCGAGCAGAAGAGGGACAAGGCGGCGACCGATTGCACCGGTGGCGCCAGCAACGAATATCCGAGTAGCCATTGCCTTCGCTTAGCCGAGGGCGAATTTCTCAAACAAGCCGGACAGGATGGTTAACCGCGTTTTGACGATTTGCTGGCACTCGGACCCGGATGAGCGTTCACCAGATAGAGCCGTGGACCGGCCGCGTGGTTCCCGCGTCCGCGATCGCGCACCGGTGGTCGCCAGTGCTCGCAATCGGCCTATGCGCACTGGTTGCGATCGCCATCCAGTCTCTCTGGATTCCGCTCGATGCCGACGTTTCGTGGCTGATCACAGTTTGCGAGCGCGTCCTTTCCGGTGCTCGCCTCTACGTTGACGTGATCGAAGTGAACCCGCCGGCTTCGGTTTGGCTTTATCTTCCACTGGTGTGGCTCGCCCACCAGATCGGCGCCAGGCCGGAAGCTGTCGTCGCCGCGGGGTTCGTGGCTGGTGGTGCGCTGTCGTCGCTGTGCACGGCGAAGCTGGCGTCCCGCCTGAATGATGCCCCACATCCCGCCCTGACCGCTTTTGCCGCGGGGTTCGTAACCCTCGTCTTTCCGATGGCGGTGTTTGCCCAGAGGGAACATGCGGCGCTGCTTATCGCCCTGCCCGCTCTGGCTGCTCTTGCGTTGATTGCAGAGGGTAAGTCGCTCAGGCTGAGCATCTCCATCGTAACCGGCTTCGCTGCTGGCCTGGTGATCGTGATCAAACCGCACTTCGCACTGGCCATCGTTCCGGCGGCACTCTGGGCAGCCTGGCGGCGGCGCTCGCTCATGCCGTTTGTACCGGCCGCCGCCGCTGCCGCCGTTGTCCTCGCACTTTACGCGGCCGCCTTCCTCTTTTGGGCAAAGGCCTATCTGCGCTGGCTACCGGCGATTTCGCACACCTATCTGCTGCTCCACGACCGCTGGTGGAACGTGGTGGCCAATCCGTTGCTGTTCCCGGCCATCGTCCTTCTGCTTGCGTCGCTTCTGCGGCCGAGCCGAGTACCGGCGTTGGCGATCACCTGCGAGATGGGTGGCATCGGTTTTGCAACGGCCGCAATCCTCCAGGCGAAGGGCTATCCCAACCACCTCTATCCCGGGGCCGCTCTGGCCTTGTTCGCGGCACTGGTAATTACCGGCTTCACGCCGCCAAAACGCGAGAAAAGGATGGTGGGCATTGCTCTGGCGGCAGCTTGCCTGTGGCAGACCCAGGGTTGGGCGATCCTCCCCGATCCGAAATTGGCCGCAGCAATCACGCAGGTGGCACCAAGCCACCCGAAAATCATTGCCTTGAGCCGCGAGCTGACCACGGGTCATCCGGTGACCCGCAATGTCGGAGGCACCTGGGTGGGGTCCCAGGCCGGTCTCTATTTTGCCGGTATCGCTCACGATCAAAAACTGCGCGATCCGATCGCAGCCAATGCGTACCGCAACGACATTCACGATTTCGTCGCCGACGTCGCCGGCAACTCGCCTGACGTCGTGCTCGTGGACCGCAAAGACAAGGCGTGGCTGATGCGCGAACCACAAATTGCGCAGGCAATGCGAGGCTATTCTCCACGCTCTCGTGCCGGCGACATCGAAGTCTGGGTGCGAGGCGGCCGTGCCGGATAGGAGACCGCAAAATGCAATCGCTCTACACCTGAGCGCCCGGACTCCGCGCGAATCTCAACAGACGTTAACCATTCCTTCGAACCACCGCACTAGGCTTCGCTCAAAGTGGAGGACGGCTTGAACAAGATCCTGGATTATGGCGAGCGGCTGTTTCTGGTCGTCCTCAGCAGCTTTTTCCTGAAGTCGATCCTGCTGGCCGCAGCGGCTCATCCGATCCTGCTGCTGCTTGCCGCATCCGAATGCCTGCCGGTCGTCTTGATCCTTATTCGGCGACCAGGCGAAATCAGCACCAGTCCGTCGGCGTTTATGACCGCGTTCATCGGGACCGCTACACCGCTGATGCTTCGCCCCCATGTGGCACCGCTGGCACCGACCGCCCTCCTCGCGCTGCTGATGCTTCTCGGCCTTTGCGTAAATGTCTCGGCCAAATTGGCATTGTGGCGGAGCTTCGGACTGGCCGCTGCTAACCGCGGCGTCCGCGCCGGCGGTCCCTACCGGCTCGTGCGGCATCCGATGTATCTCGGCTATTTCATCACCGAGCTCGGATTCCTGCTCGGCAACCCCAACGCCTCCAACATCTCGATTTGCGTTGTCACCTGGACCGCGCAACTGCTTCGAATTCGCGAGGAAGAGAAATTCCTTCTGAGCGACGAGAACTATCGCGATCTGGTGCAGCGGGTGCCCTTCCGGCTCCTTCCCGGGCTCTACTGAGTTAGACGACACTCAATAACTGGGCGCGCAATCGCTGTCCCGTTGTGCCCAAGAGCGCGGCGCAGGCTAACCTGAATATTGACATTGAGAGTGACGTTGGAGCGATCACGAGATGTGTAACCCGCCAACAGCGCCGCGCCCGCCGACTTGCTCCGCCTGCAATGCACAAAAAAAGCGGCGGCACCTCAGGTGCCGCCGCTCCTTTTTCAACGAACGCCTGATTAGCTGTTCGCGCTCGTAAGCTTGGTGCCAACCGTGCTGAAGGTCTTGTTCAGCTGGCTGCCGACGGTGGTAAGAGCAGCGATACAAGCAACCGCAATAAGCGCCGCGATCAGACCATACTCGATCGCAGTCGCACCTTCTTCGTTCTTAAACAGTTTACGAAACTTGGCCATTTAACGTCTCCTTGGGTCCCACTGGGAAGCGAGCTTCCACTGTACCTGCGCAAATTTTTCCGCGTAGGTTGGCCATGGTGTAGGGCTTGAGTAATTGAGAAAGAGTTAAATTCGCCGGTTTCCAGCCGTTAGTATTTGCTAGCCGCTTGCGCGGGAGCGAACGACCAGTGGCACCGCCAATTGGCGAGCATTCCGGCCAACTTCCAAATTGCCAGAACGCCAGCCACTCCGACGATGCCATCCAAAGCATAGTGCCATCCCGTCATCAGCGATCCGATATAGATTAGAGCCACATAGGCGATCGCCACCGATTTTAGCCTCGGAAATGCCGAAGAGAGCACAAGCGCAAGCCAAGTGGCACCAGCGACGTGAAGCGACGGCATTGCCGAGATACCGGCGGCGAACTGGAGATCTCCTGTCTGATGGGATTGCCACAGATACTGCTCCGAGGCTGCTGTTAAGGGGCTCCGCTGGAGTAAAGCCTGTAGACCGCTGAATTCGGTTCCACCATAAATCCGATCGTAGAAGATCGGGCCGGCCGACGAGAGCAGGTAAGCGAGTAGGACGCCGAGGATCAGCCACATCAGAACGAAGGCGAGGAGCGATTGCGACTTGAGCCTTGATGGCGCGGCAAACATCAGCGCCATGTATGCGGCCAGCTGACCCAACATCCAGCTTTCATAAGCAGCGACAACCGGGACGTGAGCCCACCCGAACCACGCGTTCGCCCAGAGCCAGCTATCTTCGCCGAAAATCATTCGGTCGATGCTCGCGAGCGCCGGATCGGCGTAAAATGGCACAGCCGTTGTAATCCGTGCCTTCAGAGCGGTCACCGCGCACCCGCTCAAAATCGCCAGAAGCAATCCACCAACGAGAAAAAGAGCGCGCCCGCGTCCGCGCCAGACGGCTCGGCCGAGCTCGGCGATCGGCTGTTGGTCCCGCGTCCGATACAGCCTCCAGATCCTTTGAATCACCATACCGAAGGCGAATATCGATGCGGTAGCGCTAATGAGTACGAAGTAGGTCGGCAGGAGAGCGACGGTCCCGAGCGACCGACTCAGAAACAGTTCCAATGCAGTGATCGCGGCCACTGGAACGAACCAGTCGATGTCGTGAGAATCCACCTGTCCCCCTGCCGCAAACGGACGATAGCTAGAGATTTGCAAGCATCACCTATACGGGGAGTCCAAACATCCGGTTAACCTTTATTCGGCTCGGCGGAGGAGAACGGCCGTCGGCTATTGGCTGAGCAGCTTTTGCACACCAGCGACAAACCGCCGAAATTGCTTGGTGCCATCGCTCCATTCGGGCGGCAGCGGACTTGGGTGTTCGACCGGCCGTCGTCCCGTCTCTGCGGGCGAGTAATCGAGCGGCAGCGGCGGCCCGGGGCTGTGATCGGTCGCGAGTGCGGAACTCATGAATTCGTGCCAGATTTCAGCCGGGACCGTGCCGCCGCTCACTCGACCCAGCGATTTGTTGTCGTCCCGTCCGACCCATACGCCGACGACCAGATCGCCCGCGAACCCGACGAACACCGCGTCGCGATTGTCCTGCGTGGTCCCTGTCTTGCCGAAGGTGGGGAGCCAGACCGCCGCCCGCCGTCCCGTTCCATCGTTGGCGGCTGCATAGAGCAGATCGAGCATCGGCGCGCGGTCCCTTGCCGGATCAAGACTTCCCCCCCGAGCAGCAAACAAACTCGAAAACCCCTGCTGCTGTTGCGCCGGATCTTCCGGCAGCCCTCGCGCAGCGACCGGATAGCGGCCAGAGGCGATCGCCGCATAAGCCGAGGTCAGCTCGAGCAGGCTGACTCCGCCGGTTCCAAGAGCGACGCTCGGCTCGTTCGGAAGCGGAGTCGAAATGCCGAGATCCCGCGCCGCGCGGAGGACATTGGAGCGACCGACCGTTTCCGATAACCTGACCGTTGCCGCGTTGCTCGAACGGGCGAAGGCTTCGCGAAGCGTGATCGGGCCGCGAAACACATGATCGTGATTCTCGGGACTCCAGCCGGCGATGGTAATCGGTTTGTCCTCGATGATGCTGTTCGGGGTCCAGCCTGAGCGCATCGCAGCTAGGTAGACGAACAGCTTGAACGCCGATCCCGGCTGTCGAAGCGCCTGAGTCGTGCGGTTGTAGGGCGTCTGGCCGTAATTGCGCCCGCCGACCATCGCCACGACTTCGCCGTCCGGCCGCATCGCCACCAGCGCGGCCTGGGCATCGCCGATCGACGCGTGCGCGACCGCGCGTTCCGCATAGCGTTGCAACCGCGAGTCCAGCGTCGTTCTGACTCGGACCTGCCCGAATTCGGAGTCGAAGGCTTTCTGGGCCTGCGGAGCGACCCAATCCGCGAAATACGTGCCCGTCGGCAATCCGCCGGCGCGGATTACCGGCCGGGCAGGAACGGTCGCTCGCGCCCGGGCGGCACTGATGACGCCTGTCTCCGCCATCGCCTTCAGCACCAGTTCCGACCGCGCCTGGGCGGCTTCGAGATTGTGCGTAGGCGCGAGCCGCGACGGTGCCTGCACCATCCCGGCGAGCATGGCCGATTGGGCCAGCGTCAGATGCTCGGGGTCGCGATTGAAATAGTGGTGGGCAGCGGCGCGCAGGCCATAAACGCCATCGCCGAAATAAACGCTGGAGAGATAGCGCGAGAGGATCTGCTGCTTGGTTAGCCAGGCTTCGAGCCAGAAGGCGATAATCACTTCCTGCGCCTTGCGCTTGAGAGTGCGGTCTGACGAAAGGAAATTGGTCTTCGCCAGCTGCTGAGTGATGGTGCTGCCGCCCTGCCGAACGCCGCCTGCATGGATGTCCGCGAGCAGTGCGCGCCCGATCGCATGCGGATCGATTCCCCAGTGATGATAGAACCGCCGGTCCTCGATCGCCACGAACGCTGCCGGTGTCAGCGGATTGAGCTTCGTCACATCGACCGGAGCTTCCTTCACTGCCCCGCGCTCGGCGAACGGCACTCCGTCAGCAGAGACGAACACCATGGCGGGATCGGGAAGAGGCTGGAGCGCCCGTGACAGCGGAGCAGTGAAGATCAGCCAGATGACGGTGATCAGAAAGATGATCCCGATCGAGCCGGCGATCAGCCGTATTCGTGCCCAGCGGGACCGCCTGGGCTGCGTCTTCGGCCCCTCATCCGGCTCATGAGGCGTCGAAAGCGGAGTTTGGGCAAAAGGATCGGGCAGATCCTCGACATTCGCCCCGTCGTGGCTCCAGATTCCGTCGTACTCGGCCATTGGTCCGGGCCATACCTCTTTCGGACGCTGCTGTATTGTGTTTCTAATACAGTATCACCACTTTAGCCATAGCTTTGATGAATGGCGAATGGCGAAAGCGGAACTGCTTTGGCCGTCGCTCGCTCTTGAAGAGGAACATTGCGGATGCGTACCATGGCGATGAAAATGTCTGCACTCCCCGGCCTTGGAACCGACCCACAGTCGGTTCGGCAACGCGTCGAGGCGATGGAGCGGCTGCTCGAGCGGCTGTTCGTGATTCCGGGCGTGAAGCAGCCCGTCGGGCTGGACGCGATCCTCGACCTCGTCCCGGTGGTCGGCGACATCGCCGCAGCAGCGCTGGGCGCCTACATCGTGTGGGAAGCGCGCAACCTTGGAATGTCACGATGGCAGATGGCGCGGATGCTCGGCAATGTCGGCGTCAACTGGCTGCTGGGCCTGCTTTCGGTGATTCCGGTCGTTGGTGTGATCCCCGATCTCCTGTTCCGATCCAACACCTACAATCTCAGGATCATCAAGAAGCATCTTAACAGGCATTATCCGGAAACGGCCGTGATCGAGGGAGAGGTCGCTCGCCGCTAATCAGCGCGGTGGAATCCAGTCCTGGTCCACATCCGCGTCGTCCGGGACGGGGCGCCCGTACCGGTCCGTGCTCGGCCGGAAGCGGTAACGCTGCTCGATCAGGCGGCAAGTTAGCGAATCGAGCTGCGCGTTGCCGCTCGACCGGGTGACTCGGCAGCTCGTCACGCGACCATCGGTACCCACCTCGATCTCTGCACTAACTCGGCCACCGATTCCTGCGTTTGCGAGGTTCGGTGGATAGTCGCTGTTGTAAATGTCCCCGGTGATCTTCTCGAGATCGGTTCCGCCATCGTCTTCCCCGGCTCCAGCAGCGCCGTTGGCTCCGCCAGACCCGGTGCCAACCGACGCGCCCGTTCCGCGGCCGCCACCTGAAGGCGCCGCAGCTGGAGCGGGCACCATCACCTTTGGAGCAATAGCTTTGGCGTGCGACGCGGGGCCCGGCGAGCCTCCAGGGTTCGGCTGTCGAGGCGCCGGAGCCGCAGTTTCGTGCTTCGGCACCACCTTGGCTCGCTGGAGCGGCTTCGGCGGAGGAACAGGCGGCGGGGGCGGCAGTGTGACGTCAATCAGGCGGCTCACCAGTTCGCCGGGAGCCGGAATTGCGTGAACCTGGAGGCCTCGGAAAAGGACGAAGCCAATCCCCAGCTGCACAAGCAAGACCCCCGCCAGCGCCACGAGGCGCTCGCGGGGGTCCGGCCTACCGAAGCCTTGCGCTGGGGCGGGCACCCAAGCGCGCCGCTTCAGCTATCGGTAATAGCAGCGGCGGTGAGCCGTTGCGGAGCGATCGATCGCGCGCCCGGCGACTGCGCCGCCGACTGCGCCAACTGCCGCGCCGAGCAAGCCGTGTCCGATGATGGACGGGCCAGCTACCGCACCGGCGACGCCACCCGCCACAAGGCCGGTCGTCCCGGAAGAATAGCGGCAATATTTGTGATGATAGTAATAGGCTCGGCTGTAATAATGATGCCGGTGATGTCGCACGGCAGCGTCGGCAGGCGCCGTGACGGTCGGCACGGCCGTCCCAACGAGAGCCAGCGCGGACAGGATTTTCGAAACGGTACGCATGCTATCTAGTCCCTCTCAAACGATGGTTTCGGCTTTCTAACGAATTTATCGGCGAGGTGTTTCGTTTAGCCAGCCAGTAACGGCGAGACGTTGCTGGCGAGAGATGCGCCGAGTCGCGTTAATTGCTGCAGGATGAATAGCGCGATCTCTTATGCCTTGATCTTCCATCCGCTCCTCAAGAGCGACCAGCAGATTAGCCAGAGGATGAGGTTCAACACCAAGAGCCCGACGGCTCCGACAATGAGCGGAGAGTCGCTGATCCCAAGGAACCCGTAACGGAATCCGGAAATCACGTAAAAGAACGGGTTGGCATGGCTGACCGCGCGGAACGCGGGCGCGAGCTGACTGACCGAATAGAAAGTGCCGCTTAAGAGCGACAATGGTGCGACCACGAAATTGGTCACCGCCGCAGCGTGATCGAACTTGTCCGCCCAGAGCGATGTCAGAAGTCCCAGGAAGGCCAGTAGCAGCGACCCCATCAGCCCGAACCAGAATGCCCACAACGGATAATGGATGGCGACGGATACTCCGGGCCATAGCGACATGACGATCCAGACCGCGAACCCCACCAGGAATGCCCGGGTTACCGCCGCGCCGACCAGCCCCGCCATCAGCTCGCCAGTGGAAAGCGGCGGCATCAGATAATCGACGATGTTGCCCTGGATCTTGCCGACCAGAAGCGAAAAGCTGGCGTTGGCGAAGGCGTTCTGGATCATCGCCATGATGATGAGCCCCGGCGCGATGAAATTCGCGAACGGCATGCCCATTACGGTGCGCCCGCTTCGGCCCAACGCCACCGTGAAAATTGCAAGGTAAAGCAGCGTGGTGATCGCCGGCGCCCAAACCGTTTGCAGCTGCACCTTGAAGAACCGGCGCACCTCCTTGATATAGAGAGTCTTGAGACCCCCCCAATTGACGCCGCTGAGCACTGGTTCGCCCGGTGACCTGCGGGTCCAGAGCGGGGTTTCGACTGTGGCTGGGTCGTTCATTTAAGGTGCGCCTATCGGCTGCCGCCGCTCGCAGCAAGCGCGAGCATCATGAGACGGGTTGGAGAGTGAGTTTTAATGTCCTGGACTGAAGAGCGAATTGAGCGCCTGAAGGCGATGTGGACCAAGGGCGCGACGGCGAGCGAAATCGCCGACGAACTCGGCGGAGTCAGCCGCAACGCGGTCATCGGCAAGGCGCATCGTCTGGGACTGGAAGCGCGGCCGTCGCCCGTGAAACCCGGCGAGGAAGGCGATCATGGCGCGCACGCGGCGCCCGGCAAGTCGGCTGCTGCTCCGAAGCCTGCCGAGCCGGCCGCGCAAAAACCCGAACGCGCAGCTCCCCCACCTGCAGAAACGGCGCATCGCCCCGTCGCCGCGCCGCCCCAGCGCCCGCATGGTGACAACATCCAGTACCGATCGATCGGCCCCGGCGGCTTCATCCGCCAGACTCCGGGCGAGCAGCAGGCCCCGATCCCGCCGGCCCCGCCGCGCCGCCTGGTGCCGGCGAAGCCCAGCCCCGAGGTGGCCGACAAGACCAGCCTGCTCGATCTCAACGACCGAATCTGCAAATGGCCCATGGGTCACCCTGGCGAGCCCGATTTCCACTTCTGCGGAAATCCTGCCAACCCCGGCTATCCCTATTGCGTCGAGCATTGTGGAGTTGCCTACCAGGCGCAGCTTCCACGCCGCGACCGACGCCCTCCCCCGCCGCTACCTTTCGGGGGGCCGCGCGTTCGGTAGGGCGATACCCTGCATCTCATAAAAAAGCCCCGGAGCATTTGGCCCCGGGGCTCTTCATCTGGCGTAAGCCGTAGCGACGTTTAAGCGTTCTCGCGTTCGGCCTCAGCATTGACCGTCTGTTGTGACGCCGGCTGTTCCCCACCGATAGCCGACTGATTCGGCTCGGATCCGCCGATATTGATCTTCTTCGGCTTCATCGCCTCCGGGATCTCGCGGACCAGTTCGATCGAGAGCAGACCGTCCTTCAAATCTGCGCCCTTGACCTGGATATGGTCGGCAAGCGCAAAGCGCCGCTCGAACGAGCGCGTCGCGATTCCACGGTAGATATAATCGGAGCCCTTCTCCTCGGACTCGTCCCGCTTGCGGCCGCTGACGACCAGCACGTTCTGCTGCGCGGTGATATCGATCTCTTCGGACCTGAACCCGGCGACGGCGAGGTCGATCTGGTAATCGTTCTCACCGGTCTTGCGAAGATCGAAGGGCGGATAATTCTCGCCGCCATTACCGACGCCGCCATTCTCCAGCATGTCGAACAGCCGGTCGAACCCGACGGTTGAACGGCGATAGGGTGCAAAATCAAATGCGCTACGCATGGTTAGTCTCCTTTGTCCTCACTTGAGCGACTGGGGAGCGACTGCGTTTGGAGCAGGTCGCTCCTCACCGGACCCAACTGGCGCCCGGCCGAGCAAAGATGGGTAGAAAGCCGCCCTTTTCAATGATGTGGATCAAAAGATCGGCGCATTTCGCCGGGTGA
>Ga0207702_10006262_pt1 | contig 10283 bp, 7 predicted proteins | sample KBSCornC62_FD_184302 | JGI IMG/M metagenome (GOLD analysis project Ga0207702, IMG submission 184302) | Corn rhizosphere microbial communities from Kellogg Biological Station, Michigan, USA - KBS Corn C6-2 (SPAdes) (version 2) | ecosystem: Host-associated > Plants > Roots > Rhizosphere > Soil ...
TTCCGCTCGAGAAAAATGTTGCGCTCTATGCGTGGCACGGGAAGCACCATGTGGCGCAGGTGACGGAGTTGCGGAAGCGGATGAGTTGGTGACCGACGTGCTTGCGCCAAGACAGGGTGGGGGAACCCTGTCGACTGGCTGAAATCCTGGCCCGAGTCTCAAGGAGCGGCTGCGCGACCGAGAGCAACTTTCCCTCTAGCCCCGGGCTCCCAGCCGCCTAGCCCCGGGCTCCCAGCCGCCATACCAAGTAGCTCGAGCTCTCGCGCAGAATGGCCGTGCCCCGCTGCCACGCCGATTTCGGTTTTGAGTCCGCGCGCGGGGCAACATATACCTCGAGCCCTTCGTGTTCGAGCATCTTGCGGATGCGAAACACGTGATAGGCATCGCTCACCGCGATGCAGGTGTTCATCCGATTGGCACGCATGATCACCGCCACCCGCTGCGCGGATTCCGAGGTGTCGGAAGCCTGGGTTTCCGCAATGAGCGCCATTTCCGGAATGCCGCGGCGCATGAGGTAGTCGTGACCCACACCGCCTTCGCTGTAGTTCGGATCGGCTGCCGCGCCACCGGTGGTGATGACCATGGGTGCAAGCCCCTTGCGAAACAGATCGTAGCCATGATCAAGTCGGGCGCGGAAAACGGGTGAAGGTCTTCCGTCGTACTCAGCAGCACCAAAGATCACGATTGCATCGGCAGACTGCAGTTGCTGTTCGCGGGCATCGTGCACGACCGCATGGGCGAGATATGCAAACACGCCCGCGAGAACAATCAATGGGACCAGGAAAGAAAAGATCCAGAGCTTGGGGATGGGCCTTCTGGCGGCAGCGGACGGATTGGCGTTCTCGGCCGAGAGCGTCTCGATCACCCCTGCGCAAAGAATTCCGAGATACGATCCGAGGAAATCGCGCCTTCGCGCAGAATTTTCCAACGCGCATCGTCATCGGTGAGGTCAACGATCGTAGACGCGACTTCGCGGGGAGAGCTGCCGCCGTCGACAATGATGGGAATGCGAACGCCAAGCTGTTCCTTGACCGCCTCAGCCGAGGTGCATTCCGACTCACCGCTCAGGTTCGCAGAGGTCGCGGTAATGGGAATGGCAGCCGCCTTGACGACTTCGAGCGGAATTTTGGCATTGGGCACGCGTAGGGCGACGTTCCCGGTGTTGGCAGTCACCTTGAGCGGGAGCCTGGATCCTGCTTTCACGATCACGGTCAACGGTCCGGGCCAGAACTTTTTCGCGAGAGCATAAAATTCATCGGGTAGAGGCTTGGCTAGTTCCTTGGCCTGCTCCACGCTTTCGATCAACAGCGAAAGGGGTTTGTGGCGGGAACGCGATTTGATCTCATAGACTCGATCGACAGCGCGGAGATTAAACGGATCGGCGGCGAGGCCATAGAAGGTGTCCGTGGGCATTCCGAGCACTTGGCCGGCGCGAATCTGATCGGCAGCGTAGCGGATCAACGAGGATTCCGGAACCTCACTGTTGATCTTAAGGATTTCTACGCGCAATGGCTTCTCCCAGGTTTGTTGTGCTTGCGAAAGGTAAAGATAACACGACGACGGCCTTTGTTGATGGTGCGGACTTTTAGCGGCGAGGCACCACCATCTCTACCTCGCGTATGATTTCATGCGGAAGGAGCGGCTGTGAAGACCGTCCATCTCAAGGATAGTCCCCGGTTGCGCAAGGTCGAGGGCCGCCATAACTCCCTGGTCAAGGAGTTGCGTCAGGCGTTTAGCCGCGGGGAACTGACCGGAACGGGCGAGTGTGCGATCGAAGGCTTCCGCATCGTCGAGGAGGCGGTGCGAAGCGGCTTGAGATTTCGGGCTGTATTTTTTAGCGAATCGGCGGAGCCGCGGGCTCATAGGCTGCTGCCGCAAATTGCAGCGCAAGCAGAGTCCCTGCTGCTTCCAGATAAGTTGTTTTTCAGCGCGGTTCCCAGCCAGACCCCCCAGGGGGTGGCGGCTCTCGTGCATGTGAAGCCGTTCTCCGCCGAAGAGGTGATCGCAGGCTCCGCGGAAGGACCAATCTTGGTCATCGCCGGGGTGCAAGATCCCGGCAACCTGGGAACGATTCTTCGTTCTGCCGAGGCATTTGGCGCTAAGGGAATCCTGCTCGGGGAAGGAACGGTTGGTGCTTACAACAGCAAAGTGGTACGGGCTTCGGCGGGGTCGGTGTTTCGAGTCGCAAGCGCCAAGACCAGGATGGATATAGCCATTGAATTGCTGCGTTCGAAGTCATTTCGTCTGCTTGCCACTTCCTCTCACAAAGGCGTGCTATTGCCAGAAGCTGACTTGAGCGGTGCGGTCGCAGTTTTTATCGGTAATGAAGGAGCAGGAGTGGACAAGAAGCTGCTTACCCAAATGGAAGAACTGATTAGGATTCCGCATTCGCCTAAGGTCGAATCGCTCAATGCGGGCGTGGCCGCCAGCATTGTGCTCTATGAGGTGGCCAGGCAGCGGGGTTGAGATTGCCGGTAGCCTCTCGGTGTAGCCTGGAGGCTAACCCAGAAATCCTGAACCAAGAACCACCAAGAAAAAACCGGCCGATGAAGTATGAACCTATTCGCTCCGAATCCGTCCAGCGACACCTCCCGCGACCGCACCCATCCGTTGGCCGATCGTATGCGTCCGCGAACCCTCCAGGAGTTTGTTGGCCAGGAGCACCTGATTGCTCCGGGCAAACCCTTGCGGGTCGAACTTGAGCGCGACGATATCAGCTCCTTGATCTTGTGGGGCCCGCCGGGGACAGGGAAGACGACCCTGGCCAAAATCATCGCCCGCATGACTCGCGCCGATTTCATCGAGTTCAGTGCCGTGCTTTCAGGGATCAAGGAGATCAAGCAGGTCATGGCCGATGCCGAGCGTGCCCGGCAGTATGGGACACGAACCATTGTCTTCATCGACGAAATTCACCGGTTCAATAAGGCCCAGCAGGACGCCTTCCTGCCCTACGTCGAGAGCGGGAGCATCCGTCTGATCGGTGCGACTACCGAAAATCCCTCGTTCGAGATCATCTCTGCGTTGTTATCGCGCAGTCGCGTGTATGTGCTGAACCCGCTGACAGAAGAGCAGGTCGTCGTCCTGCTGCGTCGCGCCCTGGAGGACAAAGAGCGTGGGCTCGGCGCAATGCATGTTTCCGCCCCTGATGATGTACTGCGTCGGGTTGCGGCTTACTCGAGTGGCGATGCGCGGAGTGCCTACAACGTGTTAGAAGTGGCCTCAGCGCTGGCGACGTCCATCCAAACTTCGAAAACCGGAAAGGAGCCTCGCCAGAGCGGGCAAGTCGAGTCCACTCGCGTTGCATCAACGGCTGAGAGCTCAATTTGCGAGATCACGCCCGAGATCATTCGCGAGGCGCTTCAGAAGCGCATTTTGCTCTACGACAAGAGCGGCGAAGAACATTACAACCTGATCTCGGCACTTCATAAATCGGTGCGCAATAGCGACCCGGACGCGAGCTTGTACTGGCTGGGACGGATGCTTGAAGCGGGAGAAGATCCGTTGTACATCGCGCGCCGGGTAGTCCGCATGGCGGTTGAGGATATCGGTCTCGCCGAACCTAACGCGCTCGCCTTGTGCATGGCGGCTCGCGATGCCGTGGACTTCATCGGTATGCCGGAAGGAAATCTTGCGCTGGCGCAAGCGGTCGTCTATCTGTCGCTGGCGCCGAAGTCGAATGCACTGTACACCGCTTACGGATCGGTCCAAGCCGATGTCGAGAGAACTGCTGCCGAGCCGGTCCCGTTGCATCTGCGCAATGCGCCGACTGGTCTCATGAAGAACCTCGGTTATGGCAAGGGGTATCAATACGCGCACGATCTCGACAGCAAGGTTGCTGACATGCAATGCCTGCCTGACAACCTGAAAGACCGCAACTACTACCACCCCACAGACGAAGGCGTGGAAAGAAGGATTCGCGAACGGATGGATGAAATTCGGCGCCGGCGGACACCTCGAGACGGGCCCGGTGCTAAGCGCGAGACTTAAGCACTGCCGTTACTGGCTAATTCGTTCGAGATGCCGGAAGTGGTCGGTCCCCAAATACACACTGGCAAAAAGCGTGAAATTGTAGGCCATATGGATGAGAAAACCGGGCGCAACCGATCTCGTCACCACTCTCGTAATCGTTAATACCAGTCCTACAAGAAAGATCAGGAGCAGCGGCCCCCAAGCTCCGCCAAGCTGTTCGCTATGAACCATGGCGAAGACGGAACTGGTCAGAAGCACTGCGAGTATCCTGCCCACGCGGCCCGCCATGGACAAGGACAGGGCACCGGCGCCACCCGCAATCCCGCCGAAGAACGCCAATCCGATGACTACTGCGGTGCCCATCAGGCAGACCCTTGGCGAGGTGCTTCGCAGGAGCAATCCCCAGATGCATACGGCAAGACCCGGCAGGAAGACGGTAGCCGCTGAGTTGGATTTCAACCATCTCGTGAACGAGAAAAAAGCAACCGGCACAATGGCAAACATCGCGAGCGCGATTGACAAGGCGGATGCTTGGGCCGCTGGGAGCGACGGCGTCGTCGCAATGCGGTGGATCAGGTATCCCCAGGCCGCCATCAGGAGAAGCCACTTGCTCCCGGAAAAGAGCCGCTGCCGAACCGCAAGCGCTGTTTGGAGCCACCGGTCAAGCACCGGGTAAAGAACCCCGCGGAAGCTGACCTCCTCTGCGAAGGGAGCTACGACCACGCCCATGAACACCATGAGATACGCAGCCCGGGGATCGCGAAAGAAACGGTCGAGCGGAATGGATTTCGGGAATGGCAACAAACGCGACAGCAGGGGCAGGGAAATCGCCATAAAGGCGCCAAGACCCAAGAAAACGGCGAGCCATTTGCCGCTCGGCCAATGCCAGCTAAGGGCATCCCAGAACTGCCGGGCTTGAGCGATACTGGCCCGGAAATAAAGCGTCGCCAGAAGGGCCATGTAGGCCGCGATCATGGCCGGTACCACCACGAGTGCCCCAGGGTTTTTCGCCAACTGGGCGTAGGAGGCGCCGGCGGTGTGCATTTGGATGATGAGAAGGGTGGAGGTGGCAACGAACAACACAATCACAAAGGCAACCGCAGCAATCAGCAGGTCGATGCCGCTCCATCGCGGCGGCTCACGATGCGGTTCCTGCGGGATCGCGGTCGCGGGCTCCGGCGTTGGCGGCAGGACCTCTTGCGCGGGGAACTCCGTATTGGGGTCCATGTTTTGACTTTACACGAAAATGGCGTGATTTCGAGTTGGGGGATGATTCTAGCTGGCTGCGATTTGCGGCGCCCCAGTTCCGTGCTTGCGAAAGAACTCCGCCAGCGCTTGCCCGGTGTAGGACTTCTTGTTGCGGGCAACCTGCTCGGGTGTGCCCTGGGCGACAATGCGGCCGCCGTCTTCGCCGCCCTCCGGCCCAAGGTCGATGATCCAGTCGGCGTTGCGGATGACGTCCATATTGTGCTCGATAATAACGATGGTGTTGCCGAGGTCCGTAAGCCGGTGCAGCACGTCAAGCAGCTTGCGAACATCGTCAAAGTGCAGGCCAGTCGTGGGCTCGTCGAGCAAATACAGCGTGCGCCCCGTCTGGCGCTTGCTCAACTCCCTGGCCAGTTTGATTCGTTGGGCCTCGCCGCCAGAAAGGGTCACGGCCGACTGGCCCAGGTGCAGGTAACCAAGACCAACATCGACGAGGGTCTGCAGCCGCTGTCGTACTTGTGGAATGTTCTCAAGGATTGGCAGGGCTTCTGAAACCGGAGTCTCCAGCACATCGGCAATCGAGTACCCGTTGTACTTCACCGCGAGAGTCTCCTGGTTGTAACGGCGCCCCCCACAAACCTCGCACACGACGTAAACGTCAGGCAGGAAGTTCATTTCAATGCGCCGCTGGCCCTCGCCCTGGCAAGCTTCGCAACGTCCACCGGCCACGTTGAAAGAAAACCGGCCGGGCTTGTAACCACGCTCGCGCGATTCCGGCAGGATGGCGTACAGGTCGCGAATGTGTGAGAAAACTCCGGTGTAGGTGGCGGGGTTCGAGCGGGGCGTCCGGCCAATGGGCGATTGATCAATGCGAATGACCTTGTCGATGTTCTCCCCGCCCCTGATGAGCTTGTGTTCTCCTGCCTGTTCGCGGGAGTGATAGAGGGTCTTCGCCAAAGCGCGATACAGGATATCGTTCACCAACGTTGACTTGCCGGATCCAGACACTCCCGTGACCACGTTGATGAGACCGAGCGGGAAAGTCACGTCGACATTCTTCAGGTTGTTTTCGCGTGCACCGAGAACAGTGATGGCAGCGCCGTTCACGCGCCTTCGTTCAGGGCGCATGGCAATCTTGGTTTTGCCCGCGATATAGGCGCCGGTGAGGGACTCAGGGACCTGGGTGATCTGTTCGGGAGTACCGTGAGCGACTACCTCTCCGCCATGACGCCCGGCCCCGGGGCCGAGGTCAATCACGTAGTCGGCACGGCGGATGGTTTCTTCATCGTGCTCGACCACCAAGACCGTATTGCCTAGATTGCGCAACTCCTCGAGCGCATTCAGCAGACGCCCATTATCCCGGTGATGCAATCCGATTGAGGGTTCATCGAGCACATAGAGAACTCCGCGCAGTTTCGAACCGATCTGGGTCGCGAGGCGGATGCGTTGGCCTTCGCCGCCTGAAAGCGTGGCGGCGGAGCGATCGAGCGAGATGTAGCCGAGCCCCACTGCGTTCAAGAACTGCAAGCGCTCAACGATCTCGTGCATGATGCGACCGGCAATCTGCTCGTCACGGCCGGCCAGCCTGACGCCGCGCGCCTTCTCAAGTGCACGCGTAACCGGCATAGCGGTGAAGTCGGCGATGGATGCCTCCGCAACCCGAACCGCCAGGCTTTCCGGACGCAGCCGCTTGCCGTGACAGGCGGGGCATTCGGTCGCCGACATATGTTCCATTAACCAATCGCGATACGTATCGGACGTGGCCTCATCCAAGGCGTTCTTGAGGTACCCAAAAATTCCCAGGAATCCGGTTTTTCCCCCTCTGCCTGGTTCACCGTAGAAGAAGAGATCCTGGATTCTGTCAGGAAATTTTTCAAACGGAGCGCTCAGGTCGATGCCGTACGCGCTCGCGACAATCTCGATTTGATGAATCAGGTTCTGTGACGCAGACCCCGGCCCCAGCGCACCCTCGAGCAGCGGCTTGGACCAGTCGTTAATGACCTTGGCCGGGTCGAAATCGTACTTGCTGCCAAGCCCGTGACACTCCGGGCAAGCGCCATACGTGCTATTGAATGAGAATGACCGGGGCTCAAGTTTTGGAACATCGATGCCGCAATCGGGACATGCCAGACGTTCCGAGTAAAGCTGTTCGTCGCCGCCAACGATAGCGACTTGCACCAGGCCGCCCGCCAACTTCATCGCCAATCCAACGGACAGCTCAAGGCGCTGCTCAATCCCCGGTTTTACCAGCAGGCGATCGACAACAACTTCAATCTTGTGGTTCTTGCGTTTGTCGAGCGCGATTCCATCTTCGAGGCCCACCAGTTCGCCGTCGATACGCGCGCGTGTGTAACCGTGCTGGACGAGCTTTTCAAGCTCTTGTTTGAACTCGCCTTTGCGGCCGCGAACGACCGGGGCGAGAACCATGACACGATCTTCGGGTTTCAGGGCCATCACACGCTGTACGATTTGCGCCGCGCTCTGCCGCGAAATTTCCCGTCCGCATCTCGGGCAGTGAGGCACACCGATCGAGGCATAGAGCAGGCGGAGATAGTCGTAGATTTCAGTGATCGTCCCAACCGTGGATCGGGGGCTGCGGCTGGTGGTCTTCTGCTCGATCGAAATCGATGGGCTCAAGCCATCGATGGAGTCCACATCGGGGCGCTCCATTTGATCCAGAAACTGGCGGGCATAGGCGGAAAGGGTCTCCACATAACGACGCTGGCCCTCGGCATAGATTGTGTCGAAAGCAAGCGAAGACTTCCCTGATCCACTCAGGCCAGTTACAACCGTCAGCGAATTCCGCGGTATTTGGACGTTGATGTTCTTCAGGTTATGTTGCCGGGCGCCGCGAACCGAAATTTCCCGAATGGCCATTGGCTTACCGTACTGCACCTTCGTAACGTGGACGGGCTATCAGAAATGTTGGAGAGTGGAGATGCGCAGTTCTACTCACGTATCTTATAAGTAAACAGCAATTAGGGTCAACGCGGGTAGAGTAAGCGCACCGGGCCCCGCGCAACCGGGTGCACCGGACCTAAACCGTTGATTTTGTTGCTGGTCGACGGGAAAGTGGGCCGAACGTGGGGAGTCTTTTGATCGCTGTTGTGATGATCTTTACCGTCGCCGGGTCAGTCATTTTAGGGATCACCCTCGCCTATACCAGCGTTCTTGCCCTTTTGCACACCTTTGCCGCCCGTAGTCGCGCTCCGAAGCCCGTTCTCGTGCTTGTTCCTAGCCAAGGCCAAGTGGGCGGGGACTGAGCCAAAGGCCTGTTTGGTACCTGCCTCGCCTGAGGCAGTTTTCTCCCGATCGATCTGAGTCACATACCCCGGATTGCCAAGGGCTAAGCCTTTACTCGATAGAAAACCGATCTATTCCCTCTGCAAATCGAAGCGGACCCGGACCTAGCCCCTCTCTGAAGGCGGCTATTGCTGTGGCGGCTGGTTTTGTTGCTGCTGTTGTTGTTGCTGCTGTTGTTGCTGCAATTCGTGCAACAGCTGCTCGGGGGTTTTTACAGTGGGACTACCCCCGGGATTGGTTGGCGGCGGTTGTTCTCCCTGAGGCGGTGGTTGTTCCCCTTGAGGCTCCTCTTGTTCAGCCTGCGGAGCCGGCTCAGGCTGCACGTCGTTGTTGACCTCATCGGGAGGTTGGTCCTGTTGATCCGGATCGGCTGGTTGCGCAGCCTGCATACCAGGGTTGTAGCCTGGAGCCGGATTGGTTGCTTGTTGCACCGGCTCGGGCCCGGTGGCTCGTACGGTAAGCACGATGGTCTTCAGGGCTCCCGGATCCGCGGCTGACCCGAGAAGCACGTAATCGTAGTGGGATCCATTCAGCAGTTGTGCCATTACATCGCGGGGTGCGCCCGGACCAAACTGGCCGACGACCCGTTCGGTGGAGGCGGGAGGCATTTCTACCGAAGCTCCGGTCTTGCTGCGCACAGCGTTTAAAACATCGCCCAGGATTGAGTTTCGCGCGATGATCGTGAGCTGTCCATTGCGGAGTGTTACTTCCGGAGGCGATGCTGGTCCGTGCTCAGGAGTAGCCGGAGGTTCCGGTGGTGGCGCTTGCTGCGCAGGCGCCGGGGTAGCGGATTGCGGCACGGGACTAGGTTTCTTCTTTTGAGCGCGGGGGTGCTGTTGCGCGGCAGAAGCAGCCACGGCAGTGCATAGAATGAGTGCTACGAGAGTGAAATGCCGCGAAGACATATGGCGAAATACTCTTATCGGTTGGATGCGATTTTAGCACTAATCGAAAGAAGCTTCGGCTTACTGTTTGGGAGCAAAATAGCCGGTCCGTGCCCGAACCTGCAGGTCCTTCTTGAGGGCAGTAATCTGAATCGAGCGATACCGTCCGTCGGCATCGAAGTCCGCCGGATGGTAGGAGATGGCGTACTGGCTGCGCAGTTCGTCTTCAATCGCTGCAAAGGCGTTCTTGATATCCTTCATCTTGTAAGGAAAGAAAGCGCGTCCACCGGTTGAATCGGCCAATTGCTGCAGCACCCTGTCCCCGCGGAGGATCAAGCCGCTGTTGTCGGTTGAAATGGTATAGAGGATCACTTGTGCGCGCTGCGCCATTTCGACCGCCTGAGCCCGTGAGTGTTCGCTCTGGTTGTCCTCGCCATCGCTGACCACGATCAAGGCTCGGCGCACTGGGCGGTCGGAATCGTCGTTCATCATGTGTGTCTTGCAAGCGTTGTAAATGGCGTCGTAAAGCGCCGTGCCGCCCCCGTCTTCAAGATGATGAATACTGGTCTCGAGCAGAGCGACGTTGTCGGTGTAATCCTGCGCGATGTGATTTCGTGCGTTGAACCCCATGACAAATGCGTGGTCGTAATTGGCGCGGATGGTGTGCTGCAGGAATCCTGCCGCCGCAGCCTGCTCAAACTCAAAGCGCCCGTGAATCGATCCGCTGGTGTCAATGAGGAGTCCTAGCTGTAAAGGCAGATTGGTCTGCTGCGCGAACCGCACGATGGACTGCGGAGGTTTGTGATCGTCGAGAACGTTGAAATCGTCTTTTTTCAGGTCGCGGACGAACTTGCCATGTTTATCCATGGCAATAAAAAGCACGTTAACCTCATCGACCCGCTTCTGGATGGTGATGATGTC
>Ga0207702_10006265_pt1 | contig 10281 bp, 10 predicted proteins | sample KBSCornC62_FD_184302 | JGI IMG/M metagenome (GOLD analysis project Ga0207702, IMG submission 184302) | Corn rhizosphere microbial communities from Kellogg Biological Station, Michigan, USA - KBS Corn C6-2 (SPAdes) (version 2) | ecosystem: Host-associated > Plants > Roots > Rhizosphere > Soil ...
GAGGTGTTGAAGGTTGGAAAGATTGTCGCAATTCCACAACTGGGCGGCCTTCATCACCGATATGAACGGATTGCAGCATAGTAACTTTCGTGCGGATCTATTATTGGCGAGCGACAGGTGCAGTCCGGATTGCCGATCACCTTCCGCTCCGGCGCGAGGGCCGGGCTGACCGATGCGCTCCTCTTGGGAACCGCTGCCGGCTCTCAGCGGCCCGATCTGATCGGACCCTTTAATCTTCAATTCACGCCTAAGCCCGGAGGAACGCCCCCGAACAAGGTGACCAATTCCGGACTAGCACAGCCCCTCGTCGGACACTTCGGAACACTGGGCCGCAACGCTGCGCGAATCAATGGATTGAATAATTTCGATTGGGTACTCTCGAAACCTTTCACCGTCACCGAGCGCGTACGAGTGCAATTCCAGGCCCAGGCGTACAACGTTTTCAACCATATCTCGTTTGCGCTTATCAGCACGGGCGCTCGCACGCTATCGTCACCAAATGTATTCGGCTATTACGACGGTACGCAGTCGGAAGCACGAAATATGCAGCTGAACCTACGTTTAATCTGGTAATCGCCGAGTAGAGCCGCTATCAATAAATAGGATGAGAAGTTCGCCTTGACTGGAGGGACACTCAGCGTATGAAGACGAAACGGATCTCATCTCAGAAGAAACACGGTTCGTGCCGGCTCACGGTTGGCATCGATATTGGTGATCAATGGAGTCATTACTGTTTGTTGTCCGATGATGGCGAAGTAGTCGAGGAAGGCCGGATTCGTACAACGTCCACCGCATTGGCTAGACACTTCGAAGGTGTTCGCAGTCTTAAGATTGCAATTGAAAACGGGACGCATTCGATCTGGATCAACGAACAGCTTCGTAGATATGGACACGAGGTGATCGTGGCGAACGTGCGGGAATTGCACGCCATCTGTCGCAACGATCGAAAGAGTGATCGCGTGGATGCCGAGAAGCTGGCTCGATTTGCACGGTTGGATCCTAAGGTTCTGCGACCCATCACTCATCGCAGTGTGGCGCTCCAGGAATCGTTAACTCTCATCCGAGCGCGGGATGTACTAGTGCGAATGCGAACATCGCTGGTTAACGCTACGCGAGGACTCGCAAAGCCATGTGGCTTTCGATTGCCGAGTTGCTCAACGAAGAGCTTTCACAAGCGCTGCCTAGCACTACTGCCCGATGGACTCAAACCCGCTTTGAAGCCACTGATCGATTAGATCGCACAAGTCACCGAACAGATTCAGACGTTCGACCAAGAAATTGCCAAGATGGCGGACGAAGCATTTCCGGAAACGCAGGCGCTTACACAGGTATTTGGGGTGGGCACACTCACGGCTGTGACATTCGTACTGACGGTTGGTGACAAGAACCGGTTCTCAAGCAGCCGTGATGTAGGTAGCTATCTGGGTCTCAGGCCCCGACGCGATCAATCCGGCAGCCACGATCCACAATTGGGAATCACAAAGCCGGTAACAAGTACTTGCGAAATCTGCTCGTCGAATGTGCCAATCACATCTTAGGCCCCTTCGGGAGGGATAGCGCTCTCAGGCGCTGGGGACTTCACCTTATGGCACGAGGCGGAAAGAATGCTCGGAAAAAGGCGCTGGTGGCGGTAGCTCGAAAGCTAGCCATCTTGCTGCATAAGCTATGGGCGACGCGGGAGCCGTACTCACCCTTCTACGGAAGAGCCGCCTAAATCTCCTTTGATGATTGCGATCACACCGCTGATCGATGACTGCGCCGGCGTTTTGGCCGAAAAGGCCGTCCGATAAATGGCAGCATCGCTTCTCCAAAAAGAATGCCCTCAGGCAGCGAGCGCTCGCCGCTCTCAAAAACTGCGTATATAAAACGGGTGCGGAGCAGATTCAGCTTTTATCTTTATCTCAAGGAAGAGAAATGAACATTACTCGTTGACACCGGCAAACTTCTCATAGAAACGCCGTTGGCGTTCGGCCACTTTCCGAGTCGCCGACAACACCCAAACGGAACGGGAATTGATTCTGACTGCATTCCTTGGAATTTACCCGCACTAGACTTGTTTCATAATCCTTCAGATCGCACCTCAATTCTTCCCCATCGATATCCCACTACTGAGGGCAATATGCGCTATTCTGGTGAACTCGATTCTTCTTTCGCGTACGAGAGGTCGCATTGAGCATTTCTCGAAGACTCTCGCTAAAAGGACTTGTAAGTGTCGCTGCCATTCCGTCCGGCGTCGAAGCTGCGGGCGTCAAGCCGGTGTCAGGTATCCGGCTCGTAATACTCGACGTGGGGGGTACGATCATCGAGGACCGTGGGGACGTTCCACAAGTCCTGAAAAGCACGCTCGCGCATTACGGAATTAAGTCAAGCGCTGAGGAGATACGGCGGCGGCGTGGAGCGTCTAAGCGCGAAGTGATCCGCTATTTCGTGGAGAAGCAAACGCTTCCGCCGGGTGCCGATCGCGACGAATTAATTGCCAAAATCTATAACGAGTTTTCTTCTAATTTGCTGGAAGCCTACCGTACCGTTTCCCCAATCGCCGGCACTGAAAACATGTTTCAGCAGATGCGGCGAGATGGTTACTTGCTCGCCACGACCACTGGTTTCGATCGCGCCATAACGACATCGATCTTCAAACGTCTCGGGTGGGAGGAGTACTTCGCAGCGAGCATTTGTAGTGACGACGTGGTGCAGGGACGGCCGGCACCCTTCATGCTTTTTCATGCGATGGAGGCGGCGCGCATCGAGAGCGTCACTCAGGTAATGGCCGTTGGCGACACTCCGCTCGACCTGCAGGCGGGAACGAACGCTGGCTTGCACGCCGTGGTCGGTGTGCTCTCCGGAGCATCTAACGCCGAGACTTTGGGCCGCGAGCCACATACGCACATCCTCCAAAGCGTGGCGGATCTGCCCGCGCTGCTGAGATCACGACTCTGAACTCTTCAAGGCGGGGTGCCGCGACTATCCGCGCTAGCCGAGCGGATTACCGGTAGCCTTGATCGGAAATGTCGAGGCGGAAGGTGCCGAGCCGGGCACGCATGCCAGTCCGAGACATTTTCGATAAGAACGTTTGAAGGAGTCGCTGACGATTGCGAGGGCGCGGGAATCGGCGCCAACGTTCCGCTATGGAGATTGAATGGAGTTTCGCCGTTCTGACGCCGCGCCACGCCCGTCTTGAACGCCCAGGCGAAGTGGCTCGCATCGCCGGTCAATAGAACTGGCGTACCGACATTGACCAGATACGCGATGTTTGACTGCGGATCATTTGGGATCCATACGGGTGGTGACGGATGAGAAAGGGACGGTGAACTCCATAGGTCGCTTGGCACATGTTTGACGTGACCTCCAAATCCATCCGCTAAGTTGTACGATATTCGGTCATCATCAGCTACTACGATGCGGAGAAACCGGCAGATATCGGCAATGGATATGGGGCGGCGAAACCCTTGGATTCGCCCAGCATGAAAATCCCAGAGCCTTCATCTGAAGCGCCGGGTTGTTCACTATGCTCGTTTTGCTCTGTTCGTCGCCTTACGATCGCCGTGGATGCCTGGCGGCTTCTTCGGATTCAGCAGGCGCTTCGTGTGCCTTACCAGGTTTGACACTTCGTTCGCGCTTTTCATGATCACTACATCTGCGCCGGTGTTCTCGGGACGAAGTCCGAGGCTTTCGGCAAAACCGCTCAGCAGAATAATCGGATTGCGGAAATCTTTTTTTCGCAGCTTGGCGATGAGCTCTAGTCCGTCGATCGGAGACATGCGATAGTCCGTAATTACGAGATCGAAAGAGCTCTCTTCGACAGAGCGGAGGGCGTCCGAACCACAACCGGCCGTGACTACCCGGTACCCTAATTCTTCGAGCACGGAACGGCGTGCCATCACACCGTCACGGTTGTCGTCGACTAAGAGTATGAGCGCTGGAGACGAGGCGCGCAGCGAAGAAACAGTTCGCATCAAAGACTCCACGAAGGTAACAAGCCCGCGCGCAATGTGTCAATGCGTCTCTATCGAACTCAAACAGAAAAAGATCGAGTTCTTGACAGATGGAGGTGAGTTGAGAACCGGTTGCAGGACAGCTCAATCGACCGCGCGCGGCGCCTTATATCCGGCCTTGGCAATGATCTGATACTTGATGGCCTTGCCTTTTTCGTTGGTGATGCGGAGCGGCTCGTTCGTGGCCGGGTTCACGAGCTCGACTTTGATGCGGCGAAACTTTCCGTCTTTGGCCGTGTTCGTCGGATGGTAGGAAACCATATATTGATCACGTAATGCCTGCTCGATCTGGCGGAACACCGCGGGGTATTCGGCTACGAAACGCGGAAAGAAACTAAGGCCGCCGGTTTCTTTCGAAAAGGTGCGCATTTCATTATCGGCTTGCAGAAAATCCATTTCAGCGGGACCGCTCATACCGCGCGATTCCGCCATTAAGCGAGCAATCTGGAGAATACTGACCGTATAAATCGGCACGCCGGCTTCCTGCAACTGGCGGCGCGCTTTGTCAAACGTCAATTTGCTGAAGGTATCCAGACCCGTTCCAATCAGCAGAATCGCTTTTCTGCCTTCAATTGCGGACATGCGGTCGGCCATGTCGGTGAGAGCGTCAAAAACGTTCGATTCGCTGAATCCGGGAATGCGCAGGCGCGCCATGGCCTCCTCCGCCTTGCGTTTGTCGGGCGAGAAATCGGAAAGAATCGTAGGCCGCAGATCGTAGGCCACGACGGCTACGTTGTCGTCCTCTTTCAGCGTGGACAGAAATCCGTAGGAAGCCTGCAGGGTTTCTTCCCAGCCCCAGCTCCAGAACGCCTGAAAACGGCCGCTGAATTCGATGAGCATGCAGATCGTCATGGGCGCTTCACTCTGGCCAAAACGTGAGATCTGCTGCGGCACACCATCCTCCAAGACGCGGAACGCGCCTTGCGGAATCTTCGGAATGAAATGATTGTGATCGTCCATCACGGCGATGTCGACATTTACCGTGGTCGCGTTGGCTTCGAAGGTCGGACTATCGGCTGGAGGAACGTTCTTGGGCCGTTTGTATTCGGAGGGGATCGGCGCTTGATCAGCCGGGGGGGTTTCCGCGGGCTTTTTGGGTTTTGCGACGGAATCACCGCTGGAGGGCTGGGGGCCTTCCTGCGCCCAGCCGGCGATTGCCAGACTCAAGGCAGCAACGAACGCAATAAACCATCGATACTTCATATAGAAAAGAACGCGCTCAGTGAACCCAGCGGTTTCGATCCGAATCCTGTTTTTTCAGATATACCTCAAATTTCTTCTTGGCGCGGCGCAGTTTCCAATCTTTGTAGCCGGAGGTCAGCGGCTCCCGAATCTGCCATTGCAATCTTCTGCCGCGCAGCCAAAGATAACCAGCTACCATTCCGCCGAGATGCGCCGTGACGGCGACACCCGATCCCTGCTGGCCGCCCACCGTCGCCATATAGGCGTTCAGGAACACGATCGCGCCGATAATCATCACAAAGTACTTCGACTTCATGGGGATTAGGAACCCGAACAGAATGGTTTGGTCGGGGAACATCACCGCATAGGCGACCAGTAGCCCGTACACCGCGCCCGATGAACCAACCGTGCCAATATCGGCACCGCCGAAGATATACGCCGCAACAATTACGGTAAAAGCGGCCGCTATGCCGCAACCGAAATAGAAGCGCAGAAATTTCTTGGTGCCCCAGGTGCGCTCGATTTCAATGCCGAACAGCCAGAGCGCCAGCATGTTCCAAAGCACGTGACTGATTCCGGCATGCAGGAACATGTAGGTGACAATCTGCCAAATGGCAAACGTCTGTACCACTTGCTCGGGAACCAGAGCAAAATTTTCGAGAAATTGATGCACTGCGCCGCGTACGGGCAATACGTAGTAGGGCAGAAATAGCCCGATGTTCGCAATCAGAAGCCATTTCACTCCTACGGGAAAGCGGTTGGACGGCGTATACCGATTCACGTAAGAACGCGAACTAAAAGGCATCGACTACTGGGTTCCTCACTTGAGGATAACAGAGAAATGCCGTTATTCTTCTATACGGCGACGCAAAACGCTGGCGGCTACATGAATCAGGATAGCGAGCGCCAGCCAGATCAACCAATTGGATAATGCGCCGGAGGTAAACACGAATGTATCTGTCCAACCGAAGCTCGCCGAGAGACTCCACAAGGCGATTGCATAAGCGCAAAGCACCGCCGGGCCCATAAGAGCCGAGACCAAGGCTCCAAAGTTTTGCGCCGTTTCTCCAGCCCACTCGGCGGCGCGTTCCATAGCAGAAGCAACGGGTTGCGAAAATCCTGCAAATACCCCTATAAACCAGGTACGCAGGTTCTCCACCGGGATGGCAATCGCTCTTGATTGAGGTTCTATAGTCATCTTTTGTGACCTTCTACAAACTTGGATGCACGCCGGGGGCCGAAGGTTCACTTGCGCGTCGGATTTGTCTTATCTGCGGTTTAGCCAAGCCGCGCCGGCGACACCCTTCCGAAAGCCCGTAAAAACTTTGGATATTGCCATGAAAAAACGTAGATCTATAGGGACGCAGGCGCGTCATAAGCCTAGTCTTTTGAATATATAGGCGTACTCCTCTCGCATATACTCTTTTGCATGACCTCGAAAAAGATCAATACCGCCATCGTGGGCACCGGCTTCATGGGCAAGGTGCACACGGAGAACGTGCGCCGGCTGCCAAACGTGGAAGTTGCCGCCGTCGTGGGGAGCCGGCCGGAACGAGCGCGCAAGTTCGCCGAGGATTTCGACATTCCCGCCGCTACCGCCGATCTCAAAGAGGTTCTCGATCGCAAAGATATTGCGGCGGTGCATATCTGCACGCCGAACGTGGATCATTTTCCGATGACGCTCGCGGCGTTGAAGGCGGGCAAAGCCGTTCTCTGCGAGAAGCCGCTCGCGATGAATGTAAAAGAGGCGCGCAAGCTGGTCGAGGTAGCCAAGTCAAAAAACGCCATCCACTGCGTCCAGCACAATCTGCGCTATTACCCCGCCGTGCAGCAGATCCGGCAGATGATTGCGCATGGCGATCTGGGCGAAATCCTGATTGTGCAGGGAACGTACTCGCAGGATTGGCTGCTCTACGATACCGATTGGAACTGGCGGTTGGATGCGAAATCGAACGGTGCGCTGCGGGTGATGGGCGACATCGGCTCGCACTGGATGGACATGATCCAGCACCTGACGGGATTGTCGATTACCGCCGTTTGCGCGGACCTATCGATCTTTCATAAAACCCGCAAGCGGCCCAAGGGTTCCGTGGAAACGTTTTCCGCAAAAAAAGCGGCACCATCGCAATACGAAACCTTTCCCGTCGAAACGGAAGATTTCGGTATGGTGATGCTGCGGCTGGGAGATCGCGCGCGCGGGGCGTTTACGGTGAGTCAGATGTCGGCCGGCCGCAAGAATCGTTTTGCTTTCGAGATTTTTGGAACTAAAGCTGGGGTCGCCTGGAGTCAGGAAGAGCCCGATACGCTCTGGATCGGACATCGCAACGAGCCGAACCAGACAATCGTTAAGGACGCTTCGCTGTTCTATCCGGAAGCAGCGGCGTTTGCGGATCTGCCGGGCGGCCACAGCGAAGGTTACGATGATTCGCACAAACAGGTATTCAAACGGTTTTATGCGCGCGTGGCGAACCATTCAGCTCCGGTGGAGTATCCGACGCTCGAAGATGGTTTGCGCGGCATGATTCTGCTCGAAAAAGTGGCGGAGAGTTCGCGTCGCCAGGCGTGGGTCAAAGTCTAACTTTTGTTTTTTCGTGTTGTGCCATTCTGCTTGCCTCTCGCGCATCGGGACAGGCTCTGGAGACGGGCAAGCGCCAGTACGAAGCGCGCTGCACCGGTTGCCATAGTGAGGACGGAAGGGGCGGCGGGCATGGACCGGCCATTGCAGGCATTCCCCGCTCTCGCGCGGATTCGAAAGCTGCGGTACTTGATCTCATTCGCCAAGGCATCCCCGATCGCGGTATGCCGGCTTTCCGCCTTTCCGGCGAGAAGCGAATGCGATTGCCGACTATGTTCTGTTACTAAAGGGGCGTACTGCGGCCGTACCGGTAGACCGCGCTTCCAGTACCACCGTGCAGCTCCGCGACGGCCGAACCATCCACGGCCTCGTAAAGAACGAAAGCAATTTCGATTTGCAGTTGCTGGGCGATGATGGAACGCTTTATTTGCTCACCAAAGAACAAGTGGTCGAAATCGCTCGCTCTCCATCGCCAACGCGCGAACAGCAGGCCGAGGCGGGTAAGGGAATTTCGTTTGAGCAAATCGCGCATCCGGAGCTTGGCGCCTGGCCCACATACGACGGCAATCTGAGCGGCAATCGCTTCAGTCCACTCGACCAGATCCAGGCAAGTAACGTAAACCGCCTCGCTCCGAAATGGATGTTCACGCTTCCCGGCGTCCGGCGCTCTCTGCAAGGGACGCCGATTGTCGTCGATGGAGTGATGTATGTGACGTCGGTAAATGAAGCCTATGCCTTGGACGCACGCAGCGGGCGCGAAATCTGGCACTACAGCCGCCCACGCTCGCAACACCTGGCAGGCGATGCGGCCGGCGGGATCAATCGCGGCGTGGCGGTGCTCGGCAACCGCGTCTTCATGGTGACCGACAACGCGCACCTGCTCGCGCTTCATCGATCCACCGGGCAACTCGTTTGGGATGTTCGGATGGCCGACTCCGCTGAGAATTACGGCTCTACCAGCGCGCCGTTAATCGTTAATGATCTGGTGGTCGCCGGCACTTCCGGAGGGGACGAAGGCGTTCGCGGATTTCTTAGCGCGTATAAAGCCTCGAAGGCGAGCGCGTTTGGCGCTTCTGGACCATCCCGGCGCGCGGCGAGCCGGGATCGGAAACATGGAGCGGCCGCGCGCTGGAGCATGGCTGCGGATCAACATGGTTCACCGGCACCTACGATCCGCAAGCGCGGCTTCTATATTGGCCCACCGGAAATCCGTGTCCTGACTACAACGGCGACGAACGCAAAGGCGACAACCTGTACACCGCGTCGGTCGTGGCGCTCGATCCGGATTCCGGCCAATTGAAGTGGCACTACCAGTTCACGCCGCACGATCTGCATGATTGGGACGCGTCGCAAACCCCGATGCTTGTGGACGCGCCGATTCATGGAAAACCGCGCAAGCTGCTTATTGAAGGCAATCGGAATGGTTTTTTCTATGTGCTCGATCGGCTCAACGGACAGCTTCTTCTCGCTCGCCCATTCGTGAAAAAACTCACTTGGGCAAGCGGCATCGGCGCCGACGGACGTCCGCAACTTCTGGCCGGCAATGAGCCCACGGTGGAGGGCCAATTGACGTGCCCGTCTGTGGCGGGCGCGGCGAACTGGCCGTCGAGCGCCTACGATCCGGCGGCTGGATTGCTTTATCTGTTTGCCGAGGAATCGTGCAACATCTACACAAAAAACGACGAATGGTGGCAGGCCGGTAAATCGTTTTATGGCGGCGGGACGCGCCGCGCACCGGGCGGGCCAGACAGCGGCAAGTATTTAAGAGCAATCGATATTCAAACCGGAAAGATTGCCTGGGAAATCCCGGGCATTGGCGGAGGAATTTTAGCAAGCGGCTTGATGGCGACGGCTGGCGGTTTGATTTTCTACGGCGACGGTTACGGCGCGTTCGTGGCCGCCGATGCGAAAAATGGAACGCCGCTGTGGCATTTCAATACCAACCAGAATTTCAAAGCCGGACCCATGACCTACACGGTCGACGGGGTCCAGTACATCGGTATGGCTGCGGGACCCACAATTCTGGCGTTTACCTTGCGGTAGGCAGGTCAGGTATAACAGCAGGGAGGAGAGTCTCCATGAAAAACACGAACCGAAGGAAATTTCTGGGACGCGGCGCTGCGGTTGCCGTTTCCGCCGCCGCGGTTGCTGTCCCGGCCCTAAAGGCCCAGGCGCCCACAAAAACGCAGGAGCCAGAGAAGCCCACTAAAAAGGTGCTTAAGGGTGGAACGCTTTTTAGCGGCACGGTGGCCCACGGCAATCTGCTCTTTATCTCAGGGGTAGGCTATCACAAGGAAGGCGATATCAAGGTACACACCCGCCACGTACTGGATTCGATCAAAGAACAGCTCGAAAGCGCGGGATCGTCCATGGAGAAGTGTCTCAAGTGCAATGTGTACTTGAACGATTTGAAAGACTACGCCGCCATGAACGAAGTCTTCAAGGGCAGCTTCGGGCCGGAACCTCCGGTGCGGACAACGATCGCCGCCGCCGGAGGGATTCCGGGCAACTCGCTGGTTGAAATCGACGTGA